>SDBV01001148.1_pt1 | contig 39436 bp, 32 predicted proteins | sample 2277081 | NCBI WGS metagenome assembly SDBV01 (sample SAMN10402039, study PRJNA504765) | marine sediment metagenome | isolation source: marine sediment core GS10_PC15, 223 cmbsf | place: Arctic Ocean: Southern Knipovich Ridge | collected 2010 | reverse complement strand
CACCTGCCGTAATAGACTGCGGAGTGGATTGCACAGAGGATTACGCTTACAACACAGTTGTTACTTTGACGGCTAATGCTGATACAAGCTCCACCTTTACAGGTTGGAGCGGGGGAGGATGCAGCGGAACAGGTACATGTGATGTAACGATGGCTGTAGCGGCCTCAGTGACCGCAACATTTGATATCAATTATTACACCCTTGATGTGACACCAGCAGGCACCGGAACAGGTACAGTAAATAGCTTATCTCCCGGAATAGACTGCGGAGGGGATTGCACAGAGGATTACGTTTACAACACAGTTGTTACTTTGACGGCTAATGCTGATACAGGCTCCACCTTTGCGGGCTGGAGCGGGGGAGGATGCAGCGGAACAAGTACATGTGTGGTAACGATGACTGCAGCGGCTTCAGTGACCGCAACATTTGATATCAATTATTACACCCTTGATGTGACAAAAACAGGCGCTGGAACAGGCACAATCACGAGCTCACCTGCCGGAATAGACTGCGGGGTGGATTGCACAGAGGATTACGCTTACAACACAGATGTTACTTTGATACCAGCCACTGTTGCCGGTTTCGCCTTTACAGGCTGGAGCGGGGATGCTGACTGCTCTGACGGTATAGTGACAGTGAATTCAGCAAAGACCTGCACTGCAGAGTTTGTAATCCAGTACCAGCTTACAACATCATTTACACCCCCTGGCAGCATAAGAGTTGACCCTGACTGTTCAGGCGGGTGCATGTATAACGATGGTTCAGTTGTTGTATTAACCGCCGCAGAAGACATTGGCTATTCTTTCAACGGCTGGACAGGATGTGACTCTCCATCCGGAACTACCTGCACAATGACTATGGATGCAGATAAAAACGTCACTGCCAATTTTGATTTTAAAGCAGGGGCTGATACGATCGCAGCAGGATATCATCATACTGTAATGCTCAAATCAAACGGGACATTATGGACATGGGGGCGAAATCTCGATGGACAGTTAGGATATCCAACCGTATCGGAATTATGTGAAGAACAACCTGGATCTGATCCGGTCTTTGTTGAATGTTCGACTTCTCCTGAACAGGTAGGGGTAGATGCTGACTGGATTTCAGTTTCAGCGGGAGGGCATCACACTTTAGCCATTAAGTCAGATGGGACATTATGGGCATGGGGTAATAATAGTTCAGGTCAATTAGGATATGTCTCAACAGAACAACACCCGGATCCTTATGGCGGTCCATTGACTGACTATTCATCCACTCCAGGACAGGTTGGAACTGATAACGACTGGATTGCAGTTGCCGGTGGGCACATGTTTACTATAGCTCTTAAGTCAAATGGAACATTATGGGGTTGGGGAGAAAACGGTTCTTCTCAATTAACTGCATTGCCTGGCCAGATAGGGAGCGATACTGACTGGGTTGCTGTTGCAGCGGGATGGGAGCACACCGTGGCCCTGAAATCAGACGGGACATTATGGGCATGGGGAGGCAATGTTTATGGGCAGCTGGGATATACATCAACAGAGACATGTTCATTTGGTGATTGTTCAACTTCTCCTCAGCAGGTCGGAACTGCGGACACATGGACTGTCATTGAGACAGGATATTATCATACGATAGCCCTGAAATCAGACGGGACATTATGGACGTGGGGATCTAACGGACAGGGCCAATTAGGACATACAGCAGCAGATACATGCCCGTGGGGTGTTTGTTCAACTTCTCCTGAACAGGTTGGAACTGATGATACATGGGTTTTAATTTATGGAGGAAACGACCATACCATGGCCCTGAAATCAAACGGAACATTCTGGGCTTGGGGATGGAATTTTAGAGGACAATTAGGAGATGGGACAACTACTAATGCAACTTCACCTGTGCTGATAGGATCTGATAATATCTGGATCTCACTTGCCGCGGGAGGGCATCACTCAGCAGCAATAAAATCAAACGGGACAGTACTGAATTGGGGAGATAATGTTAACGGACAATTGGGAGACGGAACCGTAACTGACAAATTGTCCCCAATTCAGCCGGGAGCTACTAATATAGACAGCGGTTCGGTTTCAATCAGTGCAGGTGTTTATCACACCTTATCCATTCAATCTGACGGGACTCTATGGGCATGGGGAATGAATACATTTGGACAACTCGGAGATGGAAGTGTAGGAGACAGTCTTTCTCCAATTCAAATAGGAACTGATACTGACTGGCTTTTAGTTGTAGCAGGGGGTGTACATTCAGTAGCTCTAAAAGCAGATGGAACAATATGGGCCTGGGGATATAATATTTTTGGACAATTAGGGGATGGTACTACAATAGATAAACTTTTCCCTGTTAAGATAGTACCTGATACAGATTGGGTTGCAATCGCTGTAGGAAGTTTTCACAACCTGGCCCTTAAAGCAAACGGAACATTGTGGGCATGGGGAAGCAACCTTTCTGGGCAATTAGGGGACGGTACTACAGTAAATAAACTTTCCCCTGTTCAGGTAGGGTTAGATAACGATTGGGTTGCAATTGCAGCAGGTGGAGACGCTTCTCACTCTTTAGCACTAAAATCAAACGGAAAGTTATATGCATGGGGAAGTAATGATAGAGGACAATTAGGGGACGGTACCACAGTAGATAAAAACTCCCCTGTTCAGGTAGGGTCAGATAACAATTGGGTTGAATTTGCTGCAGGACGTGATCATAACGTAGCACTAAAATCAAGCGGAGAATTATTTGCCTGGGGACGTAATGATGCAGGACAAATTGGAGACGGTACTACAGTAGATAAACTTTCCCCTGTTCAAATAGGATCTGATACTGATTGGGGTGAAATTGCATCAGGATGGGATCACACCCTGGCTCAAAAATCAAGCGGAGAATTATTTGCCTGGGGACGTAATGATGCAGGACAAATTGGAGACGGTACTGCAGTAAATAAACTTTCCCCTGTTCAAATAGGATCTGGAAACTGGGGGAAAATTGAAGCGGGAGCCTGGCATACCATAGCCCAAACATCAGACGGGAATTCCTGGTCATGGGGACTGAACAATTATGGACAATTGGGAGACGGTACAACAGTTAATAAAGGTTTACCCGAACCAGTATGGGTCTGCGTGCTAAATCCTACTGTAATGATTCCGGGGCATCCTCCATTTACCTGGAATGTACTCCAGGAAGCTTATGATGCATCTGATGACGGAGAAAGTATCCTGAGTAAAGAAGTAACCTTTAATGAGGATCTGTACATTGATCTTAACAAATCGGTCACCTTGGAAGGTGGTTATAATTGTTTAAATACAACTACCCTTACCCCCACCGGCTATACAGAAATACAGGGGGATATGATAATAACCGACGGAACAGTTACAATTGCAATTGGAAACTTTATTATTAAATAATAATATGTTACAAGGAGTTAAATTAATTTTTAAATATTGCTTTCGAGTGGAGAGTACAAACAAATCGCTATTTGCTTATATGCGCAAGCATGCAATAATAAACAGAAAAAGCTTGACAAGTTGTCATTGATGTAGTAAATTTTATATAGGGGGGGTATATGCGATCTTTGTATTCCATGTACCCTTATTTGAATTAAGGAAGAGATTAGATCATGGAAAAGTGCAATACAAAGATTCTGGTTTTAATTATTTCTATTGTTTTATTCCCTATAGTTACCTTTACGACTGCTTATGCAGGCCTTTTGGCGGATTATAGCGTAACCGAGGCAGGTGGAACTCTATCCGCTACTACATATTCTACTGACAATTGGACATCAGATGTTTATTTTGCAGTATATTATTCTGGAGATCCGATAGCAGGAGAATCAGGTTATCAGGATTTTTCGCCGGAACCTATTGGCGTTACAAATGGAGATTCTACAAGCAGTATAACAGTTGGTCTTTCAGAATACTTATATGTTTATCAAATTGATCTTAATGCGGGTGCTGCAACGGGTATTGATTATTTTGATGTTTCGATATGGTCAGGAGCATCGAGTTCTATAACCAGCGTAGGTTACACGAATGATACGAGTGTCAACATTTTTGGTATAGGTTCCGGAGATGCACTTGATGGCCCTTTTAGTGCCAGTTATTCTGGTACTGGTAGTGTGCAGTATTCCTATCTCTTTAATAATGTTGAGCCCGGAGATGAGAGTTTTACCATGTTCTTTACGAGTACTGAAGCGCCTACATTTAATACATCCACATTAGCCAACGGTGGTGATGACGACTTCGGGCTATTATCTTCACCATCTGTTTCTGTGGTTCCCGAACCACTGAGCTACATTCTTTTTATTACCGGCGGAGCTGCATTTGGATTAAGGAGTTTCTGGAAGAAAAGAAAGACTGCTTAAAAGCAACCGCGCTTCCCCGCTTCCGCAACTCAGCTAATTCCTGAATGAAACAGGCACTAAAAAACGAAGCTATCACTATATCAGTTTGTCCTCTTTATCCTTTTCATAATAATAATCAAGCTCGGTCAGCGGCACGACAACTGATGTTGCTATGTTTGTAAGGTGGGAGGACATTCTCCGGATAAACCGTGCGATGAGAGTAAAGCAGACGGCTTCGTTTACGGAATAACTGCTTTTTGAAAGGGTCCTGACTATGTCGTCGCACTGCTTTTTTATGGCTTTCTGGGAAGCCCACGCTTTTGTTGCTATCTCTTCGTCCGACTCAATAAACGCGCCCACTGTCTGTTTGAAGAGGTCCCGTATGTCCTTGTCAAGGTCTTTAAAGAGTTTTGAATATGTCTCCCTGTCAATGGGCTTTTCCAGGAGCCTCTTGACCTCCAGGAGATTTTTCGCATAATCCCCCACCCTTTCAGCGTCTTTTGAAACACTGAAGAGCAAAAGGCAGGCAGGAGAATCAACGGTCGGCTGGACAGTCATATGTTCCATAATCCTTCTGCGTATTGTTTTCTGCAGCCCGTTTATCTTCTTGTCAATTCTTAATATCTGCTGCTCCAGTCCGGGTTCCTTTTTATTATTCACGAGTATGTCGTAAGAGGATACGAACATGTATTCCGAATCAGAGAGCATGATCTTAAAATCATCCATGACATCGCTGAGGAAATCCTTTCCCTTCCAGAATTGCATCAGATTTTTAAACATAACAGCCTCCTATTTGAGCATCTTGGAAATCACAATTAATATAGTCGGTAAAACAAAGAAAAGTCCAATAACGTATGCTACTGCATACCGTCGTTTTCTGAATGCCAGATTGCCAAGCTCGTTTGCCAGAAATATGGGAATTCTTCTGAATATGGGTATGGGGTATATACAGAGCACCCCTATACAGTTAAAAAGAAAATGGACAAAGGCTATGGTAATAGCGGATACATTCCCCGTTGCAAATGAAGCAAGGATCGCGGTAGCTGTTGTCCCTATGTTCGCACCCATGGTTATGGGAAAGGCAAGGTCAATCGTCAGGATCCCCGATCCTATCAGCGGTATTAAGAGCGAGGTTGTAATTGAACTGCTCTGAACAATGAAAGTAAAGAGCATGCCCGCAATTATCGCTATAAACCCGCTCCCGCCCAGCACATTGTGGAGCGCTGTTTCTACCCTGCTGATTACAAGGGAGCGCATAAGTTTGACTATGAAGTACAACGAAACAAAGAGAAACAGAAAGGATACGATCAGGACAACTGTGTTGCCCAGGTTGTACGGCACGTCAATTGTCTGGGTGAAGAACTTTTGAATAAATTTTATGGCCGGTTTTGTCGCCGTTTTGACAGGGCTGGTAAATTTTATTCCGCCGAACAAAACAAATGCCTCCGACAGATATGTGGCCAGTTTCTGCAGAAATCCAGTAGCAAGCTCAAGAGGGAACATGATGGCCACGCAGATCAGGTTGAAGAAATCATGCACCGTAGCGCCGGCAATGGCGCGTTTGAATTCCTCCCGCCGTGTTAAATGGCCCATGGCTACCAGGGTATTGGTAACCGTTGTCCCGATATTGGCCCCCATAATTATGGGAACGGCATTTCCGATTGTGATTACTCCCGAAGCTACCATTCCTACTGTTATTGAAGTGGTTGTAGACGAACTCTGCACAAGGCTTGTTGCGAGAATACCTATAAATAATCCGATGAACGAGTTAGACGTAGTATTAAGCAATGTCTCGGCAAAGCCTTTGCCGTAGCCCTTAAAGGCCGCGCCCATAAGGCCGATACTTACGAGGAACAGATATAGAAATACAGCAACAAGGATTATTTTAAGGAATATATTGAACAGGTTTTCTTCTGAACTTTGTGTGATCATTTCTTAATGACAATTACAAGAGAGCCCGCTATAATTATTTTATCCGGAACAACCGGTCTTGACCTTCTTAATACGGCCCCTATTCGTAATTCAGTTCTCTCGGGCTGATCATTCACAAACCGGCAAAGTCCTGAAACCCTCTTTTTTCAGGTTGTAGACTACCATCTCTACGATGTCTTTGTCATCTTCCACTATCAGGATATTTTCTTTCGGCAGGTGACCTCAGGTTGAACGGTATGTAATTATACAATATAAATAAGTGGAACGGATTGACTAAGGAATACTGATTACAATAATAACCCCGTCGAAGACTTGGCAAGTTTATAACCCGATCCGGGGGGAGGTTATCCTTTTATTACTTTATACAGGGCCTTGCCCAGTTCTTCAGTCTTGTCATGCTTGGCAAAGACACCGACGAATCCGTAATCCTTAAAATTCGCCAGCACTGGATCATTTGAATATCCGCTTGCAACAATTGCCCTTACGTTTGGATCTATCTCAAGCAGTTTCTTAACAACCTCTTTTCCTCCCATGCCTCCGCGTATGGTCAGGTCCAGTATAACTGCATCAAAAGGTTTTGATTCTTCCATTGCTTTTTTATAGAGTTCAATTGCTTCGTCTCCGTTTTTTGCACATTCAACTTCATATCCATTGTACGTTAATAACTGTTCAACGCTCTCTCTTATTATTTCTTCATCATCCATTATCAGGACTTTTCCCTCTCCGGAAGCAAATGTGTCCTCTACGGTCTCTTTTTCTGCAACCTGCTTTTCAGATGCCGGCAGATATATTGTGAAGGCCGTACCGGCCCCTATTTCTGATTCTACTGATATATGCCCATTATGGTTTTTGATAATAGAGTAGGTTATTGAAAGGCCCAGTCCCCGTCCCATTTCCTTTGTCGTAAAATACGGGTCAAATATCTTCTTTAAATTCTCTTCAGAAATACCAATGCCCTGGTCCTGTATAACTACTTTTACATATTTTCCCTCTTGAATAGGTAATTCGGCACCTGAATCAAGATTGATATTTTCTGCACTGATCTTTATCGTGCCGCCTTCCGGCATGGACTGGTCAGCATTGAGAATGAGATTATGTATTACCTGATTGATCTGCCCTTCATCTACTTCAGCAGGCCGGAGATTATCTGCTGCCTCAAATTCGCATTTGACATTCGATCCCTTCAGAACAAATTCAGCAGATTCCTTAATAAGTTCAATAATAGATGCAGTCTTTTTAATCGGGAGTCCTCCCTTGGAGAAAGTAAGGAGCTGCTGGGTCAGATTTGCCGCCCTGTGTATTATATTTTCTGTTGATTCGAGGTTTTCATAAGCTATGTTTTCGCGGTTAACATGCATCATGGCTAAATAGATATTATTGCGAATTGCGGCAAGCAGATTATTGAAATCATGGGCAATACCGCCGGCAAGGATTCCAATTGATTCGAGTTTCTGCATTTTCTGCAGCTCTTCCTCTGTCCTCTTGCGTTCGGTAATGTCGAAAGCAAAGTGCATATAAAGGTCTTCCGATACTGGAATCCAGTGGGCATCCCATGTAATCCCAAGCCCTTCGATTACTTCGTGCTGTGCCTTTCCTGTTTCCCATAGTTCGGGAGCACAACACCATGGGCATGGCTTATCGCTCCGCCCCCAGGTTGCAAAACACTGTTTGCCTGGAACAGCGCCTACTTTCTCTGCCATTTCATTTGATGCAATGATTTCCCGTGTACTCGTACGCAAAAGAAGGGCAACACAAGGCATACTGTCCATAAGGATCTTGTTTAAAAGGATCTTTTCCTTTAATTCCGCCTCCGCCTTCTTGCGCTCGGTTATGTTCTGGGCGAAAGCTGTGACCCCTATTATTTTATTTTTTTCGTCATAAATCGGATTATATCGAATTTCAAAATAATAACGTAACTGATCTTCACCGTATTCTTCGATGGCAACATGACCCTCTCCGGCCGTTGCCCGGTCATAATGGGCCTTTAACTTTTCTATGTCATCCTTGCTTGTCATGTGATCAAAGATGCAATCCCCGATCCGGGGTCGTGTATCATAAACATGTCCCATTATATCTGTATGAGCTTTATTAAAAGACAGATATCGATATTCGCGGTCCAGTGAGAGGATGATCATATCCCTGGGACTTTCGATACTTGCTTCCAATAAAATCTTACTTCGGCGTAGTTCTTCCTCGGCCAGCTTACGCTCGGTTATGTCCCTGACTACCCCGCAAAGCACCTCATGACCCTCCATCTCGAAATGGCTGACAGCTATTTCTACTGGAAATACTGTTCCGTCTTTTTTCTTATGATAACGAAGAGGGATATTCTTAATCTTTCTATTCAGTGTTTTATCAATGGAACTCTTTGACTCTTCCGTTTCATCAGTAATGTCATCATGTTTTAATTTGAGAAACTCTTCTTTGCTATAACCATAGAGATGTTCGCATGCCTTGTTAACATCAAGAAACTGTTTTGTATCGGCATCAAAAAGCATTATTGCATCTGTTGATGTTAAAACAAGCTGTCTGTATTTTTCTTCTGATTCCTTCAGTTTATCCAGCGCTTTTTTACGATCGGTAACATTATACGCTGTGCCCTGTGTACCAATTAAATTCCCATCTTCATCTTTTAGCAGCCGTGCGTTGAAAACCAGATTTCTTTGTTCCCCGGACTTTGAAATATATACAGTCTCATAGCCAAAAGTATCCTGGCCTTCAAGAATGTTTTTAAATATTTTTAAATCTTTCTCAGACTGTTCAGGAGTCTTAAACTCACTAAAGCAATGGCCCAGCATTTCATCCATCTTATAGCCAAGCGCTGTTTCCCAAGCCTGATTGAGAAAGGTGAAACAGCCATCTTTGTCACATTTAAAAATAAGATCCTGTGATGTTTCTACGAGGTTACGATACCTTTCCTCGCTCTTTCTTAATTTCTCCTGCGTCTTCTTGTGCTTGCTGATGTCCTGGATTACGAAGATAACATTACTTACTTGACCGTCTGTTATTATTGGCCCTATCCTTGCCGAATACCAGATCATCTCGCCTTGAGGATTTTGTGCAGTATACTCGATTGTTTGAATATCAGCGGAATCAATGACTTTCGCTATTGCTGATTTGACTACCGGGATTTGCTCTTCAGGCAGCCATTCAAAGATGGAGGTGCCAACAACCTCATCCATTGATATTCCTTCATATGTCCGATTTGTAAATAAAATGATTCCTTCTCTACCCAGCTGAACGACATAAGCAGGTACGTTATCTGTTAAAGACCGAATTTTTGCTTCGCTCTTTTTCAGCGCCTCTTCTACTTGCTTTCGCTTTGTGTTTTCTTTTTCCAACTCAGCAATTCGGTGGTGCATTACAGCTAATTCTTCTAATAAGTGCTCTTTTGTTCTGTCGTTATTTTCCATATCATACGCCTAAAAAAGCAGAAAGATTACATTTTATTATTAAATTATACTTGGTTTCATTTTATTTACAACAAATAATTATGATATCTGTAATCCGGAAAAACCTATTAACTCAATAGTCCTTTATCAAAGACAAAATTCCATAAATATCATGCTATTATTGATAACCCGTCAATAGAAGTCTTCAAGAGCAGTCGCTGGCACAAAGACTTCCATTGCACAGCCGGGATTAAAGCTTCGGAAGACATCATCCGAAATATATACAGGACCATATTTACATAATGTTTTCACCATATTAGAAACTTGCAGGACAGATTAACCTGAATTGGATATTACCTTGAAAAGAACAAGCCACAGCCTGGTTTATAAAATATGCTTAGCACTTTTTATTCTTTTCCTCTGCCCGCCCCTGAATTCCCATGCGCTCCAGTCAGTTTACACTGTACAGACCGGGAGCTTTGCCAGTGCGGAGGCAGCTCAGAATCAGTTTGATTCCTTAGTCCGGGAATTGAATGAAGAGGACCTCGGCAATTTAAGGATAGAAAAAATAGGGGGATTTTATTCTGTGCGGCTTGGAAAATTCAAGGGCTACAGTATTGCGGAGAAACTGGTCAAAAAAATTAAACCCGGATTCTCAAAAGCCTTCACAATTGAAGCATATATAATAGATGAAAGAATTGTACGGTCTTATAAGAGACCATATATTGTTAATGAACCGGCGGTCAAAGAAGAGTCCCTGACCAAAGCATCGGTCCCTGACAAGACCGATGAAAAAATAGAGGCGGAAATGTCTGCTGAAGCCTGGGAGAAAGCTCAAGCCCATGAGAAAAAGGGGGATATACATGCTGACAACAACAGTTTCATCCTGGCAATAGAGGACTATCGTCTCGCCATAAAACATGGAGCAAATTATACGGACCTGCACTGGAAGCTGGCAGTGCTTCTTTATCAGTCAGGTTTCATTGAAGAATCTGTTATCGAGATGGAGAAGGCAGTGGCCCTGTCTCCTGATGCGGATGGGTTAAGAATAGAGCTCGGCAAATTATATCTGGCCGTGGGCAGGCTGGAAATGGCAAAAGTACAACTCTTTGCCGCCCTTGAAATTAACCCGGGCTATGCCAGCGTATATTATTATTTAGGAGAGCTGTTTTTACGGGCAGGGGAATACGACATGGCCTGGTTGTCCGTTACCATGGCAAAACGCCTGGGGCACACCGGACAGGACCTTATCAGAAGATTAAGCAGCTTATCAAAGGAGCCGCAGCTGCATCCTCTGAAAAAGAGCGGAGAAGATTTATACATAAGACAGATACTTGTCGGCACTCACGAAAAAGCTCTCAACATATTAGAGCAGATCGCGGATGGTGAATTATTTGAATTTGTGGCCATGAAAGAATCCATTGGGCCGAATGCTGAAAGAGGCGGGTTCATGGGACGGGTTAAACCCTCAGAGATTCATCCCGGGATTGCCGGGAAACTGCTTTCTGAAGAGGTGCTTGCCGGTCCGGTAATCGTTGAAACAGAGAACGGCTTTCATATCGTTCAGCGCATAATGCCTTTTGACTTAAATTCCTGGAAGAAAATACTGGCTGATAACGGCAGAACCAAGTATTGATTTAATAAAATCACTTCATGTCTTCATCCTGAAATCTGACCGCGTGCATGATAATGTCATGAATGCTTTTAAAGTTCATTTTTTTCTTAATGTTCTCTATATAAGTTTCAATGGTCTTGACACTGAGCTTCAGCTGCCCGGCAATATCCTTTTTTCTTAATCCCTCTCCAAAAAGCTGAAATACTTCCAGTTCGCGTCTGCTCAGAACTTCAGAAGGTGAATGAAAATCCCTGGCCTTACCGGACACAAAATTATTCAGGAACTTTTTCTCCATGTCGCTGCTGACATACAGCTTTCCGTCCAGAACATTTCTTATCGCGGATATCATTTTATCCGAAGGCTCCTGTTTCATAATATATCCCCTGGCGCCTGCCTTTATACAGCGCTCTGCATACACTGATTCATCATGCATTGATAACACAAGGACCGGGAGGTCCGGATTGTCATACTTGATGTTCTCAATGACCCTGAGCCCGCTTCCGCTTTCAAGGGTGAGATCAACAACCACGACATTCGGTTTGCAATTCGCTATGGACTGCAGGGCGCTCGAAATGTCCCCTGCCTCACCGCAGACCGAAAGGTCTTTTTCCCTGTTAATAAGCTGTGAAAGCCCTTCGCGTACAATAGGATGGTCATCAACCAGAAAAACTTTCTGTTTAATCTTCTTGTCCTGACCCTTTTCAGTATTCATGATAAGTCCTCCCTGCTGCATATAAATTTATACATTTACTGTCAAAATAATTATTTACTTCTGTTGTTCAACATCTTCCCCGGAAACACTTCTCGTGAAACCTGTAAACAGATTCAACTTCATCCTCTCCCATTTCATCAATGATTATTTCACGTTCTATCATGGATAATTCTCTAATTTCCCTGGCCGGACAATCATCCAGCGGCCTTCCTGCCGGGCAATTCATGAGAAACCCCTTTATCCGCATTCGTTTATTATGAAGCTCCATGGCATGCATCGTCTGCACAAAAAAATTTATCTCGAGATCTGAAAGTACTGTATTGCGCATTATTCCTTTCATATTACTTCAGGCAATGGATTTGAATTTTAAAGTACTGTCCTTTTCTTTACCGGGCGTAAGTATATTATCCGACAATTTTAATTATTTGTGAATCGGAAGAGTTACGGAAATTTGCATAGGGGTTTTGACCGAGATTATTGTAAATAACGCCCTAGTCTAAAATGATTTCCGTCCTTTTCCATCTATAATTATTCATTAACCATTAAAACCATCTATTGCCCGCCTTCAGCACATTGACATGACAGCACGCATATTTTAAACTTCATTCGTAATGGACAAGTCAGCGAAAGACCCCGCAAAAATCCAGTCAATGTTCTCGACCATAGCGGACCGCTATGACCTGCTGAACAGGATATTGAGCCTGGGCATAGACCGCAGCTGGAGAAAGTTTGCCGTCAACCAGCTCCCCAAAACTGAAACCGCCAGGTTCCTTGATGTTGCTACAGGCACATGTGATGTTGCGCTGGATATAATAAAAAGACATTCTCCAGGCACTAAAGTCACGGGGGTAGATTTCAGCGAGGGAATGCTTAAACTCGGCAGGGAAAAGGTTAAAACAGCCGGCCTGGATGACAGGATAGATGTCCGCTTTGGCGATGCCACTTCATTGCCGTTTGAAGACAATATATTTAATGGGTCGATTATCGCTTTCGGCATACGCAATGTCCAGGATTATAAAAAAGGGATAAGCGAAATGGGCAGGGTCGTGAAAAGCGGCGGCAAAGTGGTAATCCTTGAATTCACAAGTGTCCAGAGCCGGTTTTTTCAGCCGGTCTTCCATTTTTATATATCAAAAGTCCTGCCGTTTGTCGGCGAGATAATATCGGGCAAAAAGGGGGCTTATAAATACCTGCCGGACTCAATGCTTGATTTCCCTTCCCCCGAAACATTTGCAAAGGCCATGGAGGAGACCGGCCTGCAGAATGTCAGTTACCATAAATTAACATTCGGCGCAGCTATGGTCTATGTGGGTAGAGTAAAATGACCCGGTTTGTGGTCCAGGAACACCACGCGCGGAATCTGCACTGGGACTTCAGGCTAGAAAAAGAGGGCGTCCTCAAGAGCTGGGCAGTACCAAAGGGAGTCCCGGAGGAGAAATTAGTCAAGCGCCTTGCCATACAGGTAGATGACCATGAACTAAGCTACATTGATTATGAAGGCAGCATAGAAGATGGGCAATACGGCGCGGGTTCAGTCAAGATATGGGACAGAGGGACATATGACCTGGAGTCAGAATCTTCCAAAACCATTGTGTTTGAATTAATTGGGAAGCGCCTTAAAGGCAGGTACAGCCTGGTGCATATGAAAGAAAAGCAATGGCTGCTGATAAAGCTTTAATCAGTTATTTCCCCTCTTTAGCAAAGAGGGGTTAGGGGAGATTTTATAATAAATCCATACCAAATCCCCCCTGCCCCCCTTTGCTAAAGGGGGGAAAGAAAAAAAGAACTAAGCCAATCTTGTTATGAAATCTGAAGAATTTCTAAAAAAAGGCCTGCAGGAACTGAACATTCAATGCTCGGAAGAACAGATCAACGCCTTTATGTCCTACCTTTCAGAACTCAAAAAATGGAACAAAACATATAACCTTACAGCTTTAAGGAATGATAATGACATAATCGTTAAACATTTCCTCGATTCCCTGCTTTATTTGAATACCTTTCCGGAAGGAATATTAAAACTGGCAGATGCAGGCGCAGGCGCAGGTTTTCCGGGAATCCCGCTCAAGCTTGTCCGCCCTGAACTGGATCTTGCACTGATTGAGTCCTCCCGAAAAAAAGCAGCGTTCCTCAGGCACATTATCAGGCATCTGCAATTAAAAGGGGTGAATGTCCTCGAGGAAAGATTAGAACGTCTCGGGAAAGAATATGAAAATAACTATGATATCATTGTCACGAGGGCCACATTCAGCATAAAAGACTTCCTCAGAATGGCCTGCCCGTATGTTAAAAAAGACGGAAACCTGATTCTCAGCAAGGGGCCGAAGGTGACTGAAGAGTTAAATGAATCCCCTGATAATGAACGGGCCGTCCGGAAAATCCTGAAGGCCCGCCTGCCATTTGAAGAAGCTCAGAGGAACCTGGTAGTGCTTAACTGCCGTGGGGCGTCGGACGCCCGACGGTAGTAAATATGTGTTAAAATGTAAAAATGAAATCCTGCATAGTCGCAATCTCGGGGGCAAGCGGTTCAATTTACGGTATCAGGCTCGTTGAGGAACTCCTTAAGGCTATTAATAATGTATATCTGTGTGTGTCTCATACGGCATTTTCAATAATCAAAACAGAGACCGGGATAGACTGGGCCGGGAAAACGGATTCTGAATCAGAAAAGAAGATACAAAAATACTACTCCTCAAAAAAGGTCCGGTATTTCAATGAAAAGAACCTCGCGGCGCCGATTTCGAGCGGTTCTTTTTTGACAGACGGTATGTTTGTAGTACCCTGCTCCATGAAGACACTCTCCGGCATTGCATGCGGTTATGCGAACAATCTAACAGAAAGGGCTGCGGATGTCGCGTTAAAGGAAGGGAGAAGACTGATAATCTCTCCCCGTGAGATGCCCTTCAGTGCAATACATCTCGAAAATATGCTCAAGCTTGCCAGGCTGGGAGTCAAGATTGCTCCGCCTGTTCCCGCTTATTATCAGAAGCCGAAAGAAATCAATGATATCGTGGATTTTGTCGTAGGAAGACTTCTGGACAGCGCCGGCATTGAGCACAATCTCTTCAAGAGATGGGAATGACCCCGGCCCTTCGATACCGGCCAAGCCAATCTCCAAAACCCTGATTTCATTGAATAATCAACCTGTTATATCATACAGTTGTAAATCAAGTCTCAAATATGGTTTAATATTTGCTCCATGAAAAATATATATCTTATCGACGTAACCAACAGGGATGGTGTACAAACATCCAGGATCATGCTGAGCAAGCTCGCCAAGACAATGCTCAATCTCTATTTAGACGATATGGGCATCTACCAGAGCGAAATAGGGTTCCCGACCCTGAAGCACGAAATGAATTATATTAATGCCAATCTTGATCTGGCCAAAAAAGGGGTCATCAAGAATCTGCACCTTGAAGGATGGTGCAGGGCAGTCCCGGAAGATATTGAAAAGACTTTCAAAAACTGTCCGGACATCAAACACCTGAATATCTCGATCTCCACTTCCGATATAATGATCGAAGGCAAGTTCCAGGGCAGAAAGACCTGGAAAGATGTTATGAATTCCATGGTTGAGGCGTTGAAGGTCGCAAAAGAGCTCGGGGCGGAGACCGTGGGAGTTAATGCTGAAGACGCATCCAGGACAGAAACTGAAAAGCTCATTGATTTTGCGATGGCAGCAAAAGAAAACGGCGGAACCCGTTTCCGCTATTGTGACACACTTGGAGGAGACGACTCCATAACTATTTATGAAAAAATCAAAAAGATTGCCGAGGCCACTCAGTTCCCGCTCGAACTGCATTGCCACAATGACCTTGGAATGGCCGTAGCTGTTTCTCTGGCCGGAGCCCAGGGGGCAATCGAGTGCGGGGTTGACGCATATATTAACACTACACTGAACGGGTACGGTGAAAGAGCCGGAAACTGCGACCTTGTTTCAATTATGCTTGCCCTGAAATTTTCTCACGGATTCGAAGACAAGGTACACCTGGCTGACAAGATTGATCTGAAGAAGTCATGGAAAATGGCCCGCTATGCGTCATACGCATTTGATATCCCCATCCCGATCAAGCAGGTCGGGGTCGGCGCCAATGCATTTGCCCATGAATCCGGTATCCATGCGGACGGAGCGCTTAAAGACAGGCGTAATTATGAGCTTTACGACCCTGAAGATGTTGGCAGGGGTGAGCCCGAACTTCTCCAGACAGGCAGGGTAATAACAACCGGTGAATACGGGGGCCTAAAAGGATTCAGGCATGTATATGATGACCTGGGCATTCACTTTCATGATGACAAGGAAGCCAGGAGGGTTTTAGAACTGGTACAGTATTCCAACCTTCATACCCAGAAACCGCTTACTGATGATGAACTGGTATTTATTGCGGAAAATCCCGACGCAGTTACTAAAATCATGACTGTTTCTCCTATTTAAGAATGTACAGGATAACCCTAATTCCAGGCGACGGCACTGGTCCGGAAATTACAGAAGCTGCAGTAAGAGTGTTTGAAGCAACCGGCGTTCCTTTTGAGTGGGATGTACAGAATGCAGGTGAAGATGTCTACCACAATGAAGGAAACCCTCTCCCCGATAGAGTATTAGATTCAATCAAAAAAAATAAAGTCGCCATCAAGGGACCTATCACTACCCCTGTCGGCACCGGTTTCAGAAGTGTCAATGTTACGTTAAGGCAGACACTCGACCTCTACAGCTGTGTGAGGCCCTGCAAAACCTACAAGGGCGCGAAGACAAGATACGACAATATTGATCTTGTGATATTCAGGGAAAATACCGAAGACCTTTATGCCGGCATTGAATATGAGAAGGACTCGGAAGGTGCAAAGTCAATTATTGAGACCGTCCGGAAACTCTCGGACAGGGATATCCGCCCGGATTCCGGCATCAGCATAAAACCGATTTCAGTTTTTGGTACGGAGCGGATTGTAAGGGCCGCCTTTGAATATGCGCAGAAGAACAAAAGGCGGAAGGTAACCTCGGTGCACAAGGCAAACATCATGAAATTCTCTGACGGATTGTTCCTCGAAACATCGAGAGAGGTTGCAAAGGATTACCCGGATATTGAATTTGAAGACAAAATAGTTGATAATATGTGTATGCAGCTTGTACAGAAGCCGGAGCTTTATGATATTCTGGTTTTGCCTAATCTTTACGGCGACATAGTCTCAGACCTTGCCGCAGGACTGATCGGCGGGCTCGGACTTGCGCCGGGAGCGAATATAGGATCCGGGTACGCTGTTTTTGAGGCGACTCATGGAAGCGCTCCAAAGTACAAAGGGCTTAATAAGGTTAACCCTCTCGCAGTTATACTAAGTGGTGTAATGATGTTAAGACACCTTGGAGAAATCGAGGCAGCTGAAAAACTTGACAGTGCAGTAGCTTCCATTATCAGGGAAGGTAAAGATGTCACATATGACATGAAGCCCTCCCCGGATGATCCCTCCGCAGCAACAACATCAGGGATGGCGGACGCTATCATTGCCAAGATGAAATAATAATATATGGATCCTGACCCTATAAATTTTCTTATCATAATCTTCTGCATTATCCTGATCGCCATACTTTCCAGCTCTGAAGTTGCGTTCATTTCCCTGAGCAGGATAAGGTTGAGGCACCTCGTTGAAAAAGGCAATAAAAAAGCAATAATCGCCCAGAGGATCCAGAACGAACATGACCGTCTTTTCAGCGCTGTAATACTTTCAGGAAACCTTTTTACCGTCCTCGCAACATCAATCGGCACAGCAGTGGCAATAGGTTTGATCGGTGAGGACATCGGGGTCATTGTCGCAACTGTTGTTATGACAATACTTACGGTCATATTCGGTGAACTCGCACCAAAGACCTTTGCTGTATCTCATGCCGAGAAAATTTCACTGGCAATGGCAAGACCAATAGAATTGTACATAAAAACAATCTCGCCGATAGTATGGATATTCAACAAATTGTCAAACGCGCTAATAAAACTGTTCGGGGGTGAGGTTAAACCTACTCCGCAGCTTATTACCGAAGACGAGATGAAGTCAATGATAGATATGTTTGAAGAAGAGGGCACGCTCGAAAAGGAAGAGACAGAGATGCTCCACAATGTCTTTGCCTTTGGAGACAAGAAGGTCACTGAGGCCATGGTGCCGAGGACAGAGCTGATCGCAATCTCCGAAGACGCCGTTGTTTCCGATGTGCTCGCCCTTGTGTCCGAGGAAGGTTATTCACGGTATCCGGTAATGAAAGAAACCGTGGACAATATTACGGGCCTGCTATATGTAAAAGATATCGTAAGAAAAATGGCAAAAGAAGAAGTGCCCGCAAATACGCCTATAAAGAGTTTTGTGCGCGACGCTTTTTATATACCTGAAAGCAAGATGGTAACGGCCCTTCTTGATAATATGCAGAAGAACAAGTTCCAGATAGCCGTTATTGTCGACGAACACGGCGGCACTGCCGGCCTCATTACCCTCGAAGATATCATGGAAGAGATAGTCGGCGGCCTGCAGGATGAATTTGAGGCAATTGAGGCTGAAAAAGAAGTTGAGATCGTGGATGAAAGCACTTTTGTTGTGTCAGGCTCAACCGGCCTGGATGAAATTAATGAGCTTGTAAATGTTGAAATTGAAAGCGAAGAGTTTCACACTATCGGCGGCTTTTTATTCGGGCTTTTCGGACACCTTCCCAAAGTTGGAGAGCAGCTCAGGTACCATGAGCTCCGGTTCCTGATCCTTGAGATGGACGGCAAAAAAATAGAAAAAATAAAAATAACAAAGATTTAACCTCATTAATATAAGTTCCTGTCGCGAAATCATATAATTGTCAACAATGTCATTCTGAACTTGTCGGAATCGACTCGACCCGAGTTTCAGAATCTTAGAATATCAATAAGTTAAGAGACCCTGAAACTCGGGTCGAGTCGATTCCGACAAGTTCAGGGTGACAAGCAAGGCTTTCCGCAACTGACATTAATTTATTGGGAAATTGGAGTACCCTTTCATTTTTTCAATGACAAAAATAATTTATAGCGTTACAATTATCTTGAGGATTAGCCTTATTTACAAAAACCTGAAAAGTGAGATAAAAAATGGATGATCCTGACGACCCTCTGGTCAAGGCAAATGATGTTCCTTCATATGTGGAAGTTGAAGAAAAGATTAAAGAGATCGATAATACGATCATAATATATCGCATCTTTTATCTCTTTAATTCTTTCATATACAGATTTCAATTAATCAAAAAAAATAAGATGTGCATACTGGAAATCCCAAGAAGCCTGCTCGAAAGTATGAATAAAGACGGCACCAGGGCCGAGCGGGAACTGCAAAAAATACTGAACCTGAAGATCGAGGACATTGATTGCTGGAATGATATAAGGTGATAATCCAGCCCTTTTTATGAAACCCGTAATTCCCCTGGTCTGGCTATAGCTTCATCACTAAAATCAATTCACTCACTTGATCTTCGTTGACCTTCTTTCAGGCAAACCAATATAATGTCTTTAAAGATAGCGGTTTTTGATGTCGATATAAATAATAGATATTTTTAAAAGGAGACGTTTAATATGCCCCCCAAAAGTATCAAAGTATATCCAGTCCTGCTGGCAGGCGGAACCGGCTCGAGATTATGGCCTGTTTCAAGAGAGCTTTTCCCGAAGCAGCTTGTTAATCTGGCCGGAGATGACTCATTGATCCAGAATACAATCCAGAGGCTCTTTCCCTTGCTTAATGCAAAAAATGTGCGAATCGTATGCGGTGAAGACCATTTTTATGAAGTAGCACGCCACCTTGAAGAGATCGGGATCCCCTCTGACGGAAAGGTCATTTCAGAGCCTTGCGGCCGAAATACTGCCCCGGCCATTCTTCTCGCAGTCCTTACAATCTTAAAAAAAGAGAAAGATGCAATTATCCTTGTTTTCCCGTCCGATCATGTCATAAAGAACCAGAAGAAGTTTCATGAAAGCATGAACAAAGCGATTAAGTTAGCTGAAGTCAATAAAATAGTAACTTTTGGGATTAAGCCGGACTATCCGGAGACAGGATACGGATATATTGAAGGCGGAAAAAAGCAGAATGGATATGCCCTTGCCATCAAGAGGTTTGTTGAAAAACCTGATGAAAAAACTGCAAAGCAATACTTAAAAGCAGGGAACTTTTACTGGAACAGCGGCATGTTTGCCTTTAGGGCCTCTACAATTATCAAAGAGTTCCAGGCTTTCGAGCCCGGCCTTTTGAAGGATTTAAAGAAAATCGTGTCTCAGGGCAATGATGTCCCGTTAGAGCTATATGAAAAACTGCCCGATAATTCCATTGACTACGCTATTATGGAAAAGACAAAAAAAGGCGTTGTCCTTCCCGTAGATTTCGGCTGGAGTGATATCGGCTCCTGGAAATCGCTTTATGACTTCATGCCAAAAGGCGATGGCGACAATGTAGTGGAAGGAGACGTAATCCTGCAAAATACCCGCAACTGTTTCATCAGAAGTGAAGGCAGGCTCGTTGTAACCAATGACCTGGATAATATTGTTGTAGTCGAAACCCCTGATACTGTATTTATCTCCGATCTTGAAAAGAGCCGCGATGTTAAGTCCATTGTCAATAACCTTAAAAAACAGGGGCGCAAGGAGTACAAGTCCCATCTGACAGTATACCGTCCCTGGGGAACTTACACTATTCTGGAAGAAACTCCGGACACCAAAATAAAGCGGATAGTCGTGTATCCCGGGGCAAAATTATCGCTCCAGATGCATTATCACAGGAGTGAACACTGGATCGTGGCCCAGGGTACGGCAAAGATAACGAACGGCGATCAGGTCATCATGTTAAGGGAAAACGAGTCAACCTTCGTCCCCAAGGCAACACGCCACAGGATCGAAAATCCGGGCAGGATCCCGGTCCATATCATTGAAGTACAGATGGGTAAATATCTTGAAGAAGACGATATTATCCGTTATGACGATGATTTTGGAAGGGACACGAAAAAACCGGTTAAGAAGAAAAAGGGCAGGTAGGGGCGCCTCTTGTGGGTGCCCTGTCTTTATGTTTACGAACGGGCGGTAAAGGCGGGGACATGACCCGTTAAAAAAAGGGCAGGCACAAGACCTGCCCCTACATTACTGTTTCTCGAATATTATATTAACAAATTTTCTCTTTCCTACCTTAAGAAGAAATTTATCCGGCAGTTCTTTTTTGGGGTCTGACCATTTTTCATCATCAACACTCACACCGCCTTGTTTTATTAACCGAACTCCCTCGCTTGCACTTTTGGCAAATCCTGCTAAATGTATTATTTGAGGAAGCCATACTTTTTCATTCTCTGTTAAAGTAGGAATATCATCCGGCAGGCCCTTTTTCTTGAATACGTTCTCAAATTCTTCTTTTGCCTTTAATGCTGTCTCTTTATCGTAATACCTTTCAACGATTTCAAGGGCAAGAGACTTTTTAGACTCCATGGGATGCACAGTACCGTCTTTGAGACCCTCCTTTAATTTGTTCAGCTCATCAAGAGTAATATGACTCAACAGTTCATAATATCTGACCATTAACTCGTCGCTGACAGACATGATCTTGCCGAACATATCCTTTGGGGTATCGGTAATGCCTATGTAATTCCCGAGGCTCTTGCTCATCTTGTTAACACCGTCAAGCCCTTCAAGGAGGGGCATCATTATTACGACCTGCTGCTCATCACCGTGTTCTTTCTGCAGCTCCCTGCCGACAAGCATATTAAACCGCTGGTCAGTGCCTCCAAGCTCAACATCCGCCTTCAGTTCAACGGAGTCGTAACCCTGGATAAGGGGATACATAAACTCATGAATGCCGATCGGCTGCTCCCCTGCATATCTCTTTTTGAAATCATCCCGTTCCAGCATTCGCGCGACAGTATGTTTTGCGGAGAGACGGATAATATCAGTAGCCGTCATTTTTTCCATCCATTCGCTGTTAAAGACTACCTTTGTTTTTTCGGGATCAAGGACCTTGAATGCCTGCTTTTTGTATGTCTCCGCATTTTCAAGGACTTCCTCGCGTGTCAGGGGTTTCCTGATCTCCGATCTCCCTGTGGGGTCCCCGATCATGCCTGTAAAATCACCTATGAGAAAAACAACTTCATGCCCCAGCTCCTGAAACTGTCTCATTTTCTCAAGGAGGACCGTATGTCCAAGGTGAATGTCAGGGGCTGTCGGGTCAAAACCGGCCTTTATCTGCAGCGGGGTTTTTGTTTTGCAGGAATGCTGCAGTTTCTTTATGAACTCATCCTCGGGCAGTATTTCTACTACGCCCCGCTTGATTATCCGGAGCTGTTCTTCAGGCTTCTTCATTTTCATAACATTGAAAGAATACAGGATTTATAAGGTAAGATGCAAGATTATATAAGGTTTTAAGCACTCCATATTTCCCCCTCTTTGCCAAAGAGGGGAATTATTTCCATAGAAATATATTCTGAAATTTGAATTAATTTTGAGAATCCTAAATAATATGCATGTTGAATCAAGGAGTTGTTTGACCAATGAACAATAATAAAATTATCGACAGAGCAAATATTAATAAAGTAATTGCCCGGCAAAAAAAAGAGGGCAAAAAAGTTGTCTTCACCAACGGCTGCTTTGACCTTATTCATGTCGGACACGTCCGCTATCTCAGCGAGGCAAAAGGGCTGGGAGACATCCTGGTAATAGGCCTTAACGCCGATGAGTCCGTATCAAGCATAAAACCCGGCCGTCCCGTGACTCCTGAGGCAGAGAGGGCTGAGGTCCTTGCCGCTTTATCAATGGTCGATTATGTCGTCCTGTTCAGCGAAGACACCCCTTATGAGCTTATCAAGGCGGTCAACCCTGATGTCCTTGTGAAGGGGGCTGACTGGAAGCCGGAGGATATTGTCGGCAGCGATATTGTCAAAGATGTGCGCACGATATCTTTTATTGACGGGATATCCACAACCGGGATAATCAAAAAAATTCAGAATTTAAAATGACTTGTAGGGGCGCCTCTTGTGGGCGCCCTTTCTTTATGATCACAAATGGGCGGCAAAGACCGGGCAGGCACAAGACCTGCCCCTACATCGTATCATGCTAAACAGGCAGCGATATAAAAAACCTGCTTCCCTTGCCCGGCTCGGATTCCACTCGTATACGTCCGCTGTGTCTTTCAACAATTCTTTTCACTATTGCCAGTCCTAATCCTTCACCGCTGCTTTCTTTATCAAGCTGCTTAAATATTCCGAATATCTTCTCCTGATTTTCAGGAGCAATGCCAACCCCGTTGTCCTCCACGCAATAGACGATCAGTTTTTTTACTTTTTCCCCTGAAATGCTGATAATGCCCGGCCGTTCAGGATCAAGGTATTTCAGTGCATTCCCAATAAGATTGGAGAAGACCTGGTCTATCTGTGACCTGTCCCCGGTACAGGGAGGTAGTTTTGAGATTTTAATGTTTGCTCCAGCCTTTTTTGCCTGGAACTCAAAATTATCAGCAATATTGGACACTAATCCTTTCATATCAAGTTTCTCTTTTTCAAGTTCGACCGGGCCTGTACGTGAAAGCTTCAAGAGCCCACTGAGAAGAGAATCCATTTTATGAATACTTGTGCTTATATATTTTGCTGATTCAGACATATCTTCATTCACAACCGAATCAACCTTTTCTTTTATGTCCTTCGGGACATCTTTCCTCTGAAGAGCAGAATTCAATTCTTTGGCTGAAATCTCCATATCCTGACTGTATCCATGAATATTCACAATCGGTGACCGCAGGTCATGTGAGATAACAGAGATCATCTGCTCCAGCTCTTTATTTTTCGCTTCTAACTCCATGTTCAGGCGTTTGCTTTCTTTCTCTGCCTTCTTTCGCTCGGTAATATCACGATCGATTGCCAGGACAAACGGCTGGCCGTTTATATGAATGAGTTGAGCAGACACTTCAACGGGGAAAGTTGAGCTGTCTTTCCTGACATGTCTAACTTCAAAGGACAAAGGCTGCCCTGACATCAAACGCTCAGTTCTTGCCGGTAATTTTTCTGAGGATTCCGGATCATCCAGGACCTCAATAGATTTTCCGAGCAATTCATCTCTTTTATATCCGTGCATAGTCAGCGCAGCATCGTTAACATCTAATATTATCAATCCATTCTTATCGGGAGAAAGGACAAATATGCTGTCGGAAGCCTGGTTTATAAGAGTACGGAACTTCAGCTCGCTCTCTTTCAGCGCCTTCTCCGCCTGTTTGTGCCCGGTTATATCCCCGCCTGAACTCAGGGTAGCAACTATATTGCCTTTTTCATCTCTTAAAACAGTGTTGTACCAGGCTATTAATCTTTCTTCTCCACTTCTGGTCAATACTTCGTTTTCATAATACTCGACAGGCTTGATCTCTCCTGCCATCAGTTTTGAAAAGGCCGGTTTTACACTCTCTCTGAGTCTTTCCGGAAGAAATTTATCAAACCAGTTTTTGCCTATAATCTCCTCTTCCCTGTATCCTAATATCTCGCAGCCTTTTTTATTTATAAGGTTTACCCTCTGGTCAGGATTAAGGATAACAACCATAACAGCAGAAGTATCAAGATATATTTGCAGTTTGTTTTTCTGTTTCTGCAGCGCATCATTGATATGCCAGGACTGGATTACCTGAGCGGTAATATTACTTATTCCTTCCAGCAGGGCATCATCTTCCAGGGATATTTTATATTTTGAAAAGAGGGCAAGGACACCAAGAGGCTTTCTGTCCGGATCCTGAAGCTGGTAACCGGCAAAAGAGAGCAGACCAATTTTTCCAGCCCATTCGTGATCGTGTATGTGCGTATCGTTTATAACATCATTGGTAAGGAATTTATTGGCCTCTTCAGAAGCTATACGTCCGATTTTATAGCAGCCAAAGGGAACCCGGCGGTGGTTCCCGTCCAGATGCGTATATCGTCCTGAACTGGCTACAAGATGAAGGCAGCGGTCACGGTAATGGCATATATGCGGGCCTTTAGTTACTTTTGCATGTATGCAGCCGGCATCACAAATGTCTCCTGGCTTGATTACCCAGATACGGCAGAAATCGGCGCTGAGCATTTCTATAATATTTTCCGTAATAGAATTCATTTTATCTCCAAAGCTGCCTGAACCAAGCAGGAACTGCTGAAGCTGATTCAATTTCTGCCGTCGCTTCAGCATCCTGACGCGCGCTTCTTCCGCCTTCCTGCGATCACTGATCTCGTTTTCAAGCTCCCTGTTTTTAACAGATAGCTCAGATGTTTTTGATTTGACCCGGTATTTCAGTACAATGCTTGCACCAATTGAAAAAATCAGGAGTCCGATACTGAATGCGGATATCAGTGTCCACTTCAACCACGCCGGGAACATTATTCTGCTTATGCCCCCGAACCACCGGTTAAGTGACTTGTAGTAAAGAGAGTTATCAACCTTTTTCAGGCTTGCAAGGTGCCTGTCTATTGCTGCGCGCAGGTCCCCGTTTTTACCTTTTGGCGTGGCATACCGTATTTCAATAGGATTGAATATAATAGAAGTCTTAACCACATTATAGTCTTTAGCGAGCCTTTCCCCTGCTGTTCTGTTTATTACTATTGCATCCGCCTTTTTCTCATGAATAAGTCTGAGAAGGGAAGTATAATCCTCTAACTCGATGAATTTAATTTCGATACCGAAGTTCTCAGCCAGTTCCCTGAATGCTGTCGGATGGATAGCTTTATTTATGAGACCCACGCTTTTTCCCTTTAGGTCGAGAATGTTTTCAATTCCGGAACCGGGCTGACTGTAGATTTGTCCCCAGTTGTTAAATAGGGTCTCATTTGTAAAATCATATTTTTTAGCTCTTTTTTCTGAATAAGCTATTACTACCTGAATATCTGTTTCACCTGCGTGAAGTTTCTCGAGACATTCTGGCCAGTTACAGAAAACATATTCAAGACGCCATCCTTCTTCTGATGCAACATATTCGATAATGTCAATGCTGAGCCCCTTGTATTGCCCGTCCTTGTCTTTAAATATAAGAGGAGGATTGTGTTGTACCCCAACTTTGATTCTGTCCTCCCGGGTATTGGCAGTGGTAACAGAAATAATCAGGATTAAGGCTGAAAAAAGGAAACAGCGAAGCAATTGACGTCTAAAAAAAATATACATCATATTAGTAACCTGTTGCTGTCCGGAACACGCAGGTTGATTGTGAATCAGTATTCAGAGGCCTTTCTTGAACTTTATCATGGAATTAATGGCATTGCAAGCGTTTCAAGGGGATTACTGTCCGTTATGTGCAGGGGAAATAACGATAATTCCGGAGTAAACTAAATGGGCCAGGGCTGATTATAACCATGCTCTGTCCAGATAATTAGCTGCTATAACCTAAGAAGTAATGCCCCTGCCCTGAACAAGCCTTTCAATCTCACTGAAAAGATCTTCCCTTTTAAAGGGTTTTGTAACACAGCTGTTCATTCCGGCTTCAAGGCACCGTTCCCTGTCTTCTTTAAAGGCATGCGCGGTTACGGCTATTATCGGGATCTCCGGGTTGAAGGCATTGCTTTTTGAGTTTCTGATCTCCCGTGTGGCCTCAATCCCGTCCATTTCCGGCATCTGCACATCCATCAGAACAATATCAAATCTCTTCTCCCGAAGACTTTTAAGCGCTTCTTCTCCATTGGACGCGACTTCAACGGTGTATCCCTGTTTTTCCAGAATTTTGACCGCTACTTTTTGATTTGTAATATCATCCTCGGCAAGAAGGATCTGAAGCTTCTCTTCAGTTGTTATGGTTTCAACGACGGTTTCTTTTAATTTCATGTCCTGTTCTTCATATTGATGGTTAATGCCGAACCTTGCCGTAAAGTGAAACGTGCTTCCCTTGCCCGCTTCGCTTTCTGCATGGATGTCTCCGCCCATTTTATTCGCAATCTTTTTTGAGATGGTCAGTCCCAGTCCTGTTCCGCCGTGTTCTCTCGTGCTGGAACCATCTACCTGGGTAAAGCTCTCAAATATGCTTTCAAGTTTGTTTTCAGGAATGCCTATGCCTGTGTCGGTAATGGAAAAATGAAGGAGAGCTGTCCTGCTGTCCTGCTCTTTATCGCCGTTCCCGGAAATATCCCGTTCAACATTTATGGTAACCCTGCCTTTGTCAGTAAACTTGACCGCGTTTCCCACAAGATTAACCAGGACCTGCCAGAGGCGGAGGTCGTCGCCTCTCAGGTTTGCGGGAACATCGGGATTGATATGACAGAATATATCGAGCCCTTTCTCCTGTGCCTGAATGCTGCTGATCTTTTTTATATTTTCCAGTGTTGGGTAAATGTTGAAATCATTCTCGGCCAGCTGCATTCTGCCTGCCTCTATACTTGATAAATCAAGTATGCTGTTCAGCAGAACAAGAAGAGAATCAGCGGACTGCCTGACGGTTTCAATATATTCCCTTTGCTCATCTGTAAGGTCAGTCTCAAGGGCCAGGCCCGTCATTCCAATGACTGCATTCATCGGTGTACGAATCTCATGGCTCATATTGGCAAGAAATTCACTCTTTGTCCTGCTGGCTACCTCAGCATCTTCTTTTGCCTCTTTTAATTCTATCTCTGCCAGTTTGCGGAGCTGGTCGTTCCTGTATGCCTCTATAATATTGGCGCAGGTGGCAAGCAGAGGCTTCAGAAATGCTATCTGCTCCTCATAATAGCCGTCAGGCCTGTTTGCCAGGCCGACCGTACCGACCATTTTCCCGGACGCATATAGAGGTATCCCGAGAAAAGTGCTGACTGGCGGATGGCCTTTGGGAATACCGGAGCTCCTCGGGTCATCAGACACATTATTTGCAATAACCGGTTCACCCCCGGTTATTGCGATTCCGAACAAATTATTGAGACCATGGAATTCCATGCCCGTGGAAACATGCTTCTGGTAAAACGCCTCCATCTCTTTGTCCCAGGTGATTCCTGAAATACCATGTATTTTCAAATATGGATCACCGGCTGCAGTATTCAAAACCTCGCCGATAAAGCCATATTCGCTCCCGGTCGAAGATATGAAGCCTTCAAGCATATTGTTAAATAAAATATACGGGGGGGTATCGGCTATGAACTGGGACTGTGTCTGAGTTATGGAGTCTAATAAATTATAACTCTGGGACAATTTATCCTCTGCCTTTTCACGCTCGATGCTCTCTTTATTCAGTTCGTCCCTGGAAGCAGTAACTGCTTTCAGGTTTTTCATCATCTTATCAAATGTTCTCGACAGGTCACCGATTTCATCATTTGTATCAGTCCCGACTTTATGGTCAATATCTCCACGTCCTATTATTTCAACTTCTGTCGAGAGTCTTTCGATCGGCCCGGTAATTTTTCTCGAAATGAATATACCCATTAACATCGAAAGAACAGGTACAACAAACATTAAAATAATAAAAACATTACGTATTTCAGTCAAAGGCGCAAACGCCTCTTCAGCATCAATTTCTGCCAGAACACGCCACTGCATCTCCTCAATATATTCGTGGGCGCCCAATGCAGATACTCCCCGGTAGCCAGGAGCAATGGTTATGTCATTTGCACCGTGGACATGTCTGCCGTCATCATCTTCAGTCAATAAACAATTTCTGGCGTTCTCCGTATCAACCTTTTGTTTCAGGAACGCACCCTCAGAGAACCTTGAAGGCGTTATCATATAGCCGTCTTTATTTACAATATATATTTCACCTGTCTCGCCTAACCCGGTCCTGTCGGTGGTTATTTCAAACAGTCCGTCCATTTTAAAATTGGCAACTAATACACCAAAAACCTCTTTTGTATTATCATCCCTGACAGGAGTAGATATGGAGTATGTTTTTTCCCCCGAGTTTCCATGATAGTGGGCATCTTTAACAGATGTTTTTCTCATGCCTTCCGAAAGATATCTGTCTGCAGATTTGTTCGTGCCGATATTATTTTTCTTAGTAGAAGCTATTATCTTTCCATCCGGATTTAAAAGAAATAATTCATTGGCTTTACTTTCTATTTTCATGAAATCTTCCAGAAGGAGGCTGGCCTTTGCAATCAATTTATTTGAATCAGAGGGATTGCGAATAATTTTCTCAACCGTTGACTCGATCAAATCCGATTCTGCTATTATTTTGATTCTCTGTTTGTCTTCGTGCAGGAACGTTTCGATATGCCTTGCTCTTGACTGGACAGTTGTGTTTAGATGCGCCCTTATTCTATCTTCCAGATTACTTTTGGATTGCAGATAAAATAAGGATAAAAAGACGCATGTCAGCGTAACAGCTGTAATGAAGAAATAAAGACTTATTTTACTGGATAACTTCACTGTTTCCTTCTGATCAAAACCTTATGTTTTTGCATTCTTCCTCAAAAATCTATCTCAGCCGCACGTTATTTATCATCTGTATTGCATTAACACAATATATATTTACGTCGGATTTACCATTCATATGCTAAATGGGGATAATACACTGATTTTTTATAGGCAAATCCCCCTTAGTTATAGGGAAAATACTGAGTTAACATTAAAAAACTTGACTCCGTACCGGGGTACAGGGTTTATAATGTAAACAGGAGGTGGAATAATGGAAAACATGACCATAGGCCAGCTGGCAAAAAAGGCCGATGTAAATATTGAGACTGTCCGATATTACGAAAGAAGAGGGCTGATGCCTGAACCTCCCAAGAAAGAGTCAGGGTACCGTCAGTATTCAGATGAAATGGTCAAACGCATCCAGTTTATCAAACATGCGAAGGAACTGGGGTTTTCTCTAAAAGAGATTAATGAACTGCTAATGCTCAAACTTGATCCAGGGACTTCCTGCTCTGCGGTCAAAAACAGGGCGGATGCAAAGATTTCAGCTATTGAAGGGAAGATTAAAACTCTTCAAAGAATGAAAAAGGCCCTTGTAAAGTTAACAAAGGCCTGCGGCGGCGGCGGCCCGGCAAAGGAGTGCCCCATACTGGAGGCATTGGAAAAATAACCCGGAACCACGTGGGGTTCGGGGTGAGGAGGTAACAAAATGTCAGAAAAAAGAAAAATAGAGGTTTTCAACGCGGGATGTCCGGTTTGCGATGATACAGTAAACCTTGTAAATAAAACAGCCTGCCCATCATGCGAAGTCAGCATCCTTGATATGAAAAACCCTGAGGTTGCAGAGAGGGCGAAGTCTCTCGGCATAAGTTCTGTGCCTGCGGTTGTAATTAACGGCAAACTGGCTGGCTGCTGCGCGGGGAGAGGCCCTGATGAGGCAACACTGAAGGCTGCCGGGCTCGGCAACCCGTTGTCCTGACTCAAGGAGGGTATTCCCTTGAAAAAAACGAATTTATCCAGCATGGGAACGATATTGACTTCCTCTCTTGCCGCATCATGCTGCATTGGTCCGGCGATTTTCATTATCACGGGGACCTCTGCGGGCTTTTTAAGCGGGCTGTCATTCCTCGAACCTGCAGCGCCTTATCTGGTAGGCACAGCCTTTCTCATGCTCGGATATTCTTTCTGGAAGCTCTATCTGAAGAAACCTGATTGTGCATGTAAAGAAGATCTCCGTGCACGAAAGATTGCAAGAGGAATATTCTGGGCAGGCTTCATCGCATTAACTATCGCTGTTTCATTTCAAAAGGTTGTTATATGGATTTACGGATGATAAGTATTTTCGGAGGTTACAATGATTAAAAAATGGATTGGCCTGATTGTGGTTTTATTGTTTGTGACTGTTATCAATATTAGCGCGGCTGAGCAGAATGTCGTAATGGAGATAAAGGGCATGACATGTCCTCTCTGTCAAATTGCCGTTAAAAAATCTCTGACAAAAATTGAAGGTGTCAGGGATGTGCAGGTTTATCTTGAAGAAGAAAAAGCACGGCTGACTGTAGATGAATCTGTTATTGATGCAACTCTTATTGAAGCCGTAAAAAAGGCAGGGTCATATAAAAGTAAAGTCGTAGAGAGAAAGGCTGCGAAGTAGAAACGGGGCGAAAGATAACTATGAAAATCGATTGCTATATATCTGAAGGCTGCGGTTCAAAAATTAATTTAAAGGAAAATGTTGAAGAAGCCGTGAGACTGGAAGCTGCTGCTGCAGATGTCCGGTTTCACACTATCGACGAGACAGAGGCAAAGAGGCTGGGCCTGATGGGATCGCCGTCGGTATTGATCAATGGGGCAGATATTCTGCCGGGGGAGATACCGGGCATATCGTGAAGGGTATTCAAAGACGAGTCCGGGAGGCTCGCGCCGGTTCCTTCAGTTGAGATGTTAAGGGCTGCTATTCGGGATTCGTAGGGGCTGCCCGCCTACAAGGCGGGGCATCAAAAAGGACTAATATTATTAATGATAATTCAGTCTGTATTCCCCTCTTTGGCAAAGAGGGGTTAGGGGAGATTTTTCAAAGAAATTATTAGTAAAATCCCCCTTAATCCCCCTTTTCCAAAGGGGGAGACTTGAAAGGAGATCTTTTCATCCCCGTTTACAAAACGGGGTATTCAAGTTCATTTCTTCATAAATCGCGTAATTTAGGTTAGACTATCAACTAAATAATAAATTGTTTAAATTTCTATATTACTACTCATGTTAACGGTTGATTCAGAAATAATCTGGACGTCGCTCCTGGAATTAAAACATAAAATATGTTCGCTCTCGGTGGATTTCGAGTCAGCCGTGATTTCAATAAATGATCAGAAGGCTGAAGTTTTTATCAATGAAGTGCCGGACGACAATGAAGACAGTTATAAAATTATCATAGCAAAGACCCGACATGAAAAATTCACGGGGAAATATGCCTTATTTGCTTTAGACAATTGTTTTCAAATTACATTTTTAGAAAACAATTTCCTCGATGATTCGAATTTATTTTTTTTAGGAATTTATCTTCCTTATTGTTTTGCGCCTATTAAAGCCAAATTCGTTAAAAAGGCCTTTGCCGTTTCGCATTTTGCCCAATCTTTGGACGGAAAGATAGCCACTAACAATGGCCATTCACAATGGATTGGGAACAATGAAAATTTAGTGCATGCACATAGAATGAGGAGTTTATGTGATGGTGTATTGATAGGAAGTAAAACTCTGGAAAAAGACAGACCTTCTTTAACGGTGAGACATGTCAGGGGCCCTGACCCTGTGAAAATAGTTATTGGAAATGGTGATTATGATTTTGGCTGTTTATTAAAAAACGGTGGGAAACTAATCTATGTTACTTCATTGAAATCTGTTGACGGACCTGAAATATTGAGGATTGAAGTCAATAAAACAGACGGCATCCTTGATTGCAACGAAATTTTACGGAGGCTTTTTAATGAGGGTATCTATTCAGTATATATTGAAGGGGGCGGTTACACGGCCTCGTCTTTTTTAAACTTTAAAACCATTGATGTCATTCAGCTCCATATTTCGCCGATAATTATAGGGTCCGGGATAGCTGACTTTTCCTTGCCTGAAATTGAAACTGTCGATAAATCAATAAAATTCTCAGACTATCATTTCTTCCCGCTGGGAAATCATATATTGTTTTCCGGCACCGTCAAATATTGATTTTGTTATGAAAGGTTTAGAACTCTGGCATACATCTTCCTCTGACTCTGAAATAAGAGAAGTTGAAATCCAGAATATCAACGAAAGAGATATTATAATAAAGTCATTGTATTCTCTTATCAGCACGGGTACAGAGCGCATCGTCTCCAGGGGTTTAGTGCCGCAGAGTCTTATGGAAGACATAAAAGTCCCGTATATGAAAGGTGATTTTGCTTTTCCCTGTACCTACGGCTATTCCCTTGCCGGGGAAATTATTAGCGGCCCTGCTGAGCATAAAGGGAAGAAAGTTCATTTAATGCATCCTCATCAAAACTATGCGGTTGCCCGCATTAATGATCTGTATTTCGTCCCGGATGAAATTCCTCTGACAAACGCGGTCCTGGCCAGTAATATGGAAACAGCCCTGACTGCAGTCTGGGACAGCCGTGTGAGTATAGGCGACAATGTTTTAATAGTGGGTTTTGGTATAATCGGCGCTCTTCTGGCCCGGCTTCTCGATATTTATCCCAATGTACAGCTGATGATTGTTGAAAAGAACGAAAACAGATATCACAAGGCCAGAGAGCTTGGTTTTAATGCAGTCAAAAATGGTAATGAATTAAACTCTAACTACGATATTTCCTTCAATTGCAGCTGCTCACAGGATGGACTTCAACTCTGCATTGATAAGCTGGCATTTGAAGGAAAGGTAATGGAACTAAGCTGGTATGGAAAACAACCGGTATCGCTTCACCTGGGCCAGGATTTTCATATTAAAAGAAAGCAGATTATAAGCTCCCAGGTTTCAAGTATCCCCGGCAGTAAAATGAACAGATGGGACCACCTGCGGCGTAAAAAATTAGTATTTGATATATTGAAAGATCCATATTATAAAAAAATCATCACCGAAGAAGTTTTATTCGAAGAAACACCTTCTGTCTTTAAGCGGATTAGAAATGACGAGATCGACAGTTTAGGCATTATAATTAAATATTAGAGAGGCGGCCATGTATACTGTAAAAATAAGAGACCACATCATGATTGCCCATTCACTTAAAGACGACGTTTTCGGACCGGCAAAAAACATGCACGGTGCAACTTATGTGGTCGATGCAACTTTCTTTTCAGAAAAACTCGATAAGAATAATATTGTAATAGATATCGGTATTGCGCAAAGATTGCTGAAAGACGTGCTGGGGCCGATTAACTATAAGAACCTTGACGAAGTTCAGGAATTCAAAGATGAAGTTACAACCACTGAATTCCTGGCAAAATATATCCATGATAAGCTCAGGGATAAAGCCTCCTCCAAATTCAGAGGCAGGATCCGGATTACACTCAGGGAATCCCATATTGCATGGGCGTCTTACAGCGGGGATGATTAAACCGGGGATATGCGTATAAATTTTATTGTTCCCGGCGATATTAATACCCTTACCGGCGGGTATATCTACGATAAAAAGATTATCAATGGTTTGACCGCTATAGGCTGTGAGGTCATTTTACATCAACTTGCGGGCGACTTTCCCTGTCCTGATGAAGAAAGCATTGAGGAATGCAGGCATCTATTGAGGGCACTGCCGGTTAACGGGATAGTCGTTATAGACGGCCTGGTTGCAGGCGTAATTGGCGAGATCATTAAAGAAAATTGCAAGAGGTTGAGAATAATTTCATTGGTCCATTTACCGCTGTCAATAACTCCATGGGATGAACAAAAGATAAACAGAAAATTCTTTCAATCAGAAAGATCATCACTGCGCTGTTCTGAAGCTGTCGTGGTAAGCAGTGAATTTTCTAAAACTGCCTTATTGCAGGCAGAGTATGACATTGAAGAGGAAAAGATTTATGTAATAGAACCGGGCCTGGATAATATACCCCGCAAAAAGTCCTATCCAGAGCTTCCCCGCAGGCTGCTCTGTGTAGCAAATGTCATAAAAAGAAAAGGCCATCTGGATTTACTTGAGGCCCTGGCCCATCTAAGAGAAATTGACTGGATATTAACGTGCTGCGGAAGCCTGGAGCAGGAAAGTTCATATGTTCAAAATTTCAGAAATAAAATTGAAGATTATGATATGGAAGAAAGAGTTATTCTTAAAGGCGCCATTTCAGGCCAAGACCTTGAATCAGAATTTCTTAATGCAGATTTGTTTGTCTTTCCTTCCCGTTTCGAAACCTATGGAATGGCGCTGACAGAAGCAGCCGGTTACGGATTACCCGTTGTTACATCAGTGGATGCAGCCGCCAATAGAGCGCTGCCCGGGGGCGCAGTAATTTATTGTCAGCCGGATAACAATTCTGAATTAAAGGAGACTTTATTTGATTTAATGACAAACGCTGAAAATTACTTAAGACTTTGTATGTCAGCAAAAAGACAAACACCGGCAGCCCTTTCATGGGACCGGAGCGCAGAAAGATTTTACAGGATGTTAAACGGGATCAATAAATCCAAAAAAGAGTCCTGATGTATGGAAATTACCTTTCTCACTGCATTTATTGTTTTAATATATACAAGTATTCTTGTTGAAATCATTTTTTTCCATGTCCCCAGCGCAGCATCTACATATCAGCTTTTTTTCTTCGATTCCGATGATCACAAAACCGGCGGATTGCTGAGCAAAGTTCACAATTTGCCGCTGGCTCAAAAATTGCTGATTTTATTTGTACCTGCCCTTATCAGCCTGACAGTTTATTGCCTGCCCTTGATACTTGTTTTTTTCCCGGCATTGAAAATTCATTTTTACCCGATACGTATTCTGGAGCAGAACTATTTAATCTATTCCGGTCTTTTACTAACGGTATTCGGAAGAGGTGTTTCAGTGCATGCTGTTTTCAGAATCAGGCACTGCAGCTCTCAAAATGGAAATGATTTTCCCCTAATAACAGACAGCATCTTTCGACTATCAAGAAATCCCGTATTAATCGGCATGTACATTACCTTTTCAGGTCTCTTTCTGGTATTCCCGTCTTTTGTTCTTGCAATCGGCTTTTCGATTTATATAAGCAACATGCACTTCAGAGTTTTGCTGGAGGAGGATTTCCTGAAACATAAATTCCGGGACCGGTATGAAAATTATTTCAGCAGGACGAGGAGATATATTTAACTGGTATAAACTATTGAAATGAAAAAGGCCCGTTACGAACAGCAGGACATACATTCCTGGTTTGACGAAAGCTACAGGAAAAGGGGCTTTAACTATTTGCGGCCAAGAGAGGCTTATTATATCTTTACTGAACTGTTGGGTGCTCCGCCGAACAAAAAAATACTTGATATTGCGTGCGGCCCGGGCCTGTTGCTTTCAGTTGCTGATGAAAAAGGTTTAAAGACATACGGAGTGGATATTTCACCCGAGGCTGTCGGAATGTGTAACAATTTTGTGCCGAATGCTGAAGCATGTGTGGCGAATGCCGAGTCGCTGCCCTATCACGACAGGCAATTTGATTTCATCACCTGCCTGGGCTCTCTGGAAAGGTTTATGAATCTTGAAAAAGCCCTCTCCGAACAAATACGGGTAGCAAAGGATGAAGCACTTTTTTGTTATATGGTGCGAAATGCAAATACCTTTACCTGGAGATTTTTCATGCAGTTTCTGGGCATGCAGGACCGTCGGAGCCATCAGGGGGCAAAAACTCTGCAGGAGTGGAAAAAAATATTAGACCGTTCAGGATTAGAAATATTGACCATTCATCACGACCACTGGCCATATCTCAGATTCCTGAAATGGATAACTTTGGGCGGTAAATTTGTAGACTATTGCAAAACAAGGAAGAATCTTCTTCCAATTGAATATGCCTGCGAGTTTATCATTATCGCAAAAAAGAGATTTCTGTAATATGCTTTTTAGCCCCGGCATTTCCCGGGAGGGTTTATTTGAAGGATGAACGTCGAACATCGAACTTCCAACGTCGAATGAAAAACAAACATCCAATACCGAACATTCAACACGTATATCTGTTTCTTCATCTTTTCCCATTCAGCATTCGATGTTGGACGTTCGATGTTCGATGTTCATATTCTTCATTCCTTTATGATGCTTATAAATGAGCGTGAAAAAGAGATGATCAACAAAAAAGAGGCAAGCGCTACACATGGCAGATAAATGCTTTCATCAAAAACAAAAGGGGTAATAAGTGAAAAGAATAAAATTCCGGCAGTTATTTGTGCAAACCTGGATTGTTTCTCCTTCTTGTCAGATATCCTTAACAGAAACAGTAAAACTACGTAGATATATCGCGAGTATCCTGTCAGGAGTATCCATGCACCAATATAACCTTTTAAATAAATAATAGATGACATCAGACATACGAAAAACGCATCTGTCTCCATATCATAATAAGCCCCCCACTCACTGACTGACCTGAATTTTCTGGCCAGGTATCCATCCAGGCCATCCATAATGATAATAATCAGCGCTATAACAGCAATGGCAGCATCCGTTAGAGCGGAATAAAAAAAGCCTGTCAATAAAATGCAGCATAATCTGAAAAAGGTAAGCCGGTTGGCATGCCCTGCAAAAGGCCTATAAGATTTTAAAAACCTGATATTGCTTATGATAAACCACGAAAATGAAAGGAGGCAGACAATGGATAACGCTGCAGTGGACCTAAAATAAATAACCGTTAATGAAGAGGCTGACAAAGCGAATGCATGTGCCACATTCCATTTATTTATCTTTATCTCTGCCATCACTGGAATTCTACACCGTTCGGACGATATTCGGGCAGACTTGTAACATTCCGGCCATAATGTCTGATGAATTCTCTAATTAACATAGAGTATATTCCTTCATGTTTTATGCTGTTTTTCGTATCTGTCACAAGCAGGCCCCTGTTAAACCCGTATTTAATGAAACTGTCCACAAAGGCCGGATCCTGACTTATGATGTGAACAGGTGTTTCAAAGCCGTCTTCCGGATTAGCAAGTACAGGCGGCTGGTGGTCACCGATGAGGATAAATATATCATTTTCACTTCCATTCCTGAGGATAAAATCACTTATATAGTTTATCTGGTAACGGATGGCAGCGGAATAATCTTTCATCGTCGGTTTTTCCAACAAACTCGACGGCGTACTGAAGTCTATACTGCCATCACTCAAATCCTGCCAGTTTTCAACAACTTTTTCAGGGCCGTAAAACGGCCTGTGAGAATTCTGGTTTAAAAAGAATAGAGTATATGGTTCTTCCCCTCTTTCTTTGATATAATGATAGGCAAAATTGAGAGTATACTGATCACTTGGTGAAGGTCCAAACCCGTGCAATTTCCCTGTATACTGAAGATCTTCAAATCTTATCCATTTGTCAACAGCATAGAATTTCGTATAAACCTCCCAGGGTATCAACATGTCGTAGTACTCTGGAAATATGGAATTGACCCTGTAATTTTTATAGCCCTTAAGATGCAGCAATCTTAGCAGATGGTTGTACTGGTAGATTGCAGACTTTTTTGATAAGGTTGCATAAGCTGACTGGTTTTTAAAATTGTATCCATATAACAGACTTGCATAGCTAACCCAGGATTTGCCGCCCGAAATCGGTGAAAGACTTAATTGGGAACAGGCATGCCATTGTTTCTGTTTTAAGGCAAGTTCATTTTCCTTAAGATATTTCCGGTAATCACGAAACAACATGGGATTATCCAGCAGTATTCTGCCGTAAGATTCTATAATTATTAAATATAAATTCGGGCGCTTGTCAAGATCGTATTTCTGGTAATCGTTGCTTGCTAAAAAATTTCCCATATCAAACTTCCCCAAAGATTTTTTTGCGTCAAAGGAAGCTGAAATATTTCGAAAAAACGAAAAGGCCTGAACCTGAAAGCCATATTCCGGCCGCGTTTCAAAACCGTATTTGCCAAGGCTGATAAGGGCCGCAATTGCTAATGCGATTATGAAAGATTTGGAGGCACGGCCAAAATTAGTTTGATTGATAGATGACAGCAGCAGCCCAATAAGATAATAAATAAAAATGACCGTAAAAAACACCGCCGGTATCAAAAAGAAAAGGGTCGAAAAATCAGTAAAGACAATTGAAAAACCCATCAATATCAGGTCTAAATCATTATAAAAAACAGGGGTTACATTGTAAATCTTCTCAAAAAGCTGGTGATATATCTGGTAGATAAGAACGGCGGTATAATAGAGAAATAAGAATATCGTGAAGAAGTGATATCTTATGCGGCCCTTCAATAAATAGAAGGCATAAGTGAAGATAAAAAGATCTATGCTTAATCTGAAGATATCATAATTATTTCTCTCATAAATTAATTTAAAATTATTATTTAACGGCCCTTCCAGAAAAACTTCATAAGGGATGAATGTACTCGTATCTGCCTCTAATAAATATCTCGGCAGAAAAATTATGCTGTTTAGTATGAAAACTATAAACCAGCACTTTATCTCAGCTTTACTCATTATTCATTTTAAAGTCATACAGCACTTTTTTACATAAATCAGCCGCTTTTTTTAAATATATTCACATGCCTCCTGCATCACATCCTCATTTTTTAATTTAACGTTTTATTATAATTTATCCCTTCTTTTTACCACATAAATTGGAGATTTCCTACCAGAATGTGCAATTGTTTAGAAGTTACAAATATGTGTATTGGATGTTGAAACATACACAGAACAATTTATACCAACGTGCAATGTAGGGGGTCCACCTAATATTGCACCATTCATGTCCTAGCGTGGAACAATCGCGACTATAACTAATTATTACAATATTTCGTTGTGTTACATCTGTTTTCCTCAAAATAGCGGGGCAATTTATCCACAGTCAGTATATGTTTTTTAAATTTTATAATGCTATAACTTTTCTATCATCCTCAATAGCCTGAGAGGATTTCTTCAATAAATCCAAGCCGCTATCCTTAATATTTAATTTTAAATTTCTGACATAACTAGTTCAGGCACAGCTTTTGCATTTAAAGTCATATCAATACTTAACATTAAGGAGGTATAAAGCTTGTTAAAAATTGTAGATGTCTTAAAAACAAGGGACGACAA
>SDBV01001147.1_pt1 | contig 39463 bp, 40 predicted proteins | sample 2277081 | NCBI WGS metagenome assembly SDBV01 (sample SAMN10402039, study PRJNA504765) | marine sediment metagenome | isolation source: marine sediment core GS10_PC15, 223 cmbsf | place: Arctic Ocean: Southern Knipovich Ridge | collected 2010 | reverse complement strand
CAAATTTTCAAGATGCATGGATTTCTAAAGATGATGAAAAACAAAACATCTCTCAAACAGGTTCTATGGAATTCAATGATTTACCTAATGGAACCTATAAATTTGGAATAGGTGCAAGAGATTTTTTTGGAAATGCAGATTCTACTTTTGAAGAACATACAATAACAGGAGTTGGTTTAGAAGATAAATTATTCGGAGATGATTTTAATCTATACCCTAATCCTTCTACTAATGGTATATTTAATGTAAGATATAAATCAGAAAATAATGAAGTTATTTATGAAGAGATTTTTGATTCAAGTGGAAAGTTAATTAGTCAAGAATCTTTTGAAGGTGGAAATGAAAGAATAATTAATTTAACTGATGCGGCACCAGGATTGTATCTATATAGATTAAGAAAATCTAATGGGGAAACAAGAACAGAGAAGATAATTAAGCAATAAAATTTTGTTGCTTACATTATATAAATTATAAATACATACAAAAATAAAAATTAAATGATTCTAGCCCCCAATATCTTAATAAAATAATAAAAAATATGAGTGTATTTTTCTTTGATTAGATAATTACTATCTATTAGAGCATAAAGATAAAAACCAACTAATTATAAAAATCTTCAAAAAGTTTATAAAACCCTGAATACTAATCATTTTATCATGGTTGAAAGGAAATTAAAAGGGGTTTTAGTTGTTCTTAGTATATTTATATTAGTAATGTTTTCTGGTTTTGTGAGTGCTGCTTGTGAGGGAACTCCTAATTGTGATGGTCTTCCCCCTATATTTGTCATGTGTGGACAAAATTATCAGGGTTGTGAAATTGATGGAAGTTCTTGTGTCCTCAAATCTGGTTGGGGGCCTGATTGTGAAGATATTTCGCTAGATGTTAATTGTATTGAAGTTCCTGGATGTAGTGTGGCTGCTGCGCCATCAGAATGTAGTAGTGGGAATTGTTGTTCTGGGGGAATGTTTGATCCTGCAATAATGCCTTGTGCGAGTACTGACCGTCATAGAGTATGTAGTGGTGGAGATTCGTATGATTCGGTTGATTACATTTATTGTACTGGGAATTCTGCTTCATGTCCCCCTAGTCCTTGGGTGTATAATGTTTTGGAGCTTGTTGACGATTGTTCTGCTAGTGAAACTTGTATAAATAATTATTGTGTTAGTTGTACTCATGATTGTTCTACAGGAGCAACTGGATGTAGTTCTGATGGAGAATCTATAAGAACTTGTGGATATTATGATGAGGATCCTTGTAGGGACTGGTCTAGCTATTCATCTTGTGGAGGTACAGTGTGGACAGGAAGCTCTTCTTGTAGTGGTGGAGATGTCTGGCAAGATAGAACAAACAATGATTGTGAATATTTAGGTTTTTATACTTGTACTTCTTCAACTACTTCTATTAGAAGAGATGATTGTCTAACTTGCGAAGTTTGTGCTGTTGGAGATACAACTTGTAATTGGGTTGGGAGTGGGAATTATCAAGAATGTTATGCTGATGATGTTTGGAATTTTAGAATATGTGATAATGTAAGACAAGGTGTATTTGATAATTGTAATGATATAACTGAGGATTGTATTACGGATCAATGTGTTCCAAAAACTGGTTATACTTGCGGAGATGACATAATTGTTCCTGCAGTAGGAGAAGAATGTGATAATAATAATTTAGACGGTGAAAATTGTGGTACAAGAGGGTATGATGGAGGTACATTGGATTGCTATGATCCTGGACATCCAAACGAATGTACTTTTGATACTTCAAGTTGTACAACATGCGGAAATAATAATCAAGAAGGTGCAGAAGTTTGTGATGGAAATAGTATTGCATGTACTAGTCTAGGACGTGATGGGGGAACAGCTACTTGTACTAGTAATTGTTTAGGATGGGTTACTTCTAGTTGTTGTGATGACACATGTTCTACTCTTGGTGCTCGGGAAAGAGTTGATAGTGATACTTACAGGCTTTGTGGAGATTATGATTCTGATGTTTGTGATGAATGGCAAAACTTTGATTGTGGTGGTGGAACTCCTTACACTGATGGCAGTGGAAATTGTGTTGCGTGTACTGATGCTTCTCAATGTTCTAGTGGAGATGCTTGCCAATATGCAACATGTAATAGTGGAAGTTGTGGGTTAGGAACATACTCAGATTGTTGTATAAACGATGGAGATTGTTCTGCTTCAAGTGGATGTTATAACGCATACTGTGATGGAAGTAATAATTGTCAAGAATCTTTTGCTTGTGATGCTGATGAAGGTTGTGTTTCTGGAAGTTGTTCTACATGTTCTATTAATAGTGTTTCTTGGGATAGTAGTTCTTATGATGAAGGAGAAACAGCAACAATAAGTATTGGTACTAACTCTGCTTGCAATGGGAAATTAGTAGAGCTTAGAGTAAGAAGAGACCAATTAGTAGATACTACCCTAACCACATTAAGTTCTGTAACAATAAGTGGGGGTAGTGCTTCAAGAAATTGGGTTACAAATATTAATGCTGCAGATGATTATTATATTCGAGCTGATTTAGCAGTAAATAATAATATAGATAGAGACTCAAGTAATGTATATATTGATATTCCTGTTATACCTCAATGTGGAATAAATGGGTGTCAAGCAGGAGAAGGCGAAAATTGTGCTACTTGTGAAGCTGATTGTGGTTGTACTGGGGGAGATGAATGTCAAGGAAGTGTTTGTGTTGCTCCTTGTACTATTGATTCTGCTTGGTGGAGTACTACAAGTGCAACAAATAATGATTGGGTTGATTTAAATGTTGGAACTTCAAATTGTAATGGGGAGGCTGTTAGTTTTATTGTTATGGAAAGAGATTTTGGTACTGATGATAATGTGGCTCAGAATCCAAACTCAGATACTGTAAGCAGTGGAAGTGCTCAGAGCTCATGGCAAGCAGTTGCTCCTGATTTAGGAGGAGAATCAACTCCTGAATATTATTTTACTGCATATGTTGGAAGTGATTCAATGGAAAGTACAAATGAGTTAGATGTGTCTGTTTTAGTTACTTGTCCTGATGGCGATATAGATTCTGGTGAAACTTGTGATGATGGAGATAGTAATAATGGAGATGGATGTAGTTCTAGTTGTCAAATAGAATGGGGATATGAATGTAGTGGAGAACCAAGTAATTGTTGGCTATCTTGTGGAGATGGAGGAATTGATGCTGGTGAAGATTGTGATGGAAGTAATTTAAACGGACAAAATTGTATTTCGCAAGGTTTTGATGGAGGAAATTTAGATTGCGATATGACTGGTGGAGATGCTTGTACTTTTGACACAGATAATTGTTTTGTAGACACTTGTGGGGATGGAAATTTAGACTCTGGTAATGGTGAAACTTGTGATGACGGAAATACGAATAATGGAGAGGGATGTAGTTCTAGTTGTCAAATAGAATTTGGATGGGAATGTGATAATTCTCCTATGCCAAGTAATTGTTGGCTATCTTGTGGAGATGGAACAGATGATGGTGAAGAATGTGATGATGGTAATGTTCAACCAGATGATGGATGTTCAGCTACGTGCACAGTAGAATCTGGTTATGTTTGTAATGGATGGCCAAGTGTTTGTGACCCTCCTATAGAATGTAGTATTTCAAATGTTTACTGGACTGAAATTACTGTTGAAGAAGGTAATTTAGCTCATATAAACATTGAAACTGCTAATTGTAATGATGGAGAAACAATCTCAATAATAATTAGGGAATCAGATAATTTTGGTTCTGATGATGATGTAACTAATAACCCTGCAAATGTACAAACAACTGCAAATTCTGCTTCTGCATCTTGGGTTGCTGAATATCAAGAAGATACAGAGCCTTTTGAAGAAAATCCTCCTGAATATTACATTGAAGCAAGAGTAATAAGTACAGATCATGCAGCACAAAGTATTTTACTAGAAGTCACTGAAATGAATATTTGTTTTGTATTAACAGGATGTGATTCTTACCTTAATCAATTAGAATGTGAAGCAGATGATTGTGCTATTGCAGAATCTACAATTCCTGACTGTGGATTTGAATATGATCCAGAAACAAGATGTTATTTTGCAAATGATTGTAGTTGTAAATGGGATACTGTTCAAGGTATTTGTGAATCATTCAAAGATGATGGACTCGATTGTGGAGGATGTGGAAATGGAATACTTGACTTTGGAACAGAACAATGTGATGATGGGAATAGAGTGAGTGGAGATGGGTGTAGCCAGGATTGTGAACTTGAGATATTAAGTCCGCCTTGTGCAGAAGGAACAACATTATGTTTTGACGGAACTTGTAGCTTAAATTGCTGGTTTACTGATGCAGGAAGTTCTGAATGTAATTATGATGGAACTTGTGATATTGGAGTAGAAGGGTGTACTTGTTCTGATTGTGATGGTGAATTAGATTCTTGTGAAGCAGGATTATTATGCAATATAAATGATGCTGCTTGCTGTGATTCCGTAAGTGATGATGGTATTTGTCACCCTTATTGTGCATATATAGACCCTGATTGTGCTGGAAATGATTATTGTGGTAATGGGTTTAGAGGATTTGGTGAAGAATGTGATGATGGAAATAACCTTAATGATGACGGATGTAGCAATATTTGTGAATATGAAATATTTGGTCCGGGAGTAGATTGTATTGAAGGAACAATGTTATGTAATGATGGAACTTGTAGCTTAAATTGTGATGCTACTGATGACGGCCATGACCCAAGTTGTCAAGATGGTAGTTGTTGTGAAGCTGGATTAAATTATAATGTTCAAGATAATGCTTGTTGTAACGCAGTAACAGATGGATATTGTCATCCTTATTGTGCTTTAAGTGACCCTGATTGTAATCCAGGGCAATTTGGAGGAATAGACGCTTTTGGTTCTTGTTCATATACAAAGAACTCTGATGATGATTGTTCAGATGGAATATTAAGAAGAGATTATTCAGCTACTTGGACTTGGGATGAAACAAACCAATTTTATGAAGACCCTTTAAGTGAGGATTATACAGAAGACCCTATTGGTGTATGGCATTATGACCTTATGGACTTAACAGGAGTAAGAAGATCAGAAAGATGTACTTCTATTTCAGATGAATTAATATGTCCTGCTCAAATCCAATTACCAGCATTTGGAAAAACACAATTAATCCTATCAATAATTGTGCTTGCAATTGCTTATACAATTGTTGTGTTTAGAAGAAGGGATTAATAAAACTGAATATTTTTTTTCTTTCTAAAACTATTTATAGGCTTATTTTATAATATATTCATATACGCCTATCCTTGCTCTTGCAAGGGATGGGTATTTCTTAAGATAGAAATATTTAAAAATCAAGACATATTAATAATATTAATAACTGTCCCGTATGGTTTTCCATATTGGGACTCCTTTTTTTTATAATAATGATTTTTTTAAATTTATTGAACCATTGCAACAATTTCTTAAAATATAAGAAGAACTTTTTGGAAAAAAAGCATTTATTACTTTTTTACCTTTTTTCTGAGCAATCCTTATTGCAGGAACAAAATCTGCATCTCCTGAAACAATTATCGCAACATCATATAAATTATCATAAGCTCTAGAAACTAAGTCTACTGCTAAATGAACATCGTCCCCTTTTATTACAAAATCTACTTTTTTATTTTCTAGCACTACTTTTCTTAAATTACATAAAATCACATTAAAATTAGGCAATTCTCTTAAATTACATAAAAACCTCTTATGTTTTTCATATTTCTCTTCATCGAATGATCTATCTAAAAGAGCAGTATAATAAAAAACACCAATTACTTCTCTTTTTCTTTCTAACTTTTTAATGATATTTTCAAAATTTGTTTTTATCTTATATCTTTTCAAATTATGATATAAATTACTTCCATCGATAAAAATAGCAACCCTTTCTCTTTCCATAAAGTTATAGACTATAAACAGATTATAAATTTTGCCCTCAAAAACATTTATAAAAACAATTCTCCTATTATTTAAAATGAGGTTGAAGGAATTTTTTAGTTTATTCTTAGTGGTTTTACTGCTAGGATTTATTTCTGCAAGCTTTACATTAGGAACACCTTCATACTATTTACAAGATAGTTATGAACAAGGAGATAGAATATCTGGGTGGATTAATGTAAGTTTTACTGATGAGCCTTATAATTCAACTTTTACTGATTCATTTGGAAATACTGTTTTACTTCAAACATTATTAAATAATAATCCTTCTTATGATTACAATAATACCTTGCCATCATTAACATCTGAGATGCAATTATTATCACTAGATGAGATTTTTTTAATTCCTAGTTTATTTGGAGAATTAAATTATGAATTTAATTTTACTAACATTAATTTATTCACAGAACAAATAATAATGAATTCTTCTTATAATTTAACATTAAAAGTTCAAGCAGCAAGGGCAATTAATGATAAAAAGCAAGAACTTGAAAAATTTAAATTAGAAAAACAGAGTTACACTGGTTTTATTGGAGCAAGATTAGATTATTCTTTCAATGTGTTTTATTTTGAGGATAAAATATCAGAATTAGAAGATAATTATACTAGTGCTAGTTCAAACCAAGGCTACCAAGAAATAATTAATGAACTTGATTTAATGAGAATTCCTAAATCAATCTCAGAAAGTAATAGCATTAATAATCTTAATTTTTATCCTAGGTCTGAAAATATTGAGTTTGGTGTTTTAGCAGGAATTACAGGAGAAGATTATTCTGAATTAAATAGTGCTAATTATGAAACTAGTTTATTTATCTGGAGCCAAGACGCAATTGATGCACGAATTAATTATAAAGGTATTTCAGCAAGTTATGGTGTTTCAGAAGAGATCTTATTTAATTATTTCGAAGTTCAATTTATTAGAACCCCTCCTATGATTGATGTTTATTTAATTATAGATGATATGATTGGTCTTGAATTTGAAGGAGAGTATGGTCAACAATTAAGGGGTACGCACTATTTTATTAATCTTAAAAATATGAATTATGAAGACGTTGTTTTTGCAATATCTGAAAATGTTGACTTTACTACATTACCAATGTTTATTTCTCCTTCATTAGCTGACTTGCCTAACTCTGGAAATGTTATTATTGATGGAAAGAAAGAAATGAAAATTTCAAAGTGGTTTTTCTTTGGATTAATTATTTTATTTGTATTGGTTATAGGATTAGTTGTTTATTCAGTTGTAAGCACTTGGTATGATAAAAAATATGAAAAGCATTTATTTCCAAATAGAAATAATTTATACAATTTGATTATTTTTATTAACACTTCTAATAGAAAAGGAATAAGTAATGATGAAATTGTTAAGAGTTTGAGAAAATCTAAGTGGTCTGGAGAACAAATTAAATATGTTATGAAAAAATATGCGGGTAAAAGAACAGGAATGGTTAAACTTCCGTTCAATAAAATTCAAAAAGCACCTAAAAAACCAGACAGATCAGTAAATCCAGGTCCAATAAGGGGCCCTACTGGAAATCCTCCTTCTACTAGAAATACTTCTTTTAGGAGACCTGGATCAGGGATAAAGCGATGAATAATGTGTGTTACAACATAAAAAACTTAATAAACCTTTTTTACGAAAATAGAGCATGGCGTTAAAAATTTTTAAAAATTTTTTTAAGAAAATCTTTTCTAGCTTGTTTAATGGAAAAAAAGACATTAGCCTAGGGTTTTACGGTCCTCCTAATGCAGGAAAAACAAGTCTAGCTAATAGAATCTGTAAAGATTTTACAGGGGAAGAAATTGGGACAGTAAGTAAAATCCCTCATGAAACAAGAAGCGTTCAATTTAAAGAAAAAGTTGAAATAGATTACAAAGGGAAAACAATGACATTCAAAATGATTGATACTCCTGGTATTGCGACTAAAATTGATTATGAAGATTTCTTAAAATATAAGGTTAATAAAAAAGATGCTAAAACAAGAGCCAAGGAAGCAACACAAGGAATTGTGGAGAGTATTAAGTGGTTAGATGATATGGATATGGTTGTAATAGTCTTAGATGCTTCAGAAAACCCGTACAATCAAGTAAATATAACAATAATAGGTAATTTGGTAGCTAGAAAGATTCCCGTGCTTATAGTGGCTAATAAGATTGATTTAAAAAAAGCAAATGTTAAAAATGTGGAGGCTGCTTTTCCAGAATACGATGTTGTTGGAATAAGCGCCAAACAAGGAAAAAACCTCGAGGAATTTTACGAATCAGTATTTAAATTATCGAGGAAGATATAAAATAAACTTTAAAAAGTATATTTTGTAATATATATAATAGAGAAGATGGTGAAAAAATCAAAAAAAAGTATTGGAAAAATTAAAGGATTTACAATCCTATTCTTACCTTATTCTGAAATTAAAGATTTGAATGGTGATGAGCGTATTAAAAAAATTCTTAATATTGTTTTAGGAAACAACATTTTAATTCTTCAGGGGAAACTTAAGAACGAAGAAGAAACTAGATTAATTGGAGATACAATGGCAATGATTGGACATGTTAAAGGATTTAAAGGAATTGAATTGGCAGTAATTTCTGGAAACGGAGATACCACATTCATGGACAGATTAAGAAAAGGTCTAGTTCAAATGATTGTTAAAGGTGATTTAGGAGCTATTACAATTATTGGACCTGCGACTATAGTTAAGGAGATAAAGAGAAATCCAAAGAAAATAGAGCTTTTGTTGAGTAAATAATAATTTTATAAATAATAAAACCCATTAAATATTATGAAAAAGAAAGGTGGTATAAGTACTAAACATAGTCTATTAATTATTGTAATATTAATAATAGTTATAATTCTAATTTTAGTGCTTGTTTTCAGGGGGAAAATTCTGGAAACTAATAAGTCTCTTTTAAGTAAAGTTGAATTAGATTTAATGATAGAAAATGTTGAGATTGGAAATGATTCTAGTATTACTATTGATGTTAAACGTAGTCAAGGAGAAGGAGAAATTGCTGGAATGAGATTTGTTTTTGAAGATGAAGATGAATCAGAAATAATTGATATAAAGTATTTAATTCAGGAGGAGGAGAAAGCACAGTTTACGATATTTTTAGAAAAAATTGATTCAGAAGACATAATTAATGTTAAAGTTTACCCAATTATTGAATTAGAAGGGGATGAATTAACAGTTGGAAGTATTAAAGATGAATATAAAATAAGGAAAAGCTCAATTCTTGTTTAATTTGATGAGTGTGATTAATTTTAAATAATTGAAAAAACTAATATATCTATGAAAAAACAAGAGGTGATGAACAAAAAAGGATTATCTAGTATAGTTGCTACATTACTAATTATCTTGCTGGTTTTAGTAGCTGTTGTAATAATTTGGGTTGTTGTTTCAAGAATTGTTCGAGAAGGAAGCGACCAAATTGAATTATCTAAAGTTACTTTAAATCTTGAGATAAAAAAAGCAATAGCTATTAATGATAGTTTTGTTAAAGTTCATGTTAGGAGAAATCCAGGTAAAGGAGAATTAGCGGGTTTATCTTTTATTTTTGAAGATGCTTTTAAAAGTGAAGTGATAGATAGAAACCTTACTTTAGATGAATTAGAAGAAGATATTTTTGTTATACTATTAGAAGTGGTTAATGTTTTTGAAATTAAAAAAATCTCAATTGCTCCTATTTTAATACTTAGATCTGGTAAAGAAATAATTGGAGACATACAAGACGATTATGAAATAAATGTGAATGGATTATTATGTGAAACAACTTGTGAAAACTCAGGATTTCAATGTGGAACTCAGATTTTTTGCGGAATACGAGCTGATTGTGGATCTTGTGGAGCAGGATTTCATTGTCCTTATGGTTTTTGTGTTGCAGACACCCATATATGGGAAGGGGATTTAATTTCTTGGTGGAATTTTAGTGCAGATGCTAGTGATACAAGAGGAAATAATCCTGGAATTGTTCATGGAGCAACACTAGATCCAAATGGAAAATCAGGAGGAGAACCTTGTTATTATTTTGATGGAATAGATGATTACATCGATATTGGAAACTTTTCTGTCTCAGGAGATGAATTAACAATTGCAGCTTGGATAAGAACAGATGCATTAACATGGCCATTTGACCCTGTTATAATTTCCAAAGCACATGGAGCAGCACTAGGAGAAAATATATTCTTAATGGGGTTAAACGATACAACCCCAACAAGGTCTAATTTCTTATTTGAAATTACTTCTGGAGGGACAAGTGAATACATAAATCAACAAAATTATAACTTAAATACGGGGTGGCATTTCTTAACTTATGTTTATAATTCAACACATATGCTTGTTTACCTTGACGCTAGTTTAGTTAGTTCAACTCCAAAAACAGGAAACTTAGAAATAAATGATGATCCTGTAAATATTGGAAGAAATCCTGTTGGAGATGGAAATGGTTATAGGTATTGGGAAGGTTATATAGATGAACCAATGATTTGGGGAAGGGCATTAACACAAGTAGAAATAACTCAAATTCATAATGATTTTTTATAATTAATTTTAAATAGTTCGTTTTTTTTGGTAATATATCTAAAATGCCTCATCAATGCGTAAAATGTTCAAAAATAATACCTCAAGCCACGAAGGAAATCATAGAAGGATGTGAATCATGCGGGGGTAAATTTTTCTTTTATATTAGAGATGAGCAATTAGAGAGAATAAGAGAAAAACCAATTATTGAGATTCCAGAACAAGAAAAAACTGCTATTGAAAAAGATGTTCGTGAGATAGCAGGAATAACAGATGAAGATGCTCCTGTTATTTTGGACCTAGAATCAGTAAGATTTTTAGGAGATGGAAAATATGAAATTGATGTTGTTAATTTATTTAACAAAGAAAGACCTTTAATTTACAAATTTGAAGAAGGCAAATACATGATTGACTTGGCTTCTACATTAAAACAAGGAGTAAAAGGCTTAGATAAAGATGAAAAAAAGTGATTTAATCCTCGAAGAGGTGTTAAAAAAAATAGAACCTTCTAAAGAAGACCTTGATTTTATAAATAAATTCTTAAAAGATTTTTTAATTAAAATTAAATCAAATATTAAAAAACAAAAAATAATTGCAGAGGTTTTTGTTGGTGGAAGTTTTGCAAAAAACACTTTGATTAAAAAAAATAAATATGATATTGATTTATTCTTGAGATTTGATAAAAAATATCCAAATGAAAAACTTTCAACATTAACAAAGAAACTATTAGTAGGAATTAAAGGCTCTAAAGTAGTGCATGGTTCTCGTGATTATTTTAGTATAAAAATTAAGGATAATTTTATTATTGAACTTGTTCCAGTGCGCAAAATATCAAATCCAAAAGATTCAGAAAACATAACTGATTTATCTTATTCACATGTTCGTTACATAAATAAAAATGTAAAATCAAAAAAAGTATTAAATGACCTTAAATTAGCAAAAGCATTTTGTTATGCTAGTAATTGTTATGGTGCAGAATCATATATTAAAGGGTTTTCTGGTTACTCACTTGAGTTACTAGTTCATCATTACAAAGGATTCATGAATTTTATAAGGGCTGTTTCAAAAATGAACCCAGATGAAAGAAATGTTATTGATACTGAGAAACTCTATAAAAATAAACAAGAAGTTTTGTTAGACATGAATACTTCTAAATTAATTTCTCCAATTATTTTAGTTGATCCTACATTTAAACAAAGAAACGCACTTGCTGCTCTTTCGAAAGAAACATTTATGCGTTTTCAAAAGCACTGCTTGCAATTCCTTAAAACACCCTCTGTAAAATCATTTGAAATTAACAAAATAAATATTAAGAAAGTTAAAGAAAACGCATTGAAAAATAAAAATGAATTCATGCTCCTTGAAATTAGCACTGAAAAACAAGAGGGAGATGTTGCAGGAAGCAAGTTATACAAATTTTATAATCACCTCTTTAGTGAACTTGAAAGATTTTTTATTGTAAAAGGAAAAGGATTTAATTACAATGATAAACAAAAAGCAAGAATATTTTTTGTATTAAAGAAAAAAGACTTTGTGTTATGCGGGGGTCCCTTTGTAAAAGATAAAAAAAATGTTGCGAAATTTAAAAAAGAGCACAAAAAAACCCATGTCAAAGGAAAAAGATTATTTGCAAAAGAAAAAGTTACATTTAACGCGGAAGGGTTCGTAAAGAAATGGAAACTTAAACATAAAACTAAAATTTCTGAGATGTCAATAGCGGGAGTGCTTTTCCTAGGGGTTCAAAACCTTTAATGTCTAAAACGTCGCCTGTTCTATCATAATAATCTTTTACTTTGTCTGTAATATGCTTTGTACGAGTATTAGAATATATATACTTAGGCCCATTCTCAAGATTTCTAAGGCTATCTTTATTATATATTGCTCCACCACCAGTACATTCTATTACATATTCTTCTCCATCTAAAAAAGCTTGTATCCACATATGTCTATTTTTACTTCTCCTCTCAAGTTTCCCAACGGCCAATTGACTTTCAATTCCCTCCTTATCTAATTCGTCTTTAAAATAAATAGATAAATCTACACAATTTCCAGAACATCTTTCAAAGGTTTCTTTAGGGGTTTGCCAATAACTAGAATCAGGACCACATGCTACAGAGTCTAAAACGTATATTATATTTTCTAACTTAGGCAAAATAGAATGAACTTTATCAAGTTCCTGTGCTTCTAAAGAATTAAGACCTCCAAAAAAAGAAATAAAACCACCCATTGTAAGATTAATTACTTTTTTGGGTTTCATTTGAATTTCCTGAATCTTCCTCTTGAAAATCTTCTACATTGACCATCTTATATTCCGCGTATGTTGTTATTTCTGTTTCCATTTTATTTTTTTGTTTATTCAAATAAGAATTTAATGACTTTTCCAATCATAATAGGTAATAAAATAAAAACTGATCCTATTGCCATGAAGAAGGTTGCAAAATTATCAAAAAATTCGTTTGAGTCCATTTAAGCCCTCGCTACCATCTCAGGGTTAGTTACTTCTAAAGGAACTTCTGTTAAATCGTCAAGAGCTTTAAGTTTTCTCTTTTGATTAACTTTTGAAGCAAAATCATTAAAAACTCCTGCTACAGCTGGAGTTCCAAGAGCAAGTCCAGCATATGCCTCTCCGCTCATGTTTGAACCAAGAATATATGACCCTATAGCTGCTAATGGACCTGATGACCCAATAAAATAAGAGATTCCATTTATGATCTTCTGATTTTTATCATGTTTCTTTTGGATTCCTTCTTCAGTTAAATATTTGTTTTTCATTTTTTTTTACCTCCTTAGATCCTCTCTCTTTATTTCTTTGAATTTTACTTCTTTCCTCCTTGTGCTTTCATTGCTGTCTCAAACATAACAGCGAATGCAGCTGCGAAGAAATCTGAGTTTAACCAAATAGCGATTTCATCTCTATCTGATTCTTTAGATAAATAAAATAATATTTGGTCTCTATCAATAATGAAGAATTTAGCTTCAATATCTGTTTTTAATACTTTTACATTAAAACTTTGTTCTGCTTGTTTTATTGCTTTTTCATCTCCTGATAAAGCTAATCTTACTCTAACATTCCCTTTCTTTAAAATTTCAAAAGTTTGCTGGAATAATTTTGTTTTAGAGTTAATTTCATTTGCTTTTGTACAAATTAATACTTCTTTCTTTGCATTTTGGATTATTTCTCTTAAGTAACTTGAAATTGTTGAACGTCCTTTAAGAGCAGCTGAGATTTCTTCTCTTTTAATTGGTTCAATTCCACCCTTATATAACTCTTCTAATTGTGTGAATTCATCTGTTTCTTTAATATTTGATAAGCTTTCTATTTTATCATCTGCTTCTTTCTTAACATTATTTCTTAATTTTTCAAGAATCATTTTAGGTTTTACACCTAAATACTTAATTGGTTTACCTAATTTAACAATTGCGAATCCTTTCTTTTCTAATGATTCTAAAACATCATATGTTCTTGAACGAGGAACACCTGAAATTTCAGCTATCTCTCCTGCTGATGCTGTTCCTTTACCAAGTAATGCTAACCATACTTTTGTTTCGTATATATTCAAATCAAAGTAATCTTTGATTTTATTTATTAAATCTTGTTTAACTAACATTTTATTCTTTTACCCCCAAATCTTCTAATTTTATTAAAAGTGAACTTGCTTTAACTTTTGCTTCAGATCTTGCATGGGCTGAACTTTCCATATTTTCTAACTCTTTCATTACTGAATTTAAGTATTTTTTATTTGTTTTATTTAATCTACCTTTATATTCTTCATAATGGTTAACAATAATTTCATATCCATTTAAGGAATCTAATTGGCTTTTCATTTTACTTTTGATCCTCCATTGGCACTTCATATTCTTTGCTTAAAAAATCAGGCGAGTTAAAATTTACATCATTTATACATTCTAAAGGAATATTTACTTGGTTGCATAAATTTCCAAGTAGGTAAACATGGGGAGCTGAAAATGATCCTGTATTTTTTGAAGTTGCGTTTAAAATTTTCCATTGATCTTCATTAGTTATTAAACTAACTAACCCCTTATTAATCCCTCTAACATATTCTGGGTTTAATTCTTCATATTTTATTTCTCCTTCTTCGGTTTTTGGTTTTACACCAAACCCTACTGATTTAAGAATCTTTTTTCCAAGACTAAGAGGTAATTCTTTATCATTTTCTTGATAATGAAATCTTATTTTGCTTACATCATCTTTAAATTCACTAACAACACCATTCCAAAAATTTAAATAAGCTCTTGCTTCATCCATCGATTCAGGAATCTTAGTCATTCCAATCTTATCAGGAGAAGGAATATTACAAAATTTATCAACTTTAGTATCTGATGCTAAAGACTCAACATAATCTTTTTTAGTTGCCATTTTATTTCATTTCCTCCATAGTATCTTTTACTGAAAAAGCAATTTCTTTTTCAGCTTGATTTCCAGCATTGTCCATCCCTATAACTTTTAATTTAAAATCTCCATAACCTTCTTTTATTTCTTGTGCTGTTTTTTCTAATTCCTCAAAATCTACTTCATAATATCTTTTACCGGGAACAAATTCTTTTTCTTTGGTTTTTCTTCCTATCTTAAATTTATCCATTAAAACTTCTTTATATCTTGCATTTAGTGCATGATAATTTCCAGTTTTTTTAGTTAAATCTACTATTTTTGAAGCATATTTGCTATCAAATACTAATTCTGGATTTTCTCTAATGTAATTAAGAACAAATTTTGTAACCGACTTTCTTTCGTCTGGCACTAAGCTAGAATTCTTTGCTCCTTCAATTGTCCAAGGCATTTCATCTAAGATAGCATATCCTCTTGCAACAACCTGAGGTGAAGTAATGTTCTTTTCTAAGTTTATTTCCATAGTGTTACTATTCTTTAGGGGTTTATAAAGGTTTCTACTATGTTGTATTTGTGCAGTGACAACAAATGAGAAATATATAGAAAATAAAGAGAAATTATGTGTAAATTCACAAAATAAAAGGCAAACTAGCCAACATTCCTAAGAAAATTCCTGCTGTTATGAAAGGCATTGCAGGGTAAAATTTCTTTGGAGACGCAAAGAAAAGCAAATAACTAAGACCAAGTGCTGCTCCTAAAATCACAAAAAGTGCAGGTAAGAAACCAAAGTTAACAAGCATTACTCCTGCGGTTATTATCGGGAAAACAACATCTCCCCCACCTAAGATTGCCATATTAACTTTAATTTTTACTTCTCCATGGTCTTTTTTAAATTTCTTTGGATCTTGTTTTTTAAGTGCACGTAATTTCTTTACTTTCTTCTTTTGTCCTTTTGAAAGATAAGGTATCATTAATCCTCCAAACACTTTAAGTTCATCCATTTGATATTTTGCCATTTTTTGCATTAATCCTGATTTCCAGACAGCCCACATATCATAAATAGAAATTAAAATAAGTAAAACTATTGCAGTCCATACATTAAGTAAAGGAACAAACACTGCAGCAATAGAAGGATAAATAACTAATTCTGTTAAATTGTGAACTAAGAAATTTTGCTTGTAGATTTTAATTAATGCGAGGGGCAATGCAAAGGCTAGTGCAATTAATCCTGTATAATTTCCAATAGGCAAAAAAGTCTTAAAGAAAATTCCCAATGCAATCATAACTACGAAGAAAAACCAGAGCCTTAGTATAAATGCTAATTTAAATTTAATAAGAAGTATTAATATTACAATTGCTATTACAAATGCTAAAAGTATTGAGGGTAAAAATGACGTGTAAAAGTCAGACGGGCTTTGAGCTTCTGGAGATTCCATTCCATAAGGTAAAGGATTCTCTTGAACAACATAATGATTCACAATAAACATTCCAATAAACTGCGTTACAAGGAACATTGCTAAAAGAACTAATGTAATTTTTAATGTGTGCTTCATAAAAACAACCCCTGGTTTTTTTTGATTTTCCTCAAAATACTGAAATTTAATACACCTACTCTTTTCATAATAATATTAATGCAAAAATTAGTTTATAATCTTTACTTAAATAAAATTTAATTATCTTAATCTAATTGTTTCAAGATTTCTTGGAACAGTTGTCTCAACCCTATTCAATTTGTAAAGTGCAGAAGCTAAATCTAATGATTTAGAAACTTCACCATGATTAACAATTATTCTCTTTGGCTTTGGTCTCATATTATTAAAATAACTAATTAATTCATTTCTCCCTGAGTGAGGGGATAAACCATTTACTAACTCAACTCTTAATTGAACATTAACATCAATAATTCTTCCATCTGATTCCATTTTAACTCTTCTTTCTCCATCTTGTAATTGTCTACCTAAAGACCCAGGACCTTGATAACAACTTAAAATTAATAGATTGTTTGGATTATCTGCAAATGCTTTAAGATATTCTACTGATGCACCACCAACAAGCATACCTGAAGTTGCAATAATAATGCATGGTCCCCCTTCAATAACTGCTTTTCTTTCATGGGGCGAACCAACTCTTGAAAAAATCTTTGAAATAAAAGGGTTTTTATCTTGGAAAATTAAAGAACGAACATTGTTACTTAAGAAATCTGGATAAGCAGTATGAATTGCATTAATGTCCCAAACCATCCCATCAATATACATAGGTAGTTTAGGTAATTCGCCTGTTCTAACTGCTTCCTCTACTCTTAAGATTGTTTCTTGAGCGTGTCCTAAACCTAATTCAGGAAGTAAAACTTTTCCACCTTTTTCAACTGTTTCCCTAACCATATCAATAAATTTCTTTTCTGTTTCTTTTCTCGAAGGTAATATGTCATCTTTTCCACCATATGTTGATTCTACTTGAATTGATTCAACTCTTGGAAATTTATTTACAGCAGGATCTAAAAGTTTTGTTTTTGCATACTTAATATCTCCTGAATAAACAAAATTATGTAAACCATTTCCAATATTAATATGAATTTGTGAAGAACCCAATACATGACCTGCATTATATAATGTAATTCTTATATCTGGAGTTACGTCAGTAACTTCACCATAATTTAAACAAATACTATGTTTTACCATTTCCTTAACATCTACTGAACTAAACAAAGGAGCAGATGCTTGTTTATATGCAACTCCAATAAAATCAAGTGCAAGTAATGAAGCAATATCTCTTGTAGGGGCAGTCATATAAACTGGTCCTTTATATCCCATTTTATACAAGTAAGGTAATAAACCAGAGTGGTCTAAGTGAGCATGACTAATAATAATTGCATCTAATTCATTAATATTAAATTCAGGGACATTAAAGTAAGGAAATTTATTTTCTCCTTGACCTGCAACATCCACCCCACAATCAAGCAAAACTCTTGAATTATTTGTTTGTAATAAAAAACAACTTCTACCTACTTGACGTCCAGAACCTAAGCAAGTTAATCTAACCCATAAATCCATTTTTTCTGGGTTCCAAGATTTGTAGATTTTTTCACCAATCTCATTTAAGAATTTTCTTCTGTAATTATTATTTGCATATAAAACTTCACGAATATTTTCTGTTATTTTACTCTTTATTGCTGCAGAACGTTGAACTTGTGGTGTCCAAAAAGTTTTATTTCTTATTTCATCAAGTATTGAACCTCCTTTACCAATAACTAATCCTGGTTTCTTAGCTTCAATAACAACAATACTTCTATGTTTATCAAAAATTATGTTTTCTATTTCTGCGTCTTTTGGAACAATATTTTTAATTTGCTTTTCAGTTGTAGTTGTATCTGGTAAAATTTTACCATCTGCTCTTAACTCTACTCTTTTTTTTATTTCACGAACTATTTCTTTTATTTGGCCTTCACCTTCTTTAAAGAACAATTCATTGTCTGTATATAGAACAATGTTAGCTCCTTCAAAATTAGCTTCTTTAACTTTTCCGTGTAGTTTTTCTTTTATGTTGTCTAAAATTCCCATTTTAAAAAATATCTTTTTTGATTAAAACGTTTTATTCGTCTTTGTAGTTTGGTTCAATTGTTTGACTAACTACTTTTTTTATTCCCTCTTTTGTTATTGTGAAAATATCAATTCCATAACCAGAACCAACATCTCTTTGTGTGGAAGATTTTAATGATTCTTTTGCTAACTCAATTCCTTCTTTAACTGTTAAGTCTTTCTTATATTGTCTTTCTAATAATCCTAAAACATAAGGCATTCCAGAACCAAAATTAGCATCATATTCTTCAATTTTTATAACTGCTCCATCCGGGGTAATTGAATATAATTCTGTTGAACCATCTTCATTGAAACCTGCTAATAAAAATCCAGCCATTGCAGGAATCATAGAATGTTGTCTTATATTTGAAAATGAAAAATTTCCTAAAAAACTTGCTGCTTGTTTTACACTGGGTCTTGATTTTGAACGAAGTTCTTTTAATCTTAACTCTGCTGGAATTACTTTTTCTGTTCTTTGAATATCTGATACAGAACCTGTTCCAGAGATAACCAAATAATCATTTAACTGAAATACTTTTCTTGAATTCTTTTGAAAAACAATGCTACTTCCTGCAGTTGTTTGTCTATCAGCAGCCATTATAACTCCATCTTTACAAACAATACCTAGAATAGTAGTTCCTGTTTTTAAAATCGAATCTTTTAATTCTTTGTCCATTTTTTTAGAATGCCTATAATTTTCTTATAGAATTTATAATTAATGTAAAATATCTCATTTTATAAAGTTTTCGGAATTAACAGATATTCTTTTAAATGCCTTAAAATATATCTAAGAATGACTGGGATAAAAGAATTTTTAGAAAGTGAGAATAAAAATCTACAAGAAATAATAAAAAAATATGCCTTTGCATACTGGGATGCCCTTACTACAGGGGAAAAGGAGCATTATGAAAGGTCTGAGAAATATCTTAATGAATTTAATAGTTACTTGAATAACAAAGAAAGATTTGAAGAAATAAAGAAATTTCTGGATAACTCAGAATCCCTGAATTCTTTAGAAAAAAGGCAACTAGATATTCTCTATAGGTCTTACTTGGGATGCCAGGGAGATAAAGAATTATTAGAAAAAATTTCAAAAAAAGAATCAGAAATAGAACAAAAATTCAACACGTTTAGAGCAGAGATTGAGGGGAAAAAATTAACAGATAATGAAATAAGAGATATATTAGAAAATGAAATAAATTCTGAAAAGCTTAAGCAAGCATGGGAATCAAGTAAGAAACAAGGGGCATTAGTTGAAAAGGAATTATTAGAACTTATTAAATTGAGAAATAAACTTGCAAAAAGTCTAGGGTTTGAAAATTATTATATTATGAGTCTTGAATTAAGCGAGCAAAAGAGAGAAGATATTGAAAAAATATTTAACGAAATGGAAATTCACTTGGACGGGGCTTTTGAAAAATTAAAAGAAGAAATTGACAAATCTCTTTCAGAAAGATATGGTCTTCCAAAAGACCAATTAAAACCCTGGCATTATCAGGATTTGTTTTTTCAAAAAGGTCCAAAGGCTTATGATGTTGACTTAGATGGATTTTACAAGGAGGATGTTATTAAAACTGTTAAAGGATTTTATTCAGACGCAGGATTTAATGTTTCAGGAATTTTAGAAAAAAGTGATTTATATGAAAAATCAGGAAAATACCAACATGCGTGTTGCATTGACATGGGAGGGGAAGGAGACGTAAGAATTATCCAAAATGTAAAGAACAACGAACAATGGGCAAGCACAACTCTTCACGAATTAGGACATGCAATATACAGTAAAATTTATTCTGAAACAGCACTACCTTTTATATTAAAAGATTCTGCAAATATATTCACAACAGAAGCAATAGCTATTTTATTCGAAAGAAGTTCAAAAAATATTTCTTTCTTAAAAAAATATTGTAATGGGAATAATGAGGAGGTTGATAAGATTGCAGATTTAGTCAGAAAAAGTCTCAGAACAGAGGAATTAGTTTTTACAAGATGGGACCAAGTTATGTTTTATTTTGAAAAAGAATTATACAAAAATCCTGATCAAGACCTTAATAAATTGTGGTGGGACTTAGTAAAGAAACATCAGTTACTTGATTTTTACAGGGATGAACCTGATTGGGCTTCAAAAATACATCTAGCTAGTTCTCCTGTTTATTATCATAATTATCTTTTAGGAAAGTTTTTAGCTTCTCAATTAAATCATTACATTGTAAAAAATATTCTCAAGAGTGATGATTTTGCAAATCCGGACTATTCAAACAAAGAAATTGGGGAATACTTAAAAGAAAATATCTTCAAACTAGGAGCAACAAAAACTTGGGACAAACTTATTGAAGATGCAACAGGGGAGCCACTTACAGCAAAATACTTTGCAGAAGAATTTGCTTAATCCGTTCTTCCAAAACTGATTTCATTATATTCTTCAGAATTATAAGAAATTATTCCTTGTTCATGCATAAGAACCCAATTTTTAATTCCATTATCTAAAGCATACTTTGAACATATTGTGCAGTAAGGTTTTCCTGAAGGGATTATATTATTATCTAAACCAAGTCTAATAAAGTAAAGTGTTGAACCTTCTAATTTATCTGGATTATTTTTTAAAGCGTCTGAGATTGCTCTTTGTTCTGCATGTATACAACAAGTTTTATCTGATTTGAAATTTTCTGGGAGGTTATCCTTTAAACAAGACTCTAATCTTTTATTTTTTGGAGGAGAATTAAAACCTTCTCCAATTATTTTTTTATCTTTAACTATTCTCGCCCCGCATTTTGACCTGAGACAATTTGAATCTCTTGCAATCACTGCAGCACCCATAAGATGTTTGAAGGCACTTAATCTCTCTTTTCCAGCAAGTTTTTCCATTTTATTCAACAATCCTACTAATGCCTTTTTCCTTACGAAGCCTAATAACATTATCTACAAAACCTTCTATTTTTTGCTCATGACTTACAATAATCAACTGACCTACATTAAGCTGGTCTAATACTTCACGTATTTTATCTAATTGCTGGTCTGAGAATCCATCTGTTGGTTCATCTAAGATAACTAAATCACGAGTTTTTATTTTACTTAACATGGAATTTATTACTTGGTTTAGGGAAAGTCTGTAAGCAAGTGCAATTGCTGTTCTTTCTCCTCCTGATAAATAAGCATAATCAATTTCATAATCTTGTTGTTCAACAATTGGTGTGAAATTATCATCTAACCTCACATTGAAGCTCTCAGAGACTAACATTGAAAACCACTCTGAAAACAAATTAGAGAAATCTTGCTTAAGTTTTATCATTACGTTTCTTTCAATATTTGATATTAATGGTATAAATTGTTTTGAAATCCATTCCTCAAGTTCCACAAGATAATATAGTTGAGATTTTGTTTGTTCTGTTCTTTCTATTTTTGATTTTAAATCCTCTATGTTTTTTGAAAAGAACTCTATTTCTCTTTTTAATTCTGCAACTTTTATTTCAGCAATACGCTCTTGTTGCTGAGCTTCAACAAGTGCTCTTTGTTTTTCTTGGTAAATTCCTTCATACTTATTTAATTCAAAAATACTTGCTTCAAGAGATGTTATTTGATTGTTTAAGAGTCCAAGATCAGTAAGAATAGAAGCATTATTTTTTTCTAAATTTTCAATATGCACTTTTTTCTCATCAATACTTTCAATTTTCACTTTAAGGATACGCAAATCTTGAAAATCTTTTTCATTTATTGTGATATCATAATTTAATTTACTAATTTCTTGGGAGTGTTTTTGCTTTTCTAATTCTAAGTCTTTAATTTTATTAACATTTTCAAATATTTGAGAATCCATTTTTATTGTTACATTGCTCTTGTAAACAGAATCAACATCTTGAAGGCAAGTTGGACAACTTTCTAAATGCTGTAATTTTTTCTTAATATTTTCATTATCTTGATTCTTTGACATTAAAGTATTAATTTCAGTTGATAACCTCAAATTTTTATCATTCATTTCCGGTATTTTTTGTTTCATTGTGATTAATTCTTTTTCAAGAAAATCTAATCTTGATTGGTCAAATCCTAATTTTTCTAAATCAATTATTTGTAATTTTAATTGTTCAATCATTTTTTGATTATCATGCATTGAATTATTTTTAGTAGAAACCATCATTTTTGTTTTTTCAATTTCTTGTTGTAATTTATTTTTTTCTTGTATTTTTTCAGAAACCTCATTAACTTCTTTCTGAGAGTTTTCTCTCATATCTTTTTTTAATAAAAATTCTCCTTCAAATCCTGTAAGGCTTACTTTCCTTGTTTCAAGTTCTATTTCTTTCGTTGTTAATTCTACTTTGTCTTGATCTAAATTAGAAACGAGTGCTTCTTTGTAACGTTTTTCTTCTTTAACCTTAGAAAGAACAATTGAGGAGTTTTCAATTACTTTTTTGTATTTATCAATTCCAAAAACATGACGCAAAGTATTTATCCTAGTTTCTGAATCTTGAAGAATAATTTGTTTCATTTCTTCTTGAGGCGTATAAACAGTAAACTTATACAAAATGTTTTGTTTTTTTGAAAATTCTTTTGGATAATCAAGTAAATTAAGAACTCGATTCTTTAATTCAGTAACTGAAAGTTCTTCTTTAGTTCCGTCAACTGTTATTGCTGCATAATCTTGAGAAACACTCTTCCCTCTTTTCATTGTTCTCTCAATAATAACATTTTTTCCTTCAACCTCAAACTCAATTAAAACTCCGCCTGTAACACAACCATTTCTGAGAATTGCACTCCCTCTCTGACCTGGTTGTAATCCAAATAATGCAAACTCAATTCCTAACAAAATAGAAGTTTTACCACTACCAATATCTCCTGCAAGTAATGTTGAACCTTCACCAAAATTAAATTCTTGGTTTTCGTAACTTCTTATATTATTCAAAACTATTTTTTTAATTCTCATTTAAAATTTCAAAACCCTCCTTGCTTCATCTAAAATTCTATTATTGAAAACCTCATTTTTTTCATCTTCTTGTTTGTCTTTTGAAAGTGCTTCAATTAATTCTGGTATTAGGGTATTAAAATCAGAAACATTTTCTTCTGAAAATTTAGTAATTGTGTCTTCTTCTATATTTGAATCATCTTTAATTTCAACATCTATTTCAACTTGTTTAACAGATAAATCGTGCGTATTCTTTAATAGAAAATAAGCTCCTTGTTCTTTTACAAAGTCCTCTATTTTCTGAAACTTAACATCTGATACTTTACCTCTTTGTAATTCTCCTCTAACTCTTAACAAAATAACCTTATCTTTTAAATCTCGTTTATTTAATTCAGAAATTATTTCTTCTGTTGCAACTAATCCATCATCAACTTGCACCATAACACTTTCTATTTTTTTAGTGGGTAATTCAATTCTTTGAATTTGTTGATTTGATTCTGTATCTACCAAAACAAAATGTCCTTGCTTTAAATCTTCAAGCTCTTTGAAATTATTTGGAAATAAAGGTCCTGGATATACAATTCCGTCTTTATCATATAAAACATGTATATGTCCTAATGCATAATAATCTGCTTTTGGAAGGGTTCTTGACTCTATTGAATCAATAGGAAGTGATCCTACCACTTTATCAAGAGTTGTGTGCAACATAAAAATTTTGAACAAGCCTGGTGCATCACTTAATTTTATTTTTCTTATGTCTTGAATTTCAAGTCCTGACTTCTTACCTGGATAACCATAAATTGCAACGTTTCCATGAATATGAGGATTAAGTGTTATCTCTTCTTGTTCTGAAACTGGGACTTCTTTATTTTCTATATCTAAAACATTTTTACAAAATCCTGCTTTTTCTAAGACATCTAAAAATGTTTTTCCTGAAACACTATAATCATGAGAACCAGCAATAATAAAGCAAGGAATGTTTGCTTCTTTTAATCTTTTGAATTGTGCAAATGTTTCTTTTAATATTTCAATTGGAGGATATGCACTATCAAACAAATCTCCTGCGAATAAAATAAACTCTACTTTGCTTCCTATACAAATATCAATTGTTTTAACAAAAGATTGAAAATTCAGTTCTTGAAGAGGTTGTTGTTTCCATCCCCCTAAGTGAACATCTGCTATATGTGCAAAACGTACCATTAAAAGACACCTCCTGTTTCTTTTGTAAACTTCCCGCTAAATTTGTACTTAAGGTTAATCATTGTAAAATATTAATCTGGTTGGAGTATTTAAGAATTATTGGGCTTATTTGTGATGATGATAATCTTTTTAAAAAGGTTTCCAAACCAGAACCTTTCCATAAAAACCTTTAAATAAGAGTTTTGGTTTTATTGAAATAAGACCTAGTAATAGGAAAAAGAGGTAAAAATGAGTGAAAGATATAATATTTTATTTGGAGGAGCTGCTGGTCAAGGACCTAATATACTAACACGTATTCTTGGAAAAGGGCTAGTAAACCTTGGGTACAATGTATTTTACACTAGGGACTACCAAAGTTTAATTCGTGGTGGACATAATTTTAATGTTTTAACTTTTTCAACAGACCCTGTTAATAGTAATGATTCTAAAATGGACATGATTATTGCTCTTGATTTATTAACAGAAACCACTCATAAGAAAAACTTGAAGAAAGGAGGAGTTATTTTGAAAGGGCATAAAGAAAACATGTATTATGCAGGAAGAATGTTTAAACTTTTAGATATAAAATTTAGTGTATTGGATGAAATTTTACGTAACTTAAAGAAAAGATATGATGAAAACATTAAGCATGCTTCAAAAGGATATGAAGAGGAAAAAGGTTTACTAGTTAAAACATCTCAACAAAAGAAAACAGGGCTTTTTATGAATGGAAATAAAGGAATCTCAACAGGAGCTGTTGATTCTGGGCTGGATGTTTACATTGCTTATCCAATGACTCCTTCAACACCAATATTAGGACAGCTTGCAAAAAATCAAATTCAAGGAAACTACATTGTTTTAGAAATTGAAAATGAAATTGCTGTTGCAAATGCAGGAGTAGGAAGTGCAATGACAGGTGCAAAAACAATGATAGGTAGTTCTGGTGGTGGAATTGATTTAATGGGTGAAACAATTAGCTTAATGGGGATTGCTGAAATTCCAATGGTTGTTTACTTGGCTCAAAGACCTGGTCCTGGAAGTGGGGTTCCAACTTATAATGTTCAAGGGGATTTACAAATGGCTAGACATATTGGGCATGGAGAATTTGAAAGAGTGGTTGTTGCTCCTGGAGATCCAAAAGATGCAATGGAATTAACAAACCAATGTTTTTACTTTTCTCAAAAATACAAACTTCCCTGTATTTTGGTTGGAGACAAACATTTAGGAGAAAGTGTTTATACAATTCCTGGTAAAGGGAAAATTGTTAAGGTTCCTAAATCAACGAAAATGAGAAGATATAATTCTTATGAACAAGATTCGAAAACAGGTTCTGGAACAGAAGATTCAAAGATAATCAAAGCCAATATTGAAAAACGTGCAAAAAAAGTTCCTTTAATTGAAAAAGAAGCAAAATCTAAATTTCAAATGTATGAAACTTTTGGAAAGAAAGACTCAAAGAATGTTGTTTTATTTTGGGGTTCAACAAAAGGGGCTGTTGTAGATTCTATTCAAGATTTAAATTGTAAGGCAATTCAAATAAAATATATTGAACCTTTTCCAAAACAAATTCTTAAAGAACTAAAAGGAAAAAATGTTTTTATTGTTGAAAATAATTCAACTTCTCCATTAAGTAGTGTGTTAATGGAAAAAACAGGGTTTGAAATAAAACCAAAAAATAAAATCTTGAGATATGACTCTAGACCTTTCTTAAGAGACCAATTAAATGTTGAATTAAAAAAGAGGTTAAAATGAACATAAGTACCCCTACAAAAATAACTTGGTGTCCTGGATGCTGGAACTTCCAAATCTTAGCAGGGTTTAAGAAAGCAATAGAATCTAAAATTAATACTGAAAAAGATAGACAAAAATTTGCAATTGTATCTGGTATTGGATGTCATGCAAAAATATATGACTATCTAAACTTAAATGGAATTAATAGTTTACATGGAAGGGTTCTTCCTACTTGTCTCGGTTTAAAAATTGGAAACCCTAACTTAACTGTATTTGGTTTTTCAGGGGACGGAGATGCATATTCAGAAGGAATGGCACATACAATTCACGCAGCAAGGTATAATTCTGATTTTAATTATATTGTTCACAACAATCAAGTATTTGCATTAACAGTTGGACAACCAACTCCTTTGACAGAACAAGGGTTTACAGATAAAACAACCCCCTTAGGAATGAAACACGCCCCATTTAATTCAATAAAATTAATGTTAGCTGCAGGAGCAACATTTGTAGCAAGGGTTTACGCTAAGCCAGACCAAGTTGCAAGTGTTATTGAAGAAGCGATGAAACATAAAGGGTTTTCATTTATTGAAATAATACAACCATGCATTATTTTCCATCCAGATAAAGGATATATTGAGAAAACATACAACCTCCAGGAGAAGGGACACGACAAGAGTGATTTCAAAAAAGCAATGGAAAAAGCAGAAGAATTTAATTATAATGGAATAAAAGAAGATACAAAAATTCCACTTGGAATTTTTTATCAAACACAAAAACCCACTTATGAAGATAAGTTTCCTCAACTTCAAAATCTTAAAAAGAAGAAAATTTCTTGGAGAGATATTTCTAGATAAAAAATGAAATTAGAGACTCAGAGATTAATTCTTAGAAAACCAAGAGAAAGTGATTGGAAAGATATTTATGAAGGAGTAAAAGAATTTGATGTAGCAAAAAGAACAGAAGGCATTCCTCACCCCTACAAGAAAAAAGATGCTCAAAATTGGTTGAAAAAGGATATTAAAAAATGGGATAAAAAAGAATCTTATCCTTTTTTAATAGAGTTAAAATCAGAAAAAAAAGTTATTGGGGTCTTGGCATTAATGAATATAAATAAAATGTCTGGAATTGCTGAGACTGGTTCTTGGTTAAATAAAAAATATTGGAGAAAAGCCTATATGACTGAAGCCAAGATTGCTCTTAATGAATTTGCATTTAATGAACTAAAACTAAGAAAATTAAATACCGGTGCTTTTAGGGATAATACAGCTTCTAATGCCACTCAAAAGAGAATGGGTTACAAAATAGAAGGGGTCAAAATAAAAGATAGAAGAGACAACGCTACAAAAAAAATCCATGACCTCACTCTTTATGGATTATTTAAATCAGATTGGAAGAAGAATCTCCCAAAATTAAAAAAACATCTCAAAGAGAAAATAAAAAAGCTAGAAAATAAAAAATAATCCTACCCAAACAAACTAATCCCGCCTAAAGTTATTGCTGTTACTAAAATTCCTGCAATTAAAACCCCAATTATTGTTGCTTTGTAAAATTGTTTTCTATCAAGTCCCAAAACAAAAGAACCTAAACTTCCTGCATATACTCCACTTCCTGGAATTGGAATTCCAATAAAAAATGCAACACCTAAAACCCCGTATTTATCTACAAACTTTTTTAGTTTTCTATGGCTCTTGTTCATAAATTTTGTATATGGTTTCTTAATAATGGAATTTCTTAATTTATGGTCAAGTAATTCCCATATATGAAACAATGCAAACCCCAACAAAATATTTGAAAGAACAGCAATTACAAAAACAACCAAGGGATTAATTCCTAATCCAAATAAAGTTATTCCAAAAGGCAAATCAACAGAGCCTTGTAATATTCCTACTGGTATTGATAACCTTAATTCGACTAAGGGTAAAAAAGTTAGTAAAACAATTAATATTATTGGAATTATCATTTTATTCAGAGTAGATTAGATTATATAAAGATTATTTTAAAGAAAGCTCACAAACACACAAGGTTTCAAAGAATAATCTTTCACACCCAATTTCTTTTTCATTATACCCTAATTTATTAAAATCCACTTTTTCTGCAAGACTACTTGCTATTAAAAAAATTAATGCATTTTTATTTAAGTGGTTTTTTGCTTGTTCTAGGAATTTTATTATTACTTCATTTCCTTTTTTCCCACCTGTTGTTGCTAATTTAGAATCTTCTGGTTCATTTTTATCTTCAGGAAGATAAGGAGGATTAAAAATAATTAAATCAAATTTGTCTTTTTCATTAAATTTCTCAAATAAATCTGATTGAACACAATTAAATCCAAGCAAAGAACAATGACTGACTGAATCTGGATTTATATCTGATGAAAAAATATTCTCTTTTTTAATTCCTGAATTTGAAGCTGTTTGCAAATGAATTCCAGATCCTGTTCCAATTTCAAGCATTTTTAGGTTTGTATTTTCTTCAAGAAGTTTTGGAAGTTTTTCTTTTAACGTATTTGTCATTAAGTGAGAATCTTCAGAAGGTTGATATATAGAGGAATTCATTTTAGGTTTATGATTTGTTTTCTGTTTATAAATTGATATATGAAGTGGTGAAGATTGTTTTGGTTGGTAAATTAGTAGTAAATAATAAATTTCTCATAGGAGAAATTCCTTGGAGTAGATAATATCTAAAATTGAATACTAAAAATACGCTATAATAAAGGAAGTAGATAATCAAAGGTAAATGTGTTAAATAAATCTATTAGTTCTTCTCTGAAAAAGAACACAGCTGCTAAAACTCCAAGTAACAAAATTAATAAAAATATTAATAAGAATGTTACTGCTTTATTTACCGGGGTCGGTGGTTTCATCCCATAATTTGAAATTTTATTTATAACTTGGGGTTTTTGTTTTCCTCTTCCAGAAGAAGGTGCTTGTTGATTCAAAGGGATTTTACTAAGGCTTTGAACCATTTCATTGATTGCTTCTCTAAAGTTTTCAGAAGCACGCAATGCTTCATCCCCATAACCAGAAACAACTTGGGGTTTTTTCTCTCTCCCTGAACTTTTTCTCTCTCTCCCTGAACTTCTTGGACCTCCTGGCTCTCTTAAATCTTTATCTCTACCTTTCTTTAATTTTTTAAATTTTTTAGAAGGCACTCTTTCACCACCAATTGGGGTTGGGGCTTCTCCTGCTTTTTTTTGTAACTGGGCTTCTTCAAATTTTAAATCTCTATCAATTTGCTCTTGTGTATCAGCAATAGCTCCTTGTATTCTCTTTTGAGAATGAGGTTTTTTATCTTCTATTTCTAATTTTTCACGCTCATATTGTTCTATTAATCTTTCACGAGTTTTAACAGGAACAAGAGCTTTTGGTTCTTGAACATCTAATTTTCCTTTTTCAGCATCTTCTTTTTTAGAATCAGGCTGAGAAATACCTCCAACAATCTTTTTTTGTGGTTTATTCAGATTTACTCCCAAGTCATAGAATTTCATTCTATGTAATTCTTGGAATTTTTTTGCAGCTTCTTTAATATTTTCTTCTTTATATCCTGCATTACGAAAACTACTCATTGCTTTTTTAAGTGGCTGTCCTCTTGCTAAGGCTGATTCTAAACCTCCAAGAATCGATTCTACTTCTATATTATAATTTGATGGTGCTACCATTTGAGATTAAATAGGAAGTTTTCCCAAGTTTATAACCCATTTCATTAGCTACACAAATTAAAGCTTTTTCTTGCTTTTTATCCCCATGAGAAGGAATAATTATTTTTGGTTTAATCATATTTATTAGTTTTTTCTTACTCTCTTGGCTTCCGTGCCCATGCACATGAACATTTTTGTGGAGGATAACACCCATTTTTTCGAATCTTTCATCAAGAATTCTACGGGCTTCAATATTTACTTCTGTTGGAATTACAGATGATGAAAAAATTAAATGATCTCCATGATGAAATCTAAAGGGAGTTAAACCTTTAGAAATTCTATCTAATATTGAACCTTCTTCTCCTTGGTGTCCTGTACATACAACTAGATATTTTCCTGGATTTTGTTCTACTTTTCTTAAAGTTGAATTTACTTGTCTACGATATTTTATTATTCGTATTTTATTTTGAAAAGGGCACTTTCCAACTTTCATTGCACAATCAACATATTTTGCAAGACTTCTTCCTAAAAAAATAATTTCACGTTTTGTTTTTCCTGCATGTTTAACAATATTATTTAATCTTTCAATATGAGAAGAAAAAGTTGTAATAAATAATGCTCTATTTTTTGTTCTTGCTTTTTCAAATGCTTTTCTAAGCATTTCATCTGCATCTTTTTCACTTAGATTAGATTCTTTTTTATCTGAATAAAGAGTGTTTATTACTGCTGCTTGAATATTTTCATTTTTTAATTCTTTCAGTCTTTTGTAATTTGGAGGTTTTCCAAAAGTAGGGGTGTTATCAAACTTGTAATCTAATGCATAAAAAAACCCTCCTTCAGGAGTATGCAAAACAACAAAGGTACAATCAATTGTTGAATGAGTTACATGAATAAATTCTACTTTAAAATTACTAGGAGTTCCTGGAATTTTATGTATTGAATTTGATTGAACAATTTTTCTTTTATTTCTAACCATTACTGTTGAATCATTAATCAAAGATTCAAGCACTTTCATTGTAAAAGGTGTTCCATAAATTATTGCATTGGGATATCTATCAGCAAGAAAAGGCAAACCAGCTACATGGTCTAAATGTGCATGTGAAAGGAAAATAGCACGTACTTTTTTTCTCCAACCATTTTTATCAAGAACACGGTCATCTGGAATTCCTCCTACTCTACGCAAGCCCTGTTTTGTATAGTTTATTTCCCCTTGTTCTTGTAATTCTATGACTCCTGGCAAATAAAACCCACAATCAAATAAAAAAACATGTTCACCTGACTTTACAGCAGTCATATTCTTTCCTACTTCATCATATCCTCCAACAGCACAAATTTCCATCTTTTATTACACTCTCTTTTATTATAAAAATAAAAAGATAAATAGATTTAATAAGGTTTCTCTATTATAACATATATGAAAGCGAATATGAAATTCTCACTCATTCGTCTTCCAGAGGAATCCAAATGAAGCCACTAATACCTTCACACAAAGAAAACAAGAGGTATTTATTAATTCAAGGTAAAGATCTTAAGAAAAATGTTGAAAAAGCTATTTTAGAGTTTGGAGGAACACTTGGTTTATCGCAGTGCGGTTTAAGTTTTGTTAAAAATAATATTATTTGTATAAACAGGAAAAGTCTTGATTTAGTAAAAGGGAGTTTTGCTGTTTTTCCTGAAAAAATTAGTGTTTTGAAAGTGGGTGGGACACTTAAGGGATTGTCTAAAAAATGAATAGAAAAACTTATAAATTCACTATTTCTATATTTTCTAGTTGAAAAGAATATTAAATAAAGGAATATTAAAAATTCTTATCTAAAAATACAATGGAAATGCAACATCAAGCAATGGGTTATGACAGAACAGCAACTATGTTTTCTCCTGATGGACATTTGCTACAGGTCGAATATGCTGAAAAAACAGTAAGATTAGGTGTATCTAGCATTGGAATGGTTTGTTCGGATGGGGTATTTATTATTGCTGATAAAAGAATAAATGATTCACTAATTGTTTCTGAATCAGCAACTAGAATTCACGAAATAGATAACCATATTATTTCAAGTTCTGCTGGAATTACTTCTGATGCACGTGTTTTAATTGAAAGAGCACAAGTTTTAGCACAACAACACAGAGTTACATATGACAGCCCGATTGAACCTGAATCAGTCATTAAAGAATTATCAAATATGAAACAACAATTCACTCAATACGGGGGGGCAAGACCTTTTGGAGTTTCAATTATGCTTGCTGGAATCAACGGAAAAAAACCAGGGCTTTTCACAAGTGATGTAACTGGAAATTACTTTGAGTTCCACACAAATGCAATTGGTGAAGGAGATGAAAGAATCAGGGATTTATTAAGAGAAAAATACAAAAAAGATTTAACAATTAAACAAGGAATTAAACTTGCTTTGGATATTTTTAAAGAAGTTAGAGATGGAAAATTTAATTTAGAAAAGTTTGAACTAAGTTATATTAAATCTGAAGACTCTAGAATGAAAAGAGCTGAAGGTAAAGATATTGAAAAAATATAATGGCAAAAACAACTGTACGTATAGATAAGAGTGGAAAACATTTTGAGATTTTAGTTGATTTAGAAGATGCTATGAAGTTTAAACGAGGGGAAATAGGGAGTATTATTGCTGAATCTGATATTATTTTTAGAAATGTTAAAAAAGGAGAAAGAGCACCAACTTCTGATATTGAAAGTGCTTTTGGAACTACAGACCCTAATGAAATTATCCCTAAAATTGTAAAGGGAGGAGAAATATTAACAACTCAAGATTTTAGAGATGCTGAACAAGAGAAAAAATTCAAGCAAGTTGTTGATTTCTTAAGTAGAAATGCTGTTGACCCTCAATCTGGAAATCCACACACTTCCGAAAGGATTAAAAACGCACTTGAACAAGCTCATGTTAATATAAAGAATACATCAGTAGAAAACCAAATTAATGATATTCTTGCTGAGATTAGTAAAATAATCCCAATCAAACTTGAGACAAAAAAAGTCAAAATAACAATTCCAGCAATACATACTGGAAAAGCTTATGGCGTTATCTCAACACACAAAGAAACAGAGACTTGGCTGGACGATGGAAGTCTTGAAGTCATAGTAAAAGTTCCTGCGGGAATGATTATGGATTTTTATGATAAACTAAACGGTGTAACACACGGAAGTGCTGTTACAGAAGAAATACAAGAAAAAGAATAGAAAAATAAAATGGATGAATACATAAATAAACTACAAGCAATGAAAGAATCAAACCTTAGTAAAAAAGACAGAGAGACTATTGTTAATCAAATGTACTATAAATTAATAAGCACCAATTATAATAAAAAATAAAATGTCAGAAAGAAAAATAGTAATACCAGGAGAAGCAATTTATTCGGGAGATGACTACTTGCCTGGAGAAGGAACAGAGAAAAAAGGAAATGATATTATTGCTTTAAGATATGGTTTAGCAGAAGAATCTAATAAATTAGTTAAAATTATTCCTTTATCAGGACCTTACATTCCTCGAAGAGGGAACGTGGTTATTGGAAAAGTTGACATGATTACACATAATGGTTGGATAATTAATATTGGATGTGCTGATAATGGTTTCTTATCTGTTATGGAAGTTCCAAGATATGTTAATAAAGATTCAATGGATGAAGTATTATCTATTGGTGATATGGCTGTTGTTAAGATTTGGTCAATGAATGGAAAAGGAATTGATTTAAGTTTAAAATCTCGTGGTTTAGGAAGAATAGATGAAGGTATGATTTTCAAAACAAACCCTAATAAAGTTCCAAGAGTTATTGGAAAAGAAGGAAGTATGATTAAATTAATAAAAGATGAAACAGGATGTAACATCACTGTTGGTCAAAATGGATATATTTGGATTAAAGGAGATAAAATTGAAGAGGAGTTATTAGCTAAAAAAGCTATTAATTTTATTGTTGAAAACTCTTTTATTGAAGGATTAACAGAAGAAGTTGAAAAATGGTTCAAAAAGAACGGCGGTAAAGCAGGAACTAAAAAAGCACGAGATGTTCAAGAGGAAGTAAATAGAGAAGTTGAAGAAATGGAAAATGATAAAGAAGAAGCATTGGAGGAAAAAGAATAATGGCATACAAAAGAACAGATGGAAGAAAAAATGATGAATTAAGAAGTCCAATTTTGGCAAAAGTTGGAGTTATAAAAAATGCTGATGGAAGTGCACAATTTCAAATAGGAAAAACAATTGCAGTTGCAGCTGTTTATGGACCTAAAAAAATGCATCCTCAACATTCTCAAAATCCTTCAAAAGGAACATTAAGATGTACTTATAATATGAATAGTTTTTCTGTTGAAGATAGAATTAGACCTGGACCAAGTAGAAGAAGTACTGAAATTTCAAAAATAACACAGTGGTCATTAGAACCAGTTGTAATGTTAGAAAACTTTCCAAATACTGTTGTTGATGTTCATATTAATATTATTCAAGCAGATGCTGGAACAAGATGTGCTGGAATTAATGCTGCTGCTATGGCTTTAGCACATGCAGGAATCCCAATGAGAGACATAGTTACAAGTGTTGCTGTTGGTAAAATGGATAAAACTTTAGTATTAGATTTAGATAAATACGAAGATTCTGAATTTGAAGATGGAGAAGGATCAACAGACATTCCTGTTTCAATGACTCCTTCTGGAGAAATAACTCATTTGCAATTAGATGGAAATATTAGTGGTAAACAATTAAAAGAAGTTCTTGAAATGGCTAAGAAATCTTGTGCAGAAATTTATGAGATTCAAAAAAAGGCATTGAAAGATTCTGTTAATTTAAAGGGAGGAAAAAAATGAGCGCACCAGGAATAGAAATAGCATCAGAAGTTAATTATGAAAGATTAGAGAAATATTTATCAGAGGGAAAAAGATTTGATGGAAGAGCTCTTGGCGAATATAGAGAATTGATAATTGAAAAAGATGTTTCAAAAAAAGCAGAAGGTTCTGTGAGAGTTAAGTTAGGTGATACAGAAGTTATTGTTGGTGTTAAAGCAGGACTTGGAGTACCATATCCTGATTCAAAGGATAAAGGTAATTTAATGGTTACTGCTGAAATGTCCCCTTTAAGTTCACCAAGAATGGAACTTGGACCTCCAAAATTCCCAGCAATTGAGTTAGGAAGAGTTATTGATAGAGGTATAAGAGAAAGTAATATTATTGATTTAAAGAAATTATGTATTAAAGAAGGTGAAAAAGTATGGACTATATTCATTGATATTTATGCTATGAATGATGATGGAAACCTTTTAGATGCTGCTGGAATAGGTGCATTAGCTGCTTTGAAAATTGCTAAGCTTCCAAAATACGATGAAAAAGAAGAAAAAGTTTTATATGGAGAACCAGATAAAGATATGCCTTTAACAAAAGTTAATCCTATTGCTATTACGGTTCATAGAATTGGAAATAGTTTAATTGTGGATCCTACTCGTGAAGAAGAAGATTTAAGTGAAACAAGATTAACAGTGGGCATTTCAGAAGGAAGAATTTCATCTATGCAAAAAGGAAATCCAGGAACAATAACAATAGAAGAAATTGAAAAAGCAGTTGAAATGGCTGATAAATCGTGGAAAGAATTATTTAAAAACATTGAAAAACAATTAAAATAATGGGTTTTTCTTTTAGAAAAAGAAAAGCTACAATGTAAAAGAAAACTACAATAAACAAGAGTAATATAAGGAGAATAAAATGGCTGAAAAACAAGTTTTTACAAAATATGAAGAAGCAAGGATTATTGGTGCTAGAGCACTTCAACTTGCAATGAATGCTCCTTTATTAATTAAAATTTCAGATACTGATTTAGAAAAAATTCATTTTGATGCTCTTAAAATTGCAGAAATTGAGTTAAACTCCGGTGTTTTACCAATTTCTATTAAGAAACCTTTCCCTGCAAAGAAAGAAGGGGTTCTTAAAAAACCAATTACTCCAAAAATCAGTGATAAAAAGAAAGCTGAAATTGAGAGTGCTGAAGAAGCAAATATTGAAGGAGAAGGTGAAATCATGGAACTTGCTAAACCGGAAGACGAAGAAGATTCTACAGAAGAAGTTTCTGATGGTAAGGCAGAGTTGGAATAAGGACAATCCTTATAAATCTTGAAAAATTGTTTAAATCATGGTAATAGTTAAAGAGGTTTCTGCAAAAGTAATTCTTGATTCTCGTAAAGAAAAAACAATAGAAACCTCAATAAAAACTAATGTAGGCTCGTTTAGTGCTTCATCTCCTCAAGGAAAATCAACAGGAAAAAACGCAGTGAAGACATATAAGAAAGACCCTGATAAAGATGTTAAAAAATTAAATGATTTTAAGGAATATTTTGCAGGAGATATCATAGAGAATTTTGGAGACTTGAAAAGAATTGAAGATATTTTAGAAGGGCATGTTGGTGCTAACGGAATGTTTGCTCTTGAATCAGCTGTTCTTAAGGCACTTGCTAAAGAACAAAAGAAAGAAGTGTGGGAATTGATAATGGATTCCAATGTTAAAAAACCTAAATTCCCTAGGTTAGTTGGAAATTGTGTTGGCGGGGGGAAACACTCGGAAGAAATTAATGGTAAAAAACCAGACTTCCAAGAGTTTGAAATAATTCCTAATAAACGAACTGTTTCTGATAATTATGAATCTAATAAAAAATCAAAAGAAAATACAGAAATGTTTTTGAAGAAAAAAGATGAACATTTTCGTTCAGGAAAGAATGATGAAAATGCCTGGATGACTTCCCTAAATGATAAAGAAGTTCTTGATGTATTATCTAACTTAAGAGTTCCATTAGGATTAGATGTTGCTGCTTCTGGTTTTTGTAAAAGAAAAAAATACAACTATCAAAATCCAATGTTAAAAAGAGATGTTGATGAACAATTTGGATATTTATCTAATTTAATTAAAAACTTCAACTTATTTTATATTGAAGATCCTTTTGATGAAGATGATTTTGAAAGTCATGCTAAACTTCTAAAGAAATTTCCAAACTCATTAATTGTTGGAGATGATTTAATTGTTACAAGTTCTAAGAGGCTTCAGAAAGCAATTGATATGAAAGCAGTTAATGCTATTATTGTTAAACCAAATCAATGCGGTTCACTTCTTGAAGTTAAGAGAGTTGTTGATTTGGCAAAAGCAAACAACATTAAGCTTGTTTTTTCTCATAGAAGCGGGGAAACAAAAGAAACAATTCTTGCAGACTTAGCATTTGGTTTTCAAGCAGACTTTTTTAAGTGTGGAACAGAGGGAGATATCAGAGTAAAGAAGATAGAACGTCTGATAAAAATACAAAAAAGCCTCTGATACCACTCTACTCGTCCGCCTCGAGCGCAGTCAGAACGAACGAGAGGGAGATATTCGTGTTAAAAAAATTGAAAGATTAATTGAAAAATCTTTGAAATAACTCCATAATTCTTTATACGTAATCTTTAAAAACTAACTTTCATCTGAATTCTCATGGCAGATAAAAAAGCTGAAGCAAAAGTCCCTGAAGAATCAGAGACTAAAGCTGAAGAAAATAAAGAAGAAATTATTGAAGATATAAAGAAATCTGGGGTTCCTGAAGAAGTTGCAAAGAAAGAAGAAGCTCTAGATGAAAAAGAACAAATTGAAGCAGCCTCTGAAGAATCAGAGACTAAAGAACAAGTTAAAGTAGACCCAAAAACTGCTGAAAAAGAATCTCAAGAAAATACTCCTGAAGCTAAAGATTTAGAAGAAAAGAAAAAAGCATTATTAGAGAAAGCAGCTAAGTTAAAGGAAAAATTATCAGAAGATGCTCCCAAATCAGAAGAGTTAAAAGCACAAGTTAAAGGTAAAAAAAGAACAGACATGCTTATTCCTTTAGAAGAATATGTTAAGGCTGGTATTTACTTAGGAACTAAAGTGGTTACACCTGATATGAGGCCATTTGTATATAGAAGAAGAGCAGATGGATTAGCTATTTTTAACACAGATTTAATTGATGAAAAACTAAAAGAAGGAATTGAATATTTAAACAAGTTTAATGTTGAGGATATTGTTTTAGTTTGTAAAAGACAAGCTGGATGGAAAGCAATTGAAAAATTCTCTGAATTAACAGGAGTAAGAGTTTTTGCAAAGAAATACCCTGCAGGTGTTTTAACTAACACTTCACTTCCTGATTTCTTTGAAAATGAATTAACAATTGTTACTGATCACTGGCTTGACAAGAATGCTTTAAATGATACATTAAGAGTTCACAAAAAAGTATTAATGATTTGTGATACAAACAACTTTTCAAAAGGAGCAGACCAAGTTATTATTGGAAACAACAAGAGTACAAAGAGCTTAGGTGTAATATTTTATCTTTTAGCTAGAGGATTTATGAGGGCTAAAGGAATGGACACTACTAAAATTCCTGATTTAGAATGGTGGACTGAATTAGATAATGATGATAAGAGAAGATAATTCTAAAATTTTATAAAATCCTCTTACATTAATATTATATGAAAAAGAGGAAGATAACTAAGAAAAAAATTAAAAAAGATTTTAATTTACTTGTTGGAAGCATAGTATTTATTTTATTAATAGGAAGTGCATTTGCAATTGATTGGATTTTTGGAATAGTATTTGTTGGAGGTTTTATTCTTTCTGTACTAAACAAAACACTTGAACACAAGCCATTAATTCCTTTACTTATCTTTATAGGAGGGATAATTATTAGAATTGCCTTACTTTTGTTCGTTCCTAAGATACTTGGGGCAGAGTCTTGGGTAAGTTTAGGTATTGCAGTTATTGCGTTACTTATTATCTTATTTATTGGTTTTAACATTAGAAGAGGAAAAATCTAACCTATATTTTTTTATCGACGACAACACACTATTTTTACACAGAAACATTTATAAACCACAAATTGGTGACTTATTCAGTAACTAAGATGAGTGCCTTAATAAAAATGTTCAAAAATCATGGTAAGGTATGAGGTATGTAGAAGTCATCATATAGTTGTAGAACCTTAAAATTGAGTTAAGCTGTTAGTTAGGAGTTGTGTGAAGTAATTTATCAATCTTATACACGATAAATTGCGCAATTGAAATAATTTTTTTTATATTACATATTTATTATGTACCTTAAATCTTAGTTAATTATTCATGATATTGTTAATTCCAGTTGATCCTGCTGGCGGCTGCGGCTCTCTGGTTTGCGTTTAGACATGCAAGTTTTTATCTTTAGAAATAGGGATAAGGCGAACTGCTCAGTAACACGTAGCTAACCTACCCTTAAGTCAGGGATAACCTCGGGAAACTGAGGGTAATACCTGATAGGAGACATCCCCTGGAATGAGTTGTCTCTCAAATTCGTGCTTAAGGATGGGGCTGCGGTGGATTAGGCTGTTGGCGGGGTAAAGGCCCACCAAACCTATGATCCATAAGGGCTCTTAGCGGAGAGGCCCTGAGAGGGAATCTGAGACACTATTCCCAGCCCCACGGGGTGCAGCAGTTAGGAATAATTTACAATGCGCGCAAGCGTGATAATTTGAGCCAGAGTGTTTTTCAATTGAAAGACTTTTGTGAAATGTAAAAAGTTTCACGAATAAGGACTGGGTAAGACTAGTGCCAGCCGCCGCGGTAATACTAGCGGTCCAAGTCGCAGCCATTTTTATTGGGTCTAAAACATCCGTAGCTTGC
>SDBV01001146.1_pt1 | contig 39465 bp, 53 predicted proteins | sample 2277081 | NCBI WGS metagenome assembly SDBV01 (sample SAMN10402039, study PRJNA504765) | marine sediment metagenome | isolation source: marine sediment core GS10_PC15, 223 cmbsf | place: Arctic Ocean: Southern Knipovich Ridge | collected 2010 | reverse complement strand
TAGATATAGGAGAGTATACTCTGGAAAGAGGCCCTAGTCTACAAGGACTAATAGTCACAGTTACAAGTGATAAGACTTGGAGTAAAAGTGTATGCTGCACTAAATCCATAAAATTATCTGAAGGACACTATACAGTACGAGCGTCAGACAACGGTGAAAGTGGAATAGTGCTCTACACTTGGCTAGAGAAGATATGATGACTCAACACCTATCTGATCTACGTAAGCAAATACTAGACTCTCGTAAGGTAACTCTACCTAAGCATACTCGTGTGTCTACTACTCCTCCACCACCTGACCTCTACCCTACTACTACCAAGATGAAGTACCTAGCTATCAAGTACCATATAGAGCTACACTTCTCTATCTTCACTGGTAGCCTTGATGATGCTGTTCAACTATTTGGATATGAAGTAGACCGTAGTACTATCTCGCGCTGGCGTAAACATATACTAAAGTACGTAACATTTCATGAGGAGACTAATGGAACAGAGTAAGTTTAGTGAAGTAGCAGTACGCAAGTGCCTTGATTGTGGAGGTACTAGAAAAGTAGATTCAATGACTGAGATTGGTGTCATTGGAGGTTACTTAGATTGTAGTCGTTGTCAGGGTACTGGCTACCTCTACTCCTGGCTGTGGACTAAGTGTGACATTAAGCATTACTATCATAACCCTGATGTAGACATAGGCTACCATTTAGCTTGGTGCAAGGAAGTAGGATGCATAGGCTACATGCTTATTGAAGGTGAAGCTAACCGTTGGGTTGCTCTAGCTAAGGTAGCTATCACACTACCACGAGCTATAATCATCACCCCTCACTCATGGGATAGCATCCTACCTGACACTTGGATAAAGTTCGCTGACTTCGATGTTGAAGCACTAGCTACTGTACTAGTAGATATACTGGAGGGTACTAGTGCCAGTTCAACCTAGACCTGACTCACTACCATCTATCACTCACCGTATAGCTACCTCTCATGGTACTCTATTCCTTACTGTCACTATTAAAGGTAAAGGTAAACGTGCTAAGCCATTTGAAGTATTTGGTTCTATTGGCAAGTCTGGCCAGTGTGACCGTGCTACTATAGAATCTATCTGCCGGCTAGCCTCACTACACCTACGTTCTCGAGGTAACATAGCTGACATTATAGACCAATTACAAGGTATAACCTGCGAGCCTATGTGGACTGACGGTGTGCTAGTCCGCAGTATACCGGATGCTATAGCCTGGTTATTAAGACACTTTGTAAAGGAGACAGTATGAGACGAATTGTAAAGATCAGAAAAGCAGGTGGTAGCGCAGCTATAACTTTACCACTCGTTGCGTTAGAGCTTCTTAATTTAGAGGTTGGAGATTATGTGCTGTTAACAGTATACGATGATGGTACAATTTACATAGAGAAGGCCTAGTTGATAATTCAGAATTACCTAGTTAGCACTCCATCATATAACATCTGTTCTGAAATACTATGAGCAACATCCACTATAAATCTCACCGCCTATACACTATCAATGACTTACTATCCTGGACACCCCCTATCTACAATCGTATTATACATAGTGGTGTACTCAACACAGGTAACCGCTTACTAATCTTTGGCGATGAGGGTACTTGGAAGTCTATGCTAGGTATGCATATATCTCACTGCATATCCCGCGGTAGCACTCTACTTGGCTTTGAAACTTCGCCTGCTAATGTCCTTCGCTTACAGGTTGAACTACCTCAATACTCTGATCGTGATCGCACTGAGAAGTACTGTATAGCTAGCAAATCTATCTACATTGCTAAGCATCGTAAGTGGGTGCCTGCTAACGAGCTAGACCTTACTAACCTTGACTCTACTGCTACTGCCTATGCCTACCCTAATACTGTTATCAACCGGACTGAGCAGTTCATACACATAGACGAATCAAGTGGGTGGGGATCACTCAAGCAGGACATTGAGAATTGTATCACTACTCTACCTAGCGCACCGTTAGTAGTCATCCTCGATCCACTGTACAAGATGTTCAATCGTGACCTTAACAATGAAACTGACATGAAGCCTATGCTAGACAAGATGGACATAATCATGGATGAAGCTTCTCGTACTATCCCTGGCCTATCCTTCATCATCATACATCATACTCGTAAGTCACTCACCACTGATAAAGGCCAGCCTGTTAACCTTGGTAGCCAGGATGCTACTGGTAGCCGTGCGCTAGTCCGCTGGTGTGATACTAACCTACGCATAGACCCTGTGCCTAGTGACAAGACACTCACTAGAGTGCAGCTAACCTTCACTAAACATCGCAATGCTGAGGAGGTACTACCTACCATAACACTCAAGTGGAACAGATCCACTCTCCATCCTCGTATCATGTCTCGCAATGTACCTGAGGATGAGGGTGAAGAGGATGAAGTAGAACTACGAGGTGACAGTCTATTAGAGGAGTTAGAGTGACTATATCAGGTGTATGCTACTATGAGCTTATGAATCATTATTCGAACAAGCACCAATCATGCCGTATGTATTCATGTCGCTGTGCTATACACAACAAACAGCGGTGGGACAACATAAATAAGGTTTGGGTAGACAAGTAATTGTATAATTTGAAATTCGTATACATTATATTATAATAATAATACGTTTATACCTAGGAGGTAGTTATGTTAGGCAAACCAATAGTGGTAGGTAAACGGTATAGACTTCATATTACTATGAACGCAGAGTATAGATGCGGAGGATGTGACCGTATCTTGGGTGACTTATTCCTACAAGATCAGGACGGAGACATAGTCACAGTTGTAGAGCATATTGTGGGGCAGTTTTCCAGGTGTAGATCGTGCCACTACGAACGCACCACTCCTAATGGTATATACGGCCTATCAAGTGGTGATTGTGTACCCTACACCTGGCTAGAACGTATTGATACAGAATACTACAGTGATAATGATATATAAATATATATTATTAATGTATATGGATTTCATTTTATACAATAGCATATCATAGTACCATCCCATTGACACCTTAACCACTATATGTTATACTGGTATTATACAAAGGAGGTATAATATAGAAGAGAGTGTACTAGTAATAGTGTTTATCATGTTCACACTACCTTACCTGGTAGTAAAGATCATACATAGAGGAAGGAAACAATGACAACAGAGGAAAACAAACCATTATCTACTCGTAACCTTATTGACACTTCAATGGGGCCGCTACGAAGGTTCACTGGCATACTAGCTAGTATGCCAAAAGAGCCTAAGACATATGAGAACGTAGGTCAAGCACCCCGCACATCTATACAAATATCACTGAATGTTAGAGATATAGATGTATTAGAGTCTGTAGAACCTTACCACTTCCCTATATACACTATCCAAATTAACGAATCAGACAGGAAAAAGTCTAGATGGGGAGTACTGGGTGAGTCATTCAACAATGTAGTAGACAGCGCCTTAACACCTGACCAGCTTAATCCAACTAGTCAGGAGTACATTAAGCCTCAGGATCGTATGGATATACCTGCTGCTATTGAAAAGAAAATAGGCTTTGTTGTAGCCGACGGTATAGATGGTAGGCCAGAACCTCCTATACTATACAATGGCACAACAGATGCACCAACACCAGCTTGGATGGTATACTCAGTAGACGGTGCTGGCGCAGGTGGTGGTAGTGCAGCGATGGACGATGCTATCACTATGCTAGATGGTAAGACTCAAGCTGACTTCAACACAGCTGCAATGGCTAATGCAAGGATAAGGTCTGATGTGGACTTGCTACAGGCTATCAGCAAACCGCTAACAGCTGAGGACAGCTTCATCAATATACTGCTAAATGCAGACCCTCCCAAGTTCACCAAAGATGAGAACGGAGTATATCATAAGGTAGAAGCCTAGCCCACTCACAAAGCAGTCCCGAAGGCAGTGGAAGTCTGGCAAAAACAGTGGGGTATAGTGGTAAAACTAAGGTCAGTAATAAATGACGAAGCCTAGGGACTGGGAGCAATGTAGTGCTGGTGGCGGAAGAACCGAACGCAAGGCCAGTTGACTTAACAGTCTGGTAGCCGCGAAGGTTGCGGAGAGCAGCGGCACTCCCAAGTAGGGGCAGGAATACGCATAATCAACGTTCGGCGGTTGTAAGACTGCGCACCTACCGAGACTTGGGCTAGCACTTAAACAATAGCTGTAAACTGGTGTCAGGAGAAAGCTATAAACTGTGGTTACACTGTGGAGGCGGTTAGTATCTACACCAGTTAAACCAACAACAGTAGTAGTGGGATAGTAAGAAGCGTATATATGGTCAGATCAATCTGCAAGGAGTGTTAAGATAGCTTGGCATACATAGAACCAGCACTTGCTATCCCACTACGGAAAGGGCACTATACTATGGAGAGAGTTGAAAATCCTGAGCTGCAACGTCAGGTTCTAAAGTGGTTAGCTGACAAGTATAAAATACTAGAACTAAGAGCACCTAATCACCTTAGTACATATATATACTGCCGCACCAAAGCATTCTTTGACCATAAGCAGGCAATAGAGCCTACTGAATCTGAGCTTATGTTATTTATTACTGGTTATGGACTACAGTATACTTTAACACCACCTGATATAGAGGACAGCCCTAAAGAACTTGACGGTGTAGTATCTAGCCCTGATATTGTTCTACCGCCCATTATACTTGAACAACTGATAGAAGTTAAGTCAACCCGTAGATCAGCTAAGAACCATAGTGACGATAAGGCAGTTAGTGATTTCTGGTTACAGTATATGCTAGGTAACTGCAAAATACGTGATACTAATAAGTACGATCTAGTTATCATCTATCTCATGGGTAACTACTCACCGCCGTTTCCACAGTTGTATGCTGACACACTAACTTTTGACTTTGAAGAGATTGAACTCAACTGGGCAATGATTCTAGAGCATAAGGCTGTGCTAGATAAAGCACTGGAGACTGATATAATGCCTACACCGTATGAGCACTGTGAACTATGGGAGTGCAAAGGATGTAGGTATAATATGATGTGCGAGGTACTAACAAGGGAAGGATTAACTACATGATTAGAGTAGGTTCAGTACTACATGGATACTGTGGCGGAGCATTTGGTAGAGATAGTTATAACTGTAAGCGAGTTGAAGCTATAGGTGCAGATTGGATAGTTGTGAGATACATAAAACAATCTGAGTCAGATGCTGCATGTGGCCCTAATATACTAGGGACACTAGAAGAATATCTACAGACTGCAAGTCTTGGATGCTGCGGGGTAAACTATGGATGATTATATTGGAGTTGTAGTAATATGCGGCGATGAAGGTAGCTTGAAAACTACTGAAGCACTTACTTATCCAAAGCCTATAGTCCACTTCGACATAGATGTAGGTGGATATAGACGAGCAAGTTGGCGTCTTAGTGCTGATGGGATTAAATCTAAAAGCTACCCTAAACCTATTCAAATTAGTAAGTTAATGGGCGTAGTGAAAGATGAGGCTAGTACTCGTATCCAGGTACCTAAAAAAGTAGAAGGCATGAAGGAGTTATGGCAGGAGATAGTTACAGACTTTGTAACTTCGTGTCAGGATAAGGAAGTTAAAACTATTATACTAGACTCAGCTACACAACTCTATATTATATGCTGCGGAGCATATCTACAAGAGTTACAAGAGAAACAGCGATTTCACTATGACCCAACAAAGAATGGTAATCAACCGTGGGATGATAACATGTATCGTGAGAGGCTGCAACCATTTGAGTATGGTACTCCTGACATTGGGCCTTACGCACATATGCGAGCATTGATAGCTACTTCTAGAAGCTTCAGTAAAAATCTAATTATGACTCACTATCCTACTGATGATTTTGGTCCAATACCAGATGGTCATGGAGGAATGACTGAAGGTAAGACAGGTAAAAAGGTAATTGATGGATTTAAGGAAGTTGAGAAGTGGGCTGACCTAGTCCTGTGGAATACTGTCAAGATCATACCAGCTAAGGATGGTAAGCCTGAATACAAGCAAGCATACTCTAAGATAACTAAGTGTGGCTTAGCCGGTATGGGTATTACAGCAACTGGAGATGAAATAGTAGCAGACTATGAAAGTCTAATTAATCTAAGGAATATGCTGACACCATCAGTAGAGGCAGCGAATGCCTAAAGTACTAAACAAGCGAACCGATACTATACCACCTGATGCAGTATATGTAGGTAGACCAAGTAAGTGGGGTAATCCATTTATGATAGGCCACTCGTATGGGGGCTGGGATTATATGACTAGAGAGCAGGTTATTAGTCAGCACACAGACTGGCTACTATATAGTGACCAAGGTATAGAACTTCAGCTTAGTATATTTGATCTAAGGGGCAAAGACCTAGTGTGTTACTGTGCTCCACTACCTTGCCACGCAGATATACTACTAGGACTGGCTAACGGTGCCTAAGCTCTATACTGCTGCCAACTCTAGGATGGTAGCATTTGATTTAGAAGATGGTGGAATTGGATACCAGCCGCTACAGGATGGGTACTCAGACCTAGAAGCACGCTACATAGCTATAATCTTTGGCTTGAATAACTACTACCTAGCTTGGAACAATGAGTTAGATGAGCGTGCCTATGATATAGATACTGAGGAACTGGCTAAGACAGGCGAGGTAGAGTTTGCTGCAGTGCCAAAGCCATCAGTGTTTACTCCACGGCCACTCCCACCACCAGTGCTAGTGTACTGTGATAATGAGGTAGTGGTTAAGCAGTTGAGTAGAGAGTTTCACATTGATAATGATAGGATAAGGAAGCTAACACAACAGATATGGAACATGTGCCAGAATGTAGATGTAAAGTTTCAGTGGGTTAGAAGGGACGATAACTTAGCAGAGAAGATATTAAAATAAGTACTGAAAGGAGCCTAATGCGCCCAACATTTGACCAGACCTTTATAGATGTAGCTGAACTAATGTCCAGGCGATCTACTTGCCCTAGAGCCAAGGTAGGAGCAGTTATAACTGTTAACAATAGGATAGTAGCTACCGGATACAATGGAGCTATAGCAGGTGAGAAGCACTGTGATGAAATAGCACCACCAAAGATAGGAATTTACACTATAGATGATCCAATAACTATTGAGCGTGTGGGCTGTCTAATCATAGAAGGTGAGGGCGATCACTGCCAGCGTGCAGTACATTCTGAGACTAACGCTATTGCTCAAGCTGCGAAGATGGGTATAGCAATAGAGGGCAGTACATTATACTACTGGGACTCACTAGATAGGCCAGCTGATAACTGTATCAAGTGCTGGCAGCTAATGAGAGCTGTAGAGATATCTAGAATAGTAAATAGATCAGGACAGGAGTGGAAGTAATGAGAATTAACCCAGAAGCTAAAACTATGGACATTGAGGCCCGTGACATAAACTATGTACTAGGGGCATATCTACGAAACTATCTATTCTACTCGCATAACGAGATGCCAGTGAAGATAGTATTTCCTATGTTTATGAGTACACCACATCCACTTGACCCTAGACAGCAGATAGAGATAGAGTGGGTAGCTGCACTGGATGAGGTAGCAGTAGAAATAGCCCAGGATGGTAGTAATGTGCCAGAGGCTAGTGAAGCGCATCTAGCAGTGCTAGAGGAAAGAGAAGATGAGATACTTAGACTAAAGGCAGAGCTAGCAGAAGTTCGAGCTGAGCCACATGATGTCATAAACTTACTAGAAGATTCAGTCGAATATAGTGGTTCAGAAGTGCAGGAATCTACCCCTGACCTTAGCACTCTAGTTAACCTGGCCCCTGAACAGCCCGCATTTGTAGTAGGCTCCAGCACAGTACTGCCAAGTCGCGTACCTAACCCTACTCCAGGCGGTGAGCTACCAGCAGGTAGCGGTAGCCCTGACAACATGGGCAGTAGAGATGCTAGAGCTGATAGACAGCTAGCTCGTGATCTAGGTGGTGATGATGCTATTGAGGAGGATGATGAACGACCAAAATAGTCAGCTACAATGCACTAACTGTGATGATCTATTTAGTCGATATCCTCATATGCCGGTAGGTACTATCTGCACTGTGTGCTTAGAGAGATTTCACTATGACACTATTAGAGAATGGAGATACCACATGGTAGCTGAAGGAGTTAGCTTTAAGACAATCAATCTTCTTACAGAAAAGTACATTAAATTAGAATTTAAGTATAGCTAGCGTGACAATACTCATTGACATTAACGAGCCTGCTGCTATGATTAAGCTAATCAAGCAAGGTGCGACTGTGGAGCTAGACAGCCTGAATATGAAGCACATGAGTGACATATGGTTTGCTAACTACACTGGCAAGTCGTTTCAGTTCAGTCGTAAGCAGACAGGTGAACTGGCTGGTGATATGGATGAAGCTGAAGATCAGATTAAAGACTACTATGACCAAGCAGACGAGAACTTCCAGATAGTAGAAGGCCTAATGATGCCACTACCAATACGTGGTATACCCATGATAGACCACTCAGCGCCTAGTGTATCTACTAGATCACTTGGTGCTAAGGTATACTGTTACAGAGTAGAACCTAATGGACATATACTAAGAGGACATAGCTATTCTGCTATCACTATGGCTATGTACTATGTATGGAAACATAGGCTAGCTCAGTGCGGTGTAATTACTTATGAAACAGTGAACTATGTAGAAACAGCTCGACTAATCACTACTATCTATCGTAATGAGCAGAAGCCACCAGATGAGCACAGTACACTCAAGCGTATTATTAAACCAAGGATTATCATATCCAAGCCAGACCCTTTTGTTAAGGCACTGATAGCACTCAGCTGGGCCTATAACCTGGACATTGGAGAGACTAGAGCTAAAGCATTGTCCGCTAGATTTGTTAATCTATTTGATCTAGCTACTGCTAGTACTTCTGACATTACTGATACTGAAGGTATTGGTAGGACTATAGCTGCTAAATTATCTAAAGCATTGAGGGGAGATGATGATTAAACCTACATCAAAGCAGCTGGACTACCTAGAGTTATTAGTTCAAGGATATACATATAAGGAGATCGCCAGTACACTAGGTAAAAGCTTAGACACTGTTAAGACTACAATGTATCTACTTAGAAAAAGGAATAGCACTGATAGTAGTATACAATTAGTAGTAGTAGTCTTACAGCAAGGTTGGATAGACCTTAATACTCTAAGGAGGCCAGATGGATAAGGTATTCGCAGCTGAGTATGGGATCAATGACCAAGGCTGGATTAAGTTCCCTGATGATAAGTCCTACCGAAAGTCATTGTTTCCAGCTGAGCACAATCAGCACCCCGCCAAGGCTAATATCTACTTAGTGCAGTCCATAGTGGAGTATGTATCTGACCCTGGAGATACCTTGCTAGATGTTATGGCCGGAGTCGGTACGCTACTAGTTGGGGCACTAGTAGGACGCAATGTGATCTGCTTAGAGATTAGCAATAAGTTCCACATGATTCAAGTAGCAGCTGTAGCAAAGCTAGAGACTATTGCCCCAGGTATCAGTACTGCTGTAAGTCTATTTAATGTACCTTGTCAGACTATACTACCTATACCAAATATAGCTGATCATATTGTATTCAGTCCACAGTATGCTGGTATAATGAAGGCCAAAGGCACTGATAGCTGGAACAAAGATCATGCTTGGGACTTCGAGGAGTACTCTGCCCAGCCCATGAACCTGGGTACTATGTCAGAATTTCTATGGACAATGGAGATGGCTAAGGTATATAGTAAATGCTATGACTCATTGAAGTCTGGAGGTACTATGACACTGATACTCAAAGATCATATCAGTGCAGGGCAGAGGATAGAGCTAACAAACAAGGCTATAATATCCTGCCTAGAGATTGGATTTACCTATGATCCCAGTGAGCACTTCAAGTGGGCAGCTCCAGGTATGCCATATACAGTAGCTAGGAGAGCTAGAGGAGAAGCTACAGTGGAGGATGAGGATATAGTGGTATTGAGGAAGGGAGATGCATGAGTGACGCAGAAGAGAAACAATACATACTGAAACTATTTGCAACGGATGAGAGCAGATGGAGTAGAATCGAGGACATATTACGCTATGCAGGGCAGGACTCAGATCAAACACTAATTCCTGACGGGTTGCTAAAGGACGTAGCGGTCATCCTACCTGCCCTTCGTGAGGAGTTGGCGTTTACACAGGGTAGCCTGCTCCAGGCAGGTGACTTACTAGGCGAAGCAGAAGCCAAATTGGCCGCATCCCAGGCCCATATGACCGAACTGGGGGGGCGCTAACCACGCTGATAGAGACGTTCCGAACAGGGTCGCTCACTGGAGGCGCTCAAGACGCTATGCAACAAGCTCGCCAAGCCCTCGCCGCCGAGCCGAGTGAAGGAGGGGCGTAGCATGGACACTAAAGATAAAGCACTAACTAGACGACTATTGGAGTTATTCGATTACACGCCTAGAGAGGCCATCCAACAGGTTAGGGCAATTCGAGAAGGTCAGCGAGCCTATGCCGAAGGACGATTTAAGCCCTGGAATCAAGTCAAGAAAGAGCTTGGGCTGTAACCCCATGACTAGCACCGATCAACTCGATAGGCTGGCGTACTAAATGCCTGTTACCTACTATGGCCCTGGCCCTGCTAAGGAACGCTTTCAACATTTCATAGACAACCCTCCGCCTGTTATATCACTTGATGTGGAAACCGTCAGCTTGGCAGAGCGTATGCCTATTGGATTTGCTATAGCGTTTAGTGTAGATGAAGCTATATACTTCCAAGTATATCCAGATACACCACAGGAACTGTCGCTACTCAAGTCTATACTATGCAACCCTAAGGTTCGTAAGGTAGCGCATAACGCAGTGTTTGACTTTGGCGTACTGCCAATGATACCTTACTTAGAGAACATTGATCGTAGTAACATATGGGATACTAATGTAGCTGCTAGATGGTTAGGTGAAGCCGATACAGTACTACAGCACTTAATTGAGTATTACAACTTGCCTATAAAAGTTACTGCTGTTAAGGACATACTACCAGCCGGTAAGACTATGCTGGATATACCTCCCAATGAAGTAGCAGACAAGTGCCAGCGTGACGCAAGAGCTTGTTTGATGCTTTACTTGGAGTACATAGACACAATAGAAGATAAGCATTTAGCTAACTTCCAAGTTGATATGGATGTTATGCCGCTGATGATGGACATGAGTCAGCACACACTTAAGCTAGATAGGCAAGTTCGTAATGATCTAGCTGGTCAGTATGCTGATGAGATTGAGTTCTATCGTAGACAAGTGCAGTCATTTGGAGTTGAGAATCCTGGTAGTAATCAGCAAGTTGGGTACATGTTAGCAAGTAGGGGTAACTTCCTACCGCTGACTAAAGGTAAGAGACAGTTGTCTACAAGTGAGGGTAACTTAGTATTCCTTGACGATCCAATGGCAGCTGCTGTGCTAGGTTATAGAGGTAAAGTTAAGTTCAAGTCTACCTACCTAGACCCATTAGCTGAAATAGATAGATTTGCTACTGAATACTACTTAGATACCAATGTAGGCAGGTTTAATAGCCGTAATAGAAATATACAGAACATACCGCCGGATGCTCGAGGTATGATACTACCTGACAATAGATGGTTTACTACAGCGGACTACAGTCAGGAACATCTATATATACTAGCCCATATGAGTGGAGATAGAGAACTACTGCGCATTTTTGAAAATGGTGAGGATGTGCATGTAGCTACTGCTGAGCGTATGCACATTACTCGTGATCTAGGTAAGGTACTAAACTATGCCATACCATATGGAGCTACAGCTAAGACTGTATCTGAACGAGCTAAGATTAAAGATCTTAGTAGCTGTAGTAGGTTACTAGACTACTGGTTCAGGACATATCAAGGTGCTGCTGATTTTTGCCTGCACGCTCAGCGTGAGGGCATTAGAGATGGTTGGGCACTACCTACACTGTTTGGTAGGAGGATTAAGATACAGCCTGAGTCTGACGATGGCATGAAGAGGAAGGCAGTTAACTACCCTATATTAGGTAGTGATGGTGAAGTCATCAAGAGAGCTATTATAATGAGTGCTGATAGAGGCTTAGCGCCACCAATACTAGCCATGACTATACATGACTCACTAGTGTTCGATGGTGATGAGAACATACCGCTAGAAGAGACTAGTAAGTCAGACACTGGCCCTAGGACAGAGTTCCAGGCAGAGCTAGAGATGATACCTGGCTTCAGGGTACCTATCGAAGTTAAGAAAACTAGCCGATGGTCTTAAGGAGACTAAGTAATGTATCGAGATGAAATTCCTGAATTACTTTTCATATGGGCATGTACCTGTATTACTATAATTGCTTTGATAATGGTTGGAACTTTTTTCCTACTACAGCCTCCATTTGTCACTACTGGTAATGCTCAGATGCTTGGCGGTCTCATCTGGGTTACGGTATGTGCAGCTAGCGCAATACCATGCTTCATTCTATATGGGTGGGTTTTCAATAGACTCCTGCCCCTAATACCAACAGTACGATTTAGGAAGAAGCCTTAACTATTTAGGTTACTGCCAATGATACTGCACTAGATGCATAGGTAGGCACAACTGTCCTATTCTCAAACACCCTCAGCACATCAGCTACCAGTTTAGTAGCTATACTCTGAGATATAGCCGGACTACCTGTATCCGCCACTGTGATCGTTATTGTTACTAATGTTGCCACTGTACTACTCCTTTAGTATGATGTTCTACTTGTCATAGCTGGCTGTCTAGTAGACGAACCGCTGAAGTCACCTATGTACTGTTTCCTGTCCCGCCATATAGTCCAGGCTTCGTCTCTGCGCAGTTCAGCTTCTCTACTAAACCTATCTGATAAGGACATATTGTGAACAGCAAGGGCTATGTCTCTATCACTCTCAGCTAGATACGCATTAATCTCAGATATACGTCCAGCTGCTTCCTGAATAAATGCCTGAGCAGCAGCATTACGCTCTGTAGCTTCATTAACAAAGCCAGCTGCTATCCTACCCCAACCATCAGCTTGTTCAATGTAACTTCGTAGATTGCTTAGTCTCTGCGCTATCTCTTGTGCATAGGCTAAAGCAGCATTTACTCGGTTAGTAGCGTTCTGCCCATAGAAAGCTCTATCGCGCTCAAATGGTGCGACTAGACCTTCACTAGCCATCCTAGCGTACAGTGCGTATAGTTCAGGTGTACGCTCATTCTCACCGCCCACTGTAATATTGTTGATTAGAGCGTCACCAGTAGTTAAGTAAGCTTTCACATCAGGTTCAGTACCACCATCTACATAGTTGTTATTAACTCCCATGTAGTTTTCCCTGGCGCTAGTGGCGTTATCTAGGTCAAGTTTGACTGAGTCTAGATACGCATTGGCAGCATCCTGAGCTGCAACTATAGCAGTGCGTAGATCAGCTAGATCAGTAGTGATTTTAGTTAGGTGAAACTTACTGTCCTCACTGCTATTACTAACTAAGTAGGTATCTACCTTAACCAGTGCAGTTTCAGCGTTATCCGCAGCAGTGTTAGCAGCGGCTAGGGCAGTGGTTACTAGTGTATGAGATACATTACCTATAGCAGTCCTGGCTGATGCGAAATCAGTAACAGCCTGCTGTTCAAACTTCAGTGCGTGGATAAATAGTGCATATGCACCAGCTGCTAGCAATACAGTATTCTCTAGAAATGAGGGGTAACTACCTGGACCGAAGATATTTGGTACTTCATGTTCAGCATCATAGTATACAGCTATCTGCCTGTCCTCACCCATCAGCGCCTGTTCCTCATGCTCACCAGTGCCCGTGATAATCAACACCCTGGCCCATATGTCCCACGGTACGGCAGTCTGGGGCACATCTCCCACAGGATATATGACCGATGACACCCGTATGAGGTCTGGCAGACTAGACAGGTCTAAGTGCAGTTGGCTAATCAAATAGCTGATAGTGTATGATGTAGCTGCAGTACCGCCACCAGCGCTAGTTAGCTGTAGTCTACCGTTAGCATAGTCCATGAAGAAGTCATCATTAATTGTTAGGTTAGTAGAGTGAGTTTCACTATGATACTTGATAGGCTTGTTTGCCAGTGTTACCCAGCAGGTAGTGAATGCGTCAGTGCCAATGTCTAATACGTCACCAGCATCTAGAGTGCCACTTACCTGGTCAAGCTCTACTTCCATTATAGAGCCTTTGAACTCCTTAATACCGGTTTGGCTCTTGCCATTTTGGAAGAAGAAAGTTTCCTCTAAGCTATTATCATTTACATCACGACCCTTAACTATGATAACCCAGTTAGTAATAGAATCATCAGCATCAGTAACCAGTAGAGTTACTACTCTAGGGAAGTCAATAGCAGTGCCCGCTAGTGTAAAGGTACTACCTGCTACTAAAGCATTGAACGTTTGATTGTCCACAAACCTATCAGGATCAGTGTCCACAGGACTAGTATATGCTTCGTCAGTTATAGTAAACTGAAAGCTTTTGTCAAATACCCTCTCTAAGGGTAGAAATCTGCTTAGATCAGATACAGCCCGTTCCACACTACGATCAAGTTCTGCATCAGACCACTTAGAACCAGTGTCACTAAGGTCTAACCTTAGATCAGACCTAATCTGTACAAGCGACTTGTTGCCCATCGTGCTCCTCCTTAGCGTGACCATTACCACTAGTAGTAACTACCAATGATAGTTTATACTTGATTAGTATCTGTATCACTTGCTCTATACCCTCAACATTATCTAAGCAGCCGCCAACTTGAGCTGCTTCGCCTTCTACAAACATGACAGTTAGATAGTGAATTTCACCTTTCATAGTATACTCCTAACTTAAAGTTATAAACATTACAAAAGCTGTGCCCGCACTAGCGGCAGCTTCTTCAGCCTTGCCAAGTATCCTACCTTGAGGTACTGTATGAACATGGTTCTGTATAGCCCGTTCAGTTACATTAGTGTAAGCATCATCGTTGACAGCATCATAGAATACAGCCAGTAGTCTACCCCCATCAGGGCCTATACTCCAGTCAGCTGATTGATCACGGAAAGCTCTAGCTGTAACGCTCATCTGTACTGCATCATCCCAAGTAGTACCACCATCTATAGACCTTCTATAGTGGATATCGACTGCACTAGTACCACCACTAGCATCGCCACGAATTACATATAGATAGTCATTTCTCTGGTCTATAGTCAGTGCTAAACCCAACTGGTCAAAGTTAGTATCTACATCAGCTTTAGCAGTGATAGACGACGCGCTAGTAATATCCTGGACTCGCAGATCACCAGTAGCAGCATTCTGCTCAGTACAGTATACTAGTATTAAGTGCCTATCACTGTGACGCATCATAGCCTGCATCATAGTCATAGATTCGCCGCCAAAAGAAGTGCCTGTAGAGTCTATAGCAGTTTCAGCAAAACTATTACCACTATCATCATAAACCTTAATACTGATTTCATTAGCTGAATGGTCTAGATAAGGTATCCAGATATCATTAGTATCAGTCTCGTTACCTGGCATGAGCAGCCAGAAGTCATTATTACCAGCAGCATTGTTCTCAATGAAGTTAGTCCTAGCTGTCCAGTTTAGACCAGCATCTGTAGAACGGTAGAAGAATACTTGATCTGTGACAGACTTAGCACTAGCTGCTGCAGCGTATAGATTACCACCAATAGATTTAGTAATACCTATTGTTTGTACTGTGCGAGATTTAGATGTAGTAGAGGACGAAAACTGTATTATACGCAGTGCAGCAGCTTCAAATGTATCGTCAGCAGTATCTATTGACCTATACCATAAACCATCACTGGTAGTACCTGGTGTAGTGTCACTTGTCCACGCAAAGTGAAGTATAGTACCTGTGTCTCCAGGCGTCCACTTATCAAACCACATAGCATGGGACAGGACAAAGGAAGCGACTCCATATATAGTGCCTATAGTAGCGAATGTTAATCCACCGTCAGTAGTTTTCCACAGTACTAAGTCCTCGCTAGTATTGATAAAAGGCCAGTAACCAGTTAATGGACTAGTCCATACTGGGCCAGCATTAGGCGATGCCTGATAAGCAACATCGCCATCCATAGAGTTAGTAATCAGTATGTCAGCTCTAGTTGACGGTGTGCCTGTGACACCTTGAGTATGAGTATGTGTACCAGTTGCCGGTGTTTCAGTAGCTGGTGTACCTGACACAGCATGACTATGCCCATCAGCAGCTACATCGTTTACAGCACTAGGTACAGCCGTTGGACTACCATGGTCATGAGTATGGCCATTGGAAGGTACAAACTCGGTGATAGCATGAGTATGAGTAGCAGTACCCACCGAGGTTTTAGATGTGCTATTGTCAATAGTATGAGTGTGAGTAGCACCAGCCACACTAACTGTTGCGCTAGCCGCTGCTGATGTAGGGTTAGTATGTGTATGGGTAAGCTCGCCAAAATCATTAGCAATTGAAAATGAACCAGTTCTGTCTAGCATTTTGATAACTCTGCCAGCTGTGAATGCAGGGGTAAGTATATCACCAGCAGCTACTGCACCATCAGCAGTTACAGTAATAGGGCCATAGACTGCTATGTCTACTTCAACACCATTAGCCACTGTTTCGTTGGCTACACCTATACACTTGTCTGCAGTAGATACAGTTACTAAGCTGACAGTATTGTCGCCAGATATGTAAACAGCTTCACCTTTAGTTAAAGCCTCACCGGATGTGAACGTACGAATCAGTGGCAATGGATTAGCAGTAAGCCCGGAAGTGCTTAGCAACAGTGACTTCTGTAGAAGTACGCTAGAGTGCGGTGGTATGCCTGTAAGGTTACGCACTAGAATAACCTTCTAAAGAATCTAGTAAGTACATTACTATTGCGACTAGGCCGCTCAGTAACAGTATCAGGTCTAGGCGGCATCTGAGACTGCTCAATGTCACGGAATATCTGCTGGGTAATTTCATCAGCTTGCATAAACACGCCTGAATCTTCATCTCGCTGTATTATCATAGGTCTGTCAGCTCTGCCTACTTCAGGCAGCTGTACCTTGAACAGATCAGCCCGCTGACGTTGCTCAGTAGTAGCTGATAGTGGCCCACTTGGTCTAGCATCAGTTGGCCTAGGTACAGATATCTCAATAGGTCTAGGTACACTAGCACTATCAGTTTTAGCTAGCTTTATTTCACTCTCTGTAATAGCAGCTACTTCAGTATCAGTGAACACAATGGTTCTAGCTCCAGCACTTCTAGACACATCACCTGTAACACTCTGACCGCCTATAGTAATCCTCAACCTATAGTACCCTGGTCTATATGTATGCTTCAGTGCACCTACTCTAAGTATTCCATCTTCAACACCGTAGATACTTTGTGATACTCTGTTATCAATAAATCTAATTTGGTCTAGTAGCTCTACAGCACCATGATGTGGTACTAGACCCATACCACGAACTGACTCAGCTTTGATCTTAGTTAGTAATGCACCAGCTAGTAGGTCAGCATTATCAGCAGTGGATATATCAGGTGCTAGAGCTATAGTGGGTATCTCAATATAAGCATTGATGCTAGGTGTGTCCTGCTCATCGCCAGTAACAAAGTTTAACCATGCACCGTCAGTACCAGCTTTAGCATAGACAAACTGTCTGTTAGGCACATGGACTACTCGCCTGTCAGTATACTCATAGAACTGCGGCGTACTATCTGAGTTAAATGTAAGGTCTATACTATCACTATTCTGCGGAAACCTTACTGTAAACACTAAGCCTGACCTAGGCCTAAGGAATGTTTTAGTAAGCCTTATCAGCCTATACATGATGCCAGCCATGAACTCAAACTGCTGACTATTAGCGTCGAAGTCTAGAGCTAGTACATCTATGATACTGTCACTCTGTGTACCTATAGCATCTAGTGTCCAACTCATCTCAGTTTCTATTAGTACTTCTAGTACGTCATAGGCAGTAGTAGCAGCAAAGTCCTTTTCATGCAGCGGCGCAGAGCCTAGTCTAACTAGTGTCTCACGTAGCTGTGTCCACATACCCTCTAGCTCAAGTATGGTATAGAGCTTACCGCCAGCCGTTACTGGCTGCTGATTCTTCACCCATAGCCTGGGTGTTGCTATTGACCCGCCATTGACTCCATCACCAGGGTACTCATTGCCAGTAGCAGTAGTATCTCCATAGCCAATTTCAGTCCAGTAGCCTAGTACATTAGGTATACCCTTGTCCTGGTCACGGAGTAGTATAACAGCGTAGTCATTGTACAACTCTTCTACGTGATCTATAAATAGTATACGATTAGGCAGCGCACTAGAGTCATGAGATAGGTCTACAGTAGTACCCCCATCCTTAGAGGTAAATATCATGTGGACATAGGGCACACGACTGTTTGCAGTCTGAGCAGTAAGTAGGGTGCTACTTAAAGACCTAGCCATAATAGTCTAATCTGTTCCAGAAATATCAGCTATACTATCTAGCAGGTTGGTAACACTATCTACTACACCCTGAACCATATCAAGCTCAGTTGATACATCTATACCTATAGCAGCTGCGGCTATAAGCGCTAGTATCACTATAGTTTTAGTACTGAATTTCATAGTCATAAGTACACCTTAAACTTTAGCGGCCTTTTCCTTACCATTATTACTAACTATGGCTAGCTTAACTTCATCCTTTAGCCTTTCAAGTAACACTGCTTGCATAACCTTAAGTGGCCTAAATCCATGTTCAGTAACTATGTTTATCATCCAAACATAGATACCAGTTTCTATCTCCACAGTATTCAGCTTATCATTCATAGCATATCTAAACGCTTTGATTACGTGGTAAGCATTACCACTATACTCAGGGCCAAGCTTAAGTAACTTCTTATCATCGTCAGGGTCAGCCATATCTGGTATAATATCATTTAGTAGCCAGATAACAACTCCACCAAAGTCTAGCGTATCAAATGGCATATCATTAGGGTCTAATATGAAAGGCATACCAGATAGCTTAGCATCTTCCTTAATCTTCTCTATAGCCACCTTCTTTCTACCAGCATCATGGCTAGCTACTATAAAGTCAGTGCCAGTAGCAGTCTTGAACTCAGATGTATAGTTGATAACAGTCATAAAACCTCTCCTTTTAGAGTTTATTACTCTACGATCAATAGCTCTACGTGTACGTCTATCAGCAATCATTGCACTATACTACATCACCCCTAGTAAACCGCTCTATACTTATACGTGCTTGGCTATCCTGGTAAGTCTTTACTAATCCACCATAGAGATGCCTCTCTAGGAATGCTTCTTCTAACTGCACCATAGTACGAGTATCAGGAGTGGCATTACCATCTCTATCTACTCCGTCCCAAGGAATATTATCCTTGACTGCATCCATAGCAATACGCAGTTTCTCCGCTTGAGTTAATGCCATATTACTCCCTTTTTATCCCACTCTCTTAATCATCATATTTAGGTCATTGACGTTGAAGTTGGCTGCATCTGTCTCATTACGAAGAAAGAATTGAACCAAGTTGTTTAGAGTTAAGGTAACTATAGTAACTCCTGAACAATCCCCAATATCAGTACCGACTGCATATGAGCGACGAGCGTGGGCGTCTATTGGAGTAGCTAACTGTACTGTACCCCCAGATGACCAACTAGTGAACCCGCCAGTGGCTACATTAACATCTTCCTCATCTGTTAACTCAAATGTATCATCAGCTTTATTAGCAACGGTGTAAAGCTTACCATTCAACTCGATCATGCCAACAACATCTACTATAAGAACTTTTTCTCCGTTGCTACGTCCGTGTGCTACTGCTGTCACCACGCCTGGTGTTGCTTCTGTTACTGCTGTAATAGCTACTGTAGCAGCACCAATTTCAAATACGTGAAACTCAAATATCTTGCTGTTAGCAGCCGACGACCCTGCGAGGGCAAACTTTACTTCGTAGTCACCACTAGCACCTACAACGATATGATGACTGCCAAAAACCCCGTTACTAATCTTCTCCGGCATGTCCTCAGTGAATCCTTCAAACCTGTGCCAGAGGTCTACTAGGTCAATAGTACGGACAACAGCTGCATCAGGGAGCTTTATACCTGCATAGTTCTCCCCAACACCTATGACAGTACCGCTACCATCTATAACATCTCCATTGCTGTTTAGTAGAGCATGCCCGCCTCTAGTAGTTGTCATATGTTACCTCCTAAAGTACGTTTCTACTACCAGTCTCACGCCACGCCTGAGTACCACCTATCTCACATAACGTTAACTGTAGTGTATCTCCAGCACTAGGCACAAAGTCTGCTGAGCCGTCAAGCAGGATTGTGATATTAGTGGTTGAGGTTGCCTGAGCATCCTTCACCGTAGCGGTTGATGTGAACAAGAGCCGGATTGTGGCTCCGTTCTGCCACGTAAGGTTAGAAATCAAGTTAATGTCCGTGGTGCCGGTAATCTCGAAGATGTTGCCGTCATCGCCCAAGACCAAGTTGTTCGTGGAGCCTATGTCAGCGCCCTGAGATTCGAGAACTCGTCCGTCGAAGCGGTTTCTACCGGAAGCTACCCATAAAGCGTAGTTGTTGGAACCCTCTGTGGGTGCGCTGACTATTTTTAGGGTAGTGGCATTAGTTATGGTGGTTACATTTTTAGTAATAATAGGCTCATTTATCATCAACCCCGCTATATCTGTAACAGTCTCGGCCACTGATTGAGTAGTTATAGAGCCGCCAATCTCTACCCCTACAAGTCGGGAGGTGTCACCTGAGAATCCAATTAGAACACCGCCAAGGTTTATCTTCTCAGAGTGGTTTGACGACCCTTGTGAGGTATAAGTAGGGTTGACAAGCAGGAAGCTATTACCAGCTGCGACTGCTCCCAGGCCTATTGAATTAGTCCCCCCATCTACAAAGATGAAAGTTGCACCATCGCCAATTAGTACATCAGCACCAGCTGCGGAATAAATAGTGAGGTTACCAGTTATGGCGCTAATAACAGTACCCTGCTGAAAAGCCATCGCGCCAGTGGAGTAGTCTATTTCTTTAGTTGCCCCAATATAGACATCAAAGCTAGAACCTGTATCAGCAAATAGAGCTAAATCACCAGTAGACGCATCCATGTGTAGGAAGGCAATAGAGTGCCCACCCTGGTTATAGGTGAACAGGAAATCGCCACTAGCAGTTATGTTAGAGAAAATAACTGAGTCAGCAGCTACCGCAGGTGTAACAGGTGTACCAACTATTACACCAGCTAGAACAGTATTAGCACCAAGTGTGGTACTACGATGATGAAGCACTATGTCCTGGTCTAGACCTATTAGTACCCCACCATCATTGCCTAGGTAGACATTATCCCACTCGAAGGTAGTACTACCAAGATCAAAGGTGTCAGCAGCAGGAGGAAGAAAGTCGCCACTAGATACTCCAGGATTACCAACTCTAGGTATAAATCTTATCATTACTGCGGCCCTCCGCCCATAGTGACAATTTCGACAGTAGCTGTACCGCCGTCATCAATCATCAAAAGGCCTTCTATATCTTCAGCACCCCAAACTTCCATAACAGCATCTTGAAGTAGTCTAAGACCTAGACTAGTAGTAGGGGCAGTGCCATCTACAGTAAAGCGTATATTACCACCTACTGCTTGCACAATAGCATAGGTCACTCTACGATCTGCGTTAGGGAGTAGCGCTGCTGTTATACCTATTGCGGTACTAACGCTAGCAATTGTCTCCCTGTCTATTTGGTGGTAAATCACGTCGTCATCTCCTCCTCGTGAGATACTATGTCATACTTTACTTATCTACCAAAGTTTAGGTCTTTACCTGTGGCTTTACGAGCAGTTTCAAAAGCTATTGCAGCGCACTGCTTTTGGTCTTTACCACCCTCTTCCATGCACTGAGCAATAGTTGCTGAAATAGTCTCTCTAATCTGTTCGTCGTTACTACTGTTATTAAGTCCTTCTGTTGGCAATGGCATAGTTAATCCTTTATGGTGCTTTCATATCCACTAGAATTTTGTTCATTATACTCTTAAAGTAAATCTCAATTACTTCCTTAACCGCTGGAAATGTATCTACAAAGTGGTTATTCTCATCCAGATGAATTATAGTGAAGGGAGTACCACCATTCTCAATACCTATTACTTCAAGCTTGATGTTGTTCTCCCAAGTAAAGGTTACTTCTAGTTCTTGCTCTGCCATAACTATATTCTACTTCCATGTACCCGTTCAGGTAGTGGAGATGTATAATCAGTTGATTGCCTTGCTGCTACTACAACACCATCAGAGTTAACTACCCTGTCCCAACCTGCTACTATTACTCTGCCCCAAGATGATATTTGAAGTGTAGCTACCTTGCTGCATTTGCATGTAGTGCTGTGTCTATCAGCTATACTTCTAAGCAATTCAAACTGATTACCACAAGTACATTTATATTCATATAGAGGCATGTTAGACCTCTACAACCTCAGCATGTTCCTTCTTACCCAACTTTGTTCTAATCTCATCAGCGTTAAGTATAGTACCACCATCATGGTAGTCTATCTCTTTTACTAGACATACCGAGATTAGGTCTACAATACTCATAGTATTATACTTTTTCCTATAGGCCACTTAGTTATCTCCTTTAGTCTAGGGAGGGGCAGTGGTTAGTCACCCCTCCCTTATACCACTTATCTATTTAGCTTCAGGTACATCATAACCAGTTCCTCATCCTGACCTGCTGCAGACTCCATGATGCTACTTGCCATAGAGTGGCCTGCATACTGCCAGGTACTACCATCAGCAGGAGCTGGCGCCCCTGAGTGCTGTGGGCTAGTAGAACCGTCACCAGACACCTTGTAGTTAATCTCACCTGTGTCAGCGCCGGCAAACTCTACAAAGGCCCAAGGTATGCCCATAGGCCCCCAAGATTGCACCCAGCAAAAGTCATTCTGGTCTACCGCATTAGGCACTACAGCCCCCATAGCAGGAGCATACTGGTTAACCTCACTATGAGTTTTATAGATAAGGTGTTTCCAGACGTTAGGCATAGCCAGTGGAGCCATAGTAGTCTTGGAATCAATCAAACCCTGGTCTAGTATTAGCTCACTTACCTGTGAACTGCCACTAAGGTCTACTTCAGATATTGCACCAGTAACTACATTAAGTACCTTTTGAGCCGCTAGTCCCGTGGCTTCATAGTTGTGCTGAATGATATTTCGGTAGAATGGTCTGTTGCTATCTCCAGTATCCTTACCATTAACCCACCCACCAGAGTAGTAGTCATCAGCACGAGCTTCAAGTGTAGTATTAGCAATAAACACCGCCTCTTCATTTGCTACCATCCTAATCAGATCGCCATTGGAATAGTCCTGCTGGAATACATGGGCAAACAGGAACCTACCCTGTGTGACAGTAAGAGCAGTGGCATTAGGTGCCTGCAAGGCAACTATCCACTCAACGCCAGAGATTTGCCCTATGAACTTAGCGTACCAGAATACTCTCTCACCATCTACATACTTAGTACCAGCAGGATACTTACCAGTAGCACCGTCAGCCTTATAGACATTAGGAAGTTGCAGGTTGCCCCAACCATCCTGTCCATGATACCACGAGGGCATAAATAGAGTTTTACCGTCTTGCCGCCTCAAGTCATGATTTACAGTAAGCTTTGCAGCCAGTGTCATTTTACTTATCCTTTACTATATTGTCTGTTTAGAGCACAGTTTGAAGCCCAGTGAGTTAATCAGTTGTCACTAAACTGTTATAGCCACATCCTCTATATCAAACATGCGGGTTAGGGTAAGGCTAGAACCAAGTAGCAAAGCTCCGTAGTTCACCAGCCTCATGCCACCAGCATCGAAGTCCTCCAACTCAGGGAAGCGCACAAGTTTGTACAGGTCGCCCTGTCCTTCAGTGCCCCCGAAAGCATAAGTGATGCCAGGCTCTTGATTCAGTACATTACCATGCTTGACGCCAAAGATACTATACTGCTTATCACCGGAAGTGTTGAGTGCTCTAAGGTCGCCACTACCTCCAGTGCCTGTATTAGCCTGCTCAGGCACCAGGTAGTCAGTCCTGATTATAGGTACTCCGTCCCAGAACAGCACGCGCTTGCCCAGTTCGTTATACCCTAGAGTCAAGAAGCCAAGACTACCAGCTGTAGCAGTAGCCAGTCCTGCAAATCCCTTTTCCTGGTACGCAGCATCCATCCTACGCATGATCTCGTAGGGCATCCACAGTTCATCCACCCCATGCTTCATTTCGTCTAGCTGAAGTCTGAGTAGTGCTAGGCTAAGCCCAGCTTCGTTAGCATCTATGTTCTTAGGGTCATTGCCTCCACTTGCCCAGGGAGTTGCCAGTGGACTACCATGCTCAGCTGCAAGTGCATGAAATCCGTCAAACTGCTTACTAGACCCATAGGTATTGTCAGCATAGATTACTCTAGCGCCCAACTTGCGCTTCAGGCCCTTTTCGCTTTCAAGCAGCAGCCTAGCCTCATAGTTGTTGTAAGTACCATAGATACCTGGAACATAGTGATCTAACTTACGTTGGATATAGATGCGCCGTAGCGTCATTTCCTTCTCTTCGTACTCTACGTCATCAGTCCAAGACAGCTGTTCGCCAATATCTACTTCAGTTACAGCAGTCTCAATTGCTGATACAGCGCTAGGTACTTCACGTAGCCACTCTATCTTAAGCCCAGTGTGAGCAGCTTGGCCTACAGTAAGTCTCTCAATAGGGTTATTACGCTTAATATCTTCTTCAAACACACCAGGTATTTTGAGTGATTGAGTCAGCTTCTGCGCTTCTTGCAGCGTTTTCCAGTGGCCTCCACTGTTCGTCATAGTGTATCTCCTTAGGTAGTTTCAGCAGCCCTGACACCACGCATTGGAGTAGCAGCAAGTAGTTTAGCTGCCCGCTCTAAATCAGTCTGCGGTACAGCTTCTCCTCCTCCACCACCTACAACGTACTGGCCAGGAATGCTATCTTTAGTTACTATTTTTAACGCTTCCTCAAAAGCTGCAAGCTCAGTAGGAGTCTTTTCAGCTAGCTGCTCTGCTGTCACAGTACCATTAGATACCAGTACAATTCTAGCCCTATGCATCTCTAGTACATTAGAATTAGCAGTAGTCAGTAGCGTCTTAGTCTCTGCTAGCTCTGTTTTCAGCTTCGTAACATCTTCCTCAGATGCTACACCCGCAACACGGGCCTGCTCCAACTCAGTCACCTTTGCGGTTAGAGTAGCTATCGCTTGCTGGCCTTCAGACACTTCCAACTGCTTAGCATCAATGGCTGCAGTATGAACTGTCTGGGCCTGCTCACCAGCTCCCTCTAAACTCTTCTTTGCAGCTATAAGGTCAGACTCCAATACCATCTTGTGACCGTCAATAGACAGCACACCTTCTGCTATTGTTATAGGCTTACCATCTAGCTGTAAAGAAGCAACAGGTACTTCATTCCCTGCTTCATCTATGCCCTTCATCGTCATAATTCCACTCCTCAGTTGTATTGTACCATACTGTAGTAGGTCTGTCAAGGATATTTAATTATAATATATAATGTATATAGATTTTAGATTATACCTCCACTGTTCATTTGGTACAGTGTATATGCCAATTATGGTCATTGTGGCGTGCCCCTGTATGGCCGTATGGTGCCCGTGGTGACACTGTACAGGCACGGGTAATACCATTGCATGTATAGGGTTCAAACAAGGGACTTGTAGGGCCTGTAAAGTGTATCACTTTATCATACTTGTGGTAAGGAATCTAGTATTGAAATCAGTCAGTATAGCTTCAGCTTGTGCAGTCTTAACTACATCAGTTTTGCCGAAGAAGCTAAGCCAAGCGTCAAGGGTAGGGTCTAGGAAGCGCAATTGCTCACGAGACTCTCGTACTCTACGCTCAAAGCCAGAGATTAGATTATCTCCATCAGGGCCTATTACTTCTTGTAGCGCCGTACGCTCATCACCACGGGCTACTTCAAATCTGCGTATTTGCTGACGTTGTTCAGGCTCAAATTGGGCGAGCACGATGCCCCGTATATTACGATGCGCTCGGAAGAAGTCTCTACTTACAGTCCAGTATAACCTTTCCATTGGAGTCCAGTCTAGTTGAATACGCTCTAGCAGTCGCTCACGTTGTACCTGGCTGAGTGAGTCTAGTAGTATATCAATCTTACCGTAGTAGGTTTCATAGTCAAAGGTAAATCTAGCAGCATCCCAGTCCCAAGTGTATTCAGGCTTAAGTTGATAGTAGTACCATAGCAGTTCCTGATCAGGGCCATAGGTAGGAGTTACTATACCTCTAGACGCTAGAAACTCCTCCCGCTCCTCTAGTGTCTTAGGTACATCCTTGTATGCAGGGGATTCGCCTAGTACTCTAGTAGCCTCACTTAAACCAGACTGCATAGTGTCTCGAAGTGACAGCCACTGGTCCGGGCCTATTTCACCATCTATCCACTGACGATTAGCTTCGACCATGCTAGGCCTGACTAGTTTACCATCTTCGTATACTCCAACTAGCCTAGCTTCATTGTAGACCTTTTCTAATGTTTCAAAGTAGTCAGCTATTTTTATATCCATCTGCTGCCAGCCTGATGGAAATAGACTAGCTGAAATACCTCTCCATCGCCGGTAAGTTTCCCATTCATAGAGTAGCTTTTGTTGTAGCACATCTAGTTGGTAGTAATCGCTTAGACGCTTGCCAGTAGTCGGATATAACCTGTCTATACGCTCTTGGATTGCTACTGGTACACCTATAGCTTCTTCAATAGCCAGTCTCATTTCCTGGCGTACTATAGTATACTCATTTGGTCTGATTCTAAATAGTCCAGTTTGCTGCATAAGGATGCCTTTTATACCGTTGGCTTCATTGCCAGCTTGCAGCCAGAGCTTCTCTTCTTCATCAGTGAGTGCTTGGCCGCTTTGCCTCTTACGCCAGATTTCATCAGCATCGTGGCCTTGCTTGCCTAAAGTAAGCATAGTCTGAAAGTCCCTGAACCTGTCAGGGTAGAATATATCTATAACCTTGCCTAAGTGCTCAGGTGACAAAGCTCGTAGTGCTGATAGAGTAGACTGCACAAAGGAAGGCGATATTTCATTAAACTCAGGTTTACCACCGGCAGTAGCACCTAGTACAACTATAGGTGCCATGACATGGATGCCAGGGAAGAAACCTAGCCTACCTAGATAGTCTACAGCTTCCATACCAGGTATAGCATCATAGTACTCAGGGAAGTCTTTAAGGTACATGGACCTTAATCCGCCCATCCACACACTACCTCTAAGTGGATTAAGCTGTAGATCAGTACCAGGTATAGGTATATAGCCACTATCACTATACTCTGTCCACCTGGCTAGATTGACCATAGTACCTGGAGTACGTAGCCAGGTTCTAGGTATCCAACGCCACCTGAATAGCTCATAGTTAGCAAAAGGCATTACTGATCTAATACCTTCCTCGATTAAGTTCACATCACCATAGGTAGGGTAGGACAAAGCATGCTGCTCACGAGCTGTAGTCATAGCAGCTTCCTTCTGACCAAGCCATCTAGTAGTGACTGCACTAGGTTGGCGAACTGTCTCTGAAGCAAACTCTTTCTCAAAAAACTCTTTTAGCCTAGGTGCAACCTCGTCAAACCTTTGCTGACTAGGTATATATGACGCTGATCTAGGCAGTTTAGCCTTATCAAAAGTCGAAGGATTTTGAAGCCATAAAGCAAATGTATCAGCAAAGGTTTCTGGAACATTCACTCCTATTGTATCCCCCCAAGCTAGCCTCCACCTATCTAGTACTTCCTTAGGCTGAGCAAGATGACCCATTTCATGGAAAAAGTTAAATCTAGTTATAACACCCCTAGAGCCAGCAGTTATTACTCCAGTTTCCACTGTTGTATGTATACCCTGTATTTTAGGAGCCGTTTGTATATGAATTTGCTTTAACTTAGCTGCGACTGATGCTGGTAGCTCGGCTAAATAAGATTCGAGTCTAGACCTAGTTCCTTTAGGTATATTTGACCAATCAACATCGAACTGAGGTTGCTGAGCAGCCTTAGCCCCTTCTTGGTAGATAGGTAACTTCTCTATATCATCAGCTACTTTATTTACATACTGGCTGAACTTGATAGCATCAGCTTCAGGCAATCTAGTAGAAGTGTGTAACCTATGCAAGTCCTGTCTAATATCATCTATCTGAAATGCAGTAGGACTATCTGGTGTAAGTGTAGTAGGTTCAATGCCTAGACTTCGCCACATCTGGTCATAAGTGTCGCCTATGGACTCAGATGTAAAGCCTATGTCAGCAGCGTTCTTGCCAAACTGCTGAGCATATACATCAGCCTGGTTCTGGGCGTAGAGGATAAACTCTTCCCTAGGACGTACTGTGATGTGCTGCTGTACTCTAGTTAGTCCTCTATATAGATCATCACCAGTTACACCGAATAGAAATGCTAGGTGGTTAGGTGTTAGCTTGTCTATTACTTCAGGTACAAACTCAGGTACAAAGGCGGGCTGGTCAACACTAGTCAGAAAGTTGCGCCTAGCCATAAGATCAGCAGCACGTAGGGGCTGTTCATTGGCAAAGTACTGATTCCAGCTATCGTTTTTAGAAGCAGTCTGCCCATCCCAGAAGGACTTGTTACGCTGTCTACTAGGTGTAGAGCTAGCTTTAGCATCAATGATTGAATTTCTAGTTCTCACTTCAAGTATGTTGTTAAGTCTGCGGCGAGTAACACCATCAAGATCAGACAGTCTAGCCAGTTGATTATCATTAAGTATAGCTCTACCAGCGGGACTTCCATCTGGCAGTACTAGCCCAGAAGGATTACTAGCATACTCCTTTAACTGGTTCATCATCTTGCCAAGTTCCTCATCAGCAGCTTCCATGAAGTCCTGCATCTGCCTAGCACTACCCATTTCAAACTGGTCTCGTACTCTAGGCTGAGTTAACTGCTGTTTACGCAGCTCAGTTATCCTTCTATAGTAACCAATCTGCTCAGCACTAGCATCCATCATAGAGGTTATGTCCTCTAAGTCACTCATGAACTCCTGTAAGTTAGTAGGTGGATTGGTAGTATAAGCTTCGGCCTTTTCCTTCAGTGTGTCTATTTGATTAGTTAAGGTAGCTATTGACCGCTCACGTTCACCAGCCAAGTGAGCTGCCATACGCTCATCTATAGATGTTGCGCCATTAGCAAACATACTACCATCTAGTATTTCGTTGGTGATCTGCGACTTAGCATTAGTGCTCACTTCAGTCGCCCTAGATAATGTCTTGCCCAGTTCCTTACTAATCTGTCTACGCTCTAACTCAAATACATCAAGGTTAGCATTAGCTCTAATAGCCTCAGGACTAACAGTACCATCTTGGAATAGTATACGCTCTATGTCCTTAGCATCAGCAGAACTAAATGCTGATACACTGTCTAAGTCAACTTTATGCTGAGCTAGAACATCTAGTATGGAATTATACTCGTCTGGAAACTGATCTTGCAGAGCTTTCAGGTAGTGCACTTGATAGTCATAGGCTACTTGACGACTATTCAAACTAGCCCACAAGTCATACAGGTCTTGGGCACTACCTATGTAGTGGTCTTGACCAGCTATGTTAATAGTCTTACCTATTTTAGTGCCGCCAAGGAAAGGCAGCTTGTCAGGAAACGATACATCACGAGTAATGAAAGGTATATGACCACCTTGGAATACTGTAGTCTGACCAGTAGTCTTATCCACTACAGATTCAGCTAACCTATTCTCACCCCGCTCAAATAGTACTAACTCATGAGGCGAGTTTGGCAGCCCTTGAAATAGTCTAGTAGTCTCTGATACACCACCAAAGGCTCGTGGGTATAGTACTTCAGCTCCGCCAAGCCAGCTACGTTGCATGTTTTCAAAGAAGTTAGCTGGGCCAAAGTTCATAAATAGCAAGTTCAATCTGGCAAACGGCATGACAAACTTGCGCTCTAGAGCTACTAACCCAGCGCTGTATAGTATCTTATCAGCTACCCGAGAGTGCCAGGATGCAGCTCGTCCAGCTTGGGCCATATGGCGAGTAATGTCACTAGTTAGGTTACTCATTCTAGTAGATTCTAAATGTTCAAATAGGTTAATAAATATATCCTTAGGTGCATTGCCGCTAGCAGCATCAATAGCACTCTTGACAATTCTATCCTTAAAACCAGTCAGCCTCACAGCCAGCTTAGACACTAGCTCCTCTGTAGCATCTATACCTGAGTGGCCGAGTATTTTACCAGCCGTAACTCTAGCACCCTGAGCACCACCAGTGAACATGTCTAGTAAGTCAGTGTTAATCCAGGATAGGCGAGTAGTATCAAACTCTACAGTTACATCAACTATGTCCTTTAACAGCGCCTTAGTAGCTACATCATCAGCATAGTTAAACTCTAGTAACCCACCGCCTGCCCGTACAGCTAAGTCAGTACCTTCTAGTGGCCTATCCACTGCTGCCCTAACCATCAACTCTACACCCTCTTTGATGTTTTGGCTAGTAAGCCCTTCTAGCCTTTTAACTCCAGGGTGTAGCCTATGCAATACAGCATTCACATCCATAGTAGTCTTGCGAGCAAAGCTACGACTCATTACTGTGAATGTCTGCGGTATACGATAACCGCCTCTAGTAGCCCAAGTGAATGCTTTAGCTGGTGCTAGGAATGTTTCTAACCCTGCCTTGAATATAGCATCTGCACCAGTTTGATACCCATGCTCAAACATAAACACAGCAGGGCCTATGCGAGTGCCCACACTACTCAGACCTACTTTAGTCAACCCTGCACCTAGTTTAGTAGCTGCTGCGCCTGCCATGCCGAAGCCCAAGTAGCTAGTAGGATCAAAGGCAAATTCAGTTAGTAACTTCTGAAACCACGGCGCATCCCACTCATTAAATGCTCGCGCATAACTAGACCGGGTACTTTCACCTTGGCCCTTATAGAAGTCAAATAACCTTTCCATCTCAGCAGCATTAGTATCCTCAGCTGTTTTGAATAGCCTATGTACACCTATGATAGCAGCGGCAGCGAGTGGCCTAGGTAGTATGTTGAAGTACTTATCTAGAGTTTCAACTGTAGCAAGCATAGGCTGTACCAACAGCAACTTTCCAAACTCTATTGGTGTTAGGCTAGGCTCATCTGGCATTACTAATCCAGCTCTAAGTAGATTAATTCTATCAGTTTCTACTGCCCACTTAGCAGCTCTATTGCGCAGGAACTCATCTACTTCTTGTCTAGTCTCTTCCTCCAGATCAATCTGTGCTAGTAAGCTTCTAACATCCTCAGTGGTTAACCCTTGAGGTAGTGCACCTACTCTAGGCTGGAATGTCCTAGCCAACTCATCTACTGTCAAGTTATGTACAGCCCTAAGCGGTAGTGGTAAAGGCTTTAGTACTTCATCTATTAGTTTCTTCTGAGCGTCAGCAATATCACCATCAAAGCCTTCAGGTAGGACATTAGTCAAGAACTTCATACTTTCAAAAGTTCTCTCTAGCCACTCCATATCATCTGCGCTAGCACCCTCATTATCTACGAATTGTAGTATGTCCTCTGGTTTGAGTATGCTAAAGGTAGGACTAGATAAGTATCCAGGCATAGTCTGTAGTACTTCTAGCCTCCACTCAATAGACTTAAACTCCTGTACAGCGAAGTCAGTTTCTGCCCTAAGCTGGTCTAAGTCTGCCTCTGAAGGTGTAGCTAGACCAGGCACAAAGGATAGTAGATTAGGCCCTACTTGCAGTTTCCTAAACAGGTTAGATGAGGCAGACTCAGCTCTGCGTAGTCTCTGTTCAGCCTGAGACACTTTCCTATGAGCTTCTACCTGCTGTACCCCTAGAGTCTGTAGTTGCCTACTAAACCCAGGGAATACTTCCTGTGGTGTAGCAGGTGACGGTAACGTAGGCGCTGATATCTCAGTAGGCTGCTGCAGTTCAGTCTGATTATTTTGTGTCATTACTGTGCCCTCGGAGGTCTAAGCTGTGCCGGTACTGATTGAGTACCAGTGCCATTAGTAGGAATAGTGGGCTGTTCCTCCTGCTGGCCACCTAGCTGTGCAATAGCAGCTTCAGCCGCTAGATCGTATAGCCTAGCACTATCTTCATCACCTATCTGGCTACTTCTAAGAAATGCTGCCTGTTGTCGGTAGAACTGTACTAGAGCGATAATTGCATTGGTAGGGTGTAGTTCAGCTATATCAGTCCTAACCATAGCACGTTCCTTCAACCTGTCCTTAATATCAGGGAACAGCTTTTCTATTACATAGCTATAGCTTAACCTAAAGTCCGGGTCTAGCATACGTGCTACAGTAGCCCGCTGTACTAGATCACCTGGTATTTCAATTTCATACTTAGCTGATACTGTAGCATCTTCAGGCAAAGCAGGCGGTAGTGCCCAGCCATAGGGTTTTATACTTCTAGCCCTGATATCATCTAGCCAGTCATTAGCAGTGTCGTCATTCAAGTTAACTATAGCATCATGAAAAGGCTTCATGATTTGATTAGCACTGGCAGCTATCTGGCTCATTACAAAGGCAGTCATTCTACCCTGTACTGCGCCAAACATAGACCAGTTAACTCCGCCGCGCTGCATCATAGCTTCTAGATCAAGCTGAGTACTACGCAGTTCCAGTGGCATTGGAGGGTTAGCAAGGAAGTCTACACTATCCTCTGGCCCTCCACGGAATATAGCGCCACGCCTGAACACATCTTCAGGTTTGACAATAGCTTTACCACTTCTACTACGCTCAAATATTCTAGGTTGAGCAGTGTCACGTAGTAGTTGTAAGCTAAAGCTCCACCACTTATTCCATGTGCGATATATATGCTCGTTGGTAGCTACTATAGCTTGGCCGATTTCCTCTTTCCACCGTTCAGTTCTACTGTATGCTCCAGCCTGAAAGTTAGCAGTACTTAGATCAGACCCTTCACTTAGGGCACCCATATCAGGTAAGCCACCTACAGGTGATACATATATAGGCCAGGTTCTAAATCTAGTAGGAGCAAACTTGACTAGTGTAGTGTCTATCACAACTGCATTCATTATAACTCGTCTGAATGGAAAAACATTCTCATGCTCTACCCACCAGTAGTCATATACTTTAATATTCCTGCCATAGACACCATTAGCAGGCCCAGGCCAACCTCTACTGTCAGTCAAGCGTTTGGCAGCTTTACCGGATATGGTAGTGATATGGGCCACTTCACTTAGTCCACTATCCCCATCCCACATAGGGAACACTTCAGCTGGATTCCAAATGTCTACAAAAGCTCTACTACCATCATCAGTGATTATACTGAACTCACTATACCAGCCAGTAGCTAGTAAGTACCCTATCCTTGTACGATTGATACCTTGCCTTGGCCCAGCTTTTCTAAACTGCCTAGCTACATCCTTATTAGCAGTTTCAAAGAAGCTACTAACACTTGCAGCTGCAGTAGTCTCTTCCATATCAAGCTCATTAATGTTATCTACTTTGACAGGAGCTTTAGCGTCAAGCATATGTAGTACTAAGTTAAACAGCGACCTCGGATCATTGCCTACAAATGACTCCATCTTGTCTGTCTTAAGCTCATCGACCATCTGAATCAATCGGTACCACGACTTCATCTTGTTGTTTCTAGGTAGCCAGTACCGCTCAAGTTCTCTGCACCTAGTAGTTACTGACATTGCTGTTGATTCTATATGGTCAGGCATTTTAGATACTCCGTGCTATAGCTGCATGTCTAGTATGTGCTACCTTATGACAAGGCAGGCATAAGGTAGCTAGATTACCAATCTCATTCTTACCGCCGTCTTGCAAAGGTATAACATGATGCACATTATGCTTATTAGGAGGTAGTAGCGAAGTACCACATTCTCTACATTTCCAGCCAGATACAGTGAGGGCGAAGTCTCTCAAATCCTCCCACCTGATAGGGCCAGTTCTATAGGCTGATATTTGGCATTTCCTAGTGCAGTAGACCCTTTTAGATTGAGTGCCACAGATAATACAAGCCGGCATAGTTACTCCTTTACCTACCCCAACTATCTCCCCAGCCGCCACTATCACCACTACTGCCTACATAGCCCCGCTGTACTGGCTGGGCTGCTCTACATACAATAGCTATTGCTCCTGCATCATGATGGTCGTCGGCACCTACTACTAGTAGACCGCTTTTAAGTTGGTTAGTGCGCCTAATGTTCTTGCACTGAGCCCAGAAACGCTGGTCATAGCACTCCATATACTCCATATTTCTACTGACTTCAGTAATCATATATGGCTTAGTACTAACGTTAGACTGCCAACCTATAGCCCTAATCAACTTGCCTGTTCTAGTATCCTCGCGCCAGTACAGATCAGGGTAGTCTCGTAAGTGGCTGACTATATCTAAGTTATCCTCAGGACATAGTACAGCACCATTGTAGATATAGCCTACTTCCTTCATGTATCCGGCCATTTCCCACTCATCATAGAAGCCCGCTAGTGTAGCACAGTGCTGCATAGTGGGTGCTATGTCATTACCTTCTTTATCCTGATACCCATCCATAAAGTGCCATACATGGCCTACTGATTCGCTAGTCTTGCCCTTGCCAGGGTCTATACTTACTAAGTAGCCTAAACCTTCCTCTACCTCACGCCACACATCTAGAGTAGCAGTAAGATTGATCTTAGGTGCAGTGATAGCACGCTGTAGCGACTCAGGTGGTGGATAGCACTGTCTAATCTTAGCAGCTACTATGTCATCACTGTAGGCCATGTCGCCGGCAGTGATAAAGCAGGTTTCGTCATCCTCAGGATACTCCTGCTCGAAGACAAAGATAGTATTACCACTACGACGTAAGCTAGCTACTTCAGCCTTCTTATACCTCCTCCATCTAAGCCTATTCATGATCTCTTCTTCAGTATAGCCAAAGGTACCACTAAACTTCCTTAGTAGTAACTCTTCCTCAGGCTGAGGATCAGGTAGTATTAGGTTATCATCGCCAGGTAGACAAAATATATCATCAGCATACATGACATACTCAGGATGTATAAACCAAGGATAGAAGTGTGGAGTGTAGATAGTACCACCATGCTGACTACCTTCCTTGGCAGCTGCATATACTTCGTGGAAAGGATTGTCCTCACCATTAGCTGTGCTTAGTATCTTTATCTTAGTGTTCACTGCTAGAGGTACTCGCTGTACTGCGCTAGCCATAATCAAGTCATGAGTACCATCAGGCCAGAATGCATACTCATCTAGTAGTAGATTATGTATAGTCTCACCACGCCCAAGTACATAACTCCTCGCGCTGAATATATACATAGTGGAACTAAACGCCGGAGTGGATTTAGTGGCAGGACTCTCCCAGCTCAATTCAGTAGTGGACTTATGGTCTAGCTTATGCACAGTAGGTATCTTGCGCTCTAGTGCCCTATGATACCTTCTAGCCTTGAGTATCTGCCTCTGAGCACTAAACTCATCATAGCTAATGATCACGCTAACAGTGCCATTGATAGTGATATTGTCTAAGTAGTAGTCACCTACTATTATCGACGTACCACCGACTTGCGCTGGTTTGACATAGATATCTCTGTTAGTTGGACTAGAGTTAGCCAGTATATCGGCTTGAATAGGGTTAGGTATAAGTGGTACTCTATTTCGATTCTTATCATCTATCTCTAACAGTGTGCCCACAGTGACACGTCTGTCACTAAATAATGCTTTGATAGCTTCATCTCTAGTTAGTGTCACTTAACTATTACCATTCATATGTTTAAGCAGTACAACTAGTTCTGTTAAGGCTGCAGTGTTATGCTCGCGACTATCTTGGTCTCGCTCAATTATCTTGGTTAGCCTATCCTCACTAGACTTCCTATCTTTCCTATATATCCAGAAGATAATATAAGCTAGTATTGCTACTGGCCCACCTTGAAGCAAAGCCTCTATAGCTACAGTTTCACTCATCTAGCCCTACTCCTAGTCTATCAGGATAGAATGACACAGACCTGCCTGCTATCAACTTGCTGCTTAGTATTTCTATTTCTTGCTCTTGCTCCTGTTTGGATTTCAAGAAGGATATACGAGGAATTATATAAACTTTATATGATTGGACTCCCTTTTCTATAGCTATACTATCTATGCAATCCAAACACAGATAACCGCTTCCATCAGTTTTACCGATAAGTGTTGCCCAAACATCATCAGCAACATAAGCCCAAATCCACCTAGGGTCAAACTCAGATAGCAAGCATCTAGCACATGTAGCACCTACTAAATTATTCACCTAGCCCTACTCCTTAAAGGTGTACTAGTGCGCTTAGGTCTAAGGGTAGCTAGTGATCTGACTACTCTAGTCCGTACTCTAGACAACTGCGCCTTACGTATATTACGTCTGGCCGCTGACCTTACTCTTGGTGTATTAGTCCTGCGTCTCGGCATTAGAACCTCGCTTGAGTGTAAGCGTATCTGTACGGCTTATCTGAAGTACATCAGGGTTATTAGCTATATCTCTAGCCCAGTTGAACTCTTCGCTAGCCTGGCCACTGACTATTGCTTCTATAATCTGCAACTGTTGCGGGCCATACTGTGAGCGCATTTTGATAAGATAGTCATGCTCCTGCTTGGTCATTGGCGCATTAACTTCTTTAGTACTGCCATCAGCAGTAAGTACTTCCATCTTGTCAGGATGTAGGCTTTTCCAGAATATCCTATAGTCCTTCTCTAGAGCTAGCCTGAAGTTTCGGTAGAACTCTAGCTCAATATATTCCTTGGCAAGTTCCTTACGTATAGTAGGAATGTTATTTTCAATTTCAACAAAGGTTGGGTCATTCCTACACCAGCTTAGCCAGGACTTCTTCCTATCGCATAGCTGTAGTGCTTCTCTAAGAGCAAATCCACATGCTAAATAGCCTAAGTACCTAGCCCTAGCATCATCCCTACTATAGGGTATGAGTGAGCTGGCTATTGCTACCTCAGCTGGCATAGGCTCTTCAGCTTCTCTAGTTTGATAAGGTACAGGTGTACTTGAATGCTCAGTCATGTAACCTCCTTTAGTGGAGTATAACATATAACTGTATGGTTGTCAAGGATACCTAATAGTTGGTGTCAATTATTATACAACCACTTACATTTGACAACTGTATTACTGTATGTTATACTGACTGTATAGACACAATAGACGAGGGCCGTAACTATTGATATTTGGATTAGTAGGTGCAACAAGACTGTCCAGTGTACATACTGCTTAGAAAACATTACTATATCTGAACCTATGGTATTTGGCAAGCTATGGCTAAGGCGTAGTGGTGAAGGTACTGAAGTACTCCGCTGGGTAAAGAACTTCCGGTGGCACGCTAAGCGGACTAGAGATGACCAGTGTTGCTGGTTGATAAAAGGATTGGAGGAGTTTAGCCTTAGACCTTATGTGGAGAAACGAGGGCGTAAAAAGCTATTACTCCCACCTGAAATTAAGCTCAAGCGGCTACAGATACTACGTAGGCGGGCTAGACTAGTGCAGCGGCTTAAAGCCTTAATTCTAGATGAACTTAGCAACGCTGACCTAGACATATTCATACGTATAGGTAGTCAGATAGAATCACTTAAAGACGAAATAGAACCTTACGGAGGTATACCTAAATCATGGCTGAGTTAGAATGGCCTGGAAGCTATTGTGACGAGGCTGAGACTCGGCCACACTATATGGTGGAGTTAAAGCACAATTATCCTTCCAGTGTATTTAGATGTAAGTTGTGTAGTCGAATAGTTATACTGCCTAATACTGAGCATGGAGCTATAAAGTTAAGTGACATGATGCATAAGTCAGGTCAGGTTAAAGGATATAGAGAGTACCTAGCTAGTGCTACTAATACTAAAGAACTATTGGACACAGTGGCTAATCTGCAAGAATTAGATAGACATGAAAGGAGACAGTAATGGAACTTAAAGAGGCAATACAAGCAGCGGCGCTAACTTTTAAGGATGCTAGTACATATCTGGGCGAACAAGACCCTTACGGAGATAGGAACATCTGGGGCACAGGGTTGCCTCTAGCTCATAAAGCCACCACTAAGGCCGCAAGCGTGCTTCTATGGTGGGTAGTAGAGTGGTTAGATAATTGCCCTGGTGAAGATGATAGAATAGACTTTATAGAAATGCTTGAACATCTTGGCATTAAGAAAGTAGAGGACTAGTATGACTCAGGACTTAATTAGTATCAAGGCTATTACTAGAGATATTGAAGTATGGAATAGGCGCAACTTCCCTGATGCACAACGCTGGGAGCCGCTAGTAGGTATACAGGAGGAAGTTGGTGAACTGGCCCATGCGTTCCTAAAGCAGCATCAGGGTATAAGAGTAGAGCAGGACCACTACGGCAATATGGTCGATGCTATAGGTGATATATTCATCTTCATGGCTAACTTCTGCTGGCAGAATGGCATTGACATGGAGGAAGCTATATACCACACTTGGATGCAAGTTGGGCAGAGAGATTGGACAAAAAGCAGTGATTAACTACAACTTATACCTAACTGATCTAGAAATCATTAATGCCAAGTATCATACTAACTACCCTCTAGGCACACCTTTATGGTATGGAGTAACTGATATGGATCGTGACGTAGCTAATGCTGCTACAGCTAAAGCAATCAATGTAATACGTAATAAGTAAATACTTTTCAGTTTTCAATAATTCTCGTAGTAGCAGTAGATATCTTACTATCATTGCAAGTGGGTAGCACCGTACCCCCCAGCTCGTGAAATAGAGCACACCCCCCATGCTCATGCTAGGTCTGGCGCAACGCCAATACGATGCTCATTCATTAGCATGTGCTAACCATTTTAGTAAGGGTGTGCTAAGCTGGCGTGCGCGCGTGTCCTCATCCATACACATAGCGCATATACATTAACAGCTTTACGAGCCATTGTGATTTAGTTCACATACAAGCTGCATGACAATGGTCATGGTACTAAGGTCATGGTTGACATGGGGTTGTCATTATGGTAGCATGAATATACGTTTAATGTCGGAGGTTGTCAATGTATTGCCCAAACGATGGCGCTCTGCTAGATACCGACGAATGCCCAGAGCACACGCACGGCCCGTGTGAAAAGTGCCACACGGTATGGGAAATCCGCTGGATCACAGACAACGTGGTCATCATGACAATGGTGGGCGGCGAGATGATAGCGCCCAGCGACCAATACCCAGATTCATAGATACGATTATCGTAGCAAATGGCTAGCAAATTAACGCACTTTGGTATTGACATTCACACCGCTATGGTGTAGTATTAAATTAACGGTAAAGGAGATGGACATGGAGTGGTAGCACCTCCATCTTCGCAAATGGTGATCAGAGTGCCAATGGCACTAAATTCAAACTGGTTGCTAGAGCGAGGTATGACATGGTAGAGAGTACAACTGAAGAGGCGGTAGTTGCTGAAGTTACACCTGAAGTAACTGAGGAATCGCTGAAGCTAGACGTAGCAGCCGCACTGCGTAGTAATGACTGGCGCACTGTAGCTAAAGTGTCCGCCAAACTGGTGAAGTTTCAGTCAGCCGCTGAAAATGCAGAGACTGAGGC
>SDBV01001145.1_pt1 | contig 39469 bp, 101 predicted proteins | sample 2277081 | NCBI WGS metagenome assembly SDBV01 (sample SAMN10402039, study PRJNA504765) | marine sediment metagenome | isolation source: marine sediment core GS10_PC15, 223 cmbsf | place: Arctic Ocean: Southern Knipovich Ridge | collected 2010 | reverse complement strand
AAAACGAGAGTGACTGCGAAGGACCACCTGTTCCTAAGGCTTGGCTTTGAGAAGATGTTGACTTTGATATAAATCCAGCCAACCTGGCCCCTGTACTGTCGTCCTGAAAGTCTTCGATATTGACAAACTGTGTCAGTCCTGCTTCTTGGTGAAACCGATCCAGATATTTTGAACATCTTTTAGCATTAACACCAATCAGGATTATCACAAGAGATTCCAGATACTCATCTCGCATGGCCTGGATAACAGCATCCTTTATGTCAGAAGGCTGTTTAGCTATGCGAGATGCATTATCGTCTCCATCTGTGGGTATAAAGATGACCCCGTTCACTGTAAAATCCTTATCCGTCAAGGTTTTGGCATAGGCATTTGTTGCCGTAATAGATTCATATACGGCGTCAAACAGGGCGGTATTGCCGCCGCACCTAAGATTTGAGTAATCCCTCTGTGGGTCGAAAGACCGGAGAAGCTGAAATCCATGGACCTCTTCAACTCTTTCGGCAAAGTTTACATATCGCACCAACAAGTTGTCTGCTGCGGCGGACCGTTTGCAAAGTGAAACAGAATCCTTAATGGCTTTGAGGAGTATATCTTCGAAACCTATCACACTCCCTGTAATATCACATACTATTGTGGTTAGTGTATACTCTGATGCACCGGTAAGTGTCTCTGGCCTGGCTCCGGAAAATTCGAAAGCACCTTCTGCAATGGCTTGAGTCTGCATTTCTTTTGATTCCTGTCCAAATATTGGCATATTCTTGTCTCCTATAGTTTTTGATGTTATATACTAAAATCAGTAGATTTGGCAATCTGCATGCCCAGAGCTGTCATGTCTTTGACAAACTCTTTACCTAGATCCTCAAAGCCTGGTACTGAGCTACTGGTATCTTCTAAGAGGACAAACTTCTTAACTGAATCCTTGCCGAATTCAGTCGCTACGTCCCTAATTGTATTAGCAACACAGTGACTCAAAGCCTGTCCTGATATAAGAATGATATCAGCCTTCTCCAACAGTTCTATCACTCGACTATTGAGCTGAGTGGTTGAATCATTTGGATCTGGAACATCAGCTTTTACGGCTGAATAATGTTCAGTTAACCAGTTGGAACCTTTTGTTACAAAATTGACCATACCATATCTTCTGACTTTCCAGTTCCGAAGCGATTTTCGAAGTCTTGGCATAATAACACAGCCTGGTGTGCCGATTCGGCAGTGCGGGGGCCAAATACACAGAGCATAACGGTCGTTATCTCTCAACTGCTTGGTATAGTCGAGCATGCGATCTCGCAGGTTCTTGAATGGCGGAGAAGGCATCTTTGGATTAAAAGGAGTCCACCTTCCATTTACAACATCTTCATAGTTGATTATCGTAAACGGATTAGGAGTTCTACCCTTTTCGTCCCTCCAGCACATCGGATGTGCCACATCCAGCTCGTGGTGTGAGTCCAATGTAACCGTAATGTCTGAGATATCGTATACCATACGATCAATTAGATCAGACAGTCGGTCGATATCTTTCTCTGCTCCGGGTACATAAAGCTCACCGGACTCTTCGCCTGCTATTGGATTACAGAACGAGTCCTCTGGATCAATTATAAAGAAATGGATATTCGGTTTACTCATTATTCCCTCCTTAATTTGTCATTTTTATTCTATACAAGTAGCTACCTTGATAGAACATTAGAGTGCCTCCATCCTTAGTTAGAAACATCTCTGTCTTAATTTCCTTATCTCTTATATGCTTCAACTTTACTGATCCTGGTTTGGCTAGAAACACCTCCATTTCGGCATGTTCGTCAATACTAATCACTATGCCTGTATCTAGCACAACGAAATTTAGGGTTGGCTGATCGATGTCTTCTATAATACGTACATCATAGTCTTGGTAATCCTCTCCAAATCTTAAAATTATTCTATCATAATTCCCCCTCCTTTCTCCTATTAGCATACAGACACCATTGTCGTGTTTGCCATCTACCACTCTGTAATCATCTAACTCTGGAATTGGTTTTATCTCACAGTAAGACTTTCCTTGCCTTCTGTGTGGGATAATCAGGTAAGACTTTCCGAATACTTTCTGGTAGAGTAACCCATCGAACATCTTGGAAGCTCTATGCAGAAACTTATTCGGGCTTATAACTGAAGGAATAGGTCTCCCATTCACCTCAGATATTTCTATCTCTGTAAGATTTCCATCTGATAGTGAATAGACTTGGTTGTCCACAACCATAAAACTGTCTGAGGCTAAGGAGAGAGATAATACTTCAGCCAAGCTCTTACTCTTTATTCTACTAAATGTCAACAGTGGTACACTGCCCTTGGACTTATCTATACTAACCACTATAGGAATAAGAGATTTAGAGGATAGAACAACGTCAGGTTTAGCTGAATGTGTGCCTCTAGCCTTCACCTTAAATCCAACCCCGTCGATATATAACTTCCTGTCTGTTTGAACTATGGCCCTGTTAAAGACGGCCCTGTGCTTGATTATATTACCCTCGTACTCTCCTAATAGATCTATCTTGAAATTGCCAGTGCTTTCAATTAAGTGCCCAATAACTTGCACGACCTTGAGCAACCCGGCCGATGTTGGCGGAGGTATACGTTCTCCATTTTCGAACATGCGAGTCATCCAATCTTTGTAGGCTGCCGGAATAAAGCTGAAGTTTCTAGTTGATATAGGCACCCTAGCTTCCTTATTAAATACAGAAACTCGGTCTCGCATTCTAGGAATTACATCCTTTTTGTTATAATCCGGATGTCCTCCTCGAAAAGGATGGATACCTATAAATACTTTACAGGCGATAATCCCAAACGAGAACCAATCACTGAACTCATCGAATTCCTTTATATTGGGGTCAGTAAACATTGGGGTGTAGGCGTCACCTTTAAAGCTCTTGGTTTGCCAAGCATCAACATCAATAAAATAAGGTATTGAGTAATCGTTTGTGCTAGCCATGAAATTATTTTCTTTGATGTCAATAACCAAACAACTGTGGTTATGAATAAAAGTCATTGATTCCTGCATATTCTGAACCAGCTTTTGTAGTGTCTCAGGTGCGATAGCATTATCGTTGAGAAATACCGTATTAAACAATCGAAGCAATTCTACAGCCTTTCGACAAAAGGTCATGGTATAGCCTATCAAGGCTTGCTTATCGTTATAAACCAAATCGACAGGCCTGATGATGCTAGGATGATCTAAGGCTGATAGTTCTTGGATCTTACCTTTAGGGATCACCTTGCTTTGATCTATATATATCTTAAAGGCAGTATTTTTCATCGCATAAATCCAACCCTGTCCACCTTCTGCTACATAATGCTGTTTGTCAGATAGCTGAATCTCTCTTCCATTTACATAAACTTTATGGACTGCCATCCTTACCCTCCTCGAATAACATTACGGCTACAGATAGATCGTCGCTGTGATATATCTGGTCTTTAGCATACCTTTTAACAGCTGCTCTGGCTGTCCGTTTTACAAACTGGCCCTTTGTCGTTCTGAAATTAAGCAGCTCTGTTATCGCTTCATATACGGGAACAGCCTCTCCGGTGTTCATATTTGAAAATGACTCTACGCCATCCGACATTATGGCTACCATCTCAAGGTCGTTTGTGGCCACCTTACATATTATCGGAGAATTATATTCTTGTGTCTCAAACCTTCTAACCCCTCCCATAATCTCAGAGTGACCTAACGTTTCCTGTCCTGCCATTGCTTCTCTATAGGCCTTTAAGCGAGAGTGATTTACTGGTAAACTGTAGTTAAGATAGTAAGGTGCACTGCCTAAGAACAAATAATTGTTTACAATTAGAGGGCTATCTTTAAACTTAAGTGCCACATTACCATCTCCGTACATATAGATATAAACATAGGAATTATCCTCACTGACAAAGGCTGTTATCAATGTAGCGTCTAATGCTTCTTTAGGTATCTCGGGAAACTTTTCTATTAGATTTCCTGCCTCTGTAATGGTGCTAAGTCCTAACTCTAGATAGGCTGGAACTATCTTGGTCGCAGCCAGGTGTCTACAGCCTTCAATGTTTTTCATTCCGCATAAACAAAGAAATCGTGCTCCTATATCCGTGTGAGGAGAAGATGAACAACCATCGGATAAAAAGACTGCCTTACCATCCATAGAGGTAAGTATATAGTCCTCACAGACAAAGTGTCGTTTTCCCATAGTGAAAAAACTGTCTGTTTCTATTTGTATCATACTACCTCCCTGATAAAAAAAGGCCGGGCCCAGAACCCGGGCTGTGCGCGATGATTTCTGGTCCAGTCCGCTTACAACGTTTACTATTTCCTATACCAGACGTGATAATCGTTGTAAGGTCCTTCATAGAATTGGTGTGTAACGCCAACCATGCTGTCCGCATCCAGCCCTAATTTGTCCAATTTTGTATTAATTAGAGATGGTAGATTATCATTTATTCGTGGTGATATAGTAAAGCAATGGATTTTTTTCTTCTTCATGACTTTAAGTAAGTTGGGTGTCCCACACTTATTCATACTGTTCACCTCCTTTCATGATGTCTCAAGAGATTCTTTACTTATAGATATCGTAAATATTATAGTTTTATCGAGATCCTGAATCCAGCAGCCCGGTTTGGGAATCGATACCTTAAAGTTCTCCGCTTCTATCACAAGCTTGTCATAAAGATCTCTGTCTGACTCATGCAGTGTTACAACGAAGATGTCCCTTTCTTTAGCCTTGGCTTGAATTTCTATCAGTAATTTAGTATATCTGTCTTTTTTGTATTTCTTCCAGTCAATTTTCATATTTAAAATAATCTCCTCTCTATTTCCTTAATTAAATTTTTGGCATCCTCTCTTGTTAAATGCACGCTCCGCGAGTCAAAGACGGGCTCTCCTTTAACTTCAATATGTCGGCCAATCCACAGGTGGAGGCCCTCTCTTTGCATATTGGTATCCATACCGATTTTATATTCTCCAGCACCTGTTAGTATATTCTTCACCTTTCCCTCCACGGTTGGTATCATTCTATTTGTCTGACCTTCAGGATCTGTACGTGCCCAGTGAAAACAACAGTTCTGCTTACGAACGCCTGAGAAGAATGAACTGGCCATGGTGCGAATTATTCCCTCCTCTTCTTCAGATATACGAGGTAGGTATTTGTTAGGATGAGCCGGGCTGGCCGTTGTACAACCTTGTTCTACAGTTATCTTAAACTGAAGTATGTTAAACCTGCCCGTACAGCTATCCTCATAGTAGTCAAATATGGTGGCTATTCCTGCGCATTTGTTTTCACCAATCAGGTTCCATTTTATTTCAAGTTTCTTCATTCAAGGCCTCCCTTAAATAAGTCCAGGTATCTCAGGACATGTCTTCAGCTTAAGTCTTACCACTATAGTGTTAGGACAATAGGTATCTACTATTTTGGAGTATACTTCCCAATTCCCTCCGGCATTTACGCAACCCATTAGGTAGGGTATATAAACCTGTTTGTTTAGATCTACACTTAGTTTGTGTAGACTACCAAAAGCCTGTGCTACAGCGTTATAATTTGTCATTCTTGAACCTCTGCCATACCTATCTTGGCCCAGCAAATTAACAACATAGAGGTCCCCTGTAACTTTGACTACGTGGATCTCTCCAAGAACTAGTTGTCTACGAAGAAAGGACGTTCTATACTCCGTATAAGCCTTAGGCCATCTCCTCTTTATTTTAAGAGCAACTCCTGCTACCATTACCCCGAGGCACGAAACTTGCTGTGTTATAATGCCCTCTTTTATCTCTAACAGGTCCCCTTCAATTATCTTCATCAGCCTTCTCCTTTCTAATCCTTCATAACTATTTTGATTATTGGTAAAGGAATATAATCGGCTACTTCACTACTGCCTTGGTTAAACTCCTCCCAACGTACCTCCACCTCTTTAATCTTATCCCAAGGGACCTTGAGAGATTCTAGAGCTTTTTTCAGCCTCTCAATAGGATTCATATTCAAGCACCTCCTTAGTTATTCCTCTCACATCTATGTTCCTCCATTTAATCTTCCTCAAGAGAAAATCCGCATCTTGGGCATTCCTCGTCCTTTGAGGATGCACCAGTCTTTTTCCATTCTTTATAAACATCTTCACTCCTTTTATAGTCGCAAACACCCTTATGGGTTACGCCACCCTGATCTTCATACTTTTTGTTTGCAACAATTTTTTGGATATGTATAGATCCCTGATTGTTACACGTACCTTCTGTGTTGTATTCACACTCTTCTATATCGCAAAGTATTTCGCACATTAAAATCCCTCCTCATTTAGGATCTCACAGAATTTTTCGGTTATACGTTTGTATTGGTCGAGAGTTCCTTTGTCAGGCAGCTCTCTCGGTTCATAAGTCTCATCGAAGAGTATTATCTTATTGTCAGGGTCTGCCCAACCACAAGACTTTATACCTAACTCATTACTTTCTTTTACCGCTGAGATTTCTATACCAGCAGAAGATTCAGAATCTTCATCCTCATACCCCTCATCTATCTTTGCATCAACGATCCATTTATCTTTCATTTAAGTGCTCCTTCCTTCATTTGGCCCAACCGGTTTTTAAATTGTACAAAAAGCTGTTCTTTATCCTGAATCATCACAAGATATCTCAATGTTCTTAGATGTCATAACCAGTACACCTCCCTGAACCTCTATTAGGATTCGTTATAACTTACAATCACGTAATTTCTGTTCTCAGCTTCCGCTATTGGAAGGCTTTCCTTTAACAGCCATTGGTCCCAATGATCCTTTTTCAATCTGGAGTCCTCTGGATTGTCAGTGATCACGCCTTCAAATATCCCTTCATCATCCTCTTCTCTGAAGTGGTTATGCAGGAGGCTTATAGCCGTATCAATATTTTCTGCTACAGCTATACACATTCCACGGCAGAAGCTCCAGTTGTGAGGTAAGAATATGTAAATATTCATTTCAACCAATACACCTCCTTTGCTAAAGGATCTATTCTCAGGATAGGTCTTTTTAGAGATTGGGCGTATTTTATACACTTATATGTTCCACCTTCACTTTTTCCATTCCATACGGCTATGACTACATGACTGCCGTCGACCATCCATACATCTCTCTTATGCATTTTCCAAACAGCATAAGGGTCTTCACATACATCTACTACCTCATCTGCTGCAATACATAGCTCTTTGAATTTTGCTTTAACATGAGGAGGCCATACACTATCCTGGGAGGGAAAAGGTCGAGCTATTATAAGTTTCAGCTTAGGACCAAAGGCCCCTGCCAGTAATACACACCTGGCAGCCATCTGGTCAACACCCACCGCTCCTCCTGAAATAAAGGTGGTATAATCCTTCTCAGCTGCCTTTTCTATGGCTGTCATAAGCTGTTTGTTGATCCACTTCTCGCTTCCTTTGGGAATGCCTTTAGGACGGTGTCCAGTAAAACAGATAGTCTTTGACATGATTACTCCTTTCTGAAAATCTTTCCGTGGTACTTCCCAAAACTTAGAACTAAAAACCTGTTGTCTGATGTGGAAACCATCTTTTTTGTCCAACATAAGTATCTTACAAGTATATTCTGTCATATCAACACTCTCCTTTCTTTCTACTCTCTCAATAGTTGAACGCTCTTGTTTGGTCCAATTGTGCTTCTTTATCCATTGTTAAACAGTATACTTCCATTACCTTTTGCATTTCCGCATGGTCAGATTCCTTTTCGATCTTGTGTACATTTTGGTCTTCTTGGACGTATACTGGATAATCCTCATAATCAAATGTGTCGCATACAACTATCATATGTGTTGCTTTTAACTCCACACCTATATTAAACCAGTTGGAGATTTCTTCTTTTGTTACTGTCATGATTTATTTCTCCTTGTTTCTCTTTATTTGCCGGGGAATTTCTCAAAGAATTTCTTTTGTCTGGCCATATCGCGTAGTTGTTGCCCCATGGTAATCTTATCTTCTTTTCGTGCCCATTTAAAGAAAGCGTAATCAGCGATCTCCTGCAGCTTCTCTTTGGTCTGTTCCGATAGCCATTCACTGATATCAAACAGGAAAAGCTTAGGAAATACCATTGAACCATCTTCCGATTCAATGAGACCTCCTTCAAAGTTTGAGAATTTGCCATCTGGTCTGAGGCCCCATTCAGGGTGGTTAAGCTTGGTCTTAAACAGGTCGCAGGCTTGGTGTTTCTTTCCCAACATGTCTCCAAACTCGGCCTGGACTTCATCCTTAAGAAGGTAGAAATGTTCACCCTTCTCTAGAATACCTTCTACAGTTTCTGGAATAGAACCATGATAATTCTTATCCTCCTCAAACAGGTTCTTCAGTTGTACCCAAGCCATAATATATCCCCCTCTCTTATATTTTAGTATAATACTCTTTTCCTTAAATAAAATGAACTATCCATGATAGAACTCTTTCTCCTTTGGCTGCCAATAACCGCCATCGATCTTATTGGTGAACTCTATATCTCTAGTGTCAACACCTATCAGTTTCAGAAGGCGTGGGTAGTCAAGGACACCACCGTCTCTATGTGCATGGTAGATTTTTTCTGCTTGCTCTTCGGTTACATCAGCGGTGTAGTTTATTGTATAGACAACCTTGATTGGTCTTTCCATTATTATTTATTCTCCTCCTTTATGTCTACTATTTCAGCTTTGCCAACTCCATCAAAGCATAATAAGCAGGGTTAATAAATCTTGGTAAGGCGCGCCCCAGGAATATCCCAATCAATACCACTGACCCAACAGTAGACACGACAGACGAAAGCCATCCCATAATATTCTCGTTGTTAGTTAGTGCCCAACTTGGCCTCTTTGCAATAATCCTATAACTTAAGGCTGCCAATATTAGTGCAAAGATGAGACCGACTGAGATTGATATAGCCTCTGCAAACTGTTGCCTCACCATGATATCCCACACGTCCGGGCCAACGGATTTAGTAAAGGCTACCAGTTCCAAAAAAGTTTCCTTGATCGTATCCACTACTCCTACGACAACGGTTTCCATTACTGTAGGTTCTTCTACTAATACTGTTACTTGATTCATAATCATTCTCCTTAATTGGATTTATTTTTTTCTTTCAGCCCTTCAGTCTTCTGTTTATCTAATAGCTCTCCAGCCCTCTCTATAGCAGCTTTGCCACACACATCCTTCAATTCTCTAATTTGTTCGACAGTAAAACTAAGCCACTCCTCATCACTAAAACAGGAGAATAAGCAGACAGATGCAACCCGTCCACAAAAGGCCTGGAACCTAGGCCAACGAGGTTCTGGAGAATTTGCAAAATCTACATACATTTCATCCGCGTATGCTATCCCTATTTCTTTGGCGAATTCTATGTGTTTTGTCTCCATCGGTCACTCCCTCAGCATGAGATGTTTTATGAGGATAGATTTTAATTCTTCGTAACCTTCCTTGTCCCCCAGCTTTTTGAATGACCTTAGCACTTTCTTTGCCAGTCTATTTGTTTTAAGGTCAATCTTAGGGATATTGTTATTACTACCCTTTTTACTCATAATTTACCTCCATCTAATCTGTTAGGGGGTCGGTAAGGGGACATATTTCTATCCCCTATACTGTATTCTAGATTTTGACTTCCTTTATTATCTTGAATTCTTTTGCAAGCATAATATCTATTTTTAGTCCTCCTATAAAATCAGATTCCATAAACCTTCCTAACCCCTGTTTGTACATAACCTCGACAATTTTGACACTATTTCCGGTTGCAACTCTCCATGACTCGTGGGTTTTGAGTGCCCCTTTTAGTGTTGGGATAAAACAAAAACCTAAGACAGCGGGTGTTTTTATTTCAAAGCAAGTCTGGGTATGATCTTTCCATCTTATCCATCCATCTGTATCAACTTCATAAACACTGGAGCCCAGTACTAACCCTTTCCATTTTGAACTTGGCAGGGGTGAAAGATGGCCTAACTTATAAGCCTTTCCTTCTAGAGCTACTTTCTTGTAATCGGCATGTAGTCTATTACACATAATCTCTCTCCCTTTTTACATTCTTTTTGTTGTTCCCTCACGAGTTTATTTCACTGTTGTTCGCATATATATATTAGTCCAGTCTTCTTTACATTTAACACACAACTTTTCTTCTTCTACTCTACCCCCGTATACTCGAAAACTGTCATCTATATCGATATCTTTGGAGCCACAAAAGGGGCATATCTCTCCATCATTCGCTAAATACTTCGCTAATTGTTCCTCTGTGAGTTTTGACATCTTTTTTCTCCTTTTTTACGTTCTTTTTGTCGTTCCTTTTAGCAAGATAAGATAGTCAGAACGAGTCATCCTTGTATCTATCTTAAAACCTGGAAGGAGCCGCACAGCTCTTCTTTCTAATTTAGCTAACTCAGCAGTTAGTTTGTTAAAGGCTTTAGTTTGTGATACATAAAAGCATATATGTAGTTTACATCCCAAGGCTTTAACAGCACAACCCTTGGAACCAAAATGTTCACAAGGTTTAGACCTAGTACCACAACACCCATTTATCTGAAGCTCCGAGTAGTTATTATATCTGTTGTTAACACATAGATCATCTACGAATTGACAAGGATTATATTCCTTGAAGAGGTTGTCAGCTTTTTCATAGATATGGTCATACTCTGCCAGAAGATCCATTTGTCGCATCCTTTCTCCAGTTATGCATGGAGTGGTTAGTAAATGATAGTAAGATTGCTATCAAGTATCTTGGATTGTCTTATTCTGTCAGCCTGTTCAAGGTTAGCTGCTCTTTCCAGGCTGTCAAGATTTAACTTGATTGTACTGATTGTTTTACGTATACGTTCTACGAGCTGTTTCTCCTGCTCTACACCTATTATCTTGTTTTCACAAGAACCCTTCATTTCCGATTCACAACTATCATGTTTCATATCTTCCTCCTTTCATGAATGGAGCGGGCGAGGGGAGTCGAACCCCTGTGACCGAATTGGAAGTCCGGAGCATTACCATTATGCTACGCCCGCATCCGTTATACTACACCTTAAGGTCAGAACAAGCAGCTGTTAGATTGTCTCTCGTAACAGCTTTTTCAGACAAATATAGGCCACTGAGTTCGTACAGATTATTGTTTGACTCAGATAACCTGCGCTTCAGGCTTCTCATACAGAAGAACCAGAATATATTCAGCGCTACAGATATCATTAAGAACAGCCAGACGGGATGCAAATATGACCATAGTCCCATAATTAACTCCTCCTTTATGTGTTTTCATGGACTACCACACCATTCTCCCACAGAGCTGCGTAGCAACCCACAGTGCTCTCATCCAGAACATTATCAACAAAATCAAATGCCGCATTTTCATCATCTTTAAAATCGCATATACAAATGTCCGCATTGATTAGTTCATATGCGTCAACATGTTCTTCAAGCACATCCATCAGGTTATCATTACCATATTCCATATGTACTACCACCACATAACCATTGGAGTAGTGAGCCTCTATCCAAAACCTCACAAGGTCTTGGTGCGATACCGAGATTATTTCTTCCATGTTTAACAAATCCCCTTTTATCTTTTTTCTCCGTGGATAGTTTTGAGACATCTAGACCCTTTTTTATTCATCCTAGCAATCCTAAGAATCTCTTTCTGTATTGCCTCATCAGCATTGGTTTTCCTTTTCCTACTAGTTAGGGTAAGAAACAATTCATAGAGCACAACTCCCAACATACCTATGCTTACTATAATCAGGTCTATCATTATTGTAGTATCTCGTTTGTTTTATACCGAACAGAACTGGAGAAAGGACAGCAGGGCTAGTGTAAAGAATATTACTTTTCCATATCCTATTACCTTTTTCAGCAGTAAGTTGGTTCTCTGTATTTCTATTTTAATCTCTGTCAGTTCTTCAGACATTTTTCCTCCTTTTTTCTTTCGAAATATTTACACCGTCAATAGTCAAACTTGGTGATAATACGGTTTGCCTCGACCAATATCTCTTTTAAGACTCCGAGATTCTTCTTCCAGAATGGGGCACAGCTCAACACCCGGTATTCAAAGCCGTATGGTTTTAATCTAAATTCCCCAGGGAAACCATAATATTTTCGACGTAACTCAGCAGCTTCAGTTTCCACCTTTTCGGCTATAGGAAGCAGATTTTTGTCCAACTCACGAACCAAAGCTTTCAGCTGAATCATTGACAGCATTTTAATACAGGCTCCCCCGAAATGTAAATGCCCCCCAGCAGTTAGGACCTTATCAGTACTAGCAGCAAAGCTGGGAATGTCATATGCTGTCAAGCTCGTACCATAATATTCAGCCCCAGCTAGGGCTATATCACTTATGGACGAGGTCTGAGCCCCTCCTTCTTTAGCGCGGTTGTTTCCATAATCTATTTCTTCTCCTTCCTCCATAATTTCTCTCATCCTTTGGATCTTATGCATGAACGGGACTGCCTCTGACTCTTTGATCTTTATATCTGTACCATTTATCTTCTCAAATGTATTAACCAAAGATTCAAGGTTAATAAATAAACCTTCGTGTGTAGTAGAATGCTCAGGTCGAAGTTCAAGCAATCCATAGTCTGCACCGATTGAGAGGCTTGACAATGCGTATGTACCACCATGTGAGCGTGATACGCCTCCACTATACTTTGATGAGTACATGATTATCTTGTCTTCATCTTTCTTATCACACATGATAAATTCTGGATCGGCACCATAAGTTGTTGCCTCGATACATATGTCTTTTCCCATAAAAAATAGGTTAGAGTCCAGGGGAAGACTTACTTCTGGCGATGTGACATCTATAGCAGTATATACCTCACGAAATTCAGTTGTCAAAAACAGGAGCTCTTTAAAATCATGCCTTTTCAAAGCAGATTTTATGCTTTTAACAATCTCTCCTAGACAAGAACAGGATTTCTGCTTTTCTCCCTCAAGATACTTCTTCAAACTGTTCATGTCTGTCCTCCTTTTTCTATATAGTACATAAGCTCCTTTATAATGGTATATGGTTCTACACATATACAGTTCCCTATCTCAGTGGCATATTTCTGGTAGTACTCAGCGCCTATGATGAAAGTAAGGTGAGTGCCTGGAAACCTTTGCAATGCCTCTTTTAGGTCTGAGAACGAGTCTGGATAACCATCAGTTATTATGATAAGTATCGAATCTCGGTTCTTCTCTGTAATAGTACTACAGACCTTGCCTATAGGTGTACCACCTTTGGCCATTGGGGTGAACCAAGTGGTTTCTATAGGGCTACCTATACGATTTACTATTTTATCTTCGACTCCGATATCTATTACAGATATGGGAGTATTACACTGCCGCAACGACTCAGCGATAATTATAGCAGTATCCATTATATCGTTTTTTATTTTTTCGGTAGAGCCGCTGCGGTCAACTACCAGATGGATATTTTTAAGTAATAATATTTTGGCGAGAACGAGGAATACAGGCCATTCGAGTTTTTCACCAATATAGACCTTAACCAAGTTCTTCCAGTCTATCTCGCCATAGTTCTTGTGTATCCAATCATACTTGTTGCGCGTCCACATATCTTTCAGTATGCTGATTGTCCTACCATACTTTGCAACCGCCTTAGTATAATAATTAGACCACTCTGGGAGAGTATAACTATGGCCTCCCGCCCCAGTTATCTCTTTTTCACCAAGCTTGTATTGATAACCTCCTAAAGCTTCTCTCAGCTTTTTGAGTTTGGATTCGGAAAGTTTTCCTCTTATCTCGGTCGAGATTTTTCCGGCAAGATAAACCAAAGTGTGACAATCCTTAACTTCCGCTTTGTCTGGAGTCTCAACCCTGTTATTATACAGATCCATAAGGTATCTCAGATCTTTGTCCTTCAGTATCTCTTTCGATGTCTCTATTGTGGCAGATATTTCATGTAGTTTAGATATCTGAGATCTAAGGAAGGGGGAATACGACTCGTATTTCCATTCGTGATACCAGTCATATAAGATGTTAAGGACAAATTTGAATACAAGACAGTCTTTCGCGAGGACCGCTGTATTGAAGATATCATAGTCCTTCTTACCTGCTAATCCATGGCATATCTCGTGTGATAGTACTACATTGTTGGAGGCAATAATGACAGGATAAGGATTGAAAGTTATACCTCCCATTAACCCTTTGTTTTTCTTAAGCTTCTCCTTACTTTGTGTCATAGGTAGTACTGGACAGTCAGCCAACGCTAAAAGACGGCGGTCAAATTCATACATGCTATTCCTCCCACCATAGTAAAGCCTTTACTTTGTCAGGGCCATCATTCTTTGTAATGACATTACCTAACATGGTAGCCAATATGATATTACGTACAACTGTAGGATCCATATCCATATCTTTCATTGAGCTTCTGACAAAGGGCTTTAGGTGACTGAGACATTTATGATCTTTCCAACCCGTTCCACCCTTACTTTTTAAAAGCTCGATACAATTGATAACATTCCTGGGAGATATTGTGAAGTAACTCGTTCTTGTCTTGATCGCAATTTCAAGAACAAATCTCTGTAGACCAAAGAATAGGTCTTTCTTATCTACCCCTACCGTACCGTCTATGATAATACGAAGGGCTTCCTCCTCAGGAGCGGGAAAGTCAATAACGTATAACCGGTTAGCAAAGGAAGCAGGCAGTTCTACATTACCCGCATGATCTGGAGTATTTCCGGCAAAAAGAAACCGGGTGTTATCATGCATCTTGTGGATTTCGGCACCAACAACGGTCCGGAAGGGAGCCTCAATCAGAGAGTTGAGGCCGAGAATGGCGGGTTCTGTGGCATGAGTGATCTCATCTATAAAGAATACACTGCCACCTCCTGTTTCTGATCCTCCCATTTTGATTATTGGCCCGGTATCAACAACGATATTACCATTCTTTATGGTCTCGCCACCGATAAGAACACTTTTAGTGATCTCCGGGTACATTTGTATATAAACCACCTCGTTCTCCAATGTTCTAGCTACTTGGACGGCAGCTTTCCATCCGGCTATAGTTTTACCCGTTCCTGTAGGGCCATATAGACAAACTGGTTTGTTGTGCCCCATCGCATCGACTATTTCTTCAATCTTTGGGTCTAGATTAACAGGTTCAATCATTGGTTATATCCTCCTATCATTTTCTTGGCCTCCCATAGATTTTAAGAATATCCTCCTTTGTCGTGACAATACACACAAAACCGCTACATATTCCAGCAGCTTCTCTCCTTAGCTTGCTTATTTTTAGAGAAAATTCAAAGTCTTCTTCGGAGAAGGACTTACATGTAAATAGTTTACATCCTAAGGACCTGGCTTTACATCCACTAGGCCCAAAGTTAGGGCACAAGCGATAACAACATCCATTTTCAGAGTCGCCTGCCGTCCTATCCATGATACATCTACTACCTTCAAATTGGCAAGGATTGTGTTTCTTAAAAAGTTCATCAGCCTCTTCATAGATGCGATCATACTTCACCGATAGTTCTTTTAGATTCATTCATTCACCTCATAATCCCTCCTCCTCTTAAGAAGAGCTCTTCCTTTGTTATACATCTTCTATCGAATGCACGGTGTATTCCAATAGCCTTGTTTCTCAAATCGGTTATCTTTAGGCGAAACTCGGAGTTGCTTCTAAAAATGCAGCCACATATAAATAGTTTGCATCCTAAAGATTTGATTTTGCATCCACCAGGTCCAAGGTCCTGACACCCATTACAACATCCGCCACTTGCAGAGCTGTTGTATTTGTATAATCTGTTAGCAAAACAACTATTGCCTTCAAATTGGCAAGGATTGTATTCCTTAAAGAGACTGTCAACTTCTTCGTAGATACTATCATACTCTTCTTTTAGATCCATTTACCCCCTCCTTCCTTTTGGGTTATAATCACACCGACCTCTTATCCTACTCTGGAAAATATATTGTCTCACACTTCTGACACTTCCAAGGATATTGAGGAGGGGAAAGAGGGTCCTTAGGTCTATATATTGTCCCACATTCCTGACATTTCCGATGAGATTGAGAGGGAGGAGGAGTTTCAGGGCGTGTGTTGGCCTTAGGGGCGGACTTTATATTGCTCTTCGTTTTACCTTCTCGCAATGGCTTAAGAGCTTCAGGTGGTAGGCTTAGGTCTTCGACTTTTAGATAGCCATGTACTCCGTACTTCTTACCACAACACTTACATTTTTCCCAGGAGAAGTTAAAGCCTATTACGGTTCTGGCACTTATTAGAACTATAAAGGTCAAGATCACCCTAGATATTGTAAACATAGTGTCTCTATCCCAGGTAACATATCCAGGCCATATTTGCACGAGCCCTAAGAATAAGAATAAGAAAAATATTATGCAGAAAATGATCCAACCCCAATCTTGCTTTTTCATCTAACTACCTCCTTTAATCCGGTTCTGGGCCGATGTCAGGGGTGTCTATGTTTACGATCATTTTTTCCGCACCTTCACCAAATACACCCTCCGCTGCTACTTGTGCTGCGATGTTTGATTGACCTAAATGGTGAATTTCTCCATAATGACCTACTTTACACACATTAATATTACCATGTTCTTCCTTTATGTCGTTGAGAATAATAATGAGTTCGTCTATACTTAACATATCTTCTCCTTTCTTAAAAAGCTATTGTATCAGTTACCTGGTCTAATAGCTTTCTTGCTCTTGGGTTTTTGCCAGCCAGTTTTCTGGCTATAGATAATAGCCGTACGCGTTTGTCTTCCAATACTAGGGCTGCTTCATTGTATTCACGCGCTGCTTTGGACAAGTCTATATTTTCTTGGTAAGAGCCCTTTCTCGCTTTCGGGGTAAGATCGAACACCCGTGTGTGTTTCATCATCTCACTCTCTCCTCCTCCTCCTCCCCTGATTTTTGGCGCGGGAAAAGATTTAATCCTGCCCCTAAAATATTAGAGACAGTATCCTATGAATTAATCTAAATTCACCCTTAGTAAAAGCCTGTATCGCCATGTCTGCTAACCCTAATAGAGCTAACGGCCAAAACATATACTTTAAGGCTTCGATAACGTACCTAGGATCTACTCTCCTCATATCTCTCTCCTTTTTTGAATTGCCAGTGGGGCGGGGGAGGATTCGAACCTCCGTCTCGGAGCGACCGGTGCCTTACCATTAGACCACCCTCCCTTATTGGCAAACTGGAGCCGGTGAGAGGAATTGAACCCCCATCACTGGATTACAAAACCAGCACTCTGCCGTTGAGCTACACCGGCGGAGTATATATTATCTACTATGATGGCTGAAGCCAGATTCATATTTAGTTCCGTCCTCAATTGTCTCCTATTTTCCTAGCGCTAATTTTCGGACATCTTATTCTTTGATAACGTCCATCCGGCCATGGTAGCAATCCAACACTGATGTATCCATACTATCATTTCATCTGTTAGTAAAGTCTCCGGATGAAAGCACTTCTTTACCCACCAACATTTCCATTTATGCTTATTGTCAGGGTGGGGCTCATCTGCGTAACGCGTTATAATTGGTCGCTCCATTACTCACCTCCGGTTTTTCCGGCACGATTGTATGGCCATTCTGTTCTTTGCTTTACGTTCTTTGTTGACATAAATTCTTGGCAGGACATAAGGAGCAGGAGCAGGTCTAGGCCTATTCGAACACCCTTCAGCCATCATCTGGGCAAGTAAACTTGCGAACAATACTCGTATCATAAGATCACCTCCTAGTAAGAGCTGTCCTTCACATCTTCACGGATAAACTCTCCAATAAATTCCTTTATGTTAGCACTTGTGCCCACATTCAGGACAGTAGTTCCACTTTACAGGCACTACCTTTTCGCACTTTGAACAGATTGATAAGATCATTTCTCCACAATCATGGCAGAACCTAAATAGTTCGTCCAATGGAATGCCACACTTTGGACAGCGGTTCGTGTTTTCCATACGATTCCGTTTCCTCCTTTCTTAGCAGATGTTTCGTCGATCATCCCACTCCTCCATCATCCGCGATAAATGCTTAGCAATTTCTCCTCCACGTTGCCAGATATTAGCTGCTAAGGCCAGGGGGTCTCCGTGGCATGGTTTGGGTTTGCAATGACAGCCTATGATTTTATCTACCAGCTCGTGAATATCGGGCCATAGTATAGGTAGTATATTAATTATGAATTTCTCAATCACTTCTCTTCTTGTTCCATCTTTACCTTCTATGTAAGGGTTACCCCACTTAGTACTCCTATCTATGAGGATGTCATATGGTTCATGTCTTATGTTAACTACTTTTGTCACCCGTTTTCTCCTCCTTTGAAGTGAAAAATATAGGAAGTTATCTCTTTTTCCTTCGAGTAAGATCAATTCGCAATTCTTTCATCTCAGGCGAACGAGGTTTTCTTGAAGCATCTAAAATAACCTGTCTGAGTATACTTAGTTTCTTCCATGTTTGTTTTACTGCGGCTTTATAAGCTTGATTGCCGAGCATTGTTGACATAGGTTTTTACCTCACTCCTCTTGAGTTTGATAAGACAGACAAGGTGATCTGCGCCAGCTTCACGTAAATCCTCTACTAAAGAGTTTATTGTCTCGTCCCTAAGATCTTTGATAGAAAAGTAATCCATCAACTTATCCATCTGTGATTCATACGACTGATTGCGGATTCTTTTTTCTTGACGAATCATGTGATATGTTATAGTATCCATATTGTAACCTCTTTAAGTTTAGTAGTACCTCCTAGGTTATGGAAGCATAGGCGGCATTATTTTGGTCTGAGAGCTCTTTTCTTCTTGAATTCTTCTCTACGGTTTATCCAGTATTCACGCATCTTTCCCCGGACATATTCGACAATTTCCATCTCGCAATTGTGGCAGACCTCTAACCCCTCGCTTCCAGAGATATAGAGATTGACGTGTCTTAAGGCGTGTTCTCCTCCATCTCCGTGGCATATTGCACAGGTCTCTTTCACTGGCTTACCTCCTTTTGGGAAAATTTATCTCCTATTGTTTCAATGATGGTGGCGGGGGCGGGCAGGATTTTAACCTGCATGAGGGTTACTTAATACTGTGCGCAAGCTCCTCCGAGACAATGAAATATTGCATTATCCCTATGTCTACTACTGGCAAGCCGACACGGAATAGCTTTCCTATCCGCCTTTTGTTACTCCCACTCACCGCCCTCAGCTTACCAATTCCAGCCACCGCCCCTGTTAAATTTATAACCAAGCCATAGCCTTAAGGATATTTTGACCTTCGGTAGTTAGCTTGGCTTTATAGCTACCAGCACTACCAGCACTACCACTAAACTCAACCAATTCGCTCGGCATGACTTTGAATAGTTGAGGATATGCTCTATCGCTAACCACAGTCCATCCGTCACTTTTTTTATCTTTGTCTATTAGTTTCAGCATGTGCTTATGCCCAGCATTTAACTTTATGGCCATATTAATCTATCCTCTTTCGGTTTATTAGGGCAGGCAGGGTTTTAACCTGCATAACTGTATTTCAGACAGTTTTTTATCCATACAGTTCAGCTGCTGAATGCGGTAACTCATGTCCAACCGCCTCACTAGTCACAACCTACGTCTACTACTGGTAAGATTCCAGTACCCATCTTGTGTCGGGTGGATCTCGCCAATTCCAGCCACCGCCCTGTTTTTATTAAATTTCATCAACTTGAATTAATTCTATCTCAAAGGATTCGCCTGCTACACCTGCTTTGTACGCCTTTTCCATCAAATTGCCTATACTCCAACAATCGTTAAAATCCCTACCTAATGTTGCATCCTCTAGCTCTCCATCGAAAACCATGAACTCTTTCTTTCCGTCAATACTTATTGTCAATGCATCCCGATAGTCCCGCCTTTCAACTGCTACATCCGTTAACGATTTCATTGTTACCTTCATAGTTTATCTCCTTTTGGGTGGAATTTCTAACTCCTGTACTATCCGTCCTTTCGGAGGGCTTGGTTTCTCAGGTGGCTTATGTCCATGCGTTAACTTCCATACCGCCTCACTAACCACCTTATTTTGGTAATCTTTAGATCCGTATAATGTGTTACCAGTCCATTTACACCATTCTTTTACTGCTTTCTCAATACTTACACTTAATGAATAGAGATCCTCACCATGCATTATTAACTCTCCTCCTTTTGGATAGATTGGTACGTCCGGAAGGATTTGGACCTTCGACCCTCGGGTTAAAAGCCCGGTGCTCTACCAAGCTGAGCTACGGACGCATTATTTAATTTCTAACTCGTTTCTTGTTTTATTAAATATAGCCGGATGTAATATGTTAAGTTCATATATCTTATCACAACCATCGTTAGTACAGATTATACAGTTATCCCAAATTAACCATTTATAAGTAGAACCACAAGCGCATGTATAATCTGGTGAAACCTTTGCTTTCTGTTTTGATATCATTTCTAATAGCACCTCACAAGTTTCATCTTTATAATCTCCAAATCTTCTGGTATAGTTTTTCCGTTCTTGTCTAATAGGCACTTACTTCTGACTTTGCTAAAACGCCAGCAGGCTGCTGGGGTGCTCTCGAAAGTTATAGCATCCGTGATATCTTTCTCCCAATATTTTCTGCAAAAGCCATATTTACCACAATACAGTCCACTCTTTCTATCTTTAACTATATATACTGCGTGTATTATTTCCTCTGCTCCTTTTCCCACGTTTATACAAGGATTTAAACCCTCAGTTCTGGTCATGTTTTTTTCTTCCATCTTTTCACGGATATCCTCAACAATTTCCAGCTCACAAGAAATGCAAACCCAAAGTCCTGCTGTTCCGTTGACATACAGGTCTAAATGCTTTATCTTACCGTGTGTGTTACAAACCATACAGATTCCTTCACTATAGGTTCTCATAGATTATCTCCTTTCGTTCTCCGGCCTGTCCCACTCACGCCATATATCTCCATCATCATCGAGGGGATACTCATCATAAGGGTTATCACCCAGATCTCTGCTGCCCAGGTTTCTTGCAGCGGCCACACCATGAATACCTTCGCACTGCTGGTTGCCTAATAGATCTTCCAAAGTAAAATCAATGTCATCAATAACCAACTCTTTATCGACCACAAGAATTACTTCCAGCTTGATTTCCTTATACTCTTTCTTCATAGTTTTCTCCTTTTATTATCCGCCGGATCAATAATAACTCCTTTTAAGTCCATCGTACTTATATAGCCGAGACGTAAACAGTTATCACAATCAACCCGGCGATTCCTAAATTTTTCTAAGGGTATGTGCTCTTCATGGCTACACGGTCCGCACTTGAAAACAACTACCACTCTATCTGATTTTATTGTTGTCATGATTTACTTATACTCCTTGATCCTTCTCAGAGGGAAATGGCTCAACGATAATCTTACCATTTTCGTAGATGGCGCGCTTCCCTGATACATACTTATAGATTATTGCCAACCATTCTCCGCTTGATTTAATGAGAATTTCTGAAATTTCATTGATGGCGTCATCTGTTCCAATCACTCTCCTCATAATTTCTCCTTTACAAACGCATCGCGTTTTAACTGGTCCTCCCTTATAGATTGTTTTGTTTTGATAAGGCTGTATGTTTCACACATATCGTCATATATGACTTTTTCTAGGCTTCTAAGCATACAACCTGTGCCAACATAAGCTTTTATAGCCGATTTATTTAGGCAAGTGGTTGTAAGATCTCTATTAACAACCAGATATTTGCATGAGATTCCATTGTCGTCACAAGGAGCTGCTATACAACACAAGCCGCAGTGTATACAATCTGGCAATTTCCTAGTTATAATTTCTTTGTCAATCACTGCTTTATACCTCTCATTAGATTTTTTTCGAGCGGAAAAAAGCTTAGATGTCCTTACCTTTTAACAATAACCGGGAAAAACATCACCATACTATACGTCTATGGAATAAGGTGTAAAAATAATCTTAGCCATCATAGCCTTATCTTTTCTTACCTTATGTTTGAAATGAGGGCCATTCCCTTTAGAACAGCCTTCCCCGAAGTAAGCACTGAATGCATATTCTTCCCCAGCTATAGTCAGCCTGTCACGATAAAGTGTTGTTTCAGTATACTTAACCCAAGCTGCTGTTACATATGCCATCCACCAGGGTGTTTTAGACCATACGGACACATGAAGCCAATAGCAAAGATAGGTGCATACCGTAAGGATTCTATACGCCAAATACACCCTGGTTACCTTATATGCTATTATTAGGGAATTTTTTACTATAACAGCTCCCCAGAAAAATATGTTAGAAAATGTTCTTAACATAATACACCTCTTTTTATGATATTCTGTGTCAGAATCATTTTATCTCTCCTTTCCTTAAAACACTATCACAGACTACCTTTGTATATTTTCCTATACTTCAGGTAATATGGCTCCTGCCGCTAGATAGTCAAGATACCTTTTCTTTCCCCAATAACACTGGATTATCCAAGTGCCGAATATATCTTGGGCTTCCCTCGTTAGCAATTTTATTTTGGTATAGAACTCTCTATGCTTTCTCCTATGGAGTTCACTGCAGATATGCAGTTTACAACCTAGTGCTTTTGTGTTGCACCCCCTGGATGTAAGGTGGCTACAACTTGTTGTATCACAGCATCCATTTTTGACGACATCACCATCGGGCCTAAAATGGCCGCTTTCCAGGTCTATCCTGTTACGGACACATTGGTTTCCTTCAAACTGGCAGGGATTGTATTTGTTAAGAAGGTCACTAGCCTCTTCGTAGAGACGATCATATTCCACCGATAGCTTTTCTAGATCCATTTAATCACTGCCTCCTTCCAACATTTTAAACCCATATCTAAAATAAGATAGAAAGGGAATAGTATAGTAAAAACTCCTTCTTGCTTTGATAACACCCTAACATTACTGTCGATATCTGACTAGCCTCTTCTCTTAAGTCGTGTAGCCTGTTAAGAAATCCGTTTGATACTTTACAGTAATTACCTTCACAGAAAAAGGTCTTACAACCTAGGCATTTTACACTACACCCTTTAGGAGTTAAGTGGCGGCAAGAACCACAGCACCCGTTTGTACGTGGTGCTCCTTTATATACACATTTGTTTCCTTTAAATTGACAGGGATTATGCTTCTTGAAAAGCTTGTCAGCTTTTTCGTAGAGACGATCATATTCTGTTGATAACTTCCCCAAATTCATTTTTTACTCCTTGACAAGTCTGCCGTGGAATCATTCACAATTTTTTGTAGATTTAAAAGATTTTGTTTCAACTCTAACATTCTTTTATCCATCATCGCTTTTAGAACGACAGCCCTGTTTTCGTAACTGCCGGCATTCCTCATTTCTTTTTCTATTTCTTTTTGAAAATCTTTTAGCTCTGGATGCTCTTCAAGAAATTTATTTCTGGCATCCACCGCTTTTTTTATATTACCAAACAGATCTGATTTGTCTATAATCATGGCCTTCCTCCTTGAACTCATATATTCTAAGGTCCAACCTCCTTTATTACCTTAAATTCTTTTGCAAGTAGAACGTCTATCCCTGACCCGTAAATAAACATGTATTCTGTAAACCTTCCTAACCCCTGTTTGTACATAACCTCTACTATTTTAGTATCCTTTCCGGTTGCGATTCTCCACGTTTCGCGGGCTTCGAACGCCCCTTTTAATGTTGGAATAAAACAAAAGCCTGAGGTGGATTTGGAATCTAGGGGTGGAGTCTCTGCCGTTACTGAGATAGGCCGTGCTTCCTCTTGTTCTTCTAAATGACCTCTCCATCTTATCCACCCGTCTGTATCAACTTTATAAACACTGGAGCCCAGTACCAACCCTTTCCATTTTGAATGTAAAAGATGGACTAGTTTATAAGCCTCCCCTTCTAGGGCTACTTTCTTATAGTCGGCATGTAGTGTATTGCACATAATCTCTCCTTTTCATTCACAAGCAGTATATGGCTTCTCTTCTTCTACTCTACCTTCATACAGGTTAACTTCCGAGATAAACTTCGATAATTGGATGACTCTCATAGTTGCCTATGGCATCTGTAGCCCTCCCCTTTGTCGTCGTATGAGTAATACATAGGACTTTTAATTCTTTGCCTCCTTCTGACCGTACTATATCTCCTTCTACCGGCCTTGCCTCCATTTCGGTAGGCCACCGCTCTCTTTTGAAATCGTCAATCATTGTTATACATCTCACTTTCACGATCATTTTTGTTACCTCCTTTTCTTTTTGAAGCTCTTTCAATACTTCTCATGTGGATTCTTTGGTTTGGGCATCCAGTGAGTAATTTTGTCGATCCATTTATCTTCACGTGGCTCTCCTGTTTGCCATTGGTGAAGTTCTCGATTGTAGTGGCCCATTTCAACAGCGCAAGAGTTAGCTACCACCACTTCTTCAGAATATTTGGTGGTATTTTTGCTGAAATTGCCTGTGGGCATACTATCTTTTACCTCTATCCAGTCCGTCTTTTTATATATCACACACTCTTTACATGCCGGTTCTACTGGTAATGCGCTTCCGGACAGGTTAGGGCATACAGTCTTTACCTTTAATGGGCATAACTCTGTCATGACTACCTCCTTTGGTCACCTCTTAATCAAGTTTATTTTTTGGTTCACTTCAAAAATTTTACTAACCCTATCGACATTAATAAACCTAATCTCTTTGTTCTTAGTATAAATAATATACTGGTCTCCGTCCCAACCCGCTAGTCTGATTATCTGACAGTCTGGATAACTCTCTCTAATCAGACTATATATAGTGATGTCATCAGTACAGCTGGATAGAAACAGTATCATGAACAAAACAAATATTTTTATCATTTCCACACCCTCCTTAATTCTCATCTATTGCTGCCATAGCTTCAACAGGTGTGTCATTTGGGATTTCTATAAATGCTATGTCACTGAACCCGGTGTTGGACAACTCGGCTTCTGGTCCCACAAACCTTTTTAGTCCTCCCAACCAGCTGAAGCAGTGTCTGCCATCATCTGTTATCCAAGCATCAACTTCGCCGATATCATCTCTAGATACCTTTAGCTTCTTCATGGATGTCATAGCTTCTTTACTGGCCCCTAAATGTTTTCCAGTATTCATTAACACACACCCTATCTTACCAGGTCCGATAGGAACAAAATCGTTATCCGCATCCGGTTTCAGGGTTTCTATAACGATATACCCTTTATACTTTGTCACTTTTACTTTCATTTTTTTCTCCCTATTTATAAGGAAACATTCCCTCAAGAGCAGTGTGAGGCGAGGTGTTCGAAGCCGAACCGATTTTACCGAGCTCCTTAATTCTTGGCTTCCAAATTCGTTTTTTTGGTATCTCAATCTCCCTTTCTGTATATTTATATACCATATCAAAGTCAATGTTTGCGAAGCCTATAACACCTCCTCCTATCCAGTATCCTGGCTGAGGATATGTGTCACAGAAGAGATCAGTGCCTGGGTTCTGCTTGTGGAATAGAGTTATAATATTCCAAACTCTCAGTTCACTCAAAAAGGTATGAGATATAGCAAGTACTGAGTTCTTTAGCTGATTTATTGAGTAAACTACGTTGAATCTTATTCTCGTATCTTTCATTATGTGTACAGCTAATTCATCCAGTCTATCTTTAACATCTATCATCAATTGTTGCTTTTCGTCTGACATCACAGACCTCCGCTCTCATAATTTTATACTAATTCCATTTCAATCTGAGCTCCTATCACTTGCTCTGTTCAACCTCATAACGTTCTCTTCTTTGATATCTTTTGGTCGACATTTTGAGCACTCCCAGCCCAGGGGCAAGATTACATCTGGGCATAGCTCAAATTCCTCTCCACACTTTGCACATGTGTCTATGGCTTCGCTCATATCACTCACCTGGAAAACTCTTTTCCCAAACCCAACAGAGTCTGTCTATAATAACTTCAAGATTGTCATAGAGAACTCTGTGAGTAGGTACATCCGGCTTATGAGTCTTTATTAAATACTCAGGGCAATCTATTATTTCCATCTGTGATTTTATCGCCAAAAGCTTATCCATGGCTGTATCGACTCTTCCCTTTATAGAACTTTTCAATTCTTTGAGAGAGGGTTCTTTGGCTTTTTGGAGATGGAACCTCTCTGCCTCTGTCGAACACGTGCCAAAAACTCCTACTGTCCGATTCACGATTTCCTCCTTATTCAAAGTTATAGTAAATACTATAATATTTTAATGATTATGAACCCAATTTTGATGATTACGAGCCCAGATACCTGTTCCCCTACAAAATTGCCGGACTTTTTCTTTTCTTTACAACTCTTACACAACCACATAGTCTCGGTGTAATCAGCAGCTATTAAAAGGTAACGGTCAGCAGGTTCTTTTCTACAATTTAAGCACCTCATTAACTCTTCTCCTTTAGCAAATTATCTACATCCACCAGTTGATATGTTTCTTGTCCTTTCCAACCACAAGTATCACATATCACAGGGACTAGAAGGAAGGCTTTATCATCTTTTATTTCTGTAGTGGCATATTTACTTTTGAGTTCTAAATCTGGAGAGGAGCAGGATGCGCACGCCATGCCATTCCTTTCCAGATAGAACTTTTTGGTTTGGCTTGTCATTAATTTGCATCTCCTTTGATTTTTTTTCGCGCGGGAAAAAGGCTTAACTGTTCTCACATTTATTACAAATACCCCAAGTATCCCACCAACTTCCGTAAGATTTATACTTTGGTATACTAAACTCCCTGCTGACCCAACCTCCACATAAGCCACAATTAAATCCTTTGTAAAACATGTAGGGTTTTCCTCTTAGTATCCATTTGATCTTTCTTATCATCTTAGTACCTCCTATCAATTTTCAGCGTGGGAAAGAGGTTCAGTCTCTCAGAGATTTGTGGACTTCAAAGGTCAGCTTATTTATATAATGTTCCATGCTTACTACACTGCTAGAGGCAAGAATAAAACCATGGTTCTTAATATTAACAACCCTGCACCCCTTATCGAACAGCTTGCTTATTTCTGCAACCTCTCTCAAATCTCCGCAAGGGAAATAGTTCTCAGTTATTCCTGCGGCTATCTCATCTCGCAAAATAATCATCCAAAGCGGCTTTGGTCTGTGCTAAAGTACAGCCGTGCTTTGCCCCCTGTTCCTTAAGCCATTCTATCTTATAAGCATTTAAGGCTTCTTTGAAGGTGCTTCCTAAAACTTTTTCTCTCACTTTCTTTTTTCCTCCTCTCCTTCTCCTGTGGCTTTTTCTCTCTTCTTCCGAGCATCGTAACCTGCCCACAAACGGCGAGATCGATACGCCTTCCACAAACGCCGGAAGAGAGGGTAGGTGTTATAGGCAGTATAGCACAGCGATCCTATCACAAGAAAAGTAACAAGTGCCCAACCAAAACCTCGTAAGACTCCTAGCAGAAGTATCTCTAACACCTCAGCTAGATCTTGCGCCGGCATGTTCCAGATCTGTTCAAACATCTCTTTCATTATCTACCTCCTTGTACTGCCCTGTATGTATACAGAATACCTCTCATGTCCACCGTATACTCTATACTATCAGTATTTTTGTCAACACAATTATTGACAAGCCCTCGTAACGTAATCATGTTGTCAATAAGAAAAGAGGAGGTGCCACCCCCATCCTGATCTACTTCCACACGGACAAATCCTGGAACAGATTTTGGCAACAAGTCACCACTGTATATACCCTTTATTGTCCCTTGGTGAGTCAGTAATGATTGTTGTCTCTCAAATTTATCATAAACCTCTTTTATGGTCATCCCTTTTCCTTCTTGTTTACGCCTTGCAGCTGCTCTCTCCTCTTCCCTCCGTGTATAATTCTCCCAAATTCCGCTAGATATTTCTTTGCGTCGCGCTTTACATTCTTGTTCGTGTTTCTTCCATGCCTCTTCACATTCAAGGCAAGGAAATTCCCAGTAACCATTTTCGTCTAGTACGCCGGTCCCAAATGTTGCTAAACCGCATAGTCCTGTTGAGGCGCAACACTCTTTTCTTCCACATCCATTCTTGACAGCCATATTATACTCCTTATATTTGAAGGTTGATTAACCCGTAGTAATTACTTTCTAACATTCTTCTCCCTTATCTCTCCAGATAAGATTCTGATCCTACTCAGTCGTCTTGTTTCATATCTATTATGTGCCTTTATATACTTCTTAGGCACCTCCTTGCCACATTTATCGCAGATTTTCCTCATTGCCAACGCCTCCCTTACTTTTTAGAATGACATCTTTGAATTGGCGGATACACCGCTTCCAGTATGGTGGTGAGCATAAATCTCGCCGCTTAAGAGGCCAAGGGCTGACTTGCCTGTTGCATCTCGGACAAATTAAAATAGCAGGCTGTTTTGTTTCTACTTCCCTTTTTTTCATATTCTACTACCATCTTGTATGGCATAAATAATACTGCCATACCTCAACCCAAACCAGCATCGGTTATGTTTCTCATTCTCTTCAGCCATTTTCCAGTCTTCTCTCAACTGCTTTATAATTATATGCCACTCCTGCTTTACACATTCTTTATGGACTAAGGCACTGGGAAACAGTTTGTAGTTGCTGTTCAGCGTGTAGACATAGCCTTCGGGCAGTATTTCTTTCCTACATAAAGGACAGATGTCTGCGTGTTTCTCATATTTCATCCGTACTTTATATGCGGGTTCATTTATAAACAGTTCTTTTACCCATATGGGGTGTCCTTCCAACCAAAATTTTTTTTTCATCAAGGTATGTCCTCCTTATATACTACCTCTCATATCCTCTAAACAATCGAGACAATAGTCTGCATATACTTCCTCACCTGTCATATCATAAAGATAAGGATCTCGTGTTCGTTCAACGTCCTCTCCGGTTTGTCCACATTTAACACAACTCAGGCTTTTTATTTTCAGCAACTCTATATGGTATAGATCCTCAGAATGCCTTTCTATACTCATAACCTTCCTCCTTACCAGTTTTCATATTCCGCTTTTTCAAATTCATCATCAGTGTCTTCTCTTTTTGGTCCCCGTTTCCATGATTCTAACAAAAGACCTTCGATGTATGAGAAGAGATTCTCTTCAGCCCCTTTTTTGTTCGCATTTATCTCTAGAATGCCTTTGAGAATATTTTCTCTCTCTTCCTTTGATAGTTCTACAACTTTTCTGTATCGTGGCATAACTTACCTCCTCGGATTTAAATTAAGGAAGAAGAAAGATCTTGAGGGGTATGGTTAATACAATGTAAACACCTCAACCATCTTGTATAGTTTGATGAGTCGGAATATTGACCGTCAAAAAAGTAGGTGCATGTTTTTATCTTACAAGGCGTAATTTTACGAACCTCATCTTCTTCCTTTCTCAAATTGCTTATATCAATCTTAAGTAAACTTTCCATGTTTACCACTCTCCTTAATCTTTTACCTCGAAAGTTTGTACTACCCATCTAGGTTCTGCACCAGTAAATGCACTCTCGAGCCAGGTCCGCCACCTCGATCTTTTTAGGTTAGCCTTTTTGGCTGCCCGTTCGGCGTTAGCATAATTTGAATATATGCCAAATACCTGTCCAGTAACTGACCATTTAAGAGCATGTACTTTTTCCATTCTGTCCTCCTTTACATTTTCCCAAGTATGTAATAGATTAGATTAAATTTAGAATCAGTCAGCATCTGTATTATAAAAGCTACCCACCCCAGCAGTGACAAAGGCCCTAATACATACCCAATACCTTTGATAAATTGTCTTGTTTGTTCACTCATACTATCCTCCTCTAATTTTTTTCGGGGGGGGGAAATATATAATTTAGATTTAATACCCTTTATTCAGACCGAAGGGTGGGCGGGCTAAGAGTTTAAACCTATAAGGAGTATAAAATGAAAAACACCCCGATACTAAACGCCTCGGTGGCGGGCGCTGAATCTGTTATTGTCCTGTGATAAATGCAACAAACCCTCTTGAAGGGCTAACATTGTGTTCCGTAATATAATGCTCAAATCCGGAGGGCCAAATCCACCCTTTGTGGCTGAACTCAGTGGAGCCATTCCTTTGGTTGCAGATTCTGCACTTAGCTGAGCCTTTCTGCACTCTAGCAGATGCTTTAACCTCTACCTTACTGAGTAAAGCCGTGAATTGTGTAGCCCACTTAGATGTAACACCTCCAGATCGAGGCTTATTTGTACTGCTCCAGAAACCTTCCTTTTTCATTATATTCCCTCCTTAAATTCTCTATGAAACCTCTGGTTGGGTATGAAACCTCTGGTTTGGGGTAAACTTTTCTGATTATTTTGAATTCTTTTGCAAGTAAAACTTCCATCTTTAGTCCCGCGACGAAGTGTGGTTCTATAAACCTACCCAATCCCTGTCTGTAATCGATTTCCAGGATCTCATGTGATTGACATACTAATTGCATGGAACAAGTCCTCTTCCCCCACTCCTTATATGCTTTAAGTGCCCCTTCTAACGTTGGAATAAAACAGAAGCCCATGGGTATAGAGTAGGACAGAGCTGTCACGGTTGATTTGGTATCATCCCAACATATCCATTCACCAGCGCTAAACTTGTAAAGATCATGACAAACCAGAGGTGCCCACCTCTGCATCGAATCAAGACAAACCAGTTTATAAGCTTTTCCTTCTTGGGAAATCTTTTTATAATCATCATGTAGTTTGTTACACATAATATCTCCTATTTGCCTCTTGTTTATTTCTTCTCGATGGGAAAAAATTTAGCTGTTATTGCATCCGTATTTGCACCTTGCTTCTCTCCTTACCCTTCCTATCTGCCTTCGTCACGAAGGGTTCAACCCTACCTTATTAATTACATCTTTCACAGATAAGTCCACCTGCTTTGCTTTGTACTATGAATGGCTCTATTTTGTTCTCCTTTTCTAAAGCTTCCTTAAGACATTCTTGTAGGAAAGCATTAAGAGTAGGTTTATTATCTTCTGTGAATTCTTTTCTCACTGCCTTAACTAAAACACAGTTAAGATCAATAATTTCTTGCTTGTGATCTCCTTGTATCACAATATCTTTTATTATTTTTTCCAAAAACCATTTTCTTAATTTTACCCATCTTTATCTCCTCTTTTTCTCTTTAACATTAAAAGTTTGTACTACCTAAATTGTATTAGTTAAACCTAATCGACGGTGAATCCATCTCCTATTCTTGTTGAGTTTTTTGGCAGCACCTGTAGCGTCATCATGATCTGTGTATATGCCGCCTATCAGGCCGGTAGCCTTCCATCTAAGAATGTATACTTTCATTTTTGTTCCTCCTTCCATTTACATAATGGAGATAGAGAGTTATTGTTACCAACTTGGTTTAACCAGTAGTTCCTTAGGTGTATCTTCCCGGATGGCTCCACAGTAATCGCATCCAGCATTACACCAATCATTGAAGCACTTATTACAGTGAACACATACTGGGATTCGATTACAAAGTCTGCAACCAATGCCATGTGTTATTCTAGAAGGCAGTTTCTTTTTATTCATCTTGATATCTCCTCAGTAGATTTTTTCCCGCGGGGAAAAAGGTTTAGCTGTCCCTATCAAAATATACAGAGGTATATGTGTCCTATAATCGAAGCTGCCATAATAGTAACTAATACACCGACAAAATATAATTCAGGAATTAGAGCCAAAGGCCTGAAGGAAAATGTCATCATGGAGCCTCTAATGTAGCCTCTTTCGAGTCTGTTGCCCATTTTCCATAAATGTTCTTTCTTGCGTAGTATCATCCTGTCCTCCTTTCTATAGAGTCATCTTTTACATCATCTCCTCAATAGACCGTGGGTTTACACAACACCTAACATCTCCTCCTCTTATATTGTAGTGCTCATATGTGAGGTCCATCCAGTTCAGAGAATTGGTTGGCTGAGAATTACCTAACTGTTCTTCCAACACCTTCAACCGCCTTTCCAATTGTATCTCGTTGAATTGCCTGTTAAGCTCTCTCTCATTTGCTCTTTTAGCCTCTTCTGTTAGATAGAAGATTAGGCTGGATGCCATTAATCTCATCACAACCAGTACGGCTATAGATATTCCTGTGACAACAGCTCCTAAAATTATCTCAGTCATGATTACCTCCTTTCTATGGGTTTTTTCGGCGCAGGTTAGCTCAATGTTAGAACAGGCAGGATTTTAACCTGCAAAGTGAGAGCAAACAGTTTCAACGAGGTTGATCTAATTAATTAGATTACTTCGGCCCTCAGACTCGCTACTGCGTCTACAATGGCAAGCAGTGAACAAGCACCATCTCGAGAGATAATGTGATGTGCTTACCAATTCCGCCACCGCCCTAACGTTGAGCTAACCTGCGCTTTTCTACCTTTAAACCAAAATGGTCTTTCAATACCTTAAGATCTTCATCAGTTGTGGGGCCCTCCCAATCTAAAATACCTAGTTTTTTGTCTATGGACCATTGTTCGGGGGGATGTAATCTAAGGTAGTTTTTCGGCCTCTTAAGTGCTTGAGCTAACATATCATCCACATTATCCTCCTTGATCGATTTTTCCGCGCGGGAAAAAGATTTAGTCTCCCACGCACCTTATACCTTAGTCATAAACTGTTATTCCATTGTTATGGTTTACCTCATGTTGTATAGTATATCCATATGATCCTGCAAAAATGTCGGTTTTCACTTTTCTTTCAGTGGTGTAATACTTTAATTTGATCCAACTGTACCTTTCTACTTCTACAGGTCCTCTTAAACTAAAAGAGCCACATTTGGATTTTACAACTATTTTGGTTCCTGATGTATAGAGGCATCTTGGGTTGAGAAAGAAGTTCCACCCTTTTTCACCTATATAACCTTCTTCATATACTCCTATGATATTAAAGGGAATACCTATATTAGCACCAGATATACCTTTAACAGGAGTGTAATCAGAGAAGTCTATTCTGGCACAAGTCTTCATGTATGCGGTTATGTTCAGAATTAGTTGCCGGTATTCTTTGTTGGAGTTAAACAGCCTCATATTAACATTGAGTAGTTTAGTATGTAATATACTGTTGTCGGCTTCGTTATGTTGGACTATATAATCTTTTATAGATATCATTAGTATTGAGTCTCCTTTTCATCTTTCTTGTCGGGTAGTTTAGATAATCTTAACACCTTTATGAATATAGCAGGTCATATTAAATCTCTTCTTTAGAGTTTCGGCCGCTTCTATATTACCTGCTATAGCTTCCTTTAAGAGCTGTGGCTTAGTATCCACCAACTGTTCTTCTAAATTACATAGAGCTTTCTTCTCTTTCTTAGTCCAGCCGGGCAATACATGGTATATTCCTTCTGGATCTATTTCCATTTTCTTTAATGCTGTTAGTGCCATTTTCATTCCTCCTTAGTTAATTTTTTCGCTCGGGGAAGAAACAGATTTAGTGTTTATCCTCAACAATCTCTATAGCAATGATAAGCCCTTCACAAACACCTCTATTATAGTGGTAATACATAGAGTTCTTCAGCTCGTTATTATCTCTCTCTACCTGATGATATGTCAGGTGGGTTTGTAACTGGGCAATTAGCCTTTTCTTGTACCGGTTGTTTAGAATAATAAACACCAAAACAATCACCAAAATACTAAGGAGTTCTAATATGTACATGTTAATACCTCCTTTCTTTCTCAAGGTTAATTGGTATAGGAATCTTCTGTATCTCCAACCATAATTTCTCGGATTAGCTCCCAATAATTTTCTATGAAGGTAACTACCTCTTTTTTGTGATCATCTGATCTAGACTCTCCGTAAAAGTCGTCAAGAAGATCTTTGATTGTTGATAGACGTTTCATTTTATCCTCCGTACCTTTATTAAAATGGCACCTTTATTTTTGTCCAGTCCAACCCAATTATACCCATTTCTCTTGGTGAAAGAGTGAACTGTTCATCTGGATCCATTAACCCTTCTGAGACACACCACGGATTGATACCTCTCAATTCGCAGAATTCCTCCCAGGCACCTCTGTCCATGATTTCTTGTGCGGTTGTCGTTATAGTAATTTCCATTAGTACACCCTACCAGATAACTTGTCCTTCCTGTCTGTTATCTCCTCGCTTTCTAAGTCGTGGATAAGACCATTGGCTAGAATCCATATCCGATCACTAAACTCAGCATCTCTAACTTGTTTTAACCGTTCTATTATTTTAGCTCTGTTCATGTTATCCTCCTGTCAATTTTTCTGCGCGGGAAAAAGGTCCAACTATCTTATGCTCTTTTTAAAACGCCTAAAAGATTTTTTCTGGGATGCATTCTAAGATCACCTCTAAATAAAATTTCGCCTATACAGTAAACAATAAGCAATTTTATGATTCGCCAACATTTCATAGCTTATACCTCCTCAATTTTTCGGCGTGAAAAAATATCTTCACCTACTTTCCTCCCACACTGCTCTTGCGTCTGCATAATTTACTCCTCCTTTGTTGCTGCCTAAGTCCTCTAAGTTTGATATCTAGCTCTTTCTTTCTGAACAGTGCATCCTTTATCCTTCCGTCTGTACCGCAAATATCAGCCTTTACGATAAAGATTTCATCTCCCACCTTACTCCCTGTCGTAGGGTTATAACAATGCATACATCCTTCTGTTTCAGCTGTGTGGGGTTCCACCCCGTGGCAGTTTGGAACACCATACTCGTCTCGTAATAGAAACGAGATACATTTTAAACACCATTCGTTTTTTACCATTCTAGGCCCTCCTTAAATTTTTTCAGCACGGGGAAAAGATTCAGCACTATTCTGCTCTAGGTTTAGCGTCTTGTCAGGAGGAAATATGCTATTATCCCTCCTCCAGGCAATTTATAGTAAAAGCGTTTTGTACGTTCAGGCCATGGAGCTTTTACATAAAGTAAAACATCAACGAAAACAAAAATAGCAGTCGCCAGAATAATCAATAAGCTTCCTAGCATTTTATCCTCCTTATCTTTTCATTCCTTTTAGTATTCATTTGATCTTTCTTATCATCTTAGTACCTCTTTTAGTCAATTTTCCGGCACGGATAAAAGATTTAGCCTGCTGCCCTCTTAGTAGAAAGGAAAAATTTCTCGGGGTAGGGAAAATAATCTGTTTTAACCCACATATTATCTTTCTTGTCCCACTTAATAATCTGGATCTCAAAACCCCTGACAACAATGCCATTGTCAAATTCTATATAGGCATTCTTTATATCTCCATGACCACAACACGCATTTTTAACACCCGGTAGTTTCGATAAACATAGATCCGGCTCTCTATAACCGGACTTTCTTCCACACTTGGTACAGGCGCGGGGATCAGATTCTATAACAGAGAGTCCATTATCTTTATAAACCAATTCATAAGTATCGCCAACAGGTTTAAGAATCATTGAGTGTCCTTTCATTGTATCCTCATATTCTTTCATTATATTCTCCTACCAATTTTTCTGCGCGGGAAAAAGGTTCAGCTGTTCTACCCTGGCCGAAGGAAGAGTCTATAACCATTTAACTAAAAATAAGACCTTGTCACAACCTGGACAATGTACCTCGTAATCTGCGATAGTAGAATTCTGTGTTGCCGGTGTGTTCCTAAGTCTGTCAATATTCTCGTGACAATAGGGGCAGACGGTTACCGCTTTTAAACTACCTCCGACAGTCTCCATAGCTTGTTCTCCTCCTTTCTTATAGTGACGGATAGAGAGTTGTTCTATTATAGTTTATCCAAATGCATACCTAAGCCATTCCCACAGGGAATTAATCCGGGCGGGGGTTGGTGCAATCTCCTCAGATAGTCTGTAGTAAACAGTCCCTATTGAGATAGCGACTTCAGCCAGTATTATGATAATGAACAGCTCTTTTATGACTCCGAGAATTAAAGTTATTACTGAAGCACATAACAGACCTTTTTCATTCTGTTCCATTAGACTATTCCTCCTTTAACTGTCCTGATTTTTCGTCGCGGGAAAGAGATTTAGCCTCTCCTGCGAAAAAATTGGTTGACTTTCTCTAAGTCATGAGTAACTGGATATGGAAGGTTTCTAACAAATATTTCACCATAGCTTTTTGTAGACAGCCTTGGATCGAGTATAGATAGAAGCCCACAATCCCTTTTGCTTCGTATCAGCCTTCCGAGCCCCTGTTTCAGGGAGATAATTGCCGATGGGATCTGATAATCATAAAACGGGTTTCCTCCATCTTGTCGTACCCGTTCTATCCTTGCCTCAACGATTGGATCAGAAGGAACCTCAAAGGGAAGTCGATCAATAATGACACAGCTCAACGCCTCTCCTTGAACATCAACTCCTTGCCAAAAGCTATTGGTGGCGAAGAGTACAGAATGGATATCCTCTTTGAATGCGTGCAATAGCGCTGATTTAGTTCCTTCTCCTTGGATTAGCATCTTGAATTGGAGGCTTGGTCGGAGAAGTCTATAAACTTCTCTCATATTACGTATACTGGTAAAGAGGACAAAGGCCCGGCCGGAGCTCGCTTTGAGTATATTCTTGATCTTCTTAGCACTAGCTTCGGTAAAACCGCGGTCGCCTGGGGTTGGAAGGTCTTTAGGTAGATACAACAGGGTCTGTCTAGTAAAGTCAAAGGGGGAGGGGAAAAGACTGCTCTTGGTATGCTCATCAAGCCCTAAGCGATTTTTGAAGTAGGTGAACTTTTCTATCCCGCATGAAAGGGTGGCTGAGGTAAATAGGATTGATTTTCTTTCTTGGTAAAGTCTCTTCCTTATTTCATGTCCAACTGAAATAGGGAACGCATAGAGAGACACACTCTCCTTTTTGGCCTCACATAAATAAACAAAGTCAGGATTTTCAATTAGCAAGATTTGGCTCAACTCAGTAAGGATCTTTGTAACTCTCTGTCTTAGAAATCCGGCTCCTTTATCTGTAGAGGTCGAAAGCTCTGTCACAACGGACCTTAACGGATCAAGAAATCTTATAATGTCTGTTTTCATTCCAGCAATAATGCCGGCCATCAACCGATATCTTATTCCACTTCCAACAAAGGGCTTACCATTCTCAACAGAAGGTTTTAAATGTCCAAATCTATGGAAGAAAATTTCAGCTTCTCTTAGATGGGTTCTTTCTTTAATTCCCTGAAACGTCTGAGACAGAGATAGTTGCTTCTTCCTTTCATGTAGGTCGCACGATGCCTTGGGGCGAGATGTTGCAATAGGAAGGGGAGGTCCTTGAAGAATATCTGTTCTTGAAGGTTCTTTGTTCCCGTGGATATAATAATTTTCTTCTGGCTTAAAATAGCAGGCACGAGATAAGCCAGGGTTTTTCCCGTACCAGTTCCGGCTTCGATGATCAAACAGCTTTTTTTACGGAGTGCTTCTTCAATGGCCATGGCCATCTCGAGTTGCTGTGGCCTGAACTCGTAATGACTGAGCCTTTGGGACAAAAGCCCTCCTTTATCGAAGATGGCATGCATATCACAATCACCTCCTCAAATTTTTCGGCAGGAAAAAGATCTAATCTCCCTCTTCTCCTCTTTGCCAACGAATACAATCTTCTGGATTCCTGTCCTCTATAATCATACCGAATATCCTGAATGCCTTAAGTTTTTTAGCCATGTACATGAAGTAAGATTTTAAATCCTCTGCACCTGCCAAACAAGAAGAAATAAATGTTGTAACACAGTAAACATCATACTCCTTATTGGAATAATATAGTCGTGAAGAGGGTTTCTCAGCTATACTTGTTTTAAATTCTTTAGATATCTTAGTACCTATAGGTAAAGCAATAGTTCCTGTTAAAAATATTTTGCATCCCATTTCAATCCTCCTTTATTCTGGTAAATACTGGAAGAAAAGAGCTAAGCTAACTGCAAGTATGCCTACAACGACAATGACTACCACTGCTCCTAATACAGGATAATCCTCATGATTAATAGTGCCTGTATATAGCCAAAATTTACCTTTCATTTCGATCCTCCTTAATTTTCCGCGCGGGAAAAAGATTCAACTGTCTTCTATTTAGGCAGAAATTTAGTTATAGCATCTACAAGAAAGCTTTTGAGATCTTCTAGGGCTTGTCCTGTTATTTGGTCTGTTTGGATACCATAAACCAGTTTATCTACCAATTCAGGTACTTCTTCAAATTTAGGTAGCTTTGTCATCATATTGTGTAAGGTAAGACATTTTTGGCATGTGGGACAGATTCCGTCTTTCAGTTTCGGCATACCTTCAACTTTTCCACATATTGAACAAAATTTTTCGCTCATAATATCTCCTTTAATTTTTTTCCGCGCGGGAAAAAGGTTCAACAGTCCCCACTTCTCTTATAGTGACAGAGAGAGTTATTATAGTTTATCCCAATATATATTTACACCACTCCCATAGAGAACTAATCCGCCCTTCTGAAGTAATCTCCTCGAAAAATAGAACGTAGTAACCCGTAACCAGTATTATAACAAGAGACACAACTGGTACTATTATGGTAATAACCAACTCTTTTATGATTCTCCCCATCAGCTCGTTCCTCCTTTAATCGTCCGACGAACTACCTAACCCAACTCCCTCCTTTAGTAAATTAAGTAAGGAATAAGATAGTAAAGTAGTATGCTTACGGACGCGGTGTTTTATTTACTAAAATCCTTAAGTTTTAATTATACCCTTGATATATATCTTAATATTTTATATATATAAATAGGAGTAAACATTATGAGTGCAAAACGAAAACATGAACTACAAAATGGTGATAAAATCGCAGTGGCTACCAAACTGGATAAAGAAACTCACGACGCTCTTAAAGAATATACGGACGATCTAGGTTTTGAATCGGTGTCCAAGGCTTTACAAGGCATAATCACTGACTCTATTTCTTACTACATCAATAAGAGAAAGCAGGCAAACAATGGACCAAAAATCGCGGGGATGGAAAAAATACCCGAGCAACTCTGATTACATGATTTCTACCGATGGTAAAGTAATGAGCCTCTGTTATAACTACAGAGGGCTAATACTTAAACCTCTACTAAGCCACGGATATCTCCGGGTAGCATTAAATAAGGATGGAGAAAGAAAGATGTACGAAATCCACAAGTTAGTCTTAGAGACCTACGTAGGTCCCAGGCCTAAGGGACATATCTGCAATCATAAGGACGGTATTAAGTCGAATAATGACGTAGATAACCTTGAATGGGTTACTCATAGCAAGAATCTCCAGCATGCTTATAGCATTGGACTTCAAATGCCTCAACAAGGTGAAAAGAATGGTAGGGCCAAGTTAACTACGGTAGATGTTTTAGAGATACGTAGGCTTTATGAAGAAGGTTATAAGGTAACCAAGTTAGGTAGGATGTATGGAGTTCGTCATCAAACTATTGGCAGGATCGTTAGATATGAGGGATGGAAAAATGTCTGATTAACGTCCGGCGGTCAGACTTTCCTTTATGGGATAATGTAGTAAATGGTACAGTGATGTAGTATACTTGTAGCACGGGGATTTTTTCTCTTATCTGCTATAGATTACCCCTCCAAAGAACACTGATTTAGTAAAGATTACATAGGATTATTGTGGTTGTTATATTGTAGAGACCGAGCGAATAATAAACGATCTTGTTTATTGTGAGCGGTAGCGATTTTGTCTATCAGGGTATATATCGCACGCACTCTATATATATTTCCTTTCCGCTATATATATTACGCACTAACTATATATATTATTATATATATTC
>SDBV01001144.1_pt1 | contig 39475 bp, 70 predicted proteins | sample 2277081 | NCBI WGS metagenome assembly SDBV01 (sample SAMN10402039, study PRJNA504765) | marine sediment metagenome | isolation source: marine sediment core GS10_PC15, 223 cmbsf | place: Arctic Ocean: Southern Knipovich Ridge | collected 2010 | reverse complement strand
TTACCTCGAAGTGTTTTTACTTTATAGGTAAATTCGTCTTCTTCTAGAATATAACCTTTAATAACTTTTGTCTGGTTGTCGTCAGTATAGACGAATTTTAAGACTTCTTCACCTGCCATGCACTTCACATCACTTCTTTTAATGTCACTGTACAGTGACAGAACAAAAACAAAATTTGTTCACTAATATTATAAAAAACAATTTGTATAAATAAGTTGTGATAAAACATATTATGATTGAATATAACCGATATATTTAACCATATATATAGTTCTTAAAATCCTTTTTAAAGATTATTTATTCTTTATATTGAAAGGAAAAACTGTTAACCCGTTAACAGTTTTTAGTGATATTAACACTTTTTTAGGACATTTAACAGTTTTTGTTAAGAGGTTTCTATACCTGTAGTTTTTTTCTCAAAAAAACCGTACTTAGATAAACATTAATATATGTTAATTATTAACAATATATAAATAATATTACTTGTACCTACTGAATTCGTAAGAATCAGTACTAAATGAAGATTAACAAACCGTTAACAAGTGTCTTATAAACTGTTAATAATTAACAATTATGATGTGATATAATATATATGATGTAATATATGAAGATGAAATTGTTAATTATTAACACTTTCTCTATACATACCTACTATGCGTTTTTTACAGAAATTTTTGTAAAAAAATAAGTGTTGCTGTCTGACCAGTAGTAACGTCTTAATTTAGTGTATTCTAATGAAATCAAAACATTTATATACTGAGTTATATTTTGTTATTGTGTAATATAAAACATATATCATAATGATACGAGACATTCATTTAGTATCTAAGGATATATCAGTGTTATACAAAAAGATAGGTGTCCCAAAATGTATTACCTATCCGTTTTGGTTTCTAACACTATTCCTAATAAATATTTATAAGAAATTAAGGAGCTTGTTAAGAAGGGTTAACATATGAAATTAGAAACTAAAAGACGTATTCAAGCAATATTAGCATTAACAGGTATTTGGGTATTAACAATTATAACAATGAAGTATGCAATAATTCCCATTATTGATTTTTTGTGGGTTTATAATAAGTGAAAACATTGTGAATAGACTATGAATAAAGCAATAAAAATAATATTAATCTTATTGCTTACAGCAGCATTTATATTGATATTTCCTGTTGTTGCGTTTCTCGGGTTTATTCTTTCAGATTTCATGTCCCTTTATTGGGCAATATTTATATGGTTAACTTCAATTATTATTTATTTATATTTAATTTTTAAAGTTATAGGTTTATTTAATCACTAATCATAATTAGCATTTTATTGTTTAAACACTAATCACGATTAGCATTTATTGTTACAAAGAGGTTAGCATAATGCCAAAGATGATGAGACAAGCTATAGGTGTTTCTATTAAAGAACTTATTGAATTAATGGTTGAATTACATAAACAAGAAAAAGAACTTCAAGATGAGATTGGAATAAAAATTGATTTTAATAAGAGGTGGAGTATTTCAATAATTAATCGTAAAACCTCTGATGGTAAAGGTGGTAGTATGTATTGTAGTGATACTTGGGAGTTTGAGAAATTAAGTGTAATTCCAAACGATGAATATCATACTTTAGATGGACCAACATTTAAAGAGAAGTTGGATAAAGATTTAAAAGCAGAGAAAAATAAATAAGTTTATATTAGAGGAGTGAGACACAATGCCAAAGATGAAAAAGAAGGGAAAGTTATTAGGTTTCTACCCGTGTATTCGTAGACGGCTTAAACACGAGTATCAACATCTAGATGGTGTTCAATGTTGTAAAGAACACGGTGGGGATATAGCATGTATAGAAGTTCGTGCTGATAAGCAGTATGGTGCAAGAGCTGAGATATATTTTAATTGTTCTTTTACAGACCTTATGTGGAAGGATATCACAATTAAAGAACATAATGCGTTCTGTAAAAGGGTTTCTAAAAAACTTTCTAAAAGTGCAGATAATGATAAACCTGTAGATACAAGTAAGTGGGTTAAACCTGATATGAAGAGTATTAAGAATCATCTTTTATTTAAGTTGATGATATGTGAAGTTTTAGATAAAGATGATAAAGGATATAGTGAGTGTAAAGGAGCAGCAAATGCTTTGTATAGTATGTTGAATACACAAAGTCCAAAGAATCCACAATGTTTTACTAATTTTGGTATCGACCCGTATTTTGAAACTGTATTAAATCTTGCAGGAGATAAAGAACATAAAAGTTATAGGCTTAAAATGGTTCGAAGTAATTTGAAGAATGTAAAATTAGAAGTTGCTCGTAAACGTTATCAAATTTGGAAAAAGAAGTGTCTTAAGAAAATGATTGTAAGGGAGAAACTTCCAAAGTTTAAAGATAGTCGGTATAAGAGAAAGAAGAAAAGTAAAACTAATAAGTGACGGTGGTGTAATGGATTTCCAACACAGTGATACAGGTTCAAGTCCTGTTCGTCACATTGAGGTATAAAAATGGCAGATAAAGTTGAATGGTTTAAATGTCCATATTGTTATTTTATGAGAACATCAAATTTTGATATTTGTCCGGGTTGTGGAACGAATCAAACAACAGGAGAAGGTAAGTGGAAACCAGGACAATGGTCGTATAAAGAAAATCCAAAAATGTATAGACCATTAACAATACCAAAAAGACAAACATTTATACCAACAGAAAAATGTTTAGCAGATGAATGTGCAAAAGGAATTCGTGAGGCACGTAATCTACCTCCAGGATGTCCTGTGCCAGTATTAATTTGTTGTCCGTGTCCTAAGTGTAATCCACAATTTTCATGTTAAAATGACTAATAAACATATACCGAAGAAGTACATAAAATATGTGATGCTCTTGTTAGTTGTGAAGAAGGATTAATAATAGAATCTTAGGAGGGATATAATATGGGAAAAATAACAATAGAATCAAACAATGTAGATTTATTGAATACTATGCTTACAGGGATTATGGGGCATTTTAATAAAGAGCAAAATAATTTCAAGCTTAACACGGAAGGTTTTGAAGTAGATAGTGATGATGAGGTGTAAGAAATATGTTAGATGATGTACAGAAGCGAGAAATATTTGAAAAGGTCAAAAAGAAATGTGACGACGGTAACCATGATTTAGTTGATTATATCAATGAAGCAATACGACTCACAGAAGAGCATTACGAGATATTACAGAAGAACCAATCAAAATCATCTGAATACGGAGGAAGCAAAATGAAAGATAAAGACAAAATCAAAGGTATGGTGGAGGGGATACCAAAAAGGGACAGGAAGCAACAAAGTAAGAACTTGTAATCAAAATGATGCGAATTCGGGGAGTCTCCCAAAAGCAGAAAAGTATAGACGCCTGTAATGGTGGTCTTACTTCCACAAGTGGTTGCAGTTAATGAAGCTTGGCTCTCAGGCACAATATCAAAATGACTAATGAAAGATTATTTTTTCAAATAAAGATATTGTTTATTGTTGCAGTAATTATATTTACACTTGGACACATTTGAGGATAAAATGAGTTTGTTATATAATACAAGATTTGAACCACCAATTAAAATGCATCATAAGTGTATGCAGGAACTTATGTGTAATGGTATTATGTTTTTGATGATTATGTTATAATGACTAATGCAGAGTATAGGTATTTAAAAGAGAAATAATGTAAACGAAGACCTCGCTATCATTGTTTTTGATTATATAAGAGGCCAGATGAATTCAGATACATCAAACAGATGGAAATGTCCGTTTTGTAAAAGTTATAATTGGTGGAAAGGAAGTAAACATGTAAATAGTAAATGTTTCAATTGTGGCAGAATATGGATTCTCCGGGTATATGAAAATGAAAATGAAAGTAACAGATGAAGAAATATTAGATGACATCAATACTGGTTGTAATACAATTGCAAAAATTGCAAATAAACATAAGATGCAAGAAAGTAGTATAAGCACAAGGTTAATAATATTGCGTGTAAATCAAAAAATAAAAATATCTGGCAAAGCCGGACTTAGTGGATTACAACGGGTGCATGAATTAAGGTAATTAATATGTTATGTCCAAAACATAAAGATAGTATAGTTCGTAGTGATATAGAAGATTGTAAGGACTGTAAATATACAGATGAAGATTTTGAATTAACGATTGAGAAAGAAGAAGTTATATCAACTGCAAGTATTCATGATGAGAGAACTATTGAAATATCAGGATGTGTTGTTGTTACAATAGATGGTAAATGGTATGAAATCGATTATAATAAATATGTTAAAAGAAAGTGATTATAATGGATAAACAACAACGGGAAGAACTTATTAAAGAGTTAGAAAGAATTAATAAGTTTATTGAAGAAAAAGAACAAGCAAGAAGATTAATAAATGATGATATATTTTGTCTTGAGAGTCAGGCTCGTAATATAAGAGCAACATTAGAGAAGTAAAAATGAAAGGGTACTGGATATGCAAATAGAGAACAATTAGGATATGGGAGTTTATAATAGAGATAACATATCCTTGGTACTATCGTAGGATTCAAGAGTGAGATGTACGATAGCGTTTGAGTATCTGTCGCAAGATTCCATATAAGGTATTAAAATGAAAAAGGAATATCGTAATTGGCTTAAGGAATTTAAGAAAGCAAATGGATTGAATAGTCAGAATGAAGCTATATATAAATTAATTGATATGCAAAAGGTTCGTAAAAAAAGTAAGTGAGGTGATGTTGTATGGCTATGAAATGTAATAAATGCGGCGGTGTCATTCCAGATATTGTGTTAAATATTAACAAAAATAGGAACGATTGTTCAAATCATTTAAAAACTGAGATAAATATACCAATTAAGAAGTGGTGAATATTATGAATCCACCAAAGTGTTGTCAAAAACCAATGGAACTTAAATGTGTAGGGAGGACAGACTATACGCATTTAACGAATAGGGCATATTTATTGTTTCAATGTATAAAGTGTGGAAATGTTGTAAAGAAAAAAGAAAATGAAATTAATTGATTTTGATGTTAATGGTAGAGGGTTTCAAATAGAATATCATAGTGAGGGAACTCCAGCATGTAAAGAAGATAAATATTGGTTATATTTTATTGATAAACCTAAGAAGCAATTGCTTATATGTCTTAGAGAGGATGAATGTATATTGTTATCTGCGTTATTAAATTGGGGAGTTCATAAAAAATTAGTCGAGATTGATAAAGTAGGAGTAGATTTAAAAGATTAAAGGTTAAATATAATGGATTGGGTAGGTGAAGCAATATGGTGGACAACTGTTATAATTATAGGAGCAGTTTTATATCATGGTTCACAGATAATACCTTAGAGGTTAAAGTAGGGTGTAAGTAAAATGTTTAGACAAAGTTTATTAGGATATGGAAAACAGAAGTGAAAGAAATGAATATGAGACTCATAAAAAGAATTGCTTGGAGACTTGGTTGTGTACCTGTATTTTTGGTAGTGTTTTTATTTGACCTTCCTTTTTTAATGACTGCTGCTATGGTTGCTTTAGCAGTATTGGTAGTACATATATTTATTTTGACGTGTGAGAGTGTTATGTTTCAACTTCCAAACGGAGAATGGCAGTATTCAATAGAATATATGAGAGATAATAACAAAGCGTAAAGATATGGCGAAAACAATAGACGGTTTATTGATTCAATGATTGGTTCACCAAACCCTGCTCGGGCCATGTCTGCCGATTGTTGTCTCCCGTCGTTGTTGTTACAATTAAAGAAAAAATGGCTACTATGGATGTTGAAGAATTTATGTGGGGTCCAGTTCCAAAAGATAGTGAATTGGAACACTAGGAAAGGGACGCTAAAATGCGAAAAGAAGGTTATGATTATGCTATTGATAAAATCAAGGCAAGAGAAAGAAAGTTATCTGATAAAAGATGTGTTTATTTAGGATAAGGAATAATGGCAAAGAAAAATAACGGATATTTACAAACAGCAAGATGCCAGGAAAGGAGCTGTCGAAAAGTTACGTCTATAAAGAAGGGAAAAGTATTTGCGTTTCAATATAGATATGCTACTATTAATGAACGGAGGCATAAGTTTGTTTGTGGGAATTGTTATAGAAAGAAGGTAATGAATAAACATAAGTGATGAATATGAAATGTAGATTTTGGAAACACGAATGGGGAAAATGGAGTGAACCTATTGAGGGAAAAGCTAGAAATGGATTTGGTGAAATGATAAGATGTTTTATTCAAGATAGAGAATGTGATGTGTGTGGAAAAATACAATTACGAAAGGTGTAATAATGCAAACAGAAAATAAGATACGAATATTAGATTTTATTTTTATATTGTGTGTTGTATCTTTTATTTTTGTAGTGGCGATTGTATATCAAAATTATTCTAATGTTTCAGATATTACAGAAACATCAGGTAATGATTTTTATCACCAAACAACGTATCTTAAAAGTAATCAGACTATAATAGGAATGAAAGACGAATATTGTAATCCTATAATATCATCTGATATAGGAATAATATATTTTTTATGTAAAGAGAATAGAAGGTGATGAAAGATAAAAATTGAATGTTTATGCGGGTATAAAGGTTGGGCAAAAGGAATAGATAGAACTGTTTTTTGTTGTCCTAAATGTAAAAAGCAATATGATTCAAGAGAGTATAACTTAGGGGTAAGAAATATGGGATTACTAATATGTCCAGATTGTAATAAATCAATGGAAGTAGATTCAAAAAAGATTGATGGTTCAAAATATGAATGTACTTGTAGGGGTTGTGTTAAGTTTTGGAAGTTAGAAAGATTTGAACCAACACAGGATGAACTTCGAGAACTTGTTCAAACAGGGTGAGATGAAACAAAGAATATTGATAGGATTGTGTATAAAATGATTAAAATAAGAAGTAGGAAATTTAATAAAGGATTTTTAGAGATGACTGAGAAAGATATGTTTATATGTATTCTTATCTCTATTGTTGGAATTATATTAGCAATAATATTAACATCTGTTATTTAAAAGGTGATGATAATGGGAAATAAAACAAGTTATCGTTTTGGATTGGGCGGTTGGATGTTTATACAATGTGCCTTACTTGTTATTCATTATGGGTTTAAGAAAACACTTCCTTGGTGGGCATTATGGTTTCCTTTGATAGTGACAGGGAGTGTTGTGGGTGTAATTTTGTTGGGTATAGGAGTGTGGATTGTGATTGTAGTAATTATAGATTAAGATAACTCAAAGAAATTATAGGAAAATGAATCTCAAAGGAAAATCAATAGAGTATATCAAAGGCTATAAGTCGGCTCTTAAAGATAGATTTGATAGAGATATGATGAGAATTAAAAGAGAAATGGATAAATCAAGGAAACAATTGGATGAATCCTTTGAGAAGATTCGTCAGTTGTTGTAACTAAGAAGTGATTAATATGCACGAATATGATGAATATAAAAGATTATTGATAGTTCAATGTGCTATTGAAAGACTTGAGGGTGTAGATAAACCTTTGAATATCATAAAAGCTATTGATGTTCTTAATAAATGGGTTGAACATCGAGTAATTGAGATAGAGAAGAATAGATAGATTGTAAATAGGGGGTAATAATGATGGAAACAACACAAGAACATTTTTTGAAAGATATGATTGAGCGAAATAAAGCTCAATGGTTTGTTAATCATATACAGAGACATCTTGATAAAGGAGATATAGGAAGCAAAGCTGCACACATAACTCCTGGTCTCGTAGGCTGCACGATTTGTGGTAAAGATATAGAACAGATAGCAGATGAGACAGTTAAAGCACTTGTTGAGATAAGCGTCCTTATGCAGAAAAGGATAAAAGAACAGAAGAGTTAGAACAAAGGTGACTGATATGGACATATTTGACGATATACTAAATATATGTGATAATACTGAATGGGTTTCAGATTATAAAATCGGAAGGATTAAGGAACTGATAAAGCAGAACAAAGGCTCTAAGAGGTCGGAATGATGAAAGACTTTGATGCATGGGAAAGAATCTGGGACAAGTCTATGACTATGGCAAAGACCTATCACACATGGAAATCAGGCAAGTGCAAAGTTCATAAAGCATTTTCAAAAAGAAAGGATGCGCTCTACAAGGAAGTGGAGAAGCAACAGAATGGCTCATAATCATGGGAACTGACCATATAGATGGAAATGTGACGGGTGCAATAATTCACCTGATAGGCTGACTAGATGCTTTGAGGTAGGTAAAACATCATACTATTGTGATGACTGTATGAAATTATTTTTTAATAAGGACAAGTAATCAAAAAGGTGCTATGATGATAGATGTAAAATGTGACGGGTGCAAGAAACCCATATCAGAACTAAGAAAGAAAGTCAATACAAAAGACTTCACACAAGTTCTTGGTGACAACGGCAAAGTAGAAGCAGACCTTTGTAATGTATGTTACAAGAGATGGTGTGAAGGCTTAAACAGTATAGACAAGGAATTTGAAGATTTGAAAGATAAAGCAGAAAAGCATTTCAAACATAAATTCCTAACAAGTAAGTGATAATATGGGAAAATGCAAAGACTGTAAGAAGAAAAAGGATCTAAATGTTCAGGGATACTGTGGTAAATGTGCTATTGAAGCGTCGAGTAATCCTTGGGATTGGATAGATTAAGTGAAAAGGTGGAATTATGTTCAAAAACGAATTTGGTAATCCCAATATTGGAGAAAAGCACACGTGCGATAATTGTATTAAAGACCCTTGCGTATTTAGAGACAAACAACCCTTTTGTGTGATGACACAAATATAAGCGGAATAGAGTGAAAGGTGATTGATATGCTAGGAGATGAAGAGATAAGAAGTTTTATCAAGAAATTTGAGGAGACACACCCATATCCCGAATCAAAGAATCAGGAATATGAGTGGTGGGTAACGTGCATGGTTACATACGTCCAGAATCTCAGATATGGTCAAAGCACAAAGCTAGAGACTTTCAGAGCAGACGTAGCAAAGATAGGCGACAAATTCCATGACATACGAAATTTTATGGACGAATGTATACTAGACGTTAAAGAGAATCAGAAGAAATTGTAAGAAAATGGCCAAAGATGATAAAGAACTTGGAAAGTGGATAGCGACATCAATAGTCAATGGACTTAGTATCAAGAGATATGATAAAGGATTCAGCTTCAAGAAGAGAGGAGAATCTATCACATTCAAGGATAAATTTCCAGAAGGGACTACTACTAAACAGATGTCTGATTATATGGCTCAGGCTGCCCTTCAAGGAACAATAGCAAGATAGGGTAAGGAAGGTGATGAATGATGTGTTGCTGTCCTGAAGATAAAAACAAACCACTTTATGTAAGATTCATTGAGTGGATAAAACACAAGTTAGGGTAAGAAACATGGTATGTAAAGACTGCGAACAGGATATCAGAAATGCTATTTCAGAATTAAGTAAGTTTCACAATAAACAATTCGAGAAAGAACCATACCCTGCTAATGATGAGATAAGAAGAGTCACATTATTAACTTTGATGATGCTTCAAGATAAATTAGGTATGGAACGAACAATTATAGTCAATCCATAACTTTCATAATTGAACATGGTAAAATACAAATTAAGACATACAAGAACTTTAGAACCTATGGAAATTACTGTAGATGAATCTGCAATAGATGACTTTTGCGAAATGATGGGTTGGACAAGATTAGAATTTATCAACTCAACAATAAAAGTAGATGACTGTGATTGATGTGACGAAAGGGAGGCAGAAATCGGTGACGCGTCTGTTAAGAAGTACCTGAAAGTAACCTCCCCGTCAAAACAACTCAAAGAAAAATGGCGACAATACTTAAACCATGCCCGAAAGGGTTTCACGATTGCAAGAACTGTCCTGAATACTTTGGGGAAGAATGTATGATTAACGATAAAATAAAGAAAAATGGCTAAAAAATATCAGTTTTATTGTATGGAATGTGGTAAAGGTGACTGTTGGTTTAAATGGGGTTATCCGGTTATCTTTGCTATCATTGGATGGGGTGTAATTCAACTCATTAGAAACATTTTGTAACTAAGTGATTGATATGCAGATAACTCATAGGATAGCTAAGTGTCAGGATTGTAACTGGAGCTGTGAAGAGAATACCCGAAAGTGTAGGGTAAAAGCGTCTAACCATGCTCAGAATAAAAAGCATAAGGTTCACTTTGAACAAGGTGGCTTTACAGTCTATGATTATAGACCAAGAGCATAAGATTCAGTAACAAGGTGATGATATATGACTAAGACTTTTATAATGGTAGATAAAGTAACGGAAACAATGGAGTTAAAAGCAGTCACTTGTGATAAGTGTGGTTGCGAATGTAAAAATGTATATACTGATATTTTATGTAAACCCGCATTTTGTGATAAACCAGAGTTTTTTGAAAGTGTTTGTTATAAATGTTTCCAAAAGTATTATAACAACGATAACAAAAGTAAAATAACATTAATACATAAAGATGGTGAATCAACAACAATAGTAAATAGAACATAATGGTAGCACAATGAAAAAACGAATGATATTAATCGTATTATGTATATTAATGGTAGTTTTAATAGGATGTAATACTTCTAAATATTATGAAGTAAAAGTTATTGGTAAAGAAGGACATATCAATCTCTGTAAAACAATAGAAAATATAACAGTACGATGCAGTAGTGAATGTATTACAGATAGTTATATGCCTTGTAAATATAGCACAAATGTTTTCGGAAAGAGGATGTGTTTTTGTTAATAATTAAACATAAGGTGAGTAATATGAAAGAAGATAAGATTGTATATGCAGTTCGTAAAACATATATTCGTAAAGAAGAAAAAGAAGAACGGATGATATTTGAGAAGAAAGAACAGGGTTGGGTATATCATGCACCTAATGCACAAGACCATACAGAAGAACAAGTTGAAGATATATTAAAGAAATTAAAAGAGCTTAACAATGAATAGAACAATAAAATGGAAACAATTATTTGGTGCAGTATTATTGTTGAGTAGTTTTATTATATCAGATAAATTAATTGGTAGTTCAATGAAAACGTTTATTGTATTTTTTATGGGTTTTATTTTTTGTATTGGTATATGGTTAGTATTTAATAAACATCAAGAATAAAATGGTACTAATAAAATTAACAGGAACGGAAGAAGAAATGGATGCTATATTTTATGCTATGATAACTAATGGTAATACAAGTTCAATAAAGTTAAATGAATTTAATATTAGTGATAAATTATTAGAAGTTATCAAAGAAAAGAATTGCAAGTTTGAAACATTGGAAGAATAATGACAGATATAATTCATATTCAAGCTATTTGGAGATTAAACCAAGCTAAGTTACAAGAGGATATTAAACAACATGCAATAGATTGGACTACTCAAAAGAAGTGTGATTGTTTAGCATATGATGGAGAACTTATTGTTTGTGAACACGTTCAACGAGATAGACGTAAAAAGTTTGGTAAAAGAATTGGTATTCAGTTTACAAGAGCAAATAATATAGGACGTGTAGCATTAGAAAGAGCATTACAAAGAAAGGTGCCATCATGAGTAAATTACATGAAGGAATGCATACAGAAAGAAACAAATGTGAACGACCAAGAAAGGGACATTTTTCGTTGTTTGTGTGGAATTCATAATAGGGATAAAAAACTAAAGTCGTGGAAACAAACAGGAAAAAGATTTAAGGAAAAATAGGTGTAAATATGATAGAGAAGATAGTTAAGTTTAATGAATATTGTTCAGGACCAGGACAACTTGAGGTAACACTTTTAGGTAAAATTATTATTTTTGTTACAGTTATTCTTATTATTATAGCAGCTATTAAACTTTTAAGAGATAAGAAGCGAAGAGATAGGGAAGGTGAAGATGATGAGTAAATGCAAAGTAGTACTAGGTGGAGAGAAAGTAAAATTAGAAACTTATGGTAAATTAGAAACAGTTAAAAAGCAATCAAGTAACAATGAAGAAGGTGTATTAACAAAGATGTGGAATAAAACAATATTTCCAGAAATGATAAAAAGTAAGAAAGAAGAAAAGGAACTTCGTAGACAAATACATAAAGAAGCTCGTAAAGAAGCTTTAGAAGAATTAAAACCGGAACTTAAAGAAGTAATCAAAAAACAAGAACTTGCAAAGTTAACAGGCAAAGGTAAAAAGAAGAATAATTTTTTAGAAAAGCTTGCTAAAGGTTTTGAGGGTAGTGGTAATAGTGGTAATAAAATTAGTGAAATGTTAGGTGGAGGACCAGGTGCGTCAGGTGTACCAAGTCCAGATATTATATCTAAAATGATGGGTAGACAACCAGAACAATCTCAACAACAAGTAGCACCAGTTCGAACAAAGAAGAAGAAGACAAAAAGAGGAAGAACTAAGGGCAGGAAAAATAAACAATATGCTCCAGCTCCAACTCCAGCTCCTGTTGAGAGTCCAGAAGATAGAATAAAACGAATAATTGGATAATGGCGTTAGGAAAGTTAAACGAATGTTGGGTTTGTTATGAAACAAAAAAGTGGGGTAATGTTGGATTCAAACAAACATGTACACCAGTTAAAGGAAAAAAGGGAACGATTGTTGAAGGTTGTTTGATATGGTTATGTTCGGAATGTAAAGCTAATATAAAATGACTACATACACTAAAGAACAAATACTTGAAGAGATAGAGAATAATACAGAGATTGGTCGAGAATTTTTAGAAATAGAAAATGATTATTATGAAAGTTTATTTGATATAGGTGATAATTAAAATGGTTATAACAGGATGGAAGTGTCCAAAGTGTGGAAAAAGACATCCATTGAATACACAAGACGAATGTCATTTATGTGGATGGAAAGATAATAGATAGGTGATAATTAAAATGGTATCAGAATTTAGATGTCCTTACTGTGGTGTAATGATTGATACGGAAACACCCGGAGACAAATGTAGATGCGGAAGAACACAAGTAGCAGATGAGGACTCTAAGAGTGATTAATATGGAATGTAAGAAATGCAAAAGCAAAAACGTGAACTTGATAAAACCAGGCAATAAAGATATATTGTTGAATTGTAATGATTGTAAACATAGAGGGAAGATGCTGGATACAGAGAATATTAGGACAGCTTTTGCTATAAATGATTATTATAATTGCTTGTTATCTGCTACTTTTGTATATGGTCGTATTGATATAGAAATGATAGATAAAATGAAATGTGAGAAGATAGAAGAATATTTAAATAAATAGGTAGGTGGTAATATGGTAATTCCGAAGAAGGTTATAGGTACTTGTAAATGTGGTAGTACTAAGATTAAAGAGGAACCGTGTAGTACGGGAAAGATGGATTATTTTTTGTATAAATGTCAGGAGTGTAATCGTTTAGATAATGCAGATGGGTTTAGTGTTCTAGATAACGAGAGGCGGCAACAATGGGCGAGATGAGAATATTTGATTATAAAGAGGGTGATTTAGTGAACGAGGTGGAAAAAACAATAATTAGTCATAATGCGTTTAAGACGTTAGAGGCACTGAATCAATTTTTTAAAGATAAACCCAACGAAACTATCGCTAAAGAAGACTTTATGGATTTACAACAAGCTGTTTGGAATTCCACAAAGAAAAGATTTAATATAGTTGTAGAAAATAATGAAGTAAAAATAACTAAGGTGTTTGAAAGATGAGGTGATATAAATGGGTAAAGAATTGTTATCTGTTCCAGAAGAAAAATTACCACAAGTTACAGCAATTATTCGTGAAGGTATTGCACGTATTGGCGTTAAAGCGGAAGATGCAGTTGTAGAGAATTTAATACATTGGTGTAATGAGATGGATGAATATACTAAAGATTGGGACGTATTTAGAATAAAGGAGGAATAAAAATGGTAACTGTTGAAAAATTATCAATAGTTAATCTTGTGCTTTATTTTGTATTTTATGTAGTAGCACATTTAATTATAGGTTGGCAAAATAAAAAGATTCAAAGACAATTTGAAGGACATCCAAATGACATGGAATTAGCGGAAGTTGCTAAAAATTGGGATTTAATATTTAAATGGTTTCCAGGAGTGTATATTGTGATTGTTATTTTTTTAATGTTGATGTTATAAAACTATGTTAACTATAACATCATGTGTTATATGCATGGTATTGTGTGTGTAATGCATGATGTTGCGCAGTTGTAATGTTATTATTTATAATTTAGGAAAATGTGGTTATATGGAACCTAAAGACTTTAATATATTGATAGAGGATGGTAGTAGGGTATTACCACAGCTTGTTATAGATGAAAATACCTCTTCTATGGAGCTTTTTGATTGGCAACGTCGAGCGATTAATTATTTCTTTAAATACAATAAGGCAATGTTCGAGGTGTGTACAGGATGTTTGGTTGGTGATACACATATAGAACTTCCTCGAAATTTAGATAAATATCCAAAAGGTATTATGATAAAAGATTTAGTTGGGAAAAAAGATTTTTATGTATATTCATTTAATTTGAATAGTCAACAAATAGAGTTAAAAAGAGTTAAAAATGTTTGGCTGAGTAAAAAGAATGTTGATATTTATGAAATAAAAACACAATGTGGAAAAATTATTCAGGCAACAAAAAATCATCCTTTTTTAATTGATATTAAACAAAAACCAAATAAAGGATGTGGCCGAGGTAAACGTGAAAAAATTGTTGAACGAAAATATAAAACTGTTAAGAATTTAAGAATTGGTGATTTTGTTACAACATTTAATAGAGCACGAATACGTTCACCTGATGGCGAATTAATAAAATATAATTATGGTTATAAAACTAGAAGAATTTTAGAACATAGATTTATTTTGGAACAAATATATGGAAAATTATCAAAATATGAATGTGGGTATCATATTAATAAGAATCGTTTTGATAATTCAATTATAAATTTAGAAAAAATGGATATGCGAGAACATTCTAGAATGCATACATTATCAAACGGATTTTTTGGAAAAAAGTTATGGAAAAATGGGATTCATCCAAGAGGAATGAAAGGAAAAAGTCATAGTGAGGAAACCAAAAATCGTATTTCATTAAATACTTCAAAAGCTAAATTGGGAAAGGATTATATTCAGATTAAAAAAGTTAGTAAGTTTGAACTAGAAGGATTTAATTCAGATAAGTTTAAAAAAAATAAAAAAGAGTCAATTGAAAAATTTAAAAAAACATTTAGTAAAATTCCTAAACATCTTATTTTTGAGAAATGTTCAAAAAGCACAAAAGTTAGATATAGTGATAAAATAGTTTCAATTAAATATATTGGTAAAGAGGATGTTTATGATATGAAAGTTGAAGATAATCATAATTTTATTGCTAATAATTTTGTTGTTCATAATTCAGGAAAAACTTATTGTGCAATACAAATTCTAAAAAAGATTTTAGAAATAGACCCAAAAGTACAGACACTTATTGTAGTTCCAAAAAATATTATTTTAGAAGATACTTGGTATAAAGAATTATATAATGCAGGTATTAGTTTAATAGATATTGGAGTTTATTATGGAAATATTAAAGAGATAGGCAAAGTAACAATAACCAATATGCAAAATTTACAAAATATTAATTTTGATTTATTTGATTGTGTTATTTGGGATGAAATTCATAATTATGGTACCGCTAGATTACTACCTTATATACAAAAACCTATTAAGTACAGTATCGGACTTAGTGCAACAATGGAAAGGATGGATGGAGCGCATTGGAATATATTGAAAGCATTTGATTATAATCTATTTAAGTACACTCCAAAAGAAGCATTGCGTGATGGTGTATTAAATCCATTTAATTTTATTAATATTGGTGTTGAGATGGATAGAGATACATATGATAAATATGAACATTTAACACAAGAAATAAATGCAATAATGCAAGCAGGTGGAGGATTTTCAAAACTTATGAGAACAAATACAGGACTTAAATATCAAATGCTTGCTAAAATGAATGAACGTAAAGATATGGTTAATAATTATTCTAGAAAATTTGATGTAGTTAAAGAAATTTGTCGTAAGCATTGTAACGATAAGATTATAGTATTTAATGAATATAATAATCAAACAAATAAAAGTTATTGGTATCTTTTAGATATAGGAATTGATGCTTGTATTGTACATAGTGGAATATCTAAAGAGAAAAGAGAAGAGAATATGATAGGATTTAAAACAGATAAATATAGTGTTATGCTTACAAGTAAAGTGCTCGATGAAGGTTTTAATTTACCTAAGTTAGATGTAGCAATCATAGCAGCAGGTAATTCGACAGCTCGGCAAACAATTCAAAGGATGGGACGAGTATTAAGAAAAAAGAATAAGGAAAGTATGTTATATCAAGTATATTGTATGCATACTATAGAACAAACGTATGCTGAGGAAAGAGCTATGTTATTTAGAGAGTTGTGTTCTGATTATAGTGAATTAGTTTATGGTATTAATGATAAAGGGTTGAAAGTATGAGAATAGCACAATTTCATTCAAGTTTTAAATATAAAGGAGGTATAATGTTAGAGATATTTATTGCAGGGTGCAAGCATGCTTGTAAAGATTGTTTTAATCTTGAGTTATGGTTGTTTGATGCAGGAGAAGAAATGCCTATTATGGAAATTATAAAAAAGATAAAACATAAAGCACATTTAATTGACGGAATTGTTTTAACAGGTGGTGACCCGTTATTTAATCCACATACATATTTGCTTATTAAAATGATTAAATTAAAGTTTCCAAAATTTAAGATTTGGCTTTATACAGGCTTCACTAAAGAAGAGATAGATATTAATGAACAATTAAAACAGGTGTTTGTATTATGTGATGTTGTTGTTACAGATAGATATGATAAAACAAGACCAATAACTAAGTTAACAGGAAGTGATAATCAACGAATTTGGAGAAACTAAAACAAACATTATCTGATATAAATTATTGGGTTAAATTTATGGGAATATGGATAGTTGTAGTGGGAATAATGTTATCACAATTAATAGAAGATATGAAATATATTTCAGTAGTGTTAGTATTTTTAGGACTTGGATTATTTATATGGAAAGTGGATGTAGGTGTGATAAATCGTTAGGTTTATATATGAACATATATTTAGTTATTTATGCAACTAAAATATGTATAATAAATGGTGAACAATGAAATATATAACATGTTGGACAAAAGAAAAAATTGAAGAATTTGTTAAAAATTATATTGAATTAAACGGAGATATCAAAAAAAGAGATTTAAATAATTTAAAAAAAACTCATAATTTTTGTTCAATTGAAACAGTTAGAAATAGATATGGAAGTGTTGATAATTTTTTTAAAATTATTAATAAAACTCCTAAATCAAATGTAGTGTTAACTAAAGAAATAATCAGTAACAAAATGTTAAAATTATATAAACAGAATGGTCCTATATTTTTTTCAGATTATCCTCACTTTGATAAACTTGTTAAGTATTTTAGAAATCGTCAAAATTTTGAAAAAGAATTAGGTATTAAATGTTTGAGAATAAGAGTTATAGTTGATAAAGATATGGTTATTCAGGTTTTTTCTAAAGAGTTACATAATAGGAAATTTTTTACCAAACAAGATGTTAATAAAATTATTCAAAAACATAATCTTCCTAAAGTTAACTATATCAGACGAGAGTGTTTTAGTATGTTTAAATTAGGGGAAATTATCAATATTAAATATATTCCAAAATCTATAAAATACACAAAAGAAAATATATTAAAAACACTACATGAATATATCAAAATATATGGTATAATATCAAAAAGTGAGTTATGTGACCTTTATAATCATATAGATTTTTGTACAGAAAGTGTTTTGTATCGATTATTTGGAAATTTAAATAATGTTTTTAAAGAATTAGGAATAAAACCAAAACAGTCAATGAAACCAATAGGTAGAAACGAAACTGCTATTTTAAATAAAATTGAAAAACAAAGTAATATTATTTTAAGCCGACAATATAAAGTTGGAATATATTATGTTGACGGTTATGATAAAGAAAATAATGTTGTTTATGAAGTTGATGAATCACATCATAAATATAATAAAATTCAAGATATTATTCGTGAAAATAAAATTAAAAACATTTTAGATTGTGAAGTTATTAGAATAAACGAACTTGAATTTTTAACAAAATCACAAACTAAAGAGCTAGGTGAATTTATATGAGAGAAGGACTTGGCTTTGGCCGAAGGAATCTTATTAAAAAGATTATTGAAGCGAATTGGAATGTAAAAGTTCCTGATGAAAAAAAGTATAATTATAATGAACTTTTATTTATTATTCAGGAATTGTTTACTGAGGAGGGTAAACATTATTTTGAGAAGCGTGTGGGGTTGCGAGGCCATCATGTATTTCATGAGTTTGTAAAATATTTAATGTATAGAAATTTAGCAAATTATGACAGTATGATTTTGATTACTTCTGATAAGGGAACTGGAAAAAGTTCAGCAGCTATCATGATGGCACGTGCTTGGTGTAGACTTATAGGAATTAAATTTGACCCTGCTCGACATATTGCATATAACAATGCTGACGTTATGAATAAAATTGATAAGCTAAGAAAATTCGAGCCCCTAATTTGTGATGAGGCGATTCGGTTTGCAAGTGCTGCAGATTGGAATAAAAAAGAAAATAAAGCGTTGAAGAAAAAATTAGCACAAGTTCGAACGAAGCATTTATTGTATATTCTTTGTTTCCCTTTGAAGGTATATAAACTTGAAAAAAACTATTTGGAGAGTTTCACTAATTATTGGATAGATTTGTTTGATAGGGGTAAAGGAGCAATATATGTTAAGGATAAAAATCCTGTTTCTGATACTTGGCGGTTAGATGCATTTAAAAAGATGGGCAGTTATACTGAATTTACAACATTATCAAAAATTGAGCAACTTTTAAAAAAGCATCCGAACTTTTGGCAATTAATAAAGTTCCCTAGGCCGCCCAATTGGCTCTATTTGAAGTATTTACGTGTCCGGGAGAAAAATATCTACGACGATGAAAACGTTTTAAAGAATTTGTCAAAAGAAGATATACATAATGCATTATTGGTATTAGCATTAAGAGATATTATGATGCATGACCAAACATTAACAATGAATCGAATTATTCTTCATATTAAAAATGAATATGATATTAGTATAACAAAGGGCATGGTGCAAGCAGCTGTGGAGGATGCAAAACAATTAGTTACTAAAATAAGAGAACAGGCATTATTGTCATGACAGAGGTTATTAGACAAAAACTTTGGAATATTGAGTTGGTTGTGGACGACATAAAACAGTTTCCACAGACTTATAAAACTATTTTAGGTGATTTATGTAGTGACGGAACTTGTCAATTTGTGTTGCGTCGTAAGATGAATAAGTTGTGTAAAGATGGTGTTGTATTTAAAACAACAATACCAGGTACAAGATTTGGTCAGTGTATATATTATATGCCAAATAAAAAATATTATATTTTGGTTGAAGGTGGACGAATTGGTAGTCAAACATATTGTTTTTTTGATTATAAAAGAATTAGTCAATATTATATAGAAATAAAAGATTGTTGGCATTTAGATATTACAAAATGGATTAATTGTGGAAAAAAAATATTTTTTGAAGGAAATATTTTAAAATTTATTTAGGTTATAATGAATAAAAAAGAAGAAATTTTGGATTTTATTAAATCAAAAAATTTAATAGTAACACGAATGGAATTTAGAAAATTTTTAGATAAAAATAATATAACAGTTGGAACAATTAGAAAGTATTTTGGTAGTACTAGGAAATTAGGAATTTTATGTAGAATAAATTTTTTAAAAGTAAAAAAGTTATCGCATAGAAAATATTCAAAAAATATATTATTTTAATAGTTCAGGAATATTATAAAGAACATGGAAAAATAACAAAATCGGATTTTGTAAAAATGAATGGATTAACTCCACAAACTGTTAGGGCACATTTTGGTTCTTTAAATGAATGTTTAAAAATAGCAAATATTAAATTGTCAAAAACAATTTATCCGATTATGTGGAAAAAACATAATATAGAAGTAGCTGTAAAGAAAATTTTTAAACAATATAAGAATATTAAAAAAGTTGAATTAGGTAAAATTTTATGTAGAAAAAGATTATGTTCAACTAAAACTATTAGAGCCAGATATGGAAGTTTAGATAATTTGGTAAATATACTTGGTGTTAAATTTAAGTCATCTTTAACTGACCTTAATACACGAATTGGAAAAAATGAAAAAGATATTTTAGATAATATTGAATTAGAAAAGAATGTTATTATTGATAGACAATATTCAGTTCATAAGTATTTTGTTGATGGTTATGATAAAGAAAATAATGTTGTTTATGAAATTGATGAAGAACATCATAAAACACAAAGAATTCAAGATTTTATTCGTCAAGAACAAATAGAAAAAAAGCTGGGTTGTACTTTTATAAGAATAAAAGATGGATGGTAATAATTCATAAGATTTATATAGTTAATAAATATATAATGTATTGAAATGAATATATTAGCTAGAATCAAATAAGAGGTTGAATAAATAATGGTGTTATCACTTGCTAATGTTATTGTAATTGTACTGTTTACATATTTCACCAAGTATTTAGTAGAGTTAATTTTTAATCGAAAACATTTAAAAAATTTACAAGTTGTAAATCAAGAAATAGAAAAAATGAGAAGTATTCCAATAAAAACTTTAGAGGAGCAAAAAAGATTTTTAGATATGAAATATCCAAGGAAAGGAAAATTTAAATTTCATTGGAGAATGATTTTTTCTGTTATATGGCATTTATTTTTATTTACTGTTATATTTCGGTTGTATATGTTTATGTTTGATGTTATTGGATTTAATTTTAGAATATGGCAAAGTATTTTAGTTGTGATAATATTTCCGATATTATTTAATATTTTGATGAAAAGATTCGATTTAGAAAAAGAAGATATAAGAATATTTTTTAGAGGAGGTCGGAAAAATTAACACCAAAAAGAAATGGACAGATGAATATTTGTTTGATGCTGCCAGAAAATATTTTGGAAATAAAATAGTTAGAAGTAATGATATTACTTATTTAAAACGAAAAATTCCGTTTTGTTCGGGTTGTGTATTAAGTGATAGATTTGAAAGCCCAGAAAATTTTGCTAAACTTGCAGGACTTAATTTTAAAGCTAGAAGAAAAATAACAAATGAATTAATAATTAAAAATGCTAAGGAAATTTTTAGTAATGATAAAAACAAGAATATAACACGTTGTCAGTTTTATGATTTATTATATAAAAAATGTAGAATAAGAAGAAAGACAATATTTGAACGATTTGGACGTTTAGACAATTTAGCAAAATTGTGCAATTTTAATTTTATTCAAAAAATAAATTTTCGAAAAGAATTTTATTATGAAAAGAAAGATATATTATTCGATTTACAAAAGATTTTTAGAAAATATCCAAAATTAAAAAAGACTGATTTAAAACAATTTTATGGTAAAGAAATTCGTTGTTATAAAGATTGTATAATGAATAAATTTGGTTCATTGGAGAATGCAGCTAAGTTGTGTAATTATGAATTTAAATCTGAACAGTATTTTATAAAAGAAAAATTAATTAAAAAGTTGAAAAATGCATTTGATAATAGACCCGAATATTTTATTAAATCAAAATTAAAAAATTTTGGAATAAATTCAAATGCATTAATACGATATTTTGGTTCTACTGATGCAGCTGCTAAACGATTAGGATATTCATTTTCAATACCAACACGCAAGTATATGAAATTTCCATTTTTAGGAAAAAATGAAACAAACATTTTAAATAGTATTGAACAAAAACAAAATATTAAATTAAAAAGACAATATTCAGTATATACTTATTTTGTTGATGGTTATGATGAATATAATAATGTTGTTTATGAGGTTGATGAGTATCATCATCGATTTAGAAAAGAATATGATATAAAAAGAGATAGTAAAATTAAGGAAATGTTAAATTGTAAGATTGTTAGAATAAATGAAAAAGATTTTTTAAAACAACATGGAGGTGTTGAAAAGGACGCTATTAATTCATTGCGGACGCAGAGTTCCCAAAAGTTGGTTCCGTAGACAAGCAAAGAGAGCAGCAGGATTGATTTCGTTTCAAGAACATATTTGGACAATTATAAAACAAAGCCTGAATATGGCTAAACGAAAAGCAAATGCTGCAGGTACTTTAACGTTTATTTTAACAAATGATAAAGAGAGTGAGGATTTACATTATGAAATTCAGTGGATAAAGATAGTTATTCGTGGAACAGAAGCACAGGAAAAAGAAGAATACGAAGAAGCATTAACAATGTATCAACCGTTGTCTAAAACGTTTAAGAAGGAGTTACCTAAAGATGTTAATATGAAAAAACATTTTAAAACTAAAGTGTTAAGTGGTGCTAAAGTACAAGAAGCTTATCAAAAAGGATATGGTGCTATAAGTGATAATAATATTGCAAATAAGTTATTAGAGATGGGCATACTGACACATATTGAAAAAATAGATGACCACCAGTCAAGAAATGATGTATATTAAGGTGTGAACATAATGAGATATAGATATTCAAAAGAGGAAATACTTAAAAAATTAGATGATACATTTACTAAGTATGGTGAGTTATCAAAAAGTGAATTAAGAAAATATTGTAATAATGGTCGGGGTATTTGTTGTTCGAGTGATATTATTGTACAACGATTTGGAAGTTTAGACAATGCTGCAAAACAGATTAATAAAAAATTTAAAGATATTACTAAATGGAGATGGTCAAAAGAAAAAATCATTAAATCGTTGATTAAATTTTATAATGAAAATAATGAACAAATATTTAAAAGTGACCTTCAGAAATCAGATAAATTATGTGATAGGGCAACTTTGTTTGCATATTTTAATTCTTGGGAAGAGGTTGAAAATGAATGTAATTTTAAATTTTCTTATAGTAAATATAATAAAAATTGGACCAAAAAAGAGATAATTGATAACATTAAAAGATATATTCAACTTAATGGGGTTATTAAAAAAATTGATTTATTTCTTTTACATGAGAAAAATATAATACCAGCGTACCAAAATATAATTAGGATTTTTGGTTCAATTGATAATTTAGCAAAAGATGGAAATATAGAATTTCAAAAAACATATAGAATAACAAAATGGACAAAAGAAAAAGTTATTTTAAGAATAAATGATGTTTATAGAAAATATGGAAACTTATCAATTTCACAATTATTAAATTTACCAAGAAGTGAGATTTGTGATAGAGCTGTTATTTTTCGATTTTTTGATTCATGGAGAGATGTTGAAATTAATACGGATATAAAATTTATAAAGATAAAATATAAATTTGGATGTCACGAAAAGAAAATTTTAGATATTATAGAGAAGCACGATAATATTCAAATAGAACGACAATATAGGGTTGGTCGAAGACTAATTGATGGTTATGATAAAGAGAATAATATTGCATATGAAATTGATGAATCTCATCATAAATATTATAGTGTTCAAGATTTTTTAAGAGAACAAGAAATTAAATCTAGATTAGGATGTGTCTTTATTCGAATAAATGATAAAGAATTTTTGGAAAAATTAGGCCAGAAAACATTAGAAGATTGTAGAATTGAAAATTAAGAAGGGGTAATGTTTGTATAGATAATTTTAATCATTATAAAGCAAATATATATATAAAGAAGTACTACATTATAATTTTATGATTATAAAAAATAGTCTGAATTTATGCGGGAATTCTATATATTTACGAAGAGGTGAATAAATTGGGTTATATTCCTGGCAAACAAGAAGCAAAACCAGTATTACAAAAGGTAAAGCCATTAGTTGATTTTAGTAAAGGTGTAACAGTTATACGTCCAAGAACTGGTCCAGGTTCTGTACGAAGCTTACAGAAAAGCTATAGATATAGACCAGGACGTGGCGGAAGGTCTGATAAAGAACTTTACGAAGAAATTTATGGACGTGTTGATGAACAAAGAGTTCTTTCAGAAGTATCACAAAGACAAGATATACAATTAGCAAAACAACAAGCACTAACAGGAATAGGTGGACCTAAAGGAGTGTACACGTCTGTTACAAAACCACAAAAAATATATAAGTCAAGCAGAGAAACGCCAATATCTGATTTAAGAGCAAAACTTGGAATTTCTCAAGATGCAGATATTAGAATTTCTCAAAGAGACCCACTTTATCGTAAAGGTGGAGTTATTCCAGTAACAGGATTATCAAAGGGATATGCAGAAGTTCGTGCAGAATTAGGAGCAAGACCATATACACAACCTAATGTTGTTCAACCAGTTGTTGTACCAAGTAGAAGTCCGGGTGTATCTAGAGCACCACGTGTAATGGGTGGGGGTGTATTACCATCATATCAAACATCAATGTTTGATATAACCACAACGTCATTATTTGCACCTTTAAAAACCAAATTGTTATATCAAGATGGGATTGTTGGAGAAACAGGATTTAAACAAATAATAGAACCAACGTCAGTAGAAAGTAAAATTGGACTTTTATCTGGAGTATCACCAACATCAGTTGCAAGTGAGACAAAATTTATAAAAACAGTTATACCAACGTCAGTAGAAAGTAAAATTGGTTTAGTTGATAGAGATACAGGAGAAATTACAGAACTTGATGTTACTAAAAAGATATTAGAACCAAAAACAGAATTATTATTTCAAGGAGGGGCTGTTGGTAGTACGATATATAAATCAGTTGTAGAACCAACATTAGCAGAAAGTGAAATAGGACTTTTACCAGTTGTAGAACCAACATTAGCAGAAAGTAAGATTGGTTTAACGGATAGAGATACAGGGGAAATTACACAGTTAGATATGACCAAACGTCGTCGAGATAAGAAAACGAAAGAATTTAAAATAGTTTTGAATCAACTTAAAACAGGTAAAGGTATTAGTGTTGAAAAAAAAGCAGATGTACTTGCAGCACGTAAGATTATTTTGTACAATGTTGAGGCTGAAAAATATAATAGGGGAAGTATTTTAGACAGAAGTGTAACAAAAGAAAGGAAACTTCAACGTGATAAAGAACAGTTAGAAGCATATTTAAGAAAGAAAAAACCAGATATTGATTCAACACAAATATTAACATCGATAAGACATTCATCTGGCGGTGCTATTGATGAGAGTATTTTATTAAAATTAGATGATAAAGTTCCATTAACAGGATTTGCATCTCATCCTGCTAGACGGGAAACTATATCAACTGGACCAGCACCAAAACTTGATACTGAGAAAATATTAGCAGGTGTAGGACTTACTGATAAAAAAGTCGATTATGCAGATATACAACAAAAACAAAGACAGTTATACGGACAATATGTAGAAGAAGTAGCAACTCCTAAACAACGATTAGCATCTCGTGAGGATTTTAGAGAAAAAATTCAAACTAATACAGATAGAATAGAAGCATATAATGTTAAAGTAGATGAATATAGTAAAAATGTTGTAGCATTTAATGAAAGAACTAAACGTGCGGAAGAACGAAATTGGGAGTTATCTCCTGAAGCATATAGTATATTGTTGCGAACAGAACGAAAATTAAGTGATGAGCAACAAAGACTTGAAAGAGAGAGAACAGAAGTTATATTACCTATTGAGACAGAAACCAAACAATTATCAAAGATATTTGATAGAGGTATTTATCTTGAATCATATCCTGGAGCACCATCAGCGTTGTTGGATTTAACTTTGGCTAAAGGAGAAAAAACACCTGAATTGTTAGCAGTTGAGAAAAAAGTAGCTAAAGGTGAAGAAACTTGGTTGCAAAAACAGATAGCATTAGATGTTCTTAAACAAACACCAGAGTATGATATTGCAGAAAGAGTTGCGGGTGCTGGTTGGAAAGTTAAAGCAATAGAAGAAGGCTTTGATTTGACTACACCAAAATCTAAATGGCCTGAAAAATATTTAATAGCAGAAAGATTATCAGATTGGGAGAGAGAAAAAACACCTGCTACTAAAAGAACTGAATATTTAGAGTCGAAGCGTAAATCTCTTAAAGGTTTGCCAAGTAAAGGTTTAGTTACAGTTAAACTACAAAAATTAAATGAATATGGACAATCTTTAGTTTATGAAAAACGTAAGTATCTTACTGATAAACCAAAATATATTTATGAAACTGTAACAATTCCTAAAGCTGAAGCTGAAGTTAGGCTTGAAAGAGAAATGGGTGGATATGCTACTGTTACAGGATGGGCAACAGACAAGCCTAGTATAGAACGAAAAACAAAAGATACTTTATCGGTTGTAGCAGGTGGAGCATTACTTGATATAACAGGAACAAGAGGATTAGCACAAAAAACAGAAGAAGTTATGAAAAAGATTCCAGGTAGAGAATATGCATTAGATAAATTATCGGAAGCTCAACGTGTTATATATCGTAAACGAGAAGCAGAAAGATTATATCAAGAACAATTAGTACTTCCAGGAGATAAAGGGTTTATAAGAAAACGGGGTGAAAGTTATACTAGACAACTTGGATTGGGAGCTATGGCATTAGCTGTTGACCCAAAAACATATTTATCTGCAGCAACAGTTGGTGGAACTGCAGCATTATTTGGCACAAAAGGTGTAAAGTTTGTTAAAGGTGGTGTAGGAAAATATGGTTTAAGAGCAGCAACTATATTACCTGCAACTAAAGTAGCACGAGATATTTTTACAGAATATGGGGGAAAAGTAATTGGTAAAGTTCCATTTAATGTTGAAAGATTAACTCCTCAGGAGTCATCGTTATTAAGTAAAGGAACTAATTTAGCAGTTGGACAAAGAGTTGCTCATGCTGCAGCTGATAAATATACAAGTCAATATTCGTGGTATGACCCAAAACGAATTGCATATGAAGTTCCTGGACTTGCGTATGTTCAAGAACAACGAACATGGACAGATAAACGAACAGGACTTTTAGAGCAGAGACCACCAAGTGTAGGTTCTTTACCAATTCTGGGTAGAGGATTTAGATATGAACCTAAACAGAGAGAGTTTATAAAAAAGAGTGTTACAGAATATTTTAAAAAAGAGGGTTATACAGGTAAAGATTTAGATGCAGTTGTTAGTGGAACTATGAGATATCGACAACAATCATTAGGTGGTACTTTAGCAGGAGCAGTTGCTATTGAAACTGCATCAGAATTAGGGGCAGGGAGAGCAATTGCAAAAAGAACTGCACAATTAGGAATTGATAAACTTCCAGCAAAACAAGCGGCATTTTATGTAGGTCAAGAAGGTATTGCTGAGGGTGCGCTAGGAGTTCAATTATACGGTCAGGCTCGTGATATATCAATGACACCAGGACAAATAGCACTTGGAGGAGCATTTGGTGGATTATCAGCAGCAGGTGCTGGTTATATAGTAGCGGGAGGTAAGATACCATTACCAGGATTAAAAAAGATTCCACCGAAGTGGTCAGCAACAGCAGCAATGCTTGGTACGTATGTAGCAGACCCATTAGAACCTGTAGGTGATATTTTAGGTTTAGGAATAACAGGTGTTATTGGTGGACCAGGCGGAGCATTTTCACAAACATATATGAAAGTAATGGGTGGAACGCCAACAGAAACTAAAGAAAAAGATTTAGGACTAAAACAAGTTGGCAAAAAAGCAAAACCAAAAAAACCAAAGGTTATAAAATCAAAAGTTAAAAAAGCACGTTATGCAATGATGCCTATGTTAGGTATAGGCGGAGTACTATCGCCAGTGCCAGTGCCAGTAAGAACTGGTACAAGAACACCATCATTTGGAGGAAGTGCGTTAGTTCCTGTACCTGTGGCATCTGAGGTAGAACAACGAAGAGTTAGAGAGATGACCGAAGTAAGATTACCAATACTTCCTCGTGATGCAAGAAGTCCATATGGAGTACCAGCATTAACAGGAGTACCTACGCAAGCATTAACATCAGCATTAACAGGAGTACCTGTGCCAACATCTACAGCAGTACCAACACCTGTGTCAACAACGTCATATAGTATGGTCACAAGCTTATCAACTGCAGCACCAGTTATGATATCACCATTTAGTCCAGCAGCAATTTCAGCACAAACAGGAGCCAAAGTTGGTGGACTTGGAGCATTTGGAGGAAATATGCCGTTTGGATGGCGTAAGAGACGAGGACGAGGTCGTGGCATAGCAGAATGGCTTGTTGTAAATCCGTTAAGAGATTTACCGGGAGAGTTTTTAGCTAGACAAAGAGCTAAAGGTGAACGTGTTGGTATGATGTTAGGAGGTTCATCTGATTTTAATAAAAAATTAAAGGCTTTGATATAAATGTATAAGATATTTAGTAACAAAAAAGGTTATAGTACGGGTTTCACTTGGGTCTTTGGACTTGTCACAATTTTTGGTCTGGGTGTGCTGTATATTGTATTTAATCAAGTTTTTACTGCTCATTTAGTACCAATAATCAAAGCACAGGTAAATGATTCAACAACTATTGATAATGCAACAAAAGCAGAAGTAAATGCTGGTATAGATAAATATATGGATTTTTTCCATATTATGCCCTTTGTATTATTTTTTGTAGTTGTGATATATATGTTAGTAGCAGCGATACGAAAAGAACGGGAGTCTGAATATATATAAAAATAGAGGTCTGAATAGAATCTAAATAGAGGTGGCTACAATGAGTAATTTTTCAAATATAATGGGAGGAAGTGAATTTGCGAATGCTGACCCTATGGGAATTTCGGGTGGAGTTGCTGCAGATGAGGCTATGGATAAAATTTTAGGAAAAACTAAAAAAACAAGAAGTGTAGATTTATTCGGAAAGAATAAACTTCCTGGTTTAGATGCTAAAAATTTAAAATCTATGAAAATGCCATCTTTGTTGAATAATAAGAAACTTCCTGTTATGAAAATGCCTTCTAGTTTAAAGACACAAAAATTTACAAATATGAAAATGCCATCAGGTTTGGATTCTCGAATATTTAAAAATAAGATGGTTAAGTTAGAAAGTAAAATGAAGACTAATTTACATCCTGAAAATGTCGGGTTTAAGAGATTAAAACAACAAAAAGGACTTTCATTATGGGGAGATAAAGATGGAGATAAACTTGCAAATATATTAGATTGTAATCCATTAGATAGAACTAAACAAGGTGGGGCTCATAAAGTGTTAAGTTTTTTAGGTCGTGGGAAAACAATGGACGAACCACCACTACCACCGATACCACAACTTCAAAGTTATAAAGATAAATATGGAGAGTTGGAAGTTTATGGACGAAAAAAAGAACCATTATATGCACCTATAAGTACATATAAAGATGTACCATTAAAGGGAACAGAATCTGGAGACGTAGAGTATATTTATGGTGGTGCATCAACAAATATTAATGTAGAAGTTCCATCTAAATTACAAAAAATTAAAGATGTTATATCAAAAAAACCTAAAGATATAACATCAAAAGATGTGCAAGGTGCAAAATATGCATTAACACTTAATATAAATAAAGATAAACCTTCATTTGACCCGTATGATGAAGAATTACAAAAAGAGTTTGCATTATTAGATGAAGAAGATGAACCAAGTAAATTTCGTAAAGGATTAAGTAATGTTTGGCATGCTACAGGTGCGCCGCAAAAATTACAAAAACTTAAAGAAGAAAAAGAATGGATGGAAGGCATTCGAAAAGAAGCTCGTCAAGACGCTCTTAAAGAAGGAACAAAAATAAGAGCTAAAGAAATATATGAATCTGAAGTTAGACGAACTTTGGGCATTAAAGATACAAGAACACAAGATGTTGAATCACAAAAAACAAGTGTTGGTCGTAGATTTGTTCGTGAAGTTGATGCTGGTGTAAGTACTGGTGTGCAACCATTTGTACAAAATGTTAGGCCAAGTATAGGTTCGATGATGGGTTTAAGAGCAGGAACGGGGCCGGGATTTGCTATGATGGCGGGATATAGAGCTGACTCACCATTTGCAGTGAAAGTTGCTGGTATGATAGGAGATGAAAAGATGTTGGAGCGAGCTCAAAAATTTCAAGAACAGGCACAACAATATCAACGTCAACAACAGCAACAACAGCAGCAAGTAACATCTGTACAACAATCAACGTATAGTCGTCCAGAACAACAGAGAGCATCAACAGAACAGTTAGAGGGGGTATGGAGTCCTTATAGTAAGAGAAAGGTAGGATATACTCGTGGACCTTATCGAAAGCATCGTTAATTGTAAGGGGTATTCAATGAAGTTCAGAAGACAATTATATTTTTTGGTATTAGTAGTCATTTTATCTATTTTATTAACTCCAACTGTATCAGCTTGGCAATTAGGTTGGCCAGTATGGGGGACAAAGTTTTCTCAGGATAATGCAGTATTAGTTTCTAACACAGAATGTTATCGATGTAATCAACCAAGTAGAAACGTACATAAAAGGTTTCTTGAGGCGATATGATGAAGAAACTTTTTATGTTCTCAATCTTGATGATTTTCATGGCAGGTTTGGTTAGCGCTACCAATTTTTCAGTGAACAACACGTGGTGGGTGGACTACACAGATAGAAGCACAGAGGCAGAAGCACTGGTAGATATGAGTCCATCGAGTATAACAGGAGTGAATACGGGCGCGGTTTTTAGTTCTGCGGGGTTTACTTTTGTCAAATCAGAGGCCGACCAGATAGCATATGGAACTTCAAACTTGATAGGCACAGGAACTAATCCTGTGACAGTTAATATATGGCTGAATCACACCGATGCGGTATTAGCTTTCAATGATTACTACAGGTACACGAGCGCTCGTCAGTCAACGCAGTTGTTGACGGGCTTAAATAATCATTCTAATGGGGAGATGAGGTTGTTCGTCGGATTTAGAAGTGGGTCTCAAGGAGTTTCTGTTGACGTGATAAATCTCTTCGCAAACTGGACAAATGTAGACACAATGCTTACTTTTGTGTATGACGGAGGAACGAAAACCAGCAGTAGTAGTTTTGATATTTATATTGACGGCGTATTGTTCACAACAGGGAAGGCAGCATTTAGTGCAGGTAGCGCTCAAACGTACAATGGATTAGCTCAAGAGAGTCTCTTCGATGGTGTAGTTAAGACTGCGAGTTTTTACAACAATACGGCTTTTAATGCAACACAAGTTTTAGAACTATTCAATAACTGCGTTAATTTTAACCCGTATAATTTAAGTGATGGATGTCCAGGAATAGCTCCAGCAATGGTCAATTCTACTTGGAATATGACAAGTGCAACTGCGAACTTCACTGCTCATAGAACGAACCAGAGTTTTCCTATTCCTACAGAAAACCCTGAACCATCCTTAGAAGTTGACACAGATATTGCAGCAAATTGTAGAATCGGAGTTACTAATTCTAACTGGACTGACATGAACAGCTCAAGAGACTGTTCGACTACTGGTGGGATAAATCAAGTATGCACTCTTGGAGCTTTTGAAGCGTTTAGCGGTAGCGGATTTAAAACATTATATGTGGCTTGTACTAACTTGGATAATATCACGATGAGTGCTCTTTCCACAAGTGGTGCTTTGAACGTGAGCTTCAATGTACCTCCAGCAGTAACAACTCCGGTATGGACATCTACTGGTGGATTTTCAAGTGGTGCAAGAATTTATGGCCAAATCATTGATAATATCACAGCAGTATGTACTAACTCAGATGGTAATGAATTATGGGGTTGTAATATAACAATAACAGACCCTGACGGTGTACTAATAGCTAATAATGTTGCTATGACTAATACAAGTGGTAATGATACTAATATAACAGTTTTATATGATACAAATTTTGAATTAAATAAAGCAGGTAATTGGTCAATAAATTTAACAGCTTGGGATAATTCATCATCTACAGCAATAAATAGTACTATAATTGAAGTGGCAACAAGTAATTTTACAGTATCAACTAATCATTATGGTTTTACAACAGGAGGGATACCTACAGAACAACAACTTGCAGATTATATAACTAATTATACTTATAATTTAGTTGAGATAACTGATAATATAACAACGATAAGTATAAATTGGCCTACAACACTTTCAAGATTTAACACAAGTTACAATTCTAATCTAGTTGGTGGATTAAATATAATTCTTGATACTGATTGTAGTGACCAAGCAAACGTAAGTGCATATATAGCAAACATAACTAATGATTGGCCTGATTTACTTACAGGTAGTTATCAAAGTGCAATAATTTATTTGAGTTTAGAATTTTTAAATAATAGTTATACAGCAATAGAAGCTGATGATTGTTTTAATAATATTAGTAAGGCAATAGTTGCGGCAACAAATAATCAGTTTATAGTATATGCAAGAGGATATAATAGTAGTGGTTTAGATACAAGTTATATTGAGCCAACAACTATGAGATATAATGAAGAGACAACAGGTGCAGCATTAATTAATTGGGAAGCAGCAACAACTCGTAATACAACATACCTTAATAGAATATATAATGTTAATTCACAAAGTGTAACATTATTAGATATAGCAGAGTTATTACAAACAAGAGCTTATAAGATATTGAGAACAGGAATAAATTCATCAACAACAATAGTTAATACAAGTTTAGCACAGTTGACAAATGCAGATGTATTAGTATTTAATAATGGTTCAACTAATTGGGTCAATACAACGGTTCAAATAAAATCAGGTAGCGGTAAAGATGTTTACGATTATACGAATAAAGATATATTAGAAATAGATACCGATTTAACTTTTAATGTAAGCGTGTTTAATCTATCAGTTACATATTTAATGCTTGATGATTTAGACCATTATCAATTAACAAGCAATACACAAGGAACACTTTACAAAGCAACAACAAGTGGATGGAGTAATTTTAGTTGGGACGATGGCAGTAGAGACGGAGCAAGTCAAGTAACTACATTAACAAGAAGACTATTTTATTTATACGATGGAAAATTTACAACAGATAATATATTTCAAGTTTATTATGGATGGCTTAATGTTTCGTATCCTCAAAATTGGTCAATGTATGATTTTATAATAATAGCTGACCAAAATGATGCTGAGATAGATTTAATAGTTAACCAAACTTGTGTGCTTGGTTATATAGGAGTATTTGATTATAATGAAAGCAATGCAACATGGGTAAGTGAAAAACAAGCTGAGATTGATGTATGGTTAGCTTTTAATTCAAATATGTGCGGAATATTTGCCAATGGGTTAGATACAGCTACAATAAATAATGCGACAGATTTTGAAATTAAATTTAAACAAATAATTGACCATATAAGGATAACTAAAGGTAAACTTGCGTACCTTAATACCTATACATATAATGAAGAGTATTGTACTTGGGGAGACGCTTGTATGAAAGAAAGTTGTGTAAGAAGATGGAATGGAACCAATGCAAGTAATCCAGATAGTTATAGTTGGGAAGATTGGGATTTGGAATTGGAAAAATCAACATATTTCCATAGTCATAATATTGAAGTAATATGTCAAGGATTTGATAATAGAACAGCAGCACAACCATATCAAGTATATAATTATACACAGATGATAAATGCATATTATGCAAGCAAGGTTTTAGGTTATAATTATTGGAGTTGGAATCAACCAGACTTCCAATATGCATCAGATATTTATGTTCCTGATGTTGGTACTGATATGAGCAACTCCTGGCAGACAGACGATAATGAAACATATTGTAGATTATATTCAAATGGAGAAATATGCTATAATAAAACATCTCATGAAGGATGGCAGGATGACGGAAGAGTATTTGCGAATGTAACTTTATACGCAAATTTGCATGATGATGCCACACCACAAACCTATGATATACTCATAAGCGATGGAGATAATGGCGAATATAATTATACTGTAACAACAGCAGGTTCAGGATGGGCGTATAATACCTATGCAATATCAATGAATACATCAACACAATTTTCAAATGGTAGATATAGGATAGAAGTTGCTGGGAGTACAGCAATAGCATTTTTAGGTTTTGATAGTAGTGGAAGTACATGGCAAGGATTTAGAAGTTGGTTTAGTGTTGATAGTGGAAGTACGTGGACTACAGAAACAGAGAATACTTTCTATATGTTTACTTTAGGAATTAATGATTCAAGACAAGCATCATTAGATTCTGGTATTGAGATAGTTAATCAAACTGAAACTACAGAGTATTATAGGTATAATATTTCATTAATAGGAGTTCATGATTTTACTTTAGAAACTTGGTCATATCAAGCAATTGTAGAACTTGGAACATTTAATAATTTGACATATTGGAATGGAACAGCTTATAATAGATTGTATCCTATGAATACTGATACTTGTGATACAGATAATCCTGTGTGGAATTCTACAACAGTTAATGGAGAAATATTTCAGAGTTGTTATGAAGTAAGTGGAGTAAACTATACTTTTAGAATAACATCGCCTCATATGAGTCAACAAGATTTTGTAGTGTTTGGTGAAGGTCCACAAAATATTAGTCAGTTATTTGTTACACCAACAAATCCTAGATTCAATCAAAATTTAGATGTTACATTTAATGTAAATAGTAGTGACCCAACTGATACGTTAGATGTGACCGTAACTTGGTATAATAGTACAGATAATAGCACTTGGATAAATGTGGCAACATATGATACAACATTTAGTAATGTTACACATAATACAAATTATACAACATCAAATGGACAAGGAAGAGTTACTGAGAATTTAACTAATTATACTTATTGGAAGGCAGGTGTTACAATATATAATCAATTAACATATCTGTATGCTAATAGTTCATCAGTACCTGTTTTTCCTTTAGAAAATTTAACAGTATATGGTGAAGCTAATTTTACTGAAAGTAATCAACAACTTAATGCAACATTTAGTGTTATAGATTATGATGGCGGAATTTGGTGTGGTTTGAACTTATATAATGCAAGTATGGTATTTACAGAGGTTGCGAATTCACCAACAAGTACTATAGGTGCATGGCAAAATCTTACTAATGTTTATGATGGTGATTGGAATACTTATGGTTATGGTGCAACACTTGCAGGTATGTATTTTGATTATAATAAATTGAATAATTCGTTAAGAGAAGGAAGTATTTGGAGAGTTAAAGACGGTGATAATGACACAAATTTAACAATACCAGCAGCTTGTTGGGATGCAGATGAAGATGTGTTATCATTAAGGGTTTCAAGTGACCCAACATTTGGAGCAAATCAAGCAATTTGGTATTGTGATAATGGTCCAGCATGGACAATATTACGAATAGTATCAGGAGTTGGGACTGATGATATTTATGGACAAGCTATGTATTTTTATGCTACAAATGCTACATCATCAAATGATTCTGTAGTTAATGGAACTAATACATCATTGTTTACTACACTAACAAGTGATGGAGCTTATGAATGGAATATAGATTGTAATGCAACAGGTAATCCTTATCCGTTACATAGTGAACATTATGTATTTAGATATGATACAACAGGACCATGGTATAGTGATAATACAACTAATGCAAATTCAACTTATCCGCAAATAGATGATGTTATACAACTTAATGTTACTATTCATGATATGTTTACATTTGCAAATTGTACTTTACAAATGAATGATAATGGTACTTGGTATAATTCAACTGTAAATACTTATGGTGCTGTTGAAAACCAAACTGTGGATAATCATACATTTACTGTACGCCCAATAAGCACAGCAAATAATTCTAATGTTGGCTGGAGAACAGTATGTTCAGATTTAGCAGGTAATTATAATACAAGTGATGTATATAATTTTACGGTAGTAGATACAACATTGCCTAATTTTTCAAATGGAACGTCAGGTAATAATTGGTATCCAAATTTAACTAAACAATTTGGTTCATTGCCTGCAGGTAATGTACAGTTAATAACTGATAGCGGAGTAGCACATGGTATAATAAATGTTAATAGACATAATTTAACAATGAATTTCACTTATTATGATTATAACTTATTCCAGGTTGAAGAATTAGTAATATGCGACATCAATGGAACAATATATAATTATACTATGTTTGACTATAATAATACGAACTTAACAGTGACAAGTAATGTATCATTACAGGGAATGACATTTCAAAAATGTAGTATTAATATTAGTGCATCAGACGACCATACAATAGAAGAAATTCCTAAGTATAAAGTTTATACAGTAAATAATGGTTTAGAATTTGAAACAGAAAATGATAATATAATAAGAGTTCAATTAACACAAGATAAGGAAAAAGATAAGCCATTTTTTGGACATACAATATTAGATAAAGTAAAAACAAAGAAACAAATTGATAGATATAATTTTGAATTTGAATTTGATGAACCAGTAAAACAAGTAACATTTACAATAACTGCAAATAATAAAATATATCCAAGAGTAGATAGTAAGTATTCAGGACATTTTGTAGTGTGGAATGAAGAATTAAAAAGAGGTAATTGGATTGATTTTAACGAGTTAGAGATAACAGCTAATAAATATAAAATAAAGAAAATTAATGATTATGAATATGAGGTAACAATAAAATTAGATAATCCAAAGAAGACATTTATGTTTGAATCAATAGGAGGAACTAATGTATATAATGCATCATATTTATTTTATATAGGTGGGGAAGTTAATATAAGTAGCAATAATGTTTATGATAATGTATCATTTGCAGATTGGAATATAACAGTAATAACTCTTGATTCGTATCCTGGATGGAATGGTAGTGCAGTAATAAATGATACGTGGGTAATATTAGAAAATATAAGTAATGGAACATATCAGTTAGATTTTAGTCACTTTTGTTTCTTTTCACAATCACAAGTATTGAATGTAACAAATCTTACGCAGAATTTAACATGGAATTCATATGAATCTGTATATAATGTTAGAATAAGAAATATAGCTACTGGAGTATTTTTAGATGGTTGGAATATATCATTTTATAATTATGCAAGTGGAGGATGGAATAATTATACTAATGTAACCGCAGCAGGTTTACAAAATTTTACATTTAATGCAACTACATATAATATGACAATAGTACGAGCAACTTATGATGATTATAGTGTTAATTTAACATTGTCTTGTCAAGAAAATACAACTGCTATTATTGATATGAATTTTTTAGCGCAGTTTTATTTATTTGATGAAGCAACATTGGGAGTGTTTAATATAAGTGGAACGGATTCCGTAAGATTTTTATTATTTTGTCCAGATGCAACATATACAACGTTAATTAATACAACGTCGCCTATAATACCGATAACTTGCGACTATATTAAGTTTAAGTTCGTTATAGATTATACAACAAACGCAGGGGAAACGTACTACAGAACACTTATATTAGACCCTGACGATGCGTTTGAGGTCGATATATATTTAATAGATATGATAACAACTGATTGGATATATAATAGTTTTATAATAGATGATTTATTAGAAGATTATACTAATCCGAGCATTTATATAAAGAAAATAATAAACGATGAAACACCACAAATATTAGCAGATTATATTGATATCGAAGATAAGGTGGGAGCGTATTTAATAGAAAATCATGAGTATATTATAGAGATACATAGTGATAATAATGCTGTAAGAGTATTAGGATTTTATTCAGCAGATATAGGCGGAGAAAAAACATTAAGACTATACAACATAGAAATAAATCCAAATGGAATAGGATTTGTTAATAATGTTCAATATTATGCAGGTATAGTTAATCGTAGTGGTAGTGGAGGAACTGAATATTATGCATTTGCTAAATATTTTGATGCAGCAAATATTACAAACAATGTAACATGGACATTATATTCAGGAACATATAACGGAACACTTGTATATCAAATTGTAAGTACAGGAATGGATATAGAATTTGAATATAATATTACAGATGAATATAATGCAAATGTAACATTATATAGTGATATGTTTATTGCAAGAAGTGAACATAGATTTGTAAAATTATTAAGAGAGTTTTCAGAAATACAATTAGATATAATGGAACATTTATCTACAGATTTTGTTAATTGGTTCTTTATATTATTGTTAGGAACTATAGCAATCATGGGAACTATAAGAACAGCAAATATGTTAAGTTTAATATTGGTAGGTTTTGCGTCATTATTTGTGTTATTTGGATGGTTTGGATTAAGTAGTAGCATATTAGCGTTGGCAGCACTTATAGCATTATTTAGTGTTCTTAAAAAAGGCGATAAAAATATGAGCAGGGAATGAAAAAATGAATACGGTATTTAAGGTAATGGCATTTAGTATTGTAATCAACTTTGCAATAGGTATTATGATGACCGCAATACCAGCATTTGGTGATGACCCATCAACAATGGGGGGAATGTCATATGATAGTAATTATTCAAGTGCGTTTGTTGGAGAAATGAATCAATCAATAACTCCAAGTGGGGTTTTAGAGGATAAAGGTAATGCTATTTATAGAGTATTAGATATGATGAATATAGGATTTATTTCAAGATTTTTAGAAAGTATTCGTAATTATATATTTGGTTTTGTTAAGTTATTAGATAATATGATAGGGGGATACTTAGACCCTATAGATAGTGTAGATAGACCAGTAAGAACTATATTATTTGGAAATTTTCCGTTTGGAATATTATATGTTTTAATGACTATTGGATATATTTATGGAGCCTGGGTATTATGGACAGGCAAAAGTTTAGATTGAGGTTAAAATGCCAAATGTAACAGGATGGACAGAATTGTTTGATGGAAATTTGATAGGCGCGGCTTTTACTATGTACGATGCTGCATTTTTAGGATGGACAGTTGCTATGTTATTTTTTGTTTATCAAGGAATGTTATATTATAAAACTCGCAATTTAACAATATGTTGGATAACAGGAATTTTCTTTGCAAGTATGTATGCAGTAAGTACTATTGTGAAAACAATAAGTGTGCAGCTTATATTTATATTATTAGTATTTGAACTAGCAGGAATATTGTATTTTTTAATATGGAAGTAGGGTGTAATATGGCAAAAAGAAAACGAACAATTATTACGAATAATAAGGAAATTCATGAAAAATTAAATCTTCTTAATTTTTCACCAGAAGTATTGCTAAGAGATGTTAAAAAAATTCAAATTGAAAAAATTGTAAATAATATAAATCGTACTGGAAAAATTTTAGATATAGAACTTCTTGGGGATTATATTATTATTAAGAAAATAAATCCAATTAATTATAATATCTATTTAAATAAGTAAAAAAGTATATATATAAAGGATAAGACATTATGTTTTTGTAGGCGTGTCAAATAGTGTGTTATTACATTATTTGAAAAAAAGTATATATATAAAGGAGTAAAAGATATATAATATTAACTTCGGAGGTTGATTAAATGTTTATGCAGATTGCAATAGGAGCGATTGGTATCGGTGTGGTACTAATGGTAGGTTATTTGGTTATTGCTCAGGTTAGAGCAGCACTTCCATCTAGTACAGATGGTA
>SDBV01001143.1_pt1 | contig 39505 bp, 34 predicted proteins | sample 2277081 | NCBI WGS metagenome assembly SDBV01 (sample SAMN10402039, study PRJNA504765) | marine sediment metagenome | isolation source: marine sediment core GS10_PC15, 223 cmbsf | place: Arctic Ocean: Southern Knipovich Ridge | collected 2010 | reverse complement strand
ATCGCTTTTAATTTCCTGTAGGTGGGCCTGTATAAGTCCCAAATCATAATCTTCAATTCTGGCTCGGTTGTTTACCCGGTCGTCAAATGGAATACGAGCTGCTAATTCTTGCAAGCCTCTCAAATTTTCTCTTTGAGCAATAATACTCCTTGAACCAACCCGGATATAAGATCGACGCTGAGCGCCATTACCTAAAGTTGTAGGTGCTGAATAAGGGCGGTTTATCACCAGCCGGACACCAAAGCACTAAAATATATTGCTCCTGTATTATGTAGGGTTGTGTAATTGGGAAATAATTGGGTGAAATCCTATGCCCAAACTGAACTATCTCTCCTTGAATCGTGTCTAGTTGATTTTGTTGTAATCCAGCAGGAGGAAATACAGGTTGCCCATTTTCTTCTGCAACACCTATTAATTATATATCCACCACCCCAATTGTGCAGATCATTGGCAAAAGCACATATCGAGTGTAAAACATCTTCAGGATTCCAACCTTCCTTTAATTCGATCCTTTCCCATTCTATAGTATTTCCATTTAATAAATCTTCTATGTTTATTGGTAATGCCATTTTAAATCACTTTCATTTCGGTTTCAGGACTCAGTTGTTTGAGTAGTTGCCTTATATTGGTTTTGGCCATATCAGTACTTTCTGTTGTGCAGTTGGGGAAAAAGGTAGCCAACTTTTCAAAGTTCTCGTTGGCTATGTTTGGAAAGGCGAGGTCAAATTTTTCTTTACTCATTTCTTTTATTTTTAACCTTTTTTCTTCCATGCTTCAAATTACTTATAAATTTTACGCCGCCAAAATATTATATTGGGTTCAACGGATACGGAAATGACTGTACATACTTTATCAATATAATTAAATGTTTTTAAATCCACATTTTATTGAATGAAAATGGACCAGCTTCTGAGAGCATTTCTAAAAATTTTATTTCTCCAAAATTTGAATCCAATATACAGACAATAACGTTAAAAAGTGATGGCATATTACGGCAATGGTTAGGCTAATTATCAAGTAAATTTCAATAAAACGTATGGAATGTTCAACAGTAAGATACACGAAGTTTTAGCTGTAAGTACAGAAGTACGATCGGTGCTGTTTGAGGAAACTAATATTATTTTACATGGCTGTAAATTACCCCCTTGCTCAAGTCTTCCAGCCCGGTTCTGTGGGTAGGCGTGACTTGGGCCTTTCTTTTATAGCCTGTATGCCTGAGTAATGCCTGATTCAACTTACAATGCGCATCTTTACCAGAAAAATAGCCTGAAAACCCTGGCACTGTCCATCATTCGCTGGAAAAACACATAATACAACTTGCAATGACCATTCTGCATGGGAAAAATACATTCTGCACGGAAAAAATCATGGTACAGACTATTTGTATAAGAAAATTGAAGAATTTAGATATAATTTTTGGTGGAATTAATTTTTCCTATGCCATTTAAAGAACTCAATGGTTGAGCATTTTATCATTTATCAGATTAGCGGGAATTTAATTGATAATGAAAGCCAATATCGCGTATCGCGATACACGATATTAAATGTTAAGTTGTTGATAATAAGTATTTATTATTATATTATTGCATATCGCAATATACGATAATTATGAATAAGAAACCGTTTATAAGCATGCGGCCACAGGATATTGTGGTGCTCTTAAAACTGGTTGTCGAGGAAAACCAATCCTGGAATCAAATCTCACTGGCAAAATCTCTGGTTATGAGCCAGTCAGAAGTAAGTGAATCGCTCTCCAGGTCCAGGTATGCACGGTTATTGTTTGATAAAGACTACAAAGTAGCCAAACAAGCTTTCATAGATCTCCTGAAGTATGGTGTACCCTACATTTACCCGCAGCAACCAGGTGCCGTAGTAAGAGGAATACCCACTGCACACAGTGCCCTTCCCCTGGCCAATCATATTCAGAGCAGCGAACATTATATATGGCCCTACGCTAAAGGACATATGCGTGGACATAGTATTCAGCCTTTTTACAAGTCCGTAGTACAGGCAGTAGAATTTGATCCAAAACTATACGAATTGCTTGCCCTGGTCGATGCCCTGCGTGTGGGTAGAGCCCGAGAAAGAAATTTGGCACTGGAACTCCTTAGAGAAAGAATATTGTGATAAACACCATAATAAATCGAAAGGCAACAATAAAAATTGCAAAGGCCTTAGGCCAGCTTAACCACGAGGTTGTATTTGTAGGTGGGGCCATGGTGAGTTTATATATAGATGATAAAGCAGCAGAGGACATAAGACCTACTAAAGATATTGACCTTACTTTTCAGATTACTACCACAGGTGAACTGGAGAAGCTACGCGTAGAGCTTAATGAGAAAGGCTTTAAAGAGACTCCAGAAGAAAATGTAATATGTCGATTTAAATTTGATGACGTACTTGTTGATATTATGTCGACCCAGGAAGTAGGCTGGGCACCGAGCAATCAATGGTTCGAATCAGGGTTTGAAAAAGCTATCGCTATCGCGCTTGATGAAATAGAAATAAGGGTTTTACCCTTGCCCTATTTTCTTGCGTCGAAGATTGATGCCTTTTTAGATCGGGGGATTAAAAATTTATACGCGAGCCATGATTTTGAAGATATTATCTATCTATTTAACTACACATCGAATCTTGTTGAACAGGTATTAGGGTCAGATCAAGATGTTGCCAAATATTTAAAAGAATCAGTTCAAAAAATTCTTGGAGATGATAGTATTTTGGCTGTAATACCAGGCCACCTTTTCTTCGAAAATCGGGAGGAAAGAATGGAGATCATTACTGAAAAAATGAAACAAATTAGTGATGGGATTTAACGAACTCAATAGCGTCCAACATTACATCATTCACCAGCTCAGTGGGATTAATTTAAATACTAATGAAGCGCAGGAACTTACTACTGACTATGGTGCACAATGGGTGTACAAATCTTCAGATGAAATCCAACGCGGTGTTTATGAAGTCTTGGTGGAAACCCTCGAGCATCCTTTTATGTTTAAAGCTACTTTCATCCATCTTTATTTTCTTTTTGTAGGTTCGTGAGGTCACGAACCATGGAAGTAGTTTATTAAATTTCCGGCTTTCGGTATTTCCCAAAAACACCCCAACTTGATCCGCCGTATCAAAAATGAATTCTTTGACAGCGTGCCGCAAAAATCTATCTCCTTGGTCCGCGTCTCCACGGACCATAACCTCGGGCATCCTTTTATGTTTAAACCCGGATTTGTCATTAGGGTTTTGTGATGAAGGATTAAAGTACAAGAAAATCAGGTGCTTAGGTGAGCCTGCCTGCCGGCAGGCAGGGAAGCATAGCTTAAGTTATGCTGACGAGCCAACTTTGTGTTAAGTGCCTGATTTTGAAGTAATTTAACCATGTAATAGAAAGTCTAATGACAATTCTGGGTTAAAGCTACTTTCATCCATCTTTATTTTCTTTTTGCAGGTTCGTGAGGACACGAACCACGGAAGTAGATTCCTGGTTGCAAAAGCAGGGTAACAACCAGAAATATATCAGTAAAAATCCAATGACTGGCATCCCACCAAAGTGCAATCTGTTCCTTACATATTAGTTACAAAAAAAGCCGCCAGGACAAATCTGTCCCGACGGCTACACTCAGGGGTATTGAAAAGATTTATGTCAAAATTTCATTAATCCCAGATTTTTTATTAGGGTTTTTGTGATGAAGGGTTAAAGTACAAGAAAATCAGGTGCTTAGGTGAGGAAGCATAGCTTAAGTTATGTTGACGAGCCAACTTTGTGTTAAGTACCTGATTTTGAAGTAATTTGACCATGTAATAGAAAGTCTAATGACAATTCTGGGTTAATCCGCTCGATCATGCAGGAACCGGTTGTTTCCAATAATCTTATTGTCCTCATTCAAAAAGAATTTCGAAATATTTCGTTCTGATGAATGGGGTGCATTCCGGAGAACTATTTTTTTCCTCAAATAAGCCGGAACATCAAGTTTTTCTTTTAGTTCTTCATCATTAATGGTATGTCCGCCATGAAGATTTCGAATATTGTCAATTCTCTCTTTTGCACGAATCTCTTGCAAATTTTTTGTTTCACTGGTTTTTGGCATTCTATCGCTATCAACAATATCGCTTATGGGAGTTTCCTCTTCAATCACCATATCATCTGGTAAATCTGAAAACAAGCCATTATCATCATCGATATCTTTTTCCTCTTTTCCAGGGTTTTCAAAAAAGTATCCCTCTTCAAATTCCTTTTTAATTTTGGTATCTTCATTTTCAAATTCTTCCTCCTTAATAGATCCTTCACCGGTTTTTACATCATTAATCCCGCTTTTAAATATATCTATCTGTTTGGTTGACTCCAGGTCAAATATTTTTTTATCATCTTCCCCATTTTGTAATGAGGCTGTCCCCTGGACTTTCTCAAATCCTGAGGCAATTACGGTTACCCTAATATTGCTCTCCAAAGCGGGGTCAATTCCGTGTCCAAATATGACTTCAGCGCCATCACCGGTAATTTCCTGAATGTATTCAGTGATTTCTGACAATTCATCCATCTGTAGCTCTGCTTTGTCACCGGATATAATGGATAACAATATTTTTTTCGCTCCCATAATATCCCTGGTGTTTAACAAAGGCGACATTAAAGCTTCCTCTGCAGCCCTAAGTGCCCGGTTTTCGCCCTCGGTTGTTGACGAACCCATCACCGCAGCCCCGGCATTCATCATTACCGTTTTTACATCCTGGAAATCCACATTTACATAACCAGGAACAGTAATGATTTCTGCAATCCCTTTAGCAGCGGTAGTAAGTACGTTATCTGCCTGTGCGAATGCCTGGCTAATTGATAAATTACCATGGATTTCACGTAGTTTATCATTGAGTATTACCAATACCGTATCGCAATTTTGTTTTAGCTCTTTGATACCCTGCTGTGCAAGCATCATTTTCTTCTTACCTTCAAATGCAAATGGAACCGTTACTATTCCTACCGTAAGAATATCCAAATCCCTGGCAACTTTAGAAATAACAGGCGCCGCACCTGTACCGGTCCCACCACCCATCCCGGCAGTGATAAAGAGCATTTTGGTATCATTCACGAGCAATTCACGAATATCGTCACGGCTCTCAATGGCCGCATTGCAGCCTTTCTCAGGGTTGGCACCAGCACCTAACCCCTCGGTAAGGTTAATTCCGATCTGCAACTTATTTGGAACCGGGCTATTTTCCAGCGCCTGAACATCCGTGTTACAAATCACAAATTCCACATCTTTAATACCCTGATTAAACATGTGCGTAACCGCATTGCTACCGCCCCCTCCAACGCCAATAACTTTAATTATTGACTTGTGGTGGGTCGGAAGATCGAAGTTGTACGAGTTTTCTGACATAGCTAATCAATTTTGTGAACCATCAGGTTCATTTATAAAATTTGAGTGTATCTTTTTTATCATTAATAATCACTTTTCGAATCAAGGTCATCAATCAATAGTGTCCTTGTTTTTGCCATAATTTTCTTAAAAAAATCACCTCCCTTTTGAAAAGAAATTCCTTTATCTTCCTTATTCAATCTTACTTCGTTATACCTGTTTTCACGCTCGTCTACGGCCCTGAAACCGGAAAGTACCAATCCTATGGTAGTTGAGAACATAGGGCTCTTAGCTGCTTCTACCTTGCTTTTCCCAAGATGCTCATTGGGATGACCAACACGGGTATCCAGGCCTGTCATATATTCGAATAGTTGTTTCAGGCTTTGTAATTTGGCCCCGCCTCCGGTAACAACGATACCACCGGCAAGCTTCTGATCGAATCCCGAGTTAATAATCTCTGTATGCACCATTTCAATGATCTCATCCATCCTGGCTTCAATTATGTGTGCCAGGTTCTTGACAGAAATCTCCTTAGGAGGCCTGTTTCTTAATCCGGGTATCGAGACTATTTCATTTGGACTTGCCTCTTCAGCAATGGCTTTCCCAAACCTTGTTTTTAAAAGTTCCGCCTGGTGATTCATCACCATGCACCCCTGTTTGATATCTGTTGTAATAATGTTTCCACCAAAAGGAATTACTGCAGTATGGCGAATTATATTGTCGAAGAAAATAGCAATATCAGTAGTACCTCCTCCAATATCCACCAGACATACACCAGCCTCTTTTTCATCTTCACTTAAAACTGACAGACTTGAGGCAAGAGGTTCGAGGATAAGGTTCTCGATCTCAAGTCCGGTTCTTTTTACACACTTGTTAATATTATTAATTGCGTTTGCCTGTGCTGTTATTACATGGAAATCAGCTTCAAGTTTTACTCCTGACATACCCACAGGATCGCGGATCCCTTCTTCATAATCTACAATATAATCCTGTGGCATTACATGGATAATTTCACTGCCCGGGGGTATCACAATCCGGTACATATCATTGGTGAGTTTATTTACATCCTCAATCGTTATTTCATCATCGGTCTTCGACCGGGTGATGCTACCATGATGGATAGAACTTCTGATATGCTGACCGGCAATTCCAACATTTACAACCTTTATATCAATTTTTGACTGCTCTTCAGCCTCACCAATAGCACGCTGAATTGCATTTACAGTCTTATCAATGTTGGTCACAATACCACGAATAACTCCATCGGATACTGCTTTCCCCATGCCCAGTATTTCCAGTTTCCCAAACTCATTTTTACGTCCTACGATCGCGCAGATCTTTGTTGTCCCAATGTCGAGACCTACGATTATTTTATCCTCTTCCATGTGTGTATTTGGTTAGATTGTCTATTTAATGTCACTCGCATATAATTTGATTACTATACTTCAGGTTTACCCTTTTATAGTAGTTCCATCCTTTATAGGGAAGGATCCTTTTATAAAAAATATCCAGTTTCCTGAATTTTTTCTCAATTTCTTCGGGAAGTCCAAATTCAACTACCTGCTTTGTTACCTGTGGATATATATCAATTTCTCCTTTGTCATTGATATCCAGTTGCGCTATTTGAGCTTTCCAGAATGGGTCATTATTAATAAATTGCATCAATTCAAAGTATTTTTTTATACCCCCTTCAGATGCATTTTCACAGGACACAATACTATCCGCAAAAGAACCGGTGATTAGTAAAACCCTTGAAGTAAATTTCTCTGAAACAGGCAGGATCATGCCATCGTCGTCGATATATGCATCGGGACCATTTTTCCGTACAATTCTTGCCACCGGCCGCCTCTGAGATACTACCACCAGAAGGTTTCCTTTCAAGTCCCTGTAGGATTGGGCTTCGCTTATAAATAACTCATTTTCCAGTCTTTTTTCTATATCACGAAGTTTTAACCGATCGATTGTGTTCCCTTCAATAAGTTGGGTGCCTCCATAAGTCATGATATTTGACAGGTATTGTTTATCTATAAAATAGTTATTATACTGATTTGAAATTTTGATAATCAGTTCATCATATTGACGACTATTTTGCTCCCTGTTGGCAAACCCGATAGAAATAAAAATCAGAACTGATACAACTATCCAGCCAATTAATTGTTTAAAATTCTGTTTTATATAAACTTTCATCATGCGGTCAGTTTTTGTTTTATAGGTTCCACAAGCTGGTCAATATCACCGGCACCCATTGTAACGAATACATCGAGGTCGTTTCGGTTAAGCAGGGAGACAATTTTCGATTTTGGACAAATGGATTTGTCTGAGACCAAAATATTATCTAAAATTAGTTGCGATGTAACCCCGGCAATCGGTTTCTCCCTTGCAGGATATATTTCAAGAAGAATTACTTCATCTGCCAATGAAAGGCTAGTGCCAAAGTCGAAGGCAAAATCCGCCGTGCGGCTGTATAAATGGGGTTGAAATACAGCTGTGATTTTTCTATTGGGATACATTGACTTTAATGACTTTAGGAAGGCGGTAATTTCTACAGGATGATGCGCGTAATCATCAATGTATATGAGCTTATCCGACTTAATGATGTACTCAAAGCGCCTTTTTACACCCAGATAGGACGATATTCCTTTTCTAACCTCTTCGATACTCAGACCCTGATCGAGGCAGGTTTTAATAGCAGCCACAGCATTTTCAATATTGTGATATCCCGGTTGAAGCAATTTCAAATCAGGAATCGTGAACTCCCTGTCAGCATAGTCAAATGTAAAATACGCATCTTCAATCCGAATATTTTTAGCAGCGGCATCTCCCTTCTCAAGTCCATAGTATTGCTTTTGCCTCCTGTCTATGTATACAGAATTAATGTTTTCATTCATAAGCAGTGTACCGTTAATTGATATTTGCTCAGCAAATTTCTTAAATGAATCTGTCAGGTTATTTTTATCTTTGTAGATATCCAGGTGGTCAGCATCAACGGATGTTATAATCGCATAATCGGGATGTAAGGTCAGGAATGACCGGTCATATTCGTCAGCCTCCACAACCATCATTTGTTCTTCAGCACCCGTTTTATTTATAAGAATATTTGTGTTATAATTCGTTGAAATTCCTCCCAGGAATGCCGTTACATTTCGGTTAGTAGCAAACAATAAGTGAGCAATCATCGTGCTGGTGGTTGTCTTGCCATGTGTTCCGGCCACAGCTATTGTGTAATGGTTTTCCGAAATTTTACCCAAAACCTCCGCTCGTTTTAGTATTTCATAAGGTCCATTTCGGAAAAATGTCAATATCTGATTATTATCTGGTATTGCCGGGGTGTAAATAACAAGTACTTCTTTTGGGCTTTCAACAACTTTTTCCGGCAACGTTTCAATGGCATCCTTGTATTCTACATAAATCCCCTCTTTTTCAAGTGCGGCCGTCAGTGTAGTGGATGTGCGATCATATCCTGAAACAGTGTATCCCAGCTGATTAAACCAACGCGCCTGGGCACTCATACCGATTCCTCCGATACCAACAAAATAAATACTATGTAGGTTAGCCAGGTTCATACGTCAATTTGATCTGCAATTCGTAAAACTTCACTGGCTATATCATAAGTTGCATTGGGTTTCCCCAACCCGGATATATTTTCTGATAATTCTGCTCTTTTATCTCCATTCTTTAACAGTTGCAATGCAACATTCGCCAGTTCCTTTACAGCATTTTTATCTTCTACAACCAGGGCTGCATTCTTTTCTACAAGCGCCATTGCATTTTTAGTCTGATGATCTTCGGCAACATTGGGAGAAGGGACAAAAATCACCGGCTTTTTTACAAGACACAATTCGGAAATAGATAATGCTCCTGCCCTGGATACAACCACATCAGCAACAGCATATGCAAAATCCATTCGATCAATAAACTCAAGCAGATGTATGGCTGGTTCCTTGAATTCTTCCATTCGCTGATTCATTTCCGAGTTATACAATTTTCCTGTTTGCCACAAAACCTGAACATCTGCCTCAATCCAACTTTTCATATTACGAATAATGCTTTCATTGATCGTCCGTGCCCCAAGGCTACCTCCAAGTATCAATACCACCGGAATACCTTCATCGAGTTCAAAATATTCAAATGCTTTATTCAGATTATTCAAACTTTCAGTGATGTCTTTACGAACAGGATTTCCGGTGACTACAATTCTTTCGGCGGGAAAAAACTTATCCATATGATCATAGGCAACGCATATTGACTCCGCTTTACCCGCAACCGCTTTATTTGCAATTCCGGCATATGAATTTTGTTCCTGGATCAAAGTTTTAATCCCCTTCTTTGAAGCAGCCATCATAATCGGGCTACTTGCATAACCACCAAATCCTGCTACCAGGTCAGGCTTGAATTGCTCCAGGATCTTATTGGAATGGAAGAAACTATGGATGACTTTTACAGGAAACAACAGGTTCGAAATTGTTAGTTTTCGCTGCAAGCCACTTATCCACAGGCCAATTATTTTATATCCTGCCTGTGGCACCTTTACCATCTCCATTTTATCCTTAGCGCCAATGAATAATATCTCCACTTCCGGTCGTAATTCCCTGACCATATCAGCAACAGCCAGGGCCGGATAAATATGCCCACCCGTACCTCCACCGCTGAAGATTAATTTCAGTTTATTTTTATTACTATATGGTTCTTTTTCTTTCAATTAAATATTTTATAATTTATGCTGCCTTCGGCATATTTTTAATTTCTCCTAACCCCTTATCAAATGAATAATCCACTTCACCCCGCGCCACACTTTGTATTATTCCCAGAGAAATACCTGTAAAAAACAGTGATGTTCCTCCCATACTTAAAAAAGGTAACGAAAGGCCGGTGATGGGTCCTAATCCTACTACAACAGCCATATTAACCATTGCCTGGATAACCAGGGCAAAAGCCAGCCCGGCTGAAAGCAAGCCTCCAAAGGCCCGTTCACTTTTTGCGGCTGCCCTCATACCGCGATACAACAAAATAAGATACAGGATCAGAATAATAATTCCTCCAACCATTCCATACTCCTCAATAATGATCGCATACACAAAATCGGAGTATGAGTGAGGAAGGAAATTTCGTTGGTCACTTTGTCCGGGCCCCTTTCCTGCTATTCCTCCGGTTGCAATAGCAATATGAGATTGCTGGGCCTGAAAGGGCATTTCTTCGGAATTTATAAAGCCTTCAATCCTGCTTATAGCTGTGTCGCCGCGTTGCCCCAGAGACATAGCAGCAACACCAACAAAGAATCCCACGACCCCAAGCATAGCCAGGTATTTAAGCGGCACCCTACCGATGTACATTACAACCATACAAGTGACAATTAGTAAAGCAGCTGTAGACAAGTCAGTCATTGCAATAAGGCCACTTATCACACCAATCCAGACTAAAATAGGAATAAGGGATTCTTTTATATCCGCTATATTTTGCTGCCTCTTCGAAAGCATACTCGCCAGACTGGCAATTAATGCGAGCTTGGCGAGGTCAGAGGGTTGAAATACCTGTTTGATTACCGGAATAGTGATCCACCGTGAAGCCTCATTGATGGTGGTCCCCGATTTCCAGGCAAAAAGCAACAACGGTACTGAGATTATCAAGGCAAACCTTGAAATACGGGAATAGTATCTGTAATCAACTTTATGTGCCAGCCACATGGCAAAAAGACTAAGCACAACCAGCGCCGAATGTTTTATCAGATACACCTCCACAACCTCCATGTTGCGATACGCTAGTGATCCAACAGCGCTATAAACAACCATTATACTAATGATAGCAAGTAACATTACCACCATCCAGATTACCGGGTCACCTTGCAGATTCTTTTGGGTCCATTCTTTCATAATCCGTGAAATGTTTAGTTTGTATCGGCCATTGATTTATATTTTATACTCAGTTCTTCAACCGCTTTGCGAAATTGGTCTCCGCGATCTTCATAATTTTGGAAAAGATCAAAACTGGCACAAGCCGGCGATAGAAGAACAACATCGTTTTTCTGCGTATATTCCAGCGCTTTCAGTGCCGCCATTTTTATGTCATCCGTTTCCAAAATGTTATTAACAAGTGGTCGAAAAGTTTTTTCTAACTTTGTATTATCCACACCAAGGCATATCAGAGTATCAACTTTTTCCTTTACCAAATTCAGCAGTCGGGAATAATCATTTCCCTTATCCTGGCCACCGGCTATCCATGTAATGGATTGCTTATAGGCATCCAAAGCGTAATAAGTGGCATCTACATTGGTAGCTTTGGAATCATTTATAAAATGGATCCCATTGATCTCCCCTATCTTTTCCATTCGGTGGGGAATATTTTTGAATGAAGCAAGTACATTTTTAATTTGTTTTTCAGAAATGCCCAGAGCTTGGGCAGCGCTCACCGCACACATGATATTTATATAATTGTGCTTACCTGCCAGGGGAAGGTCTCCTGCATTTAATTCAATATCTCCAACCAGCAGAGAATCATTCAAATAATATGCATACGCGCGGGTATTCATTAATGAAACACTCCGCGTAATACAACCAACTTCCTGGGGTTTCAAATTCGATAAAATTACTTCATCATCGGCCCAATAAATAAATTGATCTGATCCCTCCAGGTTTTGAAGAATCCTGGACTTTGAATCAATATATTTTGAAAAATCATTATTATACCGGTTGAGATGATCAGGAGTAATATTCAGCAAAATGGCAACTCTTGGATGGAATTTAAACATTCCGTCCAGTTGAAAACTAGATAACTCAACTACATACCAATCATATTTATTTGCTAGTACCTGTCGTGCCAGGCTAATTCCAACATTTCCGGCCAAACCTGCATTGATCCCTGATTCATTGAGTATATGGTAAACAAGGCTTGTAGTAGTAGTTTTGCCGTTGGTACCAGTTACAGCAATATAATTTGCACTTGAATTTTGGTAGGCAAATTCGATTTCAGATAGAACAGGGATATTCTTTTCGTTAGCTTTCAGCACGATTTCAGCTTCATCCGGAATTCCAGGGCTTTTAATAATTACATCGGCATTCAGTATATTACCTGTGGTGTGATGCCCGGATTCATACGAAATTCCTGCCTGCTTCAATTCTTCGAGATATTGTTTTTCAATTTGGCCATTATCAGAAACAAAGACCTCAAATCCTTTGCTTAAAGCCAGTAAGGCAGCACCCGTGCCACTTTCTCCTGCTCCTAATATTACGATGCGTTGTTTCATTTGCTTTATCTCAATTTCAATGTTGCCAGGGTCATGATTGCCAGCAGTATCCCAATCACCCAAAACCTTGTCACTATCTTAGCTTCATGATAACCTTTCAACTGATAGTGGTGATGCAATGGCGACATAAGAAACACACGCTTCCCCTTGCCATATTTCTTTTTGGTATATTTAAAATAACCTACCTGTAAAACCACGGAAAGATTCTCAACAAGAAAAATCCCACACAAAATCGGGATCAACAACTCCTTCCTGAGAGCGATTGCCAGCACGGCAATGATTGCGCCAAGAGTCAGACTACCTGTATCACCCATAAATACCTGTGCCGGGTATGTATTAAACCATATAAAACCTATACAAGCCCCGGCCAGCGCCACACTAAAAATTACTAATTCACCTGTATTGGGCAGATACATAATATTGAGGTATTGGCTAAAGTCAACCCTGCCGGAAACATAAGCTAAGACAGCCAGTGTAAGGACTATTATGGCTGAAGTCCCTGCGGCAAGCCCATCCAGACCATCGGTAATATTTGCCCCATTCGATACGGATGCAACAATAAAAATGACGATGAGGGTATAAACGATCCATGTATATTTTTCACCAAATATTGATATGGATTTGTAGTCCGCTTCATTGTTTTTTACGAATGGGATGGTGGTAATTGTCGACTTTATATCTTCGTATTGTGGTTCGGAAATTTCAGTGTCTGTTGTTACCGGTTCAGAGAATTTCCTGACTACTACATCCTCGTGAAAATACAATGTGAGTCCAACAATAAGTCCCAAGCCAACTTGTCCTATAATTTTTGACCTTCCTCGAAGTCCTTTTTTGTTCTTTTTGAATACTTTGATATAATCATCTATAAATCCTATACTGCCCATCCATAATGTACTGATGATCAATAAGATAATATATATATTATCTAATTTTGCCAGAAGCAGTGTAGGCACAATTATTGCCAGTATGATGATCAATCCACCCATTGTTGGTGTGCCTTTTTTCTGTAGCTGGCCCTCAAGGCCCAGGTCGCGTACTTCCTCTCCAATCTGAAGTTTTTGCAACCGGTTGATAAGTCCTTTCCCAAAAATTATCGAAATAAGTAAAGAAAAAATAATGGCCATCCCTGACCGGAAGGAAATGTATTTCCATACTCCTGCACCTATTAGGTCAAATTCACTGTCGAGATAGTCAAATAGGTAGTATAGCATTGTTTAATCTGTTAATTCAATCATTTTGCGCAACACAAGCTTATCATCAAACGGATACCTTTTACCTTTAATTTCCTGGTATGTTTCATGCCCTTTTCCTGCCACAAGAACGATATCGCTATCCGCTGCAAGCATACATGCAGTTTTAATAGCTTCTTCCCTGTTCACCATTGTTATGGTTTTCTTGTAATCCAGCGGGCTCACTCCCGATTTCATTTCTTCAATTATTGATTCAGGGTTTTCACTTCGCGGGTTATCAGAAGTAAATATGACTCTGTCGCTCATTTTGCAAGCAACAGAAGCCATCACCGGACGTTTATCCTTGTCGCGGTCTCCGCCGCATCCCACTACAGTTATTACTTTCTCATTCCCTGTCCTTATTGCCTGAATGGTTTTCAGAACGTTGCTTAAAGCATCAGGTGTGTGGGCGTAATCCACAATCCCTATAATATTGGAATCTGATTTAATTTGTTCAAATCTTCCGGGAGCAGGTTTAACCTCAGACAAAACGGTTAAAACTTCATCTTGCTCCATTCCTAATTCGATAGACGCACCATATACGCTCAAAATATTGTAAGCATTGAAATCGCCAATCATTTTAAACCAGACTTCGTTTCCTCCAATATTTAATTCCAGGCCTTCAAATGTATTGGACAATACGCGAGCCTTATAGTCAGCAATATTTTTTAATCCAAAAGTTACCTTATGCGCTTTGGTATTCTGGATCATAATCCTGCCCCTTTTGTCATCTGCATTGACCATTGCAAAAGCCGAAGATGATAACTGATCAAAAAGTTGCTTTTTTACCTTGATATAGGACTCGAAAGACCCATGGTAATCCAAATGATCATGGGAAATATTTGTAAATATGGCGCCTTTGAAATCCAGACCACTTATCCTGTGCTGAACGATGGAGTGGCTGCTAACTTCCATAAAACAGTGGGTGCACCCTTCCTTTACCATTTCTGACAGCATGGAATTTAATGTAATCGGGTCAGGTGTAGTAAGCGTTGCTTCATGCACATTATCCCCTATTCTATTTTCAACGGTTGAGAATAAGCCGGATTTATAACCCAGGCGAGTAAAGACGTCATGCAAAAGTGTTGCCGTAGTTGTTTTACCGTTGGTTCCTGTTACTCCAATTAAATCCAGTTTACCCGTTGGGTTGTCATACCAGTTTAATGCAATGATTCCAAGTGTCTCTGCAGGGTCCTCAACAATGATCAAAGCAATTCCTTCTGGTACCGTGGGTGCATATTTACAAACGATTGCCGTCGCCCCTTTTTCAATTGCATCATGAATAAAATCATGACCGTCAACCCGCATACCCTGAACTGCAACAAAAATATTACCCTGGGTCACTTTTCGGCTATCAAATGTTATCGACCTGATTTCAGATTCCATATTCCCGGAAACTTCTATAAGGTGCGCATTGTACAATATGTCTTTTAACAACTTCATTAACCGAGTTTAAGCAATATTTTAAAGTTATTCTTCACTAATTTGCCTGGAGCTACCGATTGCTTCACTACTCTTCCCTTTCCTTCAAAATCAACAATTACTCCATTGTTTTCAAGGATATAAAGTGCATCCCGAAATGTCATGCCGGTAACATCAGGAACCAGGTTGTTTTGGATCTCATTCTTCCTCCAGTCAATTGAATTGTTATTGATTCTGGCCTTTACCCATTTTTCATCAGATTTGTTATGATTGGATATTCCCAGGTTGTTACATATTAGTGTTAAATCATCCACATTTCCGGAACGTATAACAGGAAAAATCCCTTTGGGTATTTCAAAGTTTTTTGGCATACTTTCGTGCATACCAATATTATTGGCATATATTTTATCTGAGATTTCCCTGAACACCGGCGCAGCAACGTTATTACCATACCTGTAAATACCCCGTGGATTCTCTATAACGACAATCATGCTATACTGCGGATTATCCGCAGGGAAATAACCTGCAAAAGATGTATAATATTCTTTTTTATATTTTCCGTTTTTTAAGGTAACTGCCGTACCGGTTTTCCCTGCAATTTTATAAAGTGGTGTATAAATGTTTTTGGCCGTACCTGTCTCAACAACTCCCTCAAGCATTTTTTGCAACTTCCAAAGAGTCTTCTCCGAACAAATTCTTTTTTTGATCCTTGAAGTCTGGTAGCTGATGATTTCTTTATCTGCCCTATATATTTTTTTTACAATAATTGGCTTGATCATTTCACCATTGTTGGCAACTGCATTATACAAAGTCAATGTTTGCAATGGGGTTATTTCCAAGCCATAACCATGGGCCATCCACGGTAATGTAAGTCCGCTCCATTTATCAGGTGTTTTTACTTTCGGTATCCCTTCACCCATCATTTGAAAACCAATTGGCTTCGTAAGCCCCAGATTTTCAACGTATCCATAAAACACATCAGGCTTCAGGCCAAAATATTTAATTGCCAGTTTAGCCATTGCAACGTTAGATGACAGTTCGAAGGCTTCTTCAACAGTGATGGTCCCGTAACCCCCCTCGTGATGATCTCTGATTTCGCTGTCATAAATTTTCAATCTCCCATTGCCTGTTTCAATGGTGTCAGAGAGTTGTATATTATTTTCTTCCAGCAGGGCAATCATCGTTACAAGTTTGAACGTTGACCCCGGCTCTCTTAATCCATGTTCTCCAACGGCATAGTTATAGCGTTCACCATACTTTCCGCTTTTATATTTACTCAGGTTGGATATGGCTTTGATTTCCCCTGTTTTTACTTCCATCACCACTACACTTCCATAGTTGGCATTATGTGTTTCCAGTGCGGTTAACAGGGCATGTTCAGTTACATCCTGAAGATTCACGTCTATGGTTGTCTCCAGGTCGTAACCATCGATTGGTCGAATTTCATCACCATTGTACAGAGGTTTCCAGTTACCTCCCGCCACCCTCTGGTAAAGCGCTTTCCCGTCCCTTCCGGCCAAATCCTTGTTGAAGCTATACTCCAGTCCGGCGCCTTCGTTGTTAGCGTTCAGATACCCAATGGTGCGGTTAGCCAGGTAAGCGAAAGGTTTGAATCTTTTTTCTGACTTTTCAAATATTACCCCTCCATCCATTCGCCCTTCCCTGAATATTGGCCAGTGACTCATTTCTTTTTTTTGCTGATAATTTATCTGTTGGCGATTGATCAATACATACTTTTTACCATTGTGGCGTGCATCGTTAATTTTCCTTTTATACTCTTTGGCTGATTTATCTCCATATATGTTTGATAAAAGGATGCAAAGCGAATCGATCCCTTCCTGGTATATCTCCAGGGAAGCCCTGGAAGGGTCAAATGCCACTTTATAAAAAGGTAAAGATGTTGCAAGCAAACTACCATTATCCGATAGAATATTCCCACGTGTGGCCTTTACTGTTCTGTACTGTAAACCAGTTTTTTCAGCCATGGCCGTCCACTTTTGTCCTTGAATAAACTGAATATTGGCGATTTTATAGATAATCAGGAGGCCAAATAAAAATACGAGTATAAAGGCGACCCTGACTCTTACCAATATGGAGTTTTTAATGTTCATTCAGGTTAAATTATAATTTTGACAGGAGGGGTTTCACTCTCCACAATACCATTATCTTTAAGTTTTTTCGCTACTTCTGACTGCAGGCGGGCAAACATATATTCCGCCTTAAGGGTTGTGTAATCGGCTCTCAAATCTTCCGTTTCCACTTGCATTCGATTTATTTTTCGTTGGGTTGATTCAGCAAAGTGAGTGTTCCCCACATAAATCACTCCCAATATGGTAATGAACAGGACGTGAGGGGCATATTTTACCGGTAGCCCATCATCAAATAACTTATCCAGCTTCATCCACTCTTCAGCTCTTCTAAAAATACTTTTAGATTGACCTTCTGCAGGAATTTTAAATGTATTTTCTGCCATGATTATATCTTTTTACAAATTCGAAGCTTTGCACTTCTTGCACGTTTGTTCTTTGTGATTTCTTCCATTCCCGGGACAATTGGTTTTCGTACCACAGGTTCAAGAGGACGTACCAGGTTGCCAAAAAAATCTTTGTTGGGTATCCCTTCAAAATTTCCGTACCGCATAATATTTTTAACAGGACGATCTTCCAGGGAGTGATAGGAAATTATGACAAGTCGTCCATCTTTTTTTAGTAAATCAACTGTTTGCAGGAGCATTTCTTTCAGAGCGGCCATTTCATCATTTACTTCTATTCGAAGGGCCTGAAAAATTTGTGCGTAATATTTCATTTCCCTTCCCCGTGGTGCAAGAGATGCAGCAATAGCCTTGAGCTGGTGTGTTGTTTCAATTTCCTTCTCCGACCGTTTGCTAACAATCGCATTGGCCAAAGTCTTTGCATTCCTCACCTCCCCATACTGTCCAAATACCTCCTGTAATTCAGATACAGAATATTCATTTAATACCCGATGGGCAGACTTATCGCCCTGTTGACTCATGCGCATATCCAGAAGGGCATCAAACCGGGTGCTAAAACCACGATGGCCAGCATCAATCTGGTGCGAAGAAATACCCAGATCGGCAAGGATACCATCTACTTGTGTCACACCATACATTTTTAAATAACGCTGCAGGAAACGGAAATTAGATTCAATAAAAACAAACCGGTTGTCCTTACTAAATGCAGCTGCGTTTGCCCGTGCATCGGGGTCCTGATCAAAGGCAAACAGCTTTCCAGTGGTAAGTTTTTCAAGGATTAATGCAGAATGCCCGCCGCCTCCGAAGGTAAGATCCACATAAATCCCCCCGGGGTTGATCTGCAACCCCTCAACGCTTTCATGAAGCAATACGGGTTTGTGATATGGTCCAGACATTGTTGCCAGCATTACTCATCTAAAAATTTTTCAGCTAGTGCAGATAATTCCTGTGGATCTTTGATCAGATAATCATCATAATTATCAGGATTCCAGATCTCCACTCGGTTTCCCAACCCCACCATTACAATTTCACGGTCAATTCCCGAGTGCACCAGCATAAATTTGGGGATAAGGAACCTTCCGGCATTATCCAGTTCTACCTGGGTACTTCCTCTAAAAAAATTTCTTTGCAGTCTTCTGTATTCAACATTAAACTCGTTAAGGCCTGCAATCCGTGAAAAAATCTTCTTATACTCAACCTGGGGATACAATATAAGGCATGGCTCAAATCCTTTTACAAGAAAAAATTCTGAACCGGAGGAATCAGGTAGCGATGCTTTTAATTTGGACGGCAAAACCAGCCTTCCTTTGGCATCCAGCTTACATTTAAATTCTCCTGTAATAAACAACATAATCCCCCGAGCATAATTGCTTTAAAACAAACATCCGTAAAAAAATTGGGAAAATCAACCACTTTGTCCCACTTTTTACCATATTTTCCCTTTTTTAACTAAAAAGCTTAAAAAACCAGGTAAAAATGGGATTTGCTATGGAAAATGTTCGTTATCAACAGGGTATATAAAAGGAATTACCAGATTTATTTATAAGTATTTACATGACGGCTACAGATATACCTAAGCAAGTGGCTAGTGTGGTAATTACTAAATTGGTTTACTGAATTTTTGCATCAATTTTTTCTTTATACAAGGCAAAATTTGAAAGCATAGCATCGCTACGGTTGAAAATTTTAACGCAGTAAAAAGGGAAAAGGGGGCGAAAATAGTGAATGAATTTAGTAATTAACACAATAGAATTAAGGTACAAGTAGAAAATCCAGTTTTATAAACCTTAATATTTATAGATTTAATAATCATCCTAATTATTAAGACAATCCCAATTTTTTCCTCAGCCATGCCCTGTAATCAACGTAGTCAAGTTGATTTGAGCTGATTATCGCAGCCTCGTTATCGGGGAATAATTTTTCATAAACCTCAGAATACCCATCCTGGTACTCCGACTCAGGTATTCTTCCCATTTTGGAGAAAAATCCCAGCAAGATCTTCTCAAATAGTTCCATCTCCTTTCTTTTCTTTACAAACCTTCTTGTACTGTCAACAAAATAGCGTAATACGAACATATTTTTTTGCTCCAGGTGGACCAGTAGATTTAGAAAACGTGCCTGCATTTGGATGTCCTTTCGTATATCCCTGAAATTAGTCTGGATAATTTCATTGACCCATTTCAAAGCATTTGCAAAGTCGTTCTGCATAAATCGGATATTGGCTAACTGAAACCAAAACAAGATAAGGTATTCTTTAGGCATTTTAAATCTATACTTTACAACAAAAGCTTCTGTACTATCTATATAACCAGGATCTTCCAGGTACAATTGTTGATCGCGATAGATTTCAAGCTCAATATTATAGGTTCTCATTATTTGTTTCAGAAGAGATCTATTTTCACTTTTCGGCCGAATGGTCCCATAGACCTGTTTCGCTTTGTTGATCAACTCCACTGCTTTATTCGATTTTTCTGAAAATATGTAGTAGGTGATCAGGTTATTTAAGGTAGCAATGTATGTTCCCGGCCGGGATTCCACCCAGAAAGGGTTGTTATCAAAGTATTTGATCAGTTTCAAAAGGTCTTGTACCCCTCTTCGGGCATCATCCTTTTGAATACTTCTAAAATATCTCGCGTTGTAGTGCATAACTTTTGATTCCAGTGAAATAGCATTTCTTTCATCCTGCAACATTTGTTCATTTTTCACCTCTTCAGATTTGCCATCAGCAATATTTCCTGAAATATCCACGATCAAATGCAAATATTTATTTTGATTTTGTAGTTTATTCAGGATGAAGGATTGATTGTCCAGAATTTGCTTGAACAGGAGATAATTATGCGGGTTGATATGCTGCTCCAGCTTACGTTGCCAATCATAAATTTCCATTAGATAGCTAAACAATTCATACTTGAGGGAAATCTTTTCAGCCTTGATTAGTTCTTCCGAACAATGAACATATAATTCTTTGTTGAACATGATTTCAACATTCGTCAGATAATTTCTGACCTTCACTGATTTACTTAAATTACCATGATAGTTCCGGTTACTTTTATAAATTAATTCGCCCAGGTAGTTTTTCGTGACATGTAATTGGTCCAGAAATTTCTCCCCTTTAAATTTCCTGCGAATCTTGTCTTCATCATAGAATTCCTGTTTATAGATAGCAGCAAACAACTTCAAATAGTTATTGTGCCGGTTGTCGTTATTTGAAAACAACTTGAAATATCTTTTTTCGCTTCGGGAAAGGTTTTTAATTAACAGAAATAAGTTATCTTTTTTGGGCATTTGAACCATACATTAAATAGCTTCTAAAATCCTAATTTCGAAGATATTAGCAATATAATCAATTTTTGAATCCTACGTTTTTGTAATATTCGAAATGATTTAAATAAAGCGCTTCGATACATTTGAAAAACACTAAAATTATTATCAACCAAAAACACAAATTGTTATGTCAAATGTTATCAACTGGTTTGAAATCCCTGCGAGTAATTTCGAAAGGGCATGTGATTTTTACAGTAAAGTCCTGGGCGGTACCGTTCAGGTAATGGATGGAGGTGAAAACCCACTTAAGATGGGATTTTTACCTGGTCATGAAGCCCAGAGCGAAGTTGGTGGTGCCGTTGTGGCTGGAGAAGGTTATACACCAAGCGCAGAAGGTGCTGTTGTGTATTTAAACGGTGGGAATGATCTCACCGAACCATTATCCAGGGTGGAAGAAGCAGGAGGTAAAGTACTGTTTCCCAAAAAAAATATTGGTGAAAACGGCTTTATAGCTCATTTTATTGATTCAGAAGGTAATCGTGTAGCTTTACATTCAATGAATTAAAAATTCCGAATATTCCATCTACATCATCATAACAAATCGGGGTCATTTTGAAACCCTGATTTGTTATTATTGATTCTACTCCCTTCTACAATCCATTTGGTAAATAACCTTTTCTGTCTAACAGGATAAATTTCAACGGTATCTTAAAACACATTCTTGATATACCCGGAATAGTCCAGGTTTTAAATTGATTTTCGTGTGCCTAAATAGCAGATTTGTAATTCCTGGCGATATGTCTGGTTTAAAAGTCGTATTTATGCGGTATCAATGGTCAACAGGGTGCACCATAAATTATTTTTTGCAGTATTACTTGCTTTATATCTTATTGGGAGCAAACAGATTTGTTATGCGCAACAACTTACAACCGGTAAATGGAGAGGGGTACTTGATTATATAAATGCAGACCTTCCTTTTGAATTCCTGGTTGAAACAATTGATGATAATTATTACAGGGTAACCCTGATTAATGGTGAGGGCAGAATTGAAATAAACAATGCCCATTTTGAGGGTGACAGTTTGATTATCCCAATGTTCGTTTTCAGTGAAGAAATATATGCTTTTGTATCAAACAATAAAATGTCTGGTTATTATATCTATCCTGATGACAATTACAGGATAGCTTTTACCGCACAATATGGAAAAAAGCGTTTTGATAGTAAGGCAAAAAACAGCACACGTGATTTCAGTGGCGAATGGAAACTGACCGTTGGAGGTGAAGAATCAGCGTGGTTTACCGGCCTGGGATTATTTGTACAGAATGGTAATCATATTGAGGGAACAATCATGACAAAAACGGGAGATCTCCGTCATATGGAAGGTATCGTAGCGGGCAGGAAAGTGTATTTCTCGGGATTCGATGGTGCACATGCGTTTTATTTTGAAGGGTCCGCTCAAAAAGATGGCTCCTTTTCCGGTTCAACATATTTTGACCCGGGGGAAGGGACTAACTGGGTAGCTGTCCGTGATCCTGAATTTTTACTTCAGGATCCGTTTGAGATAAACACAGTAGAACCGGGCAGGTTTAAAATTGATTTCGAATCGCTGGCAACTGAAAATTCAGCAACCAACATTGAAAATAAATCATTAGAAGATAAAGTAGTCATTCTTCAAATAATAGGCACATGGTGCCCGAATAGCATGGATGAAACTGAATACCTGGTAGAATGGTATTTAAAAAATAAAATTCGGGGAGTTGAAATAATTTCAATCACTTTTGATGGACCTGGTGATAATCAAAATAAAATTGATAAGTACCGGGAACTAATGGGAGTTGACTATCCCATCATTTCCGGTGGTGAAATTAGCAAGTCAAATGCTGCCAATCATATCCCCTTCCTCGAAAAGATAAATGCTTTTCCTACGATGATCATTGTGGACAAGCGAGGGTATGCCCGGTATATTCATGGATACTTTAATGGCCCCGCAACAGGGAAATATTATAAGGAATTTGACGAAAAATTCAATGAACTGATTAACGGACTTCTGGAGGAATGATATGAATTAGCCCTCATCAAACCTATATTATTAAAGAACATCTGCTCCATCATCACATTCTTACTTCTCCCTTTCAATTGTAAAAGCAACCATATCAATCAATGAACTTTTGTAGGGTGAATCATCAAATTCACCGAGAATTGCAATGGATTCCTCGTGGTATTTTTTCATTACGGACATTGCATATTCAATGCCACCTTTGTCCCGCACAAATTCGATTATATTTTCAACACTTCCGGATTGGCCATTGTTGCGCACCATTCGAATAATCCGCCTTTTTTCAATCCACGAAGAATTATGAAGTGCATATATAAGTGGAAGGGTCATTTTTTTCTCTTTGATATCTATTCCAAGGGGCTTCCCAATTTCTTCCACTCCATAATCAAACAAGTCATCTTTTATCTGGAATGCCATCCCGACTTTTTCCCCAAATAATTTCATTTTCATTATTTTCTCTTCACTAGCGGCTGTGGAAGCCGCACCCACAGCACAACAGGAAGAAATCAGCGAGGCTGTCTTTTGTTTGATAATCTCATAATAAACATCTTCGGTAATGTCAAGACTCCTGGCTTTCTCCATCTGGAGCAACTCACCTTCACTCATTTCTTTAACAGCATTTGAAACTATCTTCAGGAGATCAAAATCCTGGTTATCGACCGACAACAGCAATCCCCTCGAGAGCAGGTAATCACCCACCAGCACAGCAATTTTATTTTTCCACAATGCATTTATTGAGAAAAAATTACGCCGGTAATTTGCATCGTCTACCACGTCGTCGTGTACAAGGGTGGCCGTATGCAGCAATTCAATCAAAGATGCACCTCTGTAAGTGGACTCATTGATTTCCCCACTCAACCCCGCGCTTAAAAAGACAAACATTGGACGCATTTGCTTCCCTTTTCGCTTCACGATGTAATTCATAATTTTGTCGAGTAGAAGAACATCGCTCTTCATCGAGTTTCGGAATTTTATTTCAAATTCCTGCATCTCCATAGCAATGGGAGCCTGTATTTGTTTTAAACTTATTTTCATTCGCAGGAAAGAGCTGCAATATTACTACCAATTTGAAGTGAAAACAAAACACGTAATTCTTATTATTGCGTAATAGGAAACCCAGTCACATGAAAATTATCGACGACATTATTCTTACCTCTTCGCATAATCATCGGCGGATGCGTGCGGATATCCGGTATATTGCGAATAACACCAAAAAAACAATCGTCCTTCTTATCCATGGATTCAAAGGGTTTAAAGACTGGGGTTCATTTAACCTGATTGCCAATTATTTTGCACACAAGGGGTTTGTATTCTGTAAGATGAATCTTTCCCACAATGGTACCACGCTCGAAAATCTTGTTGATTTCGCAGATCTTGAAGCTTTCGGTTCTAATAATTTCTCCATTGAACTGGATGACGTAAAGGTGATGCTGGATTATTTGACCGGAAATAATTGTGCAGTACCGGAAAATGAGATGGATGCCAATAATATCATTCTTATTGGCCATAGTCGTGGTGGTGGTCTGGTTATTTTAAAAACAGCCGAAGATAAACGCATCAAAGGACTCGTTACATGGGCTGCAATCTCTGACCTGTCGAACCGGTGGCCGAAAGATGTATTGCAGCAGTGGAAAAATGATGGTGTTTTGTATGTATATAACACCCGAACCAAGCAAAGCATGCCCCTTTACTATCAATTGGTAGAAAATTTCAAACAAAATAAGTCACGTTTGGATATCCCCTGTGCCGCTGCCCGGATCTCGGTTCCCTGGCTGATATGTCATGGCACTTCAGATGAAACATTACCCGTTTCCATGGCCACTGATTTAAAGTCATGGAACACCAATTCCAAGCTATTTATCATCGATTCCGCCACACATACTTTTGGAGGCAGCCATCCCTGGGAAAACAATGAATTAGCAAATGACACGATAACCCTTGTGGAAAAAACTTCTGAGTTTCTTAATAAAATACAATAAAGCCTTTTTTCTATATATTCTGGAGTAAAACACTCCAGGCTTTCATAGACTCCCCCCTATTAAGACTCTCTTTGGCAATTTCATGAAGTGCCACCCGGAATTTTTCAGGATCCTTTCCAAATTTTTCTTTCAGCTTCCTGATATCAGGATGTGATGCCATTTCCAGGACTTCCTCTTTTGGAGGCAAAGCTTCTACATTCCCAAGCTTGCCAAGATCATTGCCAGTCAGGATGGAACTGTATCGAATAGAATCGGGTATTGCATCTACTCCAATGCCCATGGTTGAAATAGGTTTTGCAATTTCAAAAAGCCCGGGATCATTAGCACGGACATACCAATTTCCTCCCATTCGTCCTACAGCATCAAGTTTTCGTGGGTCAATTCGTTGTTCATCATCAAGAATCCCTTTCTTTATATGAACCATTAGTACTTCACATACTACAAGGTTTCCAGCGCCACCCTGATCCCCTAATGCGATCACCTCATTTACGCTGCATTCAAATGCAACAGGTGATTCCCCTACCCTTGGAGGTTCGATCATCTCTGACTTCACCATCGTTAGTCCTGATTTATCAAATTCATTTACACCTTCCGGATATTCCGTGCTCGACAACGACATTTGCTCAACCATATCATAATTACAAATATTGATGACTACCTCCGCGACCTCTTTTACATTTTCAAGTGTGTGTTTGTTTGTATTATCCCTTCCCCGTCGAGCAGGTGAAAAAATCAGTATTGGCGGATTAGCGCTAAATGCATTGAAATAACTGAATGGGCTAAGGTTGCATTTCCCGCCAGCACTCACAGTGCTTGCGAAAGCAATAGGACGGGGGGCCACAGCGCCCAATAAATAGCTTTGGAATATTGTAAGATTTACATTTTTTGGATCAATTGAAACAACGTCGGTATTTTCCATTTAAGACAAAAATTTTCATTCTATTATTCCTTTCTTGCGGGCAACACTTGGGAAATTACTTTGCCGAATCCAATCCGGACACCATTATTAGAGGCATTTCCCCGCATGATAACGGTATCTCCATCGTTGATGAAAGTTCTTTGTGATCCATCAGATAATTGAATGGGTTTGGTGCCTTTCCATGCAAGTTCCAGCATCGATCCGTAAGACGAGGGGTCATGGCCACTGATTGTCCCCGATGCATAGATATCACCCGGGTTAATATTACAGCCATTCACAGTGTGGTGAGCAAGTTGTTGCGCAACATTCCAGTACATGTACCTGAAATTCGACCTGCTGATTACATTTTCTTCTCCTGCTTCAGGTGTTATTGAAACTTCAAGATCGATATCATAATTTCTTTCCCCGGCAAACCGAAGATAAGGAAGTACTTCCGGTTCCTGTTTTGGCCCGGGTACTTTAAATGGCTCCAATGCGTCCATAGTAACCACCCAGGGAGAAACAGACGAGGCAAAGTTTTTAGCAAGAAACGGGCCTAAAGGAACATATTCCCAGGTCTGCATATCCCTGGCCGACCAATCGTTGAATAACATAAATCCAAATATAAAATCGTCAGTATCTTGTATACTTATTGATTCCCCCAGGTTTGTTTTACCACAGGTAACAAAAGCCATTTCCAACTCAAAATCTAATCTTTTAGATGGACCAAATGAAGGGGTTGCAGCTTCCGGCGCTTTGGTTTGGCCCAGTGGTCTTTGGACCGGGGTTCCCGAAACTACAATTGAACCGGCCCGCCCATGGTACCCCACGGGAAGATGCCGCCAATTCGGTAAAAGTGCGTTTTCGGTATCACGAAACATCGTTCCAACATTTGTTGCGTGTTCAATACTACTATAAAAATCAGTGTAGTCGCGGGCTTTAACCGGAAGGAGCATCTCCACTTTTTTTTGGCGGACAAACATTTTATCCATTTTTGAATATTCTCTTAATTCAGGGTTATCTGACCTGAGCAATTCAGAAACACGTTCACGAACATTTCTGCCAACCAACTTCCCTAACGACAATAGAGAATTCAATGAGGAAGACCTGAAAACATTTTTTTTTATTCCACAATCCTTCAAAAAACCATTCTTGCATAATCTGGACAAATCGATAATCTGTTTGCCAATTGCCACCCCAACCCGGGGGTTTTTGTTTTTTATTCGAAATATGCCAAAAGGCAGATTTTGTATAGGGAAATCACTGTCCGGGGTCACCTTTACCCAGGACTTTAATTGTGGATTATTGGATTCGAGCATTATCTTATTTTCGATGCAACTATTACATTTCGAAAACCAAAAATAAATACTTTCAGGTTCTTTAAATACATTGAAACATTATATTAATTAATTTTGCGCACTCAAATATTATGTGCAATTGAAGTAATGACGCTTTCTACTAAATATAATCCTCTTGAAGTTGAAGATAAGTGGTACGATCATTGGCTTAAAAAGGGTTATTTCCACTCAAAACCTAATCCTGACAAAGAGCCTTACACCATCGTAATACCACCGCCAAATGTAACCGGGCAACTTCACATGGGACATATGCTCAACAACACGATACAGGACGTACTCGTACGACGCGCCCGCATGCTGGGAAAAGAAGCTTGCTGGGTTCCAGGCACCGATCATGCATCGATAGCAACCGAGGCTAAAGTCGTGAAAATGCTCAAAGATAAAGGCATTCGCAAGCGTGATATTTCCAGAGAAGAATTTTTGAAATACGCCTGGGAGTGGAAAGAAAAATATGGTGGGATCATTCTGGAACAGTTAAAAAAGCTTGGCGCTTCCTGCGACTGGGATCGCACAGTTTTTACTATGGATGAAAACTATTCAAAGGCTGTTATTGACGTATTTGTTGATTTATTTAATAAAGGTTTTATATACAGGGGTTACAGGATGGTTAACTGGGATCCTGCAGGTCATACAGCTCTTGCTGATGATGAAGTAATTCATAAAGAAGTTCAATCAAAATTGTATTACATAAAATATAAAATTGAAGGTGAAAACCAGTCTCTAAGTATCGCTACCACAAGGCCCGAAACCATGCTTGGAGATACGGCTATTTGTATAAATCCGAAAGATAAACGATTTGCTAACCTGAAAGGTAAATCTGCCATAATCCCATTAATCGGACGTAAAATACCCGTCATCGAAGATTCATATGTTGATATGGAATTTGGTACAGGGTGCCTGAAAGTAACGCCGGCCCACGACATGAATGATTATGAACTGGGTAAAAAACACCATCTTGAAGTCATTGATATTTTCAACGAAGATGGTACGCTGAATGAAAATGCGCAATTGTACCTCAACAAAGACCGGGACGAAGCCAGGGAATTAATCGTGAAAGACCTGGAAAAGGAAGGTCATCTTGAAAAAGTTGAGGATTATGTAAATAACGTTGGATATTCGGAACGTACCGATGTGGTGGTTGAGCCACGGCTGTCGCTCCAGTGGTATGTAAAAATGGATGAGCTTACAAAACCAGCATTGGAAAATGTAATGAATGACACTATCCAACTAGTGCCTTCCAAATTCAAAAATATGTACAGGCACTGGATGGAAAATGTACGTGACTGGTGTATTTCAAGGCAATTATGGTGGGGGCAGCGTATTCCGGCCTGGTATCTATCAACGGAAAATGCAGAAAATCCAAAGGCACAAACATTTGTTGCATCTACAGCAGAAGAAGCCTTGAAAATTGCCAAAGATAAAACCGGAAACAACACGCTATCCATTGAAGATATTAAACAGGACGAAGATGTATTAGATACCTGGTTTAGCAGTGGATTATGGCCAATTCAGGTCTTCGATGGAATCAACAATCCGGACAACGAAGACATAAATTACTACTATCCAACCAACGATCTTGTAACCGCACCGGAAATTCTTTTTTTCTGGGTAGCCCGGATGGCAATGTACGGATACGAATATCGTGGAGAACGACCGTTTAGCAATGTTTACCTTACAGGGATTGTACGGGATAAACTCGGGAGAAAAATGTCGAAATCACTGGGTAACTCCCCTGACCCACTGGAATTGATAAAGAAACATGGTGCGGATGGTGTACGAACAGGGATGCTTTTCAGTTCCCCTGCGGGTAACGACCTGCCTTTTGACGAAAAACTTGTGGAACAGGGCAGAAATTTTTCAAACAAAATATGGAATGCTTTCCGCTTAGTAAAAGGCTGGTCAGTGGATGCTGCACTTCCTGCTCCTGAAAGCAATAAAATTGCAATGAAGTGGTTTGAAAGTGATTTCAATAATGTATTGCACAATGTAAATGACCAGTTTGGGAAATTCAGGATCTCTGATGCTCTCAAAATATCATATTCATTTGTTTGGGGTCACTTTTGTTCCTGGTACCTGGAGATGATCAAACCCGAATATCAGCAACCAATAGATAAAGAAACATATGAAACAACTATTGGTTTCTTTGAGAATATATTAAAAATGTTGCATCCTTTCATGCCTTTTATTACTGAAGAACTGTGGCATCAGATTAAGGAACGTAGCCCGGAAGAATGCATAATCATAGCGTCATGGCCTGAAAGTTCTGATGTTAAGAAGGAAATTCTCGCAGAAGCAGGAAAGGCTTTTGAGGTGATCACACAAGTAAGAAATATCCGGAATTCAAAAAATATTCCTAACAAGCAAAAACTTGAACTTCACATGAAGGGCAGTACTGCTGATTATTCTTCTTTTTCACCAATAATTAAAAAATTATCAAACCTGTCTGCGTTTAAAGAAGTCACTGAAAAAGAAAGCTTAAGCGCAGGATTTATTTTAGGGAAAGATGAGTTTTTTGTACCCATTGCTGATGGTATAGATCTTGGTGAAGAGCGGGAAAATATTACCCGTGAGTTGGAATACACCAATGGTTTTCTTGCCTCTGTGGAGAAAAAATTGCAGAATGAAAGGTTTATAAACAATGCCCCGGAGCAGGTGGTTGCTTCGGAAAGGAAAAAGCTTGAAGATGCAAAGGTAAAAATAAATGCGCTGGTGTCTGCATTGGCAGCTCTAAATTAATTCTTATCAACAATAATGTACAGAAACCTAGAACCTGGCTGCTCTCAGCAAACTCAGGTCTCGACATTCCATTCCATATTTGGCACCAATCATTTTATTTGTAAGGCTACCTCTATAGGCATAAACTCCGTTCATAAACCATTCATGATTAAAAATCATATCATTGACACCTCCTTCTTCGCCGGCTCGTAATATAGTAGGGGTAAATATATTGCTCAATGCAGTGGAAGCAGTTCTCGCCACCCTGGAAGTTATATTAGGCACACAATAGTGGATCACATCGTGCTTTTTAAATATCGGGTTATCTAAATTGGTGATTTTAGATGTTTCAACGCACCCGCCATGATCAATACTCAGGTCAATAATCAAAGAATCTTTTTTCATTTGCATGACCATTTCTTCCGTAACAATGATGCTTGTTCTTCCTCTTTCAGGCCGTAATGCACCAATAACGACATCGATACTTTTCAGACACTCGCCAAGGGTTGCCGTATCTATGGTACTAGTATAGATCTGGTTGCCTATTATATGTTTTAATCTACGAAGCTTGTACAAGTGGTTATCAAAAACCTTAACTTCCGCCCCCAGCCCAAGTGCCGAACGTGCGGCATGTTCTGCAACAGTGCCTGCGCCCAGGATAAGTACTTTCGTGGGTGGTACCCCGGTTATTCCGCCAAGTAGAATTCCTTGTCCCTCATTTGCGTTACTCAAAAGTTCTGATGCAATTATAATTGCAGTATTTCCGGCAATTTCGCTCATCGCCCTGATGATGGGAAACCCACCTACTTTATCTTCAATGAATTCATAAGCAAGGGCAGTTACCTTTTTTGAAAGGAGTGCCCTTATGTATTGAGGAGATTGATTTCCAATTTGCAGCGCTGAAATAAGTGTTTGCCCGGGTTTGAGAATTTCGATCTCAAGAAGCGTTGGAGGTTCAATTTTTAAAATAAAATCTGCTTTGTATGCCTCTTCAGCAGAATTAACAATTTTCGCTCCGGCATCGCTGTAATCTTTATCCGAGAAATTTGATTTCTTCCCTGCTCCTGACTCAATTTGAATCCGGTGACCATTGTTTGCTAATACCAGCACTGCTTCCGGTGTCAGACAAATCCTGCTTTCCTGGAAAGCAATCTCTTTTGGAATACCAATAAAAAACGAACTTTGGTCTTTTTTTACAAGTGCTAATTTCTCCTGCGGATACAAGGCGGTTTCCCGAGCTAATGCTTCAAAACCCGAAGTTTTTGATTTAGACATAATACCTTAATTGTAATTCCCGGGATTCATTTTCTTCCACATCAATATTTACCAAAACGTGGTTTCCGGGTATCAATGATTCAATTTTTGATGGCCATTCAATAAGGCACAAGTCCCCGGAATAAAAATATTCTTCTGTTCCAATATCCATTGCTTCTTCAACAGATTTAATCCTAAAAAAATCAAAATGATATAATGTATGGCCGTCATCGGTCAAATACTGGTTGATAATCGAAAACGATGGGCTCGAAACATTGTCAATTACCTGCAAATGATTGCAAACAGACTTTATGATTGTGGTTTTACCTGCCCCCAATTCTCCCTCAAATAGTATTATCCTGCAATCCCCGGCAAAATCAATTATTTCACTTACTATACCTGGAAGGTGCGAAATATCAGGACAATTTAATGTTTCCTGTATATCAGCCACATCAACCATTTTTCGAATTTAGTGAAATTATCGGAATAACCATTTCCTCCATCGACAGTCCCCCATGCTGAAAAGTATCGCTATAGTAGTTTACATAGTAATTGTAATTGTTAGGATAGGCGAAAAAGAAGTCCTTGATTGCAAAAGCATAAGTGGAAGTTACTTTCAACTTTGGCAAATGAAAATTTTCAGGATTTTTAGCAGAGAATATATCTTCGTCAACGTAACCAAGATTTTTTCCCTGTTTATAACGCAAATTTGTGTTGGTGTTTCTATCACCAACGATTTTAAATGGACGTTTCACACGAATTGTACCATGATCTGTGGTGATAATTAATTTCACTTTTTTTTGAGCAATTATTTTCAATGCTTCAAACAACGGACTGTGCTGAAACCAGGACCTTGTTAAAGACCGGTAAGCAGATTCGTCGGGTGCAAGTTCCTTGATCATTGCCATTTCAGTACGGGCATGTGACAATACATCTACAAAATTATAGACAATCACAGAAAGATCGTTCGATAAGTAATTCTGAATATTGTCAACAAGATTTTTACCCTGGATCACATTTTTTATTTTGTTGTAACTATGTTTTATCCGAAGGTTATTTCTTTCCAATTGTCGATCAATAAAAATATTTTCTGAATTATTTTTACCACCCTCCTGATCTTCACCAACCCATAAATCAGGATGATCCCGGGCCATTTCATCCGGCAATAGTCCGGAAAATATTGAATTTCTTGAATATGCTGTAGTGGTTGGCAGGATACTATAGTAAGTCTCTTCCTTTTCAATGTTAAAATATTCCTGAATTTCCTCAGAAATTACCCGCCATTGGTCAAACCGGAGGTTATCAATTACAATAAAAAAAACAGGCACCCCTTCTTCAAGGGCTGGAAACACTTTTTCCGCCATAACTCTGTGTGACATCAAAGGCCCCTCTCCTTTCTCCGACAACCAGTACTCATAATTTTGTATAACAAATTTTGCAAAATTTGTATTTGCCTCGTCTTTTTGATTTTCCAGCACTTCCGCCATACTGCGGTCTTCCGTCTCATCAAACTCAACTTCCCAGCCTACAAGCTTTCTATAAATTTCTGCCCATTCATGATGGTCGAGGTCGTCTCCAAAAGCCATACTTATGTTCATGAACTCCTGCTGGTAGGATGTATTTGCGCGTTCACTTACAAGCCGTTTGTTATCAAGTATTTTTTTGACGGACAGTAGAATTTGATTAGGATTAAGGGGTTTTATAAGATAGTCTGCTATTTTGGCCCCAATAGCCTCCTCCATTATTTGCTCCTCTTCACTCTTTGTAATCATTACCACCGGTATACCGGGTCCAATATTCTTAATTTCATTGAGGGTTTCCAACCCGGTCATTCCCGGCATATTTTCATCGAGAAATATTACATCAAAGCGCTCCGATTTGCACCTGTCAACAGCATCGGATCCACTATTTACAGGAACAATCTCATATCCCTTTTTTTCGAGAAATAATATATAGGGTGTCAACAAGTCAATCTCATCGTCGGCCCAAAGAATTTTGTATGGTTGCATATAAATATTTGTAACTGGATGTATTTCAGAATAAATTTGATTGATAATTTTTATGAATACTTAAAAATACGAACCAAATCCCTACTGATTGTTTAACAATAGAAAAATAATTAACGATCCACCTTATGGATTTATATCAATACCCTCCAAAATCATTTACGATCTTATCGGAGAGCCGGTTTTCCAACGCTTGCGCAGGATTCGGCAACTAGGGTTAACAGAACTGGTTTATCCCGGAGCGCTTCATACCAGATTTCATCATGCGCTTGGTGCGATGCACCTGATGCAAAAAGCATTGGACACATTTCGCAGGAAAGGTCATTACATATATGATGCTGAAGCGGAAGCTGCGCTAATCGCCATTCTCCTTCATGATATCGGGCATGGCCCTTTTTCACATACGATGGAATTTACCTTGCTCAAAAATACACCCCACGAAGATCTTTCATTATTGATCATGGAACACCTTAATGAAAAATATAAAGGTGCATTAAGCCTCGCTATTCAAATATTCAAAGGCACTTACCATCGCCGGTTTTTTCACGAACTTGTGTCAAGCCAACTTGATGTGGACAGGTTGGATTACCTGAAGCGCGACAGTTATTTTACCGGTGTCATTGAAGGTTCTATTGGTACCGACCGAATCATCCAAATGCTCAATGTAGTTGATGACCAATTAGTTGTTGAAGAAAAGGGGATCTATAGCATCGAAAGTTTTCTAAGCGCTCGCAGGCTTATGTATTGGCAGGTATACTTACACAAAACTGCCCTTTGTGCCGACAAAATGTTGAACAATACTCTGAGAAGGTCAAAACAATTGTATGAATCAGGAGAGAAATTATTTCTCCCTGATGGACTTGAGCCTTTTATCAATGAAAATGTAACAACGGAAAATTTTCGAAACAACGATGAATACTTCCTGGCATTCACAAAGCTTGATGATTATGATATTTGGTATGCCCTGAAAAAATGGGCTGATCATCCTGATAAAATTCTTTCAACCCTTAGCAATGGCCTTGTAAACAGAAAACTATTTCAGATTAACATATTAAATAAAAAACATGAGGTGGAAACCTTTGAGAAAATCAAAGAAAAAACAATTAATAAATATGGTATTAATCCTGACGATGCTGATTACCTGGTGACTTCGGACAGTATTACCAATGAGGCTTATATTCTGGAAGGTGAAAAAATCATGATCCTTATGAAAAATGGTGATGTCAGGGATATTACTCAGGCTGCCGATTTACCAAATATTAAAGCAATGAGTAAAATAGTTAAAAAATACTATCTCTGCTGGCCTAAAAATATATCTTTGTGAGAATTTCAATATGAGTCTATGGAATTTACAGTGGCACAAGTAGCAGTAATGCTTGATGGGCAAGTTGTTGGAGATAATTCAATTAAAATAAATACACTAAAGAAAATTCAGGAGGGTGTACCTGGAAGTATTTCCTTTCTATCAAATCCTAAGTACGAATCTTTCATTTACTCTACCGATGCCTCAGCAGTTATTGTGGATACTAACTTCAAACCAAAACAGGAGCTTTCAACTACACTGATCAAAGTGGATGACCCGTATCTGAGCTTCACATTATTACTCGAAGAATATCACAAATTTATCAGCTTCCGGAAAACGGGTATAGAAGAGCCATCCTTTATTGGTGAAAATGTAACCCTGGGTCCGGAGTGTTATCGTGGTGCATTTTCATATATTGGCTCCAATTGTACCATCGGTGAAAATGTAAAAATTTATCCACACACGTATATCGGTGATAACGTGGAAATTGGTAGTAATACGATCGTTCATTCGGGAGCAAAAATCTATGCAAATTCAATTATTGGGAAAAATTGCGTTTTACATTCAGGGGTGGTATTAGGTGGTGCAGGATTTGGATATGCTCTACAGGATGATGGTTCTTATAAAACCATTCCTCAACTTGGCAATGTAGAAATTGGAAATTTTGTGCATGTTGGGTCAAATACTACAATAGATTGTGCGACACTTAACGGTGACAGTACAACTATTGGTGACGGTACAAAGTTAGATAACCTTGTACAGTTGGGACATAATACAAAAATCGGAAAACATACTGTAATTGCAGCACAAACGGGTGTTTCAGGCTCTACAACTATTGGAGATTATTGTGTTATTGGAGGTCAGGTAGGATTTGCCGGGCATATCAATATCGCAAACCACACCAGTATTGGGGCACAAGCGGGTGTCTTGAAAAATACAAAAGAAGGAGATCAGTTATTTGGAACTTTTGCCATCAACGTAAAATCATGGATTAGTTCCTATGCCGTATTTAAAAAATTGCCGGAATTAAACAGGCGACTCAAGGAACTTGAGGAAAAAATATTAAATTTGCCGACCGTTTAGAAATTCGATTACATTTTAAATAATGAACATTAAGCAGCACTCAATAAAAAAGTCTGTTACACTATCCGGAGTTGGACTCCATACCGGTGTGGATACGAACATGACTTTTCTTCCTGCTCCACCCGATCACGGAATTAAATTTCAGCGAGTTGATTTGCCTGGCGAGCCTATTGTAGATGCCGACGTAGATAATGTTGTGGACCTCTCTCGTGGCACCACCATTGAGCAAAGTGGAGCCCGAATCAATACCGTGGAACATACGATGGCAGCCATTGTGGGAATGCAGGTGGATAACGTACTCATCCAACTTGATGGGCCGGAGCCTCCAATTGTGGATGGCAGTTCTATGCCATTTGTAAAAAAACTCAAAGAAGCCGAAACCGAAGAACAAAATGCACTTCGCGACTTTTGTGAGGTTACAGAAGGAATATTCTTCCGCGATCATTCCAGGGAAGTTGAAATTGCAGCCCTCCCTCTGGATGATTACCGTGTGACGGTAATGATTGATTATAAATCCCCGGTATTGGGATCTCAGCATGCCTCACTAAATGATATTTCCCAGTTTGGTAAAGAAATTGCCGAAGCACGAACTTTTTGTTTTCTGCATGAGCTCGAACATCTGCACAAAACCGGCCTGATAAAAGGAGGTGACCTGAATAATGCCATCGTTGTTGTTGACAGGGTTGTAGAGGATGAGGAACTGGAGCAATTGGCAAAACTTTTTAATAAACCGAAAGTTGCTGTAAGGAAAGAAGGAATCCTTAATAATGTAGAACTACGACATGAAAACGAACCTGCACGACATAAATTACTTGATGTAATTGGTGATCTGGCACTTGTTGGGCGACCAATAAAAGCGCAAATACTTGCTGCAAGGCCCGGACATGCTGCGAATATTGCATTTGCAAAAAAATTAAAAAAAGCGATGTTGGCCAACGGAACAACTGCTCCTAAATACGACCCCAACCTTCCTCCGGTAATTGATACAAATCAAATCCTAAATATACTCCCACACCGATATCCGTTTTTGTTGATTGATAAAATAATTCACATTGATAATATGACCGTGGCAGGAGTTAAAAATGTAACCATCAACGAGCCGTTTTTTCAGGGTCATTTCCCTGGCAATCCTGTGATGCCGGGTGTAATGCAGGTAGAATCGATGGTGCAGGTAGGTGGAATCCTTGTCCTGAATTCTGTACCTGACCCTGAAAACTACTGGACTTATTTTCTTGCGATTGAAAATTTCAAGTTCAGGAAAATGGTTGTTCCCGGTGATACTTTTGTAATGAAATGTGAACTGACAATGCCCATTAAAAGAGGCATTGCAAAAATGAAAGGTTACGGATATGTTGGTAAAAACCTTGTTTGTGAAGGTACAATGACAGCCAGTATTGTAAGAAAAACACAATGAAACAACCGCTTGCCTATATCCATCCTGATGCAAAAATAGCTGCCAATGTAGTAATTGAACCATTCTCGGTCATTGATAAGAACGTAGAAATTAATGAAGGTACCTGGATAGGACCAAATGTGAATATATTTGAAGGGGCCCGTATTGGGAAAAATGTGAAAATATTTCCTGCCGCAAGTATATCTGCTGTTCCCCAGGACTTAAAATTCAGTGGCGAAGATACCAATGTATTTATAGGTGACAATACGGTGATACGGGAAAGTGTGACCATTAGCAAGGGCACAAAGGATCGTTATAAAACTATTATTGGCAAAAATTGTCTGTTAATGGCATATGTACACGTTGCCCATGATTGCGTCATTGGAAATAACTGTATTCTTGCAAATGCTGTTCAGATTGCAGGACATGTAAATGTGGAAGACTATGCTATAATAGGTGGTGCTTCAGCTATTCATCAGTTTGTTAAAGTTGGGGCGCATTCAATGATCAGTGGTGGATCACTGGTACGAAAGGATGTGCCGCCTTATACAAAAGCCGCCCGTGAACCGCTAAGTTACAGTGGAATAAACTCCATTGGATTACGCCGGAGAGGTTACGCTTCCGATAAAATAAATGAAATACAGGAAATATACAGGCAGATCTATCTTCGTGGTTATAACAATACTTCTGCACTCGATATTATTGAGTTGGAGATGAAACCTTCCAAAGAGCGCGATGAAATTATAAACTTTGTACGTACTTCCGACCGTGGAATTATGAAAGGTTTTTTAAAGTAAATTGTTCAATAAATTCCATCATATGTTTGTACATTGTAACCTCAAGGGTTACATTTTTTTACTATTTGTAATTAATCTCTATACTAGTAAAATGCCTCTGTATTTTGGTGTGTGAACAATAATCTATAACTTTGAATTATCAGAACAATGAAAAACAACAAAATTATGAAATCCAATAAATACATTGCTGTATTAGTGATTGTCGCCGGTGGTTTTATTGCAGGATGCAATAAAGATACTACAGATCCTCCAACCCCTGAAGCACTTAAAACTGAACTCCTTGCTGGTGAAAGCAGCAAAACCTGGGGATTGGCGAGTGGTTCAGCCGTAAGCCTGGATGGTGATGACAGATCTACGGACTGGGCAAGTTTTGAACTAACCCTCACAACCAGTAAAGGATATAGTACATCTAATTCGTTCGATGATAATGTGTGGCCATCAGCCGGAACATGGGATTACCAGGGCACAACCGGTAGCAGCCTCGATGTAATGATACGAAGTGATGGTATAAGCGTAAATATTGACAATGTTACTGAATCCAACCTTACATTGAGTTTTGATTATATACTATCAAAACCTCTGAAAAGTGGAAGAGTTGAGTCCATTGAAGGTAACTGGATATTTAAAATGGTAGCGAAATAAGGTCAAATCGATAACAATTTTTAGGGGAAGTTGAAATTACTTCCCTTTTTTTTATTCAATTTTTCAAACTTATTACAGTAATCCCTGCCCCACCCCGATCAACGTGTTCGTCATCGACACTTATTATCTGTGTAAATAATTTCAACTGTTCTTGCACAAGCTTTCTTAAAACTCCATCACCTTTTCCGTGCAATACCTTTAACTCGTGATATCCCAGAAGCAGGGCATCATCAATAAACTGGTCGATAAGCCCCGGGACTTCATTACTTCTCTTACCCCGAATATCAAATAGAGCTGAAAATGTCTTTCGCTTTTCAGTTAAATCAAAACTTTGGAATGGAACCGTTTTGTATTCTCTCCTTTTATCCGGATTGGATTTTTCAATTTTCCTTAACCGCTGCAGCTTTACATGAGATTGAAGATTACCAATAAGAATCCGGGCATTTCTCCCTTTTACTTCAAGCACCTCACCCACCAACTGCGATTCGTTAACCAACACCAGGTCTCCTTTTTTTATTTCTCCTTCCAGAAAAACCATCTCATTACTGGGCTTTATTATTCCCTCCTGTTTTCCGGGTTTTACAGTTTCTTTAAATTTATCCAGGCCTTCCCTTACTTTTTTTGTTTCTGTTTTTTGAGCTTTATTTTCCTTTATATGGCGAATGGTTTTTTCGATTCTGCGGTTTGTCTGGTTCAGGATATCCGAAGCTTCTGTTCTGGCTTTATTGATGATGGATTTTGATTTTTCCTTGAGGTCACGTTGTAGTGTCTCATATTCATTAAGGGATTTCTGTAATTTTTTTTCGCTGCTGATTACGATTTGTAACTTATCAGATAAAATCCTTTTTTCTTCCGAAAGTTTGTTTATCAGGTTTTCTACCTGCACACTGTCTGAACCTGCAATTGCACGGGCTTTTTCCAATACCTTTCCGGATAGTCCTATTTTTTTTGCAACCTCCAATGCAAATGAGCTGCCTGGTTTATCGGGATCCAGTACATACAACGTTTCCAGCTTTTTAAGGTCAAATTGCAT
>SDBV01001141.1_pt1 | contig 39546 bp, 38 predicted proteins | sample 2277081 | NCBI WGS metagenome assembly SDBV01 (sample SAMN10402039, study PRJNA504765) | marine sediment metagenome | isolation source: marine sediment core GS10_PC15, 223 cmbsf | place: Arctic Ocean: Southern Knipovich Ridge | collected 2010 | reverse complement strand
AACCAGTGGAATCCTCAAGGCCGGATGCAAGGAAGACAAGGGTCGAGGAGAGGAACGTGCTGTCTGTACGTGACTCGACAAGAACCGCCGTCTGACGCAGCAGATGGCCTTGAGAGTGCCAGTTAAATTCTGGTTGCTGTCCGCCAAAACCAGTGGAATCCTCAAGAGCCGGATGCAAGGCGGACGAAGGATGAGACGATGGAGCATACTTCCAGTATGTGACTGAACCGAATCCGAGGACAACGCAGCAGATGGCCTTGAGGATTTCACTGGTGGCGGGACCCAGAATTGAACTGGGGACGCAGGGATTTTCAGTCCCTCGCTCTACCGACTGAGCTATCCCGCCTAAACGCAATGATTATAATGGAGAACCGCCAACCTGTAAATCGATAGATTGGTCAAAGACCATCAGATTACTAGGAGCCGAGTATATTAAATATTCTGATACCGGCGGGACCGACTACGACGATCAAAATCGACGGGAAGATCAAAAGGATCAGAGGGAAAATTATCTTAACCGGAGTTTTCATCGCCACCTGCTCGGCGTTTTGCCGGCGGCGAACACGCATATCCTTGCTCTGCGTGCGCATTGTCTGGCCAATGCTAATGCCAAACAAGTCTGCCTCAATAATAGCAAGGACAAATGAGTTCAACTCGGGAACATTGGTCCTGGCTGTCAAGGCCTTTAGAGCGTCGGTTCGCGACCGGCCAAGTTGTATCTCTCTTAATAGTCGTGAAAACTCCTCGCTGAGAGGGCCGGGTATCTTGTCAATCAAGCGGCCAATCGCGGAATCAAAACTCAACCCCGCTTCAACATTGATGGTCAATAAGTCAAGCGTGTCAGGCAGATCGCGACGGATCTGATGCTGGCGACCCTTGGCTTTCTGGCTCAACCAGAAATCCGGGATGAAAAAGGCGATGACCATGAAACCGAGAATCACCAAGAACGACCGGAAAAAGGAGATAGCCATCACTTCAGACAGAACCAGCGGCACGAGCAAACCGATCGGCACGGCGATGACTTTGACTCCAATAAAAGTACTGACAGTCATGTCTCTGGGGCTACCCGCCAGAAAGAGGAGCCGGTCGTAACGCGCGAATAAAGTGCGGGGAAATAACGCCATCACGGCGGTTCCCGCTTGAGTGACCAAATCCTGACGTCCAACGGCCTCAACAGTTGTCCCAAGAGCGATAACCAAAAGAGTCACGGCACAAAAAAACATGAGCAGCCCGGCAATAAAAAATACGCTCAGCATCAGACTTCCACCGACGTTATGCGCCAAAGCCATATAGAGCCAATGATCATCATAGTTATCGCCACTGCCAACATGACCAAGCCCGGAGTCGTCGTCCAGAGTAGCGACATGTACGTAGGATTCGTGAAATAAAGCAATATACCCAAAAGAAAAGGTAGAGCCAATAGGATGTATGCCGATAACCTGCCCTCGGCCGTCAACGCTTTAACCTGACGCAGGAGTTCCCCTCGTTCCCGGATGGACACTGCCAGCACGTCGAGTATCTCCGAAAGATTTCCGCCGACTTCTCGCTGAATCTTTATGGCCGTGACCGCCCAGCCCAGAGTTAAACTCCCAACCTCGGTGGCCATCTCGTCGAGACTATCCTCAATGGAGCCGCCCAGGTCCACCCTAGCCAGAACCTTCTTCAGCAGAAGTTGTATCGGGGGTTGAGTCTCTTTAGTAACCGCCGCTAGAGCCTGAGGAAACCCATGCCCGGCTTTGAGTAGGCTGCCAATCAACTGCAAGGTATCGGATAGTTGATCTTCTATCAGGGCTTTGCGCCGCCCAACCAAGATCGGCAATACCAAAAGCGGGATGATCGTGCTAAAGACAATCAAGATAATGGCAAGATAATAGCTTTCAAACAGGAATCCGAAGAAACCAAGCATAACAGTGATCGTCAAATGCCAGAAGATAAAGTACTCCGGCTGAAACGCGAGACCGGACTGCTCAATCTTTGTGGTGAAAAAGACACGCATTCTAAAGACATCCAACAAGAAACTGCCGAGGCGATACGTGATCAGCGCTTGACCGGGGGGCAACGGCCTCTCAAGATATGTCCATCCATAGTGTCGTTTCCAACTATGCCGGATAGCTATTACATTCTGAACCGACCGGCTGCGAACGGGTCGAAGCTGATCAACGGCCAAATAGGCAATTACCAGCAACGCCAACCCGAATAAGGCTATGCCCCCCGCCATTGACGTCCTCCACCGAAGAGATTAACCGGCACCTCCAGACCCATGGCCTGCAAATGATCCAGGCAACGAGGTCTAACGCCGGTACTTTGAAGCATCCCTTCAAATTTTTCTTGCCCTTCACCCTTGCCATATTCGAAGAGAAACAAGTCCTGCATAGTGATAACATCGGCTTCCATCCCGGTTATCTCAGTAATCTGGGTAACCCGACGGCTACCGTCACGCAACCGCGCCAAGTGGACAATTAAATCTACGGCCGCGGCCATCTGCTGTCTGATGGCAGAGATCGGCAGCTCCATGCCGGACATCAAGACCATAGTCTCAATTCTTGATAGAACATCACGAGGAGAGTTGGCATGCACGGTACTGAGCGAACCATCGTGCCCGGTATTCATGGCTTGGAGCATATCCAGAGCTTCGCCGCCACGAACCTCCCCAACGACAATGCGGTCGGGGCGCATACGCAACGAATTGCGAACTAAATCCCGTATCAAAACCTGGCCCTTACCCTCTATGTTAGGAGGGCGGGATTCCAGTTGAATCAGGTGTTCTTTCATGAGCTGGAGTTCAACAGCATCCTCAATGGTGATGATCCGTTCGTCATCCGGGATATAGTTGGAGAGCGTATTAAGCAGGGTCGTTTTTCCTGAACCAGTGCCACCGGAAACAAGCATGTTTAGCCGCCCTTTAACGCAAATATCAAGAAATGTGGCCGCCTGAGCTGTTAGCGTACCAAACCTTATTAGGTCATCGGCAGTCAAAGGTGTAGATGAGAATTTCCGGATTGTCAGCTTCGCACCCCCGATGGAGAGCGGCGGAATAATGGCGTTCACGCGGGAACCATCCGGCATACGGGCGTCGACCATCGGGCTACTTTCATCGATCCGGCGACCGACTCTCCCCACAATCTTGTCGATAATACGCCGCAGATGCCCTTCGTTTCTGAACGTCTCTTCCGCCAGCTCGATCCGGCCTTTGCGCTCTACGAAGATCTTTTTTGAGTCATTAACCATGATCTCAGTGATAGTTGTGTCAGATAACAATTTATCCAGAGGCCCCCAGCCCAGCACGTCGGACAAAATTCTCTCGGCCAACTCCCGTTCCTGGTCGGCGGTGAGCTCGACTTCCCGATCAGCCAAAAGCGCGCTGAGTTTCTTTGTAACAAGCCTCTCTACCTGATCTTTATCGGCCGACTTGTCGTAAAGTGAAGATCCGATGTCCTGGATGACGGCCTCGTGGACGTCTCGGACCAGCGTATTGGGCAGACCCAAGCGCAGGGTTTCTTCGTCTTGTTTTGCTTTTTCTAGCCTTTCTCTCCAATCTGTCATCGGCGAGTCCTCGTTTTTCCAAATTCAATCGACAGGGCCAGGGCAAGACGTTTAAGGCTAACCGTCACTGCCGCCTTTGGCTTGTCGATCACAAACGGCTTCGCGTTGTCTACGGAATTGACCAGAGCTTTGTCTCGATCAACCCTCCAAAATATTGGTATACCCAGTGCCTCCTTTATTTCATCAAGCGAGAGGCCCCTCCAATTAAATTTATTAACAATCAGGTGCATCGTTTGCAGCTGATAACCAAGGAGCGCCAGGTTCTGCAGGGCAAAAACCGCCGCTTTCGCGGATAAAATGTCATTTTCCACCAGGAGGCCCACAAAATCAGACATTTCCAGGGTGGCCAGCACATGGCTTTCGAATGTCGCCGACATATCGACGACGATAAAATCAAAAGACTGTTTCAGGTTTGACAAGATAGTATGGGCCAAATCCGAGTCCACAGTGAGCGACAATTCCGGACGCGCGGGTGCGGCCAGAAGGCTCAGATTGTCACTAAAAGGGGTCAGATAATTCCCCGTGTGATCAGGATCATCATCACGAACCAGGTTGGCAATAGTTTTTTCGGGCGAGAGGCCCAAGATTTGGTCAAGTCCACCGGCGCCCAAGTCAAAATCGACGACACAGACCTTATGGCCCAATTGACTCAGAGAGATGGCTAGATTTCCCGCCAGGGTCGTCCTACCGACCCCGCCTTTTGTGCTAAATAAGCAAATTATGTTACCGATCATGCTGCCCAATGAAGACCGCCTAGAATAGTGAGTCCAGTGTTTGACCGGGAGTATCGGGTGGCTCTTCAGCCCCAGGCGGCCACAGCCCTACCCAGACCAGACCCTCGCTAGCGGCAAACATCAATTTTTCCGACTCGTCGGGGTCGACAGCCAGAGTTATACTGGCTTTATTAAGTCCGGATGACTGGCCCGTTTTCATCTTGTCTACAGCCACGACCAGAACTTTTCCCAGAAGAATCTTTGTCACGTTTTTGTCTTCTTTGCCAGGCTTGAGCGTGATAAAAACAGCGACTTCATCGCCGCTTTTAATCCGCCCGTTCATCAGGGCAAGCTCTTCGATGGGTACAGACACCGCTATTTTATTCTTTGGCGTTGCCAAACCGCTCTCAGGTAAGGTCATAACTGATTTTGTCACCTGGTCTCCGCGGTTCAGCGGGACAGCTAGAGATTTTTTACTCAAACCTCGCATAGTCCTGATAGCCCCGTCCGAGATATATTTCTTCGGTACCTGCTGTTCCTTGACTAATCCGCGCGCCACGAGCTCTACGGCCGGCGTCCCTTTCGCGATCCGCCGGGTGGCCACGAAGACTGTTCCCAGCTTCTGGTTTGTCAAGATGCGGCTCTCCAAGCCGCTCACATAAACAGCTATAAGAACCGTACCTATCATGGCCACCACAATCGCCGCTATGAAAAGACCGAGACGAAGTCGCATCTGCTATCCTTCCAAGTGTATTGTGTAAATACCGTTATCCACCGGCGGCTCCCCGCTGGTTTCGCCGCTCACCATAGTGCCATTGGTAAAATAGCCGCTAAACGATTTAGGACTGCCCGTTAACTCCCAGCCCGTCAGGACAAATTCCGCGAAACCAACGACCTGTATTTCACTATTACCTTGAGCGACAGCGTCATCATATACCGGGACAATAAAGCTGGAATCGTTGTTGAACCTTTCCTCAAGAGCGACCATCAACGCCGCCTTGACGCCTTCTCCCTGTCCAAACATGCCAACCTCGACGAGTTCCGGATAGCCGTTGACGATCCAGTCTTCAAACACAGGCGTGCCAACGCCTGTTTCCTCAAAATTAACCAGCCAAAAACCCGACCCGCCAATTGGAAAAGTGCCTGCGTTTTCTTCGCCGACATGATTTTCAATAGCTTGGAGCGGCACCGCGAGCGGCACTGTCCCGTTCATCCCGGTAATAGCCTCAACCTGCGCGATAGCCTCAGCGTTAATCGACACAACATCCTGGCCCACAACACCACCAAAGAAAGTGTCTTGGTCGGCTGTGACGTTCACCTGTATCTTGCCTACTTCAGGAAAAGTGACAGTAGTTTGATGCGCGCCGGATATATTTTGGTCAACATAATTCTCCGCCGAAGCTTGGGCAGTCGCTTCAGTCTCATTATTTGCAATGTCTTGCGCTCCGGCTAGAGTCGCGCTATCGGCCGCTGTTTGAAGACGGCTTTTAACCAGGTAGAATTGCCCGATATCCGCCACTAAAGCGAGGAAACTGATAAGCACAACTATTAGAAACGCGAATATGATGATTGTGACTCCGCGTTCGTTTGCGGTTCGCGCCCTCAAAAATTGATACGGGCGGAAACTCCGAGCAAAACTAGTCATCTTCGATGCGCATGACAACAGTGCTCGTAAGCGGGATAGTGGCTTCTCCAAAGAATGGTATTTCAAGATCAAATTGATCAACGATGGTAACCTCCACTGATTCTCCGACTACATTTCCATTCGGATATGTAACGGAGATGGAATCGGGGATAGCCGGGTATGCCCTTTCAATAACCGTCGCCTCATCGTAATCTCCTACAGCCGCCATCCTCGCGCCTTCACGTGCGGCGTGCGTAATTGCCAGATAGTTGTTATATGCTTGCCCAAAAGCGAAGATTCCAAAAATGAGCATCAACAACAGCGGTAAGACCAGCGCCATCTCAACCGCTGCCGCGCCCCGATTCTGGCCGAGTGTTTTTCGAAGAGGGGTAAGCACCGGCGCTAAGCGCCGGCGCTTATTCTCCTTATTCACCAGTTACAACGCATTAACGATCGTTTGAAAAACTCCCGACAGCGTAGTGCCCAATAAAGTTACTGTCACGATAATGGCCAAAGCTATCAGGGAAACAATCAACGCATACTCAACGGCGCTGGCGGCTCTTTCTTCGCTAAGAAGCCTTATCATATATGCATACATCCGCGACACCCCCATCTTTCCAGCGCTTTTCGCCACTTATATTGTTCCCACATTTCGAGGGTCGAACCAAATATACTGCAGTTAAACGCTATTGTTTGGCATTTAACTTGATATTCAATACTTATTTCCCTAAAATCAAAATTCCGGGTATTAAGTTTGAAATTTTTTTGAAGTATTTCTTGATATCCAGCAAATCGGGGGCGTAGTTCAGCATGGCTTAGAACGCTTGCCTGTCACGCAAGAGGTCGCGGGTTCGAATCCCGTCGCTCCCGCCAGAGTAATTTAGGCTTTGTACAGCCAAAATACCGACATTTTACCGATTTTAAACACCCTTTATCCCACAGCTAACACCTCGCGGATTTGGGTCCAAATTTGAAAATAAATAAGTAATCCGATCAAGGAGGATAAGAAATGACAAAAGATTTTATTGATGATCTCGACGTATCGCCAGAAATTAAAGAAAAGATGAATTGGCAGTTTAAGAAATTAGTTTCGCCTTTCTTTCTGTCGCCGAGGAAATAGCGAAAAATGGGGAAGCTGACGAGTTTCTTGATTCTGAAAATAGCTAAATCTGGCATGTCACGCAACAGATCGCGAGTTCAAATCACGTTACCTCCACAAATCCTTAATAATGCCTGTACGAAGGCATTATTTTGACGATAGAAAAATATGGGCACACTCTGGCCATTAATCAGGTTCGAAAAATCATCTGCGGCACCCGGCAAGATTAACTAATCAGTACTCGATAGAGTTACCGGTTGACTCCTTCAATGATGACCTCTCGTAGCAAGCGCATCAATATATCTTCCTCGTAGCGGATATGCTTTACGATTTCTTTTGCTCGCGGAGAAAGGCGTCGATAGCCCCAACGTGATCGTCGTTTGGTCTCGGTCCAGCCCTCACGTTCATAATAGAGCGGCAAGTTAACATCGAAATAAGAGATGCTGTCCGCATCTTTAAGAACATCGGAGCGGGGGTCTCCGCCTACTTCATGGGCCGCTACAAGGCGGCAGGTTTCGTTCACGATATCCCATTCCACACCGCACGAGGTGAGAATCGAGCGCAGTATTTCCGCTCCCTTGTGAGCATGAGCGGTCTTGAAAACATCATAATCGTCGAAGTGTTCACGTCTAAGTTTGACCTCTCCTGAGGCCCGCTCAACGTCATGAGCCAGCGCCGCCAGCTGCAGAGCATCTCCCGCATCTGCTTCTATGTACAAAAGCCACTTCAGGGTGTTATCAGCGTGTCGTGGGTCCTCTGACACACCTGAGTGTGCAATATAGAGTCGTATTTTTTGTTTGGCACACTCAACGCTGCTAATCATGCGCGATGACAACCCGGCGCAGAGTTTCGAGATTCATCACCACGGCAATCAATACCAGAGTCGGAAGTACCAGATTGGTGACAGCACCCAGGAAGATCAAAAACACCCGTACATCCCGCCCCATGCGCAGCCCTGCTTTGGTCCCAGCTTTGATCCGCTTGCGCATCATATTGTCGTACTTGTCTGCCGTGTAGCTCAGCATAAACGAACCAATAATTGCCATGAAACCAATGAACAGAACCAATCCGCTCCCCTCTTTAGCTATAAGGTGCCAGGTCAAGCCGAATAGCAAGAATGCGTCAGCATAGCGATCCAGCACCGCATCAAACCAGCCACCGAAATCACTACTTTGGTACTTGAGCCTGGCCACTTCGCCATCGGAACCATCGATGATGGATGCAAACTGGGCCAGAACACCGCCCAGGACAAGAGCGAGATACCCACCAAGCGCAAACAGTCCCGCAGCCAAGACGGAAAGCAGAAACGAGAAGAGAGAAATTTGATTAGGGGTAATGTCAAGTTTCACTAAATGCCGGGAGAACAGCAAAGAGACAGGGCGGTTTACATAACGCGATATAGGACCGTCATTCGGTTTGTCACGAAAACGGTCCAGCAGTACCTGCTCTGCCCTCTTCAAGTCCGCTGGATGATCCACATCTAACCAGAAACCACTTACCGGGATCGCTTTAGCGCGCTCCTTGGCGGCTAAAATCCGTACTGCCCCGGACAGGGTGGTATCGCCGCTTTCTTCTATGCTTTGCTCAAGGGCTTGAAAAATGGCAGAAGAACAAAGGAAAACACCGGTATCGAAACCGTTGAAATCGGCGAGCCCCTTGCCGATTTCACGTATCTTTCCGTCTTTTGAATTGACGCGGGTGACATCCTCCATGTCGATGAGAGCGTTGCCGATATCACCGTCCACCCCGAGCGCGATCTCGCCATTAGACAGGCGAATCTCTATCAATGCACGAGCAATAGACGGCTCAAAAAGGTGGTCGGCCATCAGCAGTAAAAAAGGTTCTTGTAGGACTTCTCTCGCTTTGAGTACTGATAGACCGTTTTCTTTCTCCCAGTCATCATTAACCAGCAAATTGATTTGAATTGCTAGGCGTTCCGCCAGCTGATCCAAGAAATTGCTGACCCGGTCACCGTGATACCCGGTAACGACGTAAAATTCTTCTACGCCGGTCTCTAACGCTGTACGGATAATGCGTTCAATTAGAGGGATGCCTAGAACAGGGAGGAGAGGTTTGCTGTCACCCTTTTGCTTCAGCCGGCTCCCCTTGCCGGCTGCGATAATCAAACACTTCATTCCCAACCGCCTGAGTCGCCATTAACGACATATTCCATATATGGAAGACTTCATAGTCGGTGAGCCGTTGCGGTAGAATGTTTGCGAAAATTGGCCGACTGGCTCCCCAAGCTCATTCGTGTTCTATCTCAAAGTTTTGCGCATTTCCCACTAGGCTCAATGATCCAGCCTGGTCGGATCTGATCATTGCCGCTTCCTGGTCGTGCTGCTCCACGCTTGATTCAGCCTCGACCTCAGTATTGATAAATTTCTCCACTAAACAATACGCCTCTTCATCTGTATATTGACGAGGCGGGTGCTTACAAAAGTAGGCGGAGGGAGCGTCCAGGACTCCGCCTTCGCGTCGCAGCAGAGCCAGCTTGGCGCAGCGAATGGCGTCTATAGCCACCCCCGCTGAGTTTGGAGAATCTTCCACGGACAGGCGTAGCTCCAGATTCATCGGCACATCGCCGAATAACGTGCCCTCCATCCGTATGAAACAAAGCTTGTTGTCTTTCTGCCAGGGAACATAATCACTGGGTCCGATATGGATATTTTCGTCATCCAATCGCACACCGGCCACCGATTGCACGGCCTCGGTTTTAGATTCTTTCTTAGATGCCAGTCGCTCATGGTTGAGCATATTGAGAAAATCCGTGTTTCCACCGGTATTAAGCTGATACGTGCGCTCCAGCTTGACCCCCCGCTTATTAAACAAATCAGTCAGTATACGGTGGGTAATGGTGGCGCCAAGCTGGGCCTTGATATCATCACCGATAATCGGAAGGTTTTTATCTTTAAAACGCTTAGCCCAGACTGGATCGCTGGCGATAAAGACAGGTATGTTGTTGATAAAAGCAACATTGGCTTCAAGCGCGCAACCGGCGTAAAACCGAGTCGCTTCTTCCGAGCCGACGGGCAAATAGTTAAGGAGAATCTCGGCACCGGATTCCAAGAGGACCTTGACTACTTCCTTTTCCGTTGGCTCCGGCTCATCAGTCAGCTCAAAGGTGCGTTCGGTGTGATAATCGTTCATATGCTTTGAGACGCCGTCGAGTATCTTGCCCATTCTCACTGTGACGCCAGCTGGAGGCAGGTCGGCACAGAAAACCGCTGTGCAATTAGGTTTGGCAAAAATGGCCTCGTTCACATCCCGACCAACTTTGCGCCGGTCCACGTCGAAGGCGGCAACTATATCTATGTCTCCAGGTTTGAAGCGACCGACCTCCCAATGCATCAGTCCAATTGCGTCCTTCTCCGACTTGTTACGGTAGTAATAAATTCCCTGTATTAGAGAACTGGCGCAATTACCAACCCCCACAACAGCGATCTTAATGTTTTTCATGATTCATGGACCTCCTTAATATATTTAACCCCAGACCAGATTCGCACCCGGCCTCAGGGCTGCTCAACTATCGGTTTTTCATCTTCAAAAACAAAGGGAAATTATCCCAGAGGTACATCTTGGCGCCAGGCAAACACAGATTAAACAGAAAATCGACTTATTACTTGGTCGGCAACTGGCGCACTCTGTCGTACTGAGGCATAGCTCTATTATTACAATAATGCACGTTCTTGACCCTTATATCAAGCGGGAGCTCAAACCTCTGCCGTAAACTAGCGAGAATACTAGAATAGACGGGAAATGACGAGCGACCAAAGCAACTACTGAAGCGCTGGTCAGCCCTTATGACGATTTATCATCACACCCTATTGGGATGGTGTTCTAGCTACTGTAACGTATCCAACAAAGAGTTCGAATAGTGTCCCGTTAAGTCCGCCAGAGTTAAACTAGAATCTCAATCCCCTTGTGGTGACACCCGCGAGAGAGGCCCTCACTATCCCGCAATAAACGATTTGAATTCTTCTTAGAAGTGAGGTGTCCAGTGTGGGATTGACCCCCGTCGCTCCCGCCGGAGGATTCCGGAGGCGCGTCTACGACGTCAGCCTGCGGAGTCTTTTTATGTCACGTGCCTTCATGCACGCTCCACTCAAAACTCCTGGCCTTCCTTGTATCCGCTGCCTCGGGAAACCACTGGTTTTTATGTTGTCCAGGATTCGAACCAGGCGTAGGGGTTATGTTTTCCGGGGAAAAGGATTTGCCCCGGAGTCTAGCTAGCGCCCTTCTTCTTGGCCCATAGTTATGCCGCTCTGTTAATGTTTCTTTTCAGTTTTTCATCGTCGTAGAGCATATCCAAAAAGATGTCGGTTAACTCTGGATCAAACTGGCCGCCTGAACATCTGTTCAACTCCAACATAGCAGCCTCAAAGGAAAGAGCTTTTCTATACGGCCTGTCTGATCTCATGGCGTCATAAGCGTCGACCATTCCAACAACTCTAGACAGATACGGTATTTGATCACCACGCAAACCATCCGGGTAGCCTTTTCCGTCCCATCGTTCATGGTGATGACGACAGATAATAGCTACATTTTCCATGCCCGGTATCGGCTTAAGTATGTTGCGGGATTTTTCCGGATGCTCTTTTATTTTAGCGTATTCTTCATCGCTTAGCTTACCCCTCTTATTTAATATTGACTCGTCCGTCCCTATCTTACCTATATCGTGAAAGAAGGAAGCTAAATCAAGATCGTTCGTCTCCTCTTTGCCTAGCCGCAGGAGAACACCAAGCCGAGCACAGTATTGGCTTATCCGACTTGAATGGCCCTTTGTCCACCTGGACTTGGCATCCAAAGCAGTCACCATAGAATTAATTACTCCAAGAAAAGTGTTTTTAAGTTGTTCGATCAATCTGGAATTAGACAGCGCGACAGCATATTGATTGCAGATCTGTTTAGCTATGGATTGCTGCTTTGGACTGAAGAAAGCTTGCCTCATGCTCCCAAAAGCAATTGCCCCGATCAGTTCCGATTTGATCAGAAGCGGAAGAACCAAAAGAGAGTTCATGTTCCTCTCCAAAAACCTGCGTTCAAAATCAGAAGCTGGGCTTTCTTCAATCAAGTATGGATAGTAAGAGGGCACACCAAACATCAGATCATTCCATGATCTCATGTTGCTATTATTAAAATCTAAGCGATCAACGGTTTTTGATTTATTATTCTCTAGAATCGCCGTTAGACCGAAGGTTTTGGAGTCATCGTTGAAGTTCAGTATTTCTATCGTTTCACACTTTATTACGTTTCCGAGTTGTCTCAGGGCTGACTGAGTCGTCTCCTCCTTGGTGACTGACGTAAGGATGGCTCTGTCGATTCCAGCCATGGACTCTACCATCTCTATCCGTTCCGTATGTTCCATCGTCTCATTTAGGAGATCGGACGTATGCCTATATAGCATGTAAAAAGCCTCAATATGTTTATGCAGCTTTCTAACTATATCTTTAGAGCTTTCAGCGAACTTCTGACGATTATTAAAGAGGCAGAGAATGACAACCTCGGTTTGATTATTAAAGACTAACGGGATAGCCGTCATCGATTTGGCCCCCAATGAACTCAGCATCGTTCTCATGTATCCAGTCAGCTTACTCCCTTTGACCGACTCAACATCCACTATGAAACTTAGGTAGTGGGTCAGTTTGAATTCAACAATTTTGCAATGTCCTCAACTGACCACTTTTTGTCTGTCACGCCTGCCGCTATTGCCGGTGTTGTCTTGATTGTCTTGTGAACCCGACAAAAGTTGTAATGCATGAAATGTAGCGCTATCGCATGCTCTAAGTTCTCTACCTTCTTACTGAAAGCGTTTGTCAGCCTCGTAAACCTTCTCATACTCATCCTCGTTGTCAGATTCTGACGCTCTACATAGCTTGTAGAGACCTTCTTAGTATCGGGATGACCATTAACCCTATGAGTTATCGTCCCTGTACATTTTGCAGGGCTGTATCGCGTTTGACCTTCCTTTTTCTCGGTTCCGTATACCTTGATTAATTGGCTAAAATCTACATTCATTCCAAAAGCGTCTTCAACTGCCTCTATATAAGACCTTAGACCATCAGTTGTAAGCTGAACTTTGTTTACTAAGCGACTCGCTAAGTCTTTCATAAAGACCTGTGCGGACTCATAGTCACGCTGACCGATATACCAAGTCGGAACTAACTTTGAGTCCGCACAGATAGCGGTAAATGTATATACATCGCCATAACCAAACTGATTTTGTTTTTCTTTAGGCACGTTTTTATCCTTTGAGTAACAAAAGGCCCATATCTCATCTGCTTGTATTGTCTCGCAGGTTAAGTTCCTAAGCGTTTTGTCTTGATACTCAGAACAGGCCTTCCCAACATCCGCAAGTAGCTTAAGGATTGTCCCCTTAGCCGCTCCGGTCATTCGACTAGTAGCCCTGATTGAGTTTCCTTCAACTAGAGCGGATATTATTTGTGCTTGGCGGTCAATACTTAACTTGTTCATATTGACCAGTATACTTGAGCGGTAAAGCATTGTCAAGTATTAAACCAACTATTAGTAAACTTTTATTATGTTCTAGAATAACACCATCTTTTACAGTGTCAACGTGATACTTTTATTTCAGTCTTCGCGCCTGCTCGTTGAGCTTTTCCCACGCCCTTAGCGATTCGTTAAAATGCCTCATTGCATCGTCTTTTGTCTCTGCTGGCGCTCCACCGATCTTGATTCTGCTGCCTGGCGCACTCACTACCATCCAGCCTCCCCTAATAGCCACCATCTTTGGTGTAGCAAGCCTTATACTTCCGCTCATAACAACCTCCTTCGTATGTTTGACATAATATCTATATAGCCTATTATCGCAGGTAGTCTTAGTTATAGCAAAGTAACATGAGAAGAAGAACAAAGTTAACGTAATATATGTTTGACGTAGTATATTAGCTCATGTTACACTACGTCGTGTTACGGTTCACTCTATTTAGGAGGTATGCGATGGCTTTACATGCAGACGGGGGCAATGCCCCATATGCATCACCAAAGACCATGATCGACGTGATAAGCAAATATCGGGATCGCGGCTTACAAACGCCTTTTACAACAGGCATCCTATCCCGAGCTGGTGTAAGTGACGGTCTTGTCGCAAGAACGCTTCAAGCTTTCAAAATTCTTGATCTAGTAGATGAAGAAGGCAGCCCAACCGAAACTCTCGAAACATTGAAACTAGCTACTACAGAAGACTTCCCAAAGCGCTTGGCTGAACTTATCCGAGAAGCCTATGAGCCGATATTTGCCTTCGCTAACCCAACGACAGACGAACCACAACTAGTTCGTGATGCTTTTCGAGCATATAAACCCCAGGGACAAAGGGCGCGCATGGTGGCGTTGTTTTATGGACTCTGTGAAGCCGCTAAGATTATAGAGGTTAATCCATTGCGAACACGAGATACGTCTAAGACAGCAAAAACCCCAAAGGGTCGTAAACCAAAACAACATAACATACGCGTAAAAAAGGATGACCAACAGGGATTATCTCATTTAACAAACCATGTACCAGGCCCAATCGCAGCCTTGATGAATGAACTGCCGAAAAACGGTTCGTGGACGGTAGATGAAAAAAATCGATTTACCGACACTTTCGAAGCTCTACTCAATTTCTCGTTTAAGATCGTAAAAAATTCACAAAATCACGATGATCTTAAGGGTGGTGGTGAATGAGAAGAGAAAAAGTCCCAGTGCTCTTAGCGCCGCGTCTCAATCGGTCAGCACTGGGACGTTAAACATCCCGAAGGAGGTCGAGTGTGCAGCTTGGCCTCCTTCTTTATTTCATTATACACCCCGACTAGTCATTTGACCAGCGCTTATTGCTTGGAGTGCTTCTTCCATCGCGCTTGAGCAGCTTTTCTGGCGATATCACTACGTTGTTTTGGAGTGAGTTTAGCCGCCCTAGCCTTACCGCCCTTAAGCCCACCTCGACGACCGAGCTCAACAGCTGCTGGGTCTCTTGTATCCGGTTCGGGTTTTGGCTTGCCTTGAGTAGCCTCTTTAACGATATCGGCGGCGAGCTGGCTTATGTCTCTTGGTCTTTTAGGTTTGCTTGAGCGCTTAGGCATGTTTATATCATGCCACAATCTGAGGTGTTTGTCACTTTTGGGACAAGGCAGAAAGCAGTTTGTCAACAACAGGGTCAAGCACAATGGTCTTGTCACAAATTTGTTTCAAATGCATGGCTTTTGTGGTTGAGAAAACTCCCAACTCTACATGTTTGCCGAGGTCTTTAACGCTCTGAGCAGCAGCCACTAAATCGCTGTCTGCGGATATCAAAAGTGCTACATCAAATAAGCTTTTAGCTGCCATAAAAACCATGTCGACGGCAAGAGCTGTATCGACTCCTTTTTGCACATATATTTGGCCGTGTTTTTGCATTTTCCCTAGCCTAATTTCTACGTAATCGGTTCTACGAAGCTTACTGAAGTATTGTTGTTGAGAACGCGCCAGGCTTTCGCCCTTGGAGCCATCACGGATAATAGGCGCTGAGTAATAATAGATTCGAACTAGATCACGACTTCCACAAAGCTCTTGCGCTAAATTGTGTAAATCTAGATCGCTATCGCTTTTATTACAATAATCTTACATGCCATGATGAAAATTGCTGCCATCAATAAAAATAGTTACTCGACTCATGGGCGACATTGTAACATGGGCGGGTTGGTTAAAAAAGTGAAAATGAAACGGAGAGCTGCACGCAGCTCTCCGGTGCTTTCAAATCAGTCATTGCACGCAACGACAGTGGAGTTTGGATATTTAAAGTATCATCCTACCTCTGTTCTGTCAATATGTTTATCGGCATAATAGTAGATCTTTAAACCTATTTTCCAAAAACCTTAGCTCATACACATTATTTTTCAAACTGACCCACTACCGATTTTTTACATCGACTGTCTTACCTTTCAGGGCTTTTGTAAAATATCTATCTTCTCCCGTTTCTTTCAGATAAGGAAAGACTTCAAAGGCGTCTTTTCCTAAGACTTGCCTGGCTTTATAGCCCGAGAATTTTTCCATCGCCTTGCTCCAGGCGGTATACCTATGATCTTTGTCAAAGGCAAAGACCCCCTCATTTACGTTGTCTATCAGAGCTGTTGAAAACCCATTCTTCTCAATAAGCTCTGATGTTTCCGGCGCCTTTTTCCGTTGTTTTTTTTCTACTGCCATGATCTCGCTTCTTTAAGTTGAAATTGTTTATAATTTCTCCAAAAAACTACTGAAAAAAACATTAGTAGATATGAAGATAAGAGCATCGGAAGATCAAAAGCAGCTCACCATTCTCTCGGTGGGCGCTGCTTACGGTCTACTGGTTATTGTCTTTCAATACGGGATCGGCGCTGAGTTCTTGGGCGTTCAACAAGTCAACGTCATCGAGGCCTGGATACCGCTCTTTCTCTTCTCCGTACTCTTCGGGCTCTCGATGGACTACCATGTCTTTCTCCTGACACGCATCCAGGAGCGCTTCAACGAAACCGGCGACAACACAGAATCCGTCGCCTTTGGCCTGAGTTCGACGGGGAGCATCATCACCGGGGCGGCCGTCATTATGGTCGCGGTCTTCGGTGGGTTTGCCGCCGGAGAGATGATCATGTTCCAACAGATGGGCTTCGGTCTGGCCGCCGCCGTGCTGCTCGATGCCACCATCGTCCGCTCCATTCTGGTACCGGCCTCCATGAGATTGCTGGGCAAACGCAACTGGTACCTACCAAAAGCACTCCAGTGATTGCCGAACCTCAATGTGGAGGGCACTACGACAGAGAAATCAGAAACAAATAGAGCTAAACAAGTCGCATAGTTCCGATGAGGGCGTGCCCGGCATCGACCGGGCACGCCCTCTTTTATGATTTTTAGAAGCGGGAAACTCTAGACTGATAATTCATCTACCATTTTATATAATTCATTATTCTCTTTTTCGATCCTCTTTGTTAAAGCATCAAGAATAGCTTTTGTCTGTTTGATAAAATCGCTTGGATCTTTTTGGATAGCCGCTGGCGTCCTCCATTTGCTCCTGTAATCCTTGAGCGTTTCCCCTATGCCTCCCATTTCATAAACAAATCTCCCGGCAACAGACTTGACGCGCCCATCAGAGTGCGCCAATAACTGTGGATAAAGCGCTTTGTCTTCCATTGTTAAATGAACATCCAGGTTACCTAATAGTTCGGACAACAACCGCCTAACTTCATGTGCGTCTTTTGAGAGTACGTCAATACTTAAATGCTTCGAAATCTCCGACGCTATCTTTAACAATTCATCGTGCTGGTCTCTAAAAATTTTCGTTTCACTCACTTTGTCTCCTTCTTTGCTTAGCTGTAGTCAATAAAATACTCAGTGCTAGCTATGCAACATAGTAAGTATTCTATCGGCGCATTCAGGAAAGATCATAACTATTGAGGTTAAGAAACGAACGTAAGGCATCCTAAGGCGAACCCTGAGAACTCGGTTGACCAACCACGACTCCTTATCCCTTTGCACCTCTGACCAAAGACTCCAGTCAGGGGTAAAAACATAGTTGTGTTGAAACTAGTGACAATATTACTGCCTTTAGGTTTGGTCGCTGCAATAAGCCCGACTATGCTGGCCGCGACCACACTAGTGCTTGCCTCTAAGGACCGAGCCCTTTGGCGCGCTCTAGCTTTTTTAACCGGTTCAGCAATTACACTGGCGATCATTGGAGTAGCGGCGATATCAAGCGGCGGCAATCTGACAATCACGGACAAACTTCCTAACCTGTCTTCCGTTGTTGATATAGTTCTGGGCGCGCTTTTGCTCTATTTAGGCCTGAGAAACGCTTTCGGAAAATCAAATAAAGTCAGATCCAAACAACATTCTTCTGTTGCTCAAAAATCATTAAAATACCGGTTGGCCGACTCTTTGGCTCTCGGTGTCATTATAACGGCAACTGATTTTTCCTCTTTAATCTTCTATTTGGCGGCGGCCAAGCAAACCATCGATGCGGGTGTCGACGATATACAAAAGTTTCTGGCCATGTCGATGATGGCGGGTTTCATCATGATACCGATTTTGGTGCCCTTCTTTCTAACTTTATCAGCGCCGTCTGCATCAACGGCTATTCTGGACAAGATCAATGCTTTTATCAAAAAATACAGTCACTATTTAACCGCGGTCATCTGTGTGAGCTTTGGGTTGTATTTTTTAGCCAAAGGATTTTGAGAGGGCTCGGGAGGACCGGACGGTGTAGCCTGTCGATTGGTGGGGAAAGAAAAGTAGCCGATTTTAGCAAGCGGCGACATGATAAACTAAAGAACGCGTATCCGCGACCAAACCCATTTACCGCGAAGGGAGTGTATATGACGACAGGCAAGCAATTCCTCACTTCACGACCAGCGTGGAAGACACTTGAAGACCACTATCAGGAGATCCGAGATTCGAGCCTTAACGATATGTTTGCCGCTGACCCAAAGCGTGGTGAGCGCCTAACGGCTCAAGCAGCTGGTATATACCTCGATTACTCTAAGAATCGCGTCACCGATGAAACTCTGCGGCTTCTGCTGCGGCTTGCGGACGAGTCCGGCCTGCGGGCCCAGATTGAAGCTATGTTTCAGGGCAAGAAAATCAATTTCACGGAAGATCGCGCCGCTCTGCACACAGCGCTTCGCGCACCAAGAGACGCGTCAATCGTGGTAAACGGCGAGAACGTTATCCCCCGTGTCCACGCGGTGCTCGATCAAATGGTCGATTTCTCCAACCGGGTCAGAAACGGCGTGTGGAAAGGCCACACGGGCCGGCGAATTCGCAACGTCGTTAACATCGGCATCGGCGGCTCCGACCTGGGGCCTGTGATGACCTATGAGGCACTCAAATATTACAGCGACCGGGGTATGACTTTCCAGTTCGTTTCCAACGTCGACAGCACGGACCTTGTCGAGGCGACGCGCGCTCTGGACCCAGCTGAAACACTGTTCATTGTCGCATCAAAGACATTCACGACTTTAGAGACTATGACTAACGCCCAAAGCGCGCGCCAATGGTTGCTCAACAGTTTCGACGGCGATATCAGGGCCGTTGCCCGGCACTTCGTCGCCGTCTCCACAAATGCCGCGAAGGTCTCAGAATTCGGCATCGACACGGCCAACATGTTCGCTTTTTGGGATTGGGTGGGAGGCCGTTATTCTATGGGCTCATCGATAGGTCTCTCAACTATGCTTGCCATCGGCCCCCAGAACTTCCACGACCTGCTATCGGGCTTCCGCCAGATGGACGAGCACTTCCGAAACACACCGTTTGAGCGCAACTTACCGGTGCTCATGGGCCTTCTTTCTCTTTGGTACAACAATTTTTTCGGAGCGCAAACCGTTGCCGTGCTGCCTTATGAGCAGTATCTCAAGCGATTTCCGGCCTATCTGCAACAGCTAACTATGGAGAGCAATGGCAAACACGTCACAGTTAACGGCAAGGAAACAGCTTACCAGACCGGACCAATCTACTGGGGCGAACCTGGAACCAACGGCCAGCACTCTTTCTACCAGCTGATACATCAGGGCACCCGACTCATACCGTGTGACTTTATCGCCTTTGGCGAATCGCTCAACCCACTGGGACAGCACCACGATATCCTCTTGGCGAACATCTTCGCCCAAACCGAGGCGCTTGCTTTCGGCAAAACATCGGAACAAGTGCGGGCTGAGGGGACACGGGACGAGCTCGTCGCCCACCGGGTTTTCGAGGGCAATCGCCCATCCAACACCATCCTGGCCGACAAGCTCACACCGGCCGCGCTCGGCAAACTGGTCGCCCTCTATGAGCACATCGTTTTCGTCCAAGGCGCTATTTGGAATATTAACTCATTCGATCAGTGGGGTGTCGAACTGAGCAAAGTGCTGGCGCAGCGAATTCTCCCTGAACTTGATACTGAGATAGACCCTAAGCTCGAACACGACAGCTCAACGAATAATATGATCCGTCGGTTCCGACAGCTTAAGAAAAGGCCGGCGATGAAGTAAAGAGAGACCAAAATCCCTTGAAACATCAGCGAGTTTTGGCGGAGGAGAAAAGTGAGAGTGTCCCAATCTGAAATCGCGTTCCTTTTCGACGTCGATAATACGTTACTCGACAATGACGGCGTCATTTCCGAACTCAAGAGCCACCTTGAGAGCGAAGCGGGCGCAGAACGCGAGCAACGCTACTGGAGCCTCTTCGAACAGCTACGAAACGAGCTCGGCTACGCGGATTATCTGGGGGCTTTGCAACGATACCGCAGCGTCTATCCGCACGATCCGAGCCTCCTGACCATCTCCCGCTTTTTACTAAACTATCCATTTGCCGACCGCCTCTTTCCTCATGCGCTTGAGGTTATCGAACATGTCGGACAATGGGGACCGGTGGCTATCCTCACTGACGGCGATGTCATCTTCCAACCGCACAAAATCGACCGCTCCGACCTATCGAACGCAGTTGCCGGCCGTGTGTTTATTTATGTACACAAGGAAGAAGAACTAGCCGATGTCGAACAACGTTTCCCCGCCAAACACTATGTGCTGATTGAAGACAAACTACGCATCCTAACAGCGGTCAAAGAAAACTGGGGCTCGCGCGTGACCACCATCTTCGTGAACCAAGGACATTACGCTCGCGACCAGAGGATTCTCGCCCAATATCCAGCTGCCGACATGAGTATTGAGTCCATCGGAGACTTGCTCCGGCATGACTTCGCGCAATTACTGAAGTCGGGAGATACTAAATGACTAACCCCACGCGCTCCGGTAGTTCCAAAGAGACAATTCTGACACTCAATGCCGGTTCTTCAAGCCTAAAGTTCGCCCTCTTCAACAACACGACAATGCCGGTCCGCACTTTTTCCGGGAGCATTGACCGCATTGGGTCATCGTCAGCCATGTTCACGCTTCGGGACACGGCAAAGCGGCAAACTGAGCAAGCGAGAATCTCCGCTCCAGATCACGAGCGTTGCTTAGACTCTCTGCTCGATCGTCTTGCAGAAATGACCTCGACTGAGAACTTCGTCGCGTTCGGACACCGTGTCGTTCACGGCCTGGAGCGTTACGTACAGCCGCAAATCGTCACGGCAGAAATGACCGATGAACTACGACGAATGATCCCTTTTGCACCTGAACACTTGCCGGCGGAAATCGCTCTCATCGTTGCCTTAAGTGAACGTTTTGGGGACGTTCCGCAAATCGCGTGTTTCGATACCGCGTTCCATCGCGACTTGCCGAATGTGGCGCGCCTTCTCCCGATTCCAAGACACTACACAAAAACAGGAATTCGCCGTTACGGCTTCCACGGTTTGTCATATGAATTCCTCATGGAAGAACTGACGCGTCTGCGCGAGCCGGCGGCAACGAAAGGTCAAGTTATCCTCGCCCACCTAGGCAATGGCGCGAGCCTTGCAGCCGTTCGAGATGGTAAGAGTATCGATACGAGCATGGGCTTCACGCCAACGGCCGGAGTGATGATGAGCACCAGATCCGGCGATCTGGATCCGGGACTGGTCTCGTTTCTAATGCGAAGCGAGCGGATGACCGCGCCCCAATTTGACCAGATGATCAACCATGAGTCGGGGCTGCTCGGTGTCTCCGAGAGCAGCTCAGACATGCGCGACTTGCTTGCTAGCGAATCCGAAGATGATCGCGCGGCAGAAGCCGTAGCCCTCTTCTGCTATCAGGTGAAGAAGCGGATCGGCTCCTTTGCAGCCGCTCTCGGCGGCCTGGATACACTCATCTTCACCGGAGGTATTGGCGAAAACGCGCCAGTCGTCCGGGCGCGAGTATGCGATGGACTTGATTTCCTCGGCATCGAACTTGATGAGACGCAAAACGCGGGGAATAATTCGGTAATTTCGCGGCACACTGGTCGCGTAACAGTGCGTGTCATTCACACTGATGAAGAGTTGATGATAGCGAGATCGGTCTGTCGAGTTCTTGGACTTGGCACAGACTGAAAGGATTGAATCATGAAAACAAAGCCACTTGCTCCAGAGTACTTAGCCAGGATAGACGCCTATTGGCGGGCCGCGAACTATCTTTCTATCGGCCAGATTTATCTCTATGACAATCCCCTTCTCAAAGAGCCGCTTGAGCTCGCGCATATCAAGCCACGCCTGCTCGGCCACTGGGGGACAACACCGGGACTCAATTTCATCTACGCGCATCTAAACCGCGTCATCCGCGAACACGACCTGAATGTTATTAACATCACCGGGCCGGGCCATGGCGGGCCGGCGCTGGTGGCCAACGCTTACCTGGAAGGCACCTACAGTGAAGTCTATCCAAACATATCGCGAGACGAAGCCGGGATGAAACGGCTCTTTAAACAATTCTCGTTCCCCGGCGGCATTCCAAGCCACGTCGCCCCTGAGACACCAGGCTCGATTCACGAAGGTGGGGAGCTGGGCTACTCTCTCTCCCACGCTTTCGGCGCGGCCTTTGACAACCCGGACCTGCTTGTTGCCTGCGTCGTGGGTGACGGCGAAGCAGAGACTGCTCCTCTCGCCGCGAGCTGGCACTCTAATAAATTCCTCAATCCTGTCCGTGACGGAGCTGTCCTGCCTATTCTGCATTTGAACAACTACAAGATTGCCGGCCCCACCGTGTTGGCGCGCATCTCTCGAAACGAGCTGGAAGCGCTCTTGCGAGGCTACGGCTATACACCATATTTCGTTAAGGGAGACGAGCCCATGAAGATGCACCAGCTCATGGCGGCCACACTCGACGTCATCATAGCCGACATTCAGCGCATACAGGCTGATGCCCGCGCCCACGGGTTTAAAAAGCGTCCAGCCTGGCCCATGATTGTCCTCGACTCTCCAAAGGGTTGGACAGGTCCTCAGGTCATCGACGATCAACAGATTGAGGGAACTTTCCGGTCGCATCAAGTACCCATAGCCAAGATGAGCCGTCCGGGACACGTGGAGATCTTGGAGAAGTGGATGCAGAGCTATCGTCCTATTGAGTTGTTCGACGAAACGGGTCGTCTCGTACCAGAACTTGCCGAGCTAGCGCCCACGGGAGAGCACCGTATGAGCGCCAATCCGCACGCCAACGGCGGCTTACTCCTAAGCGATCTGCGTCTACCGGATTTTCGCGATTACGCCGTTAAGGTCCTAAAACCGGGCGGCTCGCAAAGCGAAGCGACACGCGTTCAAGGCCAGTTTATTCGGGACGTAATAAAGTCGAACCCAGAGAATTTTCGCGTCTTCAGCCCGGACGAAACAGCGTCGAACCGCTGGGGCGCCGTTTTTGAGGTGACGGACCGTTGCTCGACAGCCACAATTCTTCCCTCTGATGACCATGTCGCACCCGATGGCCGAGTCATGGAAATATTAAGCGAGCACCAATGCGAAGGTTGGCTTGAAGGTTACCTGCTCACCGGTCGCCACGGCTTCTTCTCCTGTTATGAGGCGTTCATCCACATCATTGATTCAATGTTCAACCAGCACGCCAAGTGGCTCAAGGTCGCAAACATGATCCCCTGGCGACGTCCGGTAGCATCCCTAAACTACCTGCTCTCATCACATGTGTGGCGACAAGACCACAACGGTTTCAGCCATCAAGATCCCGGCTTTATCGACCACGTGACCAACAAGAATACCGAGATCATCCGTGTCTATCTACCTCCGGACACAAACACGCTGCTCTCCGTGACCGACCACTGCCTCAGAAGCCGCAACTATGTGAATGTCGTTGTCGCCGGAAAACAGCCGTCGCCTCAGTGGCTCGACATGGATGCCGCGATCAAACATGCTACCGCCGGCATCAGCATCTGGCCATGGGCGAGCAATGATCAGGACAGCAGACCGGATGTGGTCATGGCATGTGCCGGCGATATACCGACTCTCGAAACTCTGGCAGCGGTGCAGTTGCTACACACCTTCTTCCCGAAATTGAAAGTCCGTGTGGTCAACGTCATTAACTTAATGAAACTCCAACCACAAAGCGAACACCCCCACGGTTTGACAGACAAAGAGTTCGACGTGCTCTTTACAACCGACAAACCGATTATCTTCGCCTATCACGGGTATCCGTGGCTTATTCATCGCCTAACCTATCGCCGTACCAACCATCAAAACTTGCACGTGCGCGGTTACAAAGAAGAAGGCACGACTTCGACACCGTTCGACATGGTGGTCATGAACGACCTGGACCGCTTTCACCTCGTCGCCGACGTTATTGATCGCGTGCCCTCCTTGGGTGAGAACGCGGCCTACGCAAGGCAGGCCGTTCGCGACAAACTTGTCGAGCACAAACAATACATAGCCGAGCATGGCGAAGACATGCCGGAGATTAGGAATTGGAAATGGGGCTAGGATTTTCTCCAGACAGATAAGTCCTTACCTGTCAGGGCCTCCACACGAGCAGTTTCATCTTCAAAATCACGATATAACCGTTTTCGGAGTTCTTCATCCATGAGCGACATTGTTTCAGAACCGCGTCCGCCCAAAACGGTTGTCTTCAATTTCTTAAGGAAAGATTGAAACTTCCACCCTGTCCGCAGCTGAATGCTATCTCTAACTTTTTTGAAAACCGCGTTACTGTAGAACAATTTGTTCATCTTGGAGGAACCGGAAACAGTTTTCGGATTTTTATAGACATCAAGATTGAATTCGTATTTATCGTTTATGCCAAGAAAACTTAAGACATCAAGCAAGTGATATTCCGTGTCCGCGACGAACTCCTCAAACACGACATATTTGATCCTATCTTTGTCGAAAACGTCTAAATACCTCTGAATAGACTGCGAATAGGTACTCTCTTTCAGATACTGATAGGCATATTCATGCTCATAATACTCTAGCGATTTCGCAATACGAGCCGGTTCATCAAGTTCAATGGCTTGCTCAAAAGGAATATCCTCGAACTGGTGATTGCGTAACATAGAATAATGAGAAAAGGCCCTATCGACTGGATCTCTAAGCATGAAGATCAGCTTGATTTCCGGGCCCAAAGCCTTGAGAATTCGCTCCGGGCATCTCTTATCCATTAGGTAAGCGGGAGAAATATCACCAATAGCTGTCTCATCTTTCACATTGGCATAATGTTGTTTCTCATACCAGGGCAGGCCTTTTTCATAGTCTCGCGAAAAAAAGCGGGTCTCTTTAAGTGAAGGCAAAAACACCTTTGGGTGTTGGATTAGCAAATAATATAGAGCTGTTGTCGCGGATCTCGCCGCGCCGGGGCATATAAAATTAGGCAACATTATTTTTTACCATATATTTGATCGGATGTTTCCTGCGCACAAACCTATATAATAAGCGGTAATCGGCCTATCTCCCGGCTCGGGAATGACCGGCAGCGATCACAGCCACTCCATAATACACTAATACACAATATGGAGCGTATGCGCTTTTTATTGGCGTCTGAAAAGTGGGCTTGTGACCCGTTGCTTGGCTCCATTCTACATTCTATATTGTCAATAACCAATTTCAATAAAAAATTTCCATACGGATGAATCCCGCTGCGTGCGGCCTGACAGCAGTCTCGTTTCCCAACTCCTGCCTAGTGGAATAAACAGACATATGTTATCCCAAGTCTTGATACAAAAAAAAGAACTGGCTCAATATGAGGGCATAGTCGATCCGAACCTAATTTCCCTAATCACTGACCTGTCCAAAAGCCTGGCCGGAGCCAGAGTCTTGGAAATCAACTCGACATCATCCGGAGGCGGTGTGGCTGAGCTCCTAAGATCTACCGTCCCGCTGATGAATGCCCTCGGAATCAAGACAGACTGGCAGTTTGTCCCCGCTAATCAAAAATTCTTTGAGGTCACAAAGCGCTTCCATAACTCTTTGCAAGGGATGAAATCGCATCTGACCAAGAAGGACATGGACCTTTATCTTAAGGAAAACGAACGATTCGCGCAACTACTTGAGGGCCAATATGACTTCATCATTGTGAACGACCCTCAACCGCTGGCCATGCGTCACTTCACGAACCAACGCGGAGCCCACTGGATTTGGCGGAGTCATATCGACACCAGCAACCCGGACCCGGCTGTCTGGTCATTTTTGCAGGCCTACGCCCAAGACTATGACGCGACGGTCTTTACAATGCCCAACTTTGTCCCGCCGCGCTTAAGGACAAAGCGTATTGAATTCATCGCCCCGGCTATCGACCCTCTGAGCCCAAAGAATTGCGCGCTCCCTAAGGAGCTGTGCGCTCAAACAATGATTGGCTTCGGCATCGATCGCCAGAGACCGCTCATAAGCCAAGTCGCCAGATTTGATCCTTGGAAAGACCCGCTCGGCGTTATCCGCGCCTACAGGGAAGTTAAGAAAACAATACCAGAGTTGCAGCTGGCCTTGATCGGATGGATGGCCAGCGACGATCCTCAGGGCTGGAGGGTCTATAATAAAGTCACCAAAGAAGCACAAAATGACAATGATCTTTTCATGTTCACGAACTTGGATGGTGTCGGTAGTCTTGAGGTCAACGCGCTCCAACGATCTAGCGACGTCATCGTCCAAAAATCTCTTCGTGAGGGCTTTGGTTTAGCGATCAGCGAAGCCCTTTGGAAAAGTGTGCCCGTGGTTGGCGGCAATACCGGGGGTATCCCGATGCAAATGGTCAATGGTGTCGGTGGTTTCCTGGCCGACACAGTTGAAGACTGTGCCAGTCGCGTTTTATACTTGCTTCAACATAAAGATGAAGCCAGGGAGATGGCTTGGCGAGGCCACGAGCGTATACGGGAACATTTCCTTGTTCCGCGCTACATCGCCGAGACATTGAGCATGATGCAATCCATGCTGCGCGAAGAAGTCGAACGACACGATCGACGGCGCGCCGCGTAAGAACATCGCCAGAGAAGCGAGAGAGATGCGAGAGTCAGGTGCCACCGATAAAGAACGCGCCAAGCTATACGCCAAACTTAAGTATTGGCTAATCCTCGTGAACCTGGTCTACATCTTCACATACATGATTGTGATTATGATCTCCGGCGCCTCGACTTCACTCGCTGACCTGGCCACCCGTACCGCCGGACCAGGTTTAGGCGCGAAAGCCGCGTATTTAGCCGGCTTTGTCATCATCACTACGATCTTCTTATCGCCGTTAAATTTTTTCGGCGGTTACCTTGTTGAGCATCGTTTTGGCCTCTCCAACCAGACCATATCCGGTTGGTTGGCGGACGAAATAAAGGGCCTCGCTATCTCCCTATTTATCTTCATACCGATGGGTTTGACCGCGTACTGGCTACTTTCTGAGACCCAAACCTACTGGTGGCTCCTGGCCGCGTTTGCCTACTCAGCCTTCAGCTTTATCTTGGCCTACTTGGCGCCTGTGGTCATCATGCCGCTGTTCAACAAGTTTGAGCCGCTCGACTCTGAACCACTCAAGAATGATATCTTGGAACTGGCGCGTGAGGCCGGTGTCAAGATCACCGATGTCCTTCGAACGGATATGTCAAAAAGGACAAAGAAGGCCAACGCCTACTTCGCGGGCGTGGGGAACACGAAACGTATAACGCTTGGGGATACACTGATCGAAAACTATACAGACCAGGAAATATTGACTGTAATCGGTCATGAGATGGGTCACTGGAAACTCGGACATCTCTGGAAGAATACTGTCTTCGCGATTGGCAGTTCACTTATCGGATTCTATCTGGCAAATCTGTTTCTGAAAGCGGGGCTCGACTACTTTGCCCTGCGAAGTATCGACGATATCGCCGGTTTGCCTGTGATAATATTGGCCTTCTTGTTGTTGGGCGTGGTCAGCATGCCTGTCACAAACGCGCTTTCCCGACGTTTTGAGATTGAGGCTGACGTTTTTGAGTTAAAGCTGGTCCGCCAACCCCAGGCTACAATTTCGACCTTTGAAAAATTAGCCGAGCAGAATCTGTCCGACCCGTCCCCGCCCCCGATTATCGAGTTCCTGCTCTATAGCCACCCTTCAACCAGTAAACGGATAGCTCTGGCCAACGAGTACCTTAAATAGGGACAGCGACCATTTATACCAGCGATAACGTAATCTTATTGACAAAATCGCAGGTATAAATGGTCGCTGTCCCTATTTAAGGGGCTTCTCTTTTTCTCCGCGCGCGCGTGTAATGAACTTCTTTTGATATTCAGGGATCATCAGCATCGGCGGCCTCTTTTGATCATAAATCTCCTCGGAAAGCAGGTGGAAGTCTTTATCTTCCCGACGAATCAAGTTCATGCGACGATTGATCTGCTGCAGCAGCTTGACCTTGTGTCTTTGCTCAAGCGACTCCATTGTCGCTTGAATAATAGCGAACGACATCTTACTCAGAGCCTCGAGGCTCTGGTTCCTGTGAATACGCTGTTCCAGATCTACCTGGCCAATCACCGGCAGGCCAAATTTGTGCAGAATGTCAATGAGCAGACTAATCTCGACACCATAACCGGTATAAAAAACCAGCTGCTCGAGAAGACCTCGAGTGCCCGCATATTCACCGGACAGTGGCTGAACCAATCCAGACAGAGCCGGAAAAAATAGGTTGATCAACGGACGCGCGGTTAACTCTGTCACTCGTCCTCCGCCTGTCTTTTCGAGACCGCCGTTGACTGTCAAAGGACGGTGATAAAATCCTTTGACATATTGGATTTGCGGATTATGAAGAATGGGGCCGACCAAACCGTAGACGAATTCCGGCGTGATATTGCGAATGTCAGTATCTATCCAAACAATAATGTCCCCATTGAGCACATACAGGCTCTTCCACAGCGCTTCACCCTTGCCATGGAAGGATCCATGGGCCGGCAGCGTGTCGCTATGTTGAACAACAGGAACGCCAAGCGACTCAGCTATCTGGGGTGTCTTGTCTGTGGAGCAGCTGTCGATCAAGACCATCTCGTCCAAAAGCTGGTGGTCATCCATGAGGCTGCCCTTAATTACTTCTATGACTTTGCCGACCGTCTTTTCCTCGTTGAGCGCCGGCAGCCCGAGACTTATAGTCAAGCCTTTTTTCTTCTTCAGCTCGACCAGCTCCTCAACCGGTTCAAACTCACTCCGATCGAAAGTGTTCTCGGCGAACCATTTGTCGACAAATTCAGGGAGCTCTTCCGCTTCCCTCTTCCAATCGGGAAACTCCTCAATCCGGTAGGGTTCAAAAAGTGAAGAAGGATCCGGTTCGCGACTTTTGACAATCATGACCGTTGCTTTGGACTTTCTCGCCAGCGCTTTCGGGACCGGGCCCAGTTCGCGTCTGTCAGAATCAAGTATGGAGGAACCTACAATTATAAAATCATAGTTCTCGCCCTCTTTAATGAGAGTCGCGGCAATGTTGTCTGAAGCCACATCGACTAGTTTTACGTTTTGGCGGTCCTCTTCGCGGACCATGGTGTCGACAAAACGCTGGCCTTCTTTCGCCGAATCCACTTCGCCACTGTCAAAAATGTGCATTATCGTCAGCTTGGCGTCAAAACGTCTACATATCGAGCCGGCGATATCCAATGCCAGGCTGGCGTGAATGCCGCCGCGCATCGGAACCAACACGTTGTGACATTTTCTTAAGCGACCCGGCTTGACAATAACGATGTTGTGTTTCTGTTCGCGATCATCGATCAGCTCACCTAAGCCTTTGCCGAAGTAACGGCGCTCGTGGACACCGTCCCAACCCAGGACTATCAAGTTACACTTTTCTTCTTCGGCGGTTTTCATGATCTCGTGGCTTGTGTCGCGGCCCACTTTCACGATCGAACGCACAGACACATCCTTTATCAGCTCTGAGGTGGTAAGCTTTTTGAGCAAACGACGATAGCCAAATGCCTGCATAGTCCCATAACTATATGATCTTTCAGGGGGCACATTAACTACGCCAAGCGCAATCAGCTCCCCGCCATGCGAGTCTATTAAGGAAGCAGCTATTTCGATGACAGGTTGAGAAGCGGTTTTTTTTGATATTGGTATAAGAACACGGTACGCCTCGCCCAATTCTTCACCTTCAATCACCTTAAGATAACGGGCCTGGCCTCTTGATAAACAGTATCTAAGCTATTATATACCAAGCGCCGTTTTTCAAACATTCCAGCGGCCGGTTTCCCCTTGATAATTGACGTTGAGGGGGCTAGGATAGCAACAAATGTCTGAAAAAAAAGTGTTCGACCTGATAATTATCGGCGGCGGCCCCGGAGGATTAACCGCTGCTATCTATGGGTTGAGGGCAAAACTCAACCTGATAATGTTGGAGAAGACCGGCATCGGTGGACAGATCGCGCTGTCCGACATAGTCGAAAACTATCCCGGTGTCCCTTCCGTCAGCGGAATCGACCTTATTGCTAGGTTTGAAGAACAAGCAAAAAGTTTTGGGCTCGAAATCAAATTCGCTGAAGTTGAAGAGATAGGCTCTGAGGACAACCTTAAGTTGGTTAAGACCGGCTCCGGTGACTTTCTGACTAAATCCATCATCATCGCCTCGGGCGCCAAACCGCGCCGACTTGATGTCCCGGGAGAGACTGAGTTCACCGGGCGCGGTGTTTCATATTGCGCTACGTGCGATGGTTTCTTCTTCCGCGACAAAGAAGTGATCGTAGTTGGGGGCGGGGACACAGCGGTCAAAGAAGCTCTTTTCTTAACAAAACTTGTAAAAAACGTGAGCCTGGTCCATCGGCGTGATGCTCTTCGAGCGGAAAAAATCCATCAAGAACAGGCACTGGCAAATCCAAAAATCAAGTTCCACTGGAACTCTGTGCTCCAGGAGGTCAAGGGAGAAAAGAAGGTAAACGGTGCTGTGATCAAGGATGTCAACACCGGGGAGCTCAGTGAAATCGCGGCTGAAGGTATCTTTGTTTTCGTCGGCATTCTACCCAATGCTGATTTCATTGATTGCGAGAAAGATAGCGGGGGCTTCATTAAGACCGATAAACATATGAAAACTTCCCTTGATGGAGTATTTGCCGTTGGAGACGTCAGAGACACAGTCTTGCGACAGGTCGCTACATCCGTCGGTGACGGCGCCATTGCAGCTTTCTCCGCCCAGGACTATGTAGACAGCTTGTGAGAAAAAGACAAGATAGTTAGACCGCCCCATCAAACACAACATATATAGGCCAACATACCTATGGAAAGATAGTCCAAATGGCGGATGGTCAGCGCCATCAGTTTTGCCGAAACATTAAAGAAGCTGATAAAGACACTCCTTCAGCTAGCCTCGAGCAAACGGCCGCGGAAACGCGGCTTTTGCTTTTTCCTCAGTCTTTCATCAATCCCAGACAACCATTTAGCCAGTGTGTTCAACCGCTCATGTAGACGGCAAGCCGTTGCCGAAAAAGCTTTTAAGTATTCTTAAGAGTATCCGATAGACACTAAGAGTACGGAAAGCCACAACCGGACAACACAAAAACGCCAAGGAGGCAGTATGTTTTCGAAAAAAAGCTTGAAGGTAAAGTTACCGCTTTATCTTGTTCTGGTGACCACCTTACCGTTAATCGTCTTCGCAATTTTTGGATACAGCCAGTTGAACAACCTATTCACCAAACAAAAACTTGGCGATATGATGAATATAATCGACACGAAGTATATTCATATCTTAGATCTTCTCGATAAAGGCAAAATAGAAGCCGCCAATCTAGCTTCCGAACCGGCGGTCATTAGTAGTCTGAGTGAATATTCCGCCGGCGAGGAATCTGATAACTCTAGAAAACAAGCGACATCTTACCTGGATCAAATACTTTCCCGAGCAAAGATGACGCGAAAACACCCTTTCGATCGCGCGGTGCCGACGAGAAACCGATATGATGAGTTCTTCGTCCTCGACAGAGACGGCAATGTAGTCGTATCCACCAATCAAGATAACGTCGGCCAAAGCCTAAAGGACAGCGAATTTGTCACTAAAGCAAGCGGTGGTGAAGTGGGCGTGGTTGATGCTTATCGCGACGGCAACGAGAAAGTGGTTTTTGGTTTCTCTGCTCCTATCTATGAACACGAAAATATCATTGGCTATTTTGGCGCGAAAAGCGATGTCGGCATTTTGGCCTTGATAATGACAGGCGAGCTCGGCAATCTCACGGGCGGCGAACTCTGGTTTGCCGGCTATAGCAAGAGCTTAGACATGTATGTTATAAACAAGGACGGCAATATGATCAGCCAGTCCCGTGTTGTAAAGGGAGACGCCGTTCTCAAGCAAAAAGGAAGCGAGGAGCCCCTGAAGCGCGCGCTTGACGTTAATGCTAGCGGCTCCCGTACCACCTCTGCCGGTCTTGAGACTGGGTCCCGAGAAGTCATGGAAGTCTATAAGAATTATAACGGGCAAGATGTGGCCGGGGCTTCCATGGTCGTCTTTGATCAGCTGTGGACAATCATTATCGAGGAAAACACAGAGGACGCTTTCGCGCCTCTCCTCAAGCTCAAGAGCACGTTTGTTCAAACATCTATCATAATGATCCTCCTGGTAACCAGCGTCGGATATATCTTAGGCCGTCGTATTGTTCGCCCGATCAGCGATTTAGGATCAGCTGCTGAAGCCTTGTCCGCCGGCGACCTGGACTCCCAAGTTGATGTTGAGCACGCCAACTACAAAGAAGCTGTTTTTCTTGGAACGGCTTTTAACAAAATGGCTCGGAACTTAAAAGAGATGATCGTATCTGAAAAGAAAGTCAAAGAACACTTGGAGACCTTGCTCGGCAACATTAAGTTCGCCATTGAGGACATAGCCTCAGCTTCTACCGAAATATTCGCGGCCACATCACAACATAATACCGGCGCCGGCGAGCAAGCGGCATCCATCAACCAGACCGCGACAACTGTTGACGAGGTCCGCCAGACAGCTGAGCAGACAAATGATAAAGCCCAGTCAGTGGCATCCTCCGCGGAAAAATCAGTCAAAATATCAGACACCGGAATTGACGCGGTCGGAAAAACGATTGAAGGAATGAAAGGCATCAAAGAAAAGGTTCAGCTGATCGCCGAGAACATAACGGCCCTGTCTGAGCAGACACAACAGATCGGTGAGATCATAGCGACTGTCAATGATATCTCTGAGCAGTCAAACTTATTGGCACTCAACGCCTCTATCGAGGCAGCGAGAGCGGGCGAGCAAGGCAAAGGTTTTGCGGTAGTCGCCTCTGAGGTTCGAAACCTGTCTGAGCAGTCCCAACAGGCTACCTCTCAGATCAGGGCCATTCTTGATGATATACAGAAAGCTACTCATACTGTTGTCAAGGTGACCGAAGAAGGCACAAAAGGTGTTGACTCAGGCGTAAACTTGGCCAACAAAGCCGGCGACACTATCCGCATCTTGTCGGATGCCATCGGTGAGTCAACCGAGTGGGCTCAGCAAATCGTGGCTTCAGCCCGGCAACAGGCCTCCGGTATGGACCAGATATCCCTGGCAATGAACAACATCAACCAATCAACCACCCAGACGCTAGCCTCAACTAAGCAGACAGAGCAAGCCGCCGAGAAATTGAGCGAACTTGGAATGAGACTGAAGAAGCTGGTTGACGAGCATGATGATAGTGAAGTTTCCGTTGAAAACGTTGAACCCATAAAAGCAGCCGTCTAATAGACGGGGACGGTCGATCCGGTCTTGATGGTAGTGATAGGCCGTCCTCGAAAGACCTGAAGATGTTATACTCGGCAAAGCGTCGTTCAAATAGAACATATCGGTCATTTAAGCAAGTGTTCTAATTCCGGTAAATTTTTGCTTTCGTTTCTTTTGACGATAGACCTTTTCAGGGCAGTTCGTAAATCAATCCCTCAATAAGAACACAGTCGGTCTTCTTAGCTTTTGACCTGGCGCCTGCCAAGGAATTTCGCAGTGACTGTCAAATATATTTCTGGCTATGCACCCTTATGCTAATATTTATGTATTATTAGAAAATTCTTATGCCACTAATAATCTGGGTCGCAATATTTATAGTAAGCCTTTCTACCCTGATCAAAGCAGCGGGGTATTTTACAGATGCGGCCGAGAAGATCGGCCTGGCGCTAGGTATTCCTCCGTTTATCGTAGGAGTTACTATAGTAGCCGCCGGTACTTCGCTCCCTGAGTTAGCCGCGGCTATCTTTGCTATGACAAGCGGCTCTTCAGATATTGTGATCGGAGCCGTTGTTGGTTCCAACATCACAAATATCTTTTTGGTTCTGGGTGTTTCGGTTATCATCGCCAAAAAGATAAGAATCATCCATGAGCTTATCAGAGTCGATCTCCCTATGCTTGCGGCGTCGGCTTTTTTTGTAGCCGTCATATCCTACGATGGCACCATTACCCGCCCCGAGGCCTTCCTGGCGCTGCTTGGCATATTCTTTTACCTGTCCTATACGGTTGCGGTAGATCGTCAGGTAGATTCAGAAATTGAAAAAGAAATTGAGAAAGAGCTGGAGACAAAAAAAGCGAGCAATAAAGACTTAGCAATACTTGTAATAAGCGGCATATTTATCACCATCGGAGCCAAGTATACGATCGATTCTGTCGTAAGAATTGCCGAGATGATCAATATCGGGACAGAAGTAATCGCTTTGAGCGCGGTCGCTCTCGGGACTTCCCTGCCCGAACTTGCTGTCAGCATCACCGCCGCCAGAAAGGGGCTAGGCGAGATTGCTGTCGGCAACGTCCTGGGTTCAAATATTTTTAATTCCTTTGCGGTGCTGGGGGTAGCTGGAATGATCGGACCTGTAACCGTTCCGGGAAATATCATTTCTTTCGCCCTGCCCTTGATGATAATAGCTACTCTGCTCTTCTTCTTCATAACCCAGGACAAGGAAGTTACAAAATGGGAAGGATGGATGTTGGTCCTTTTTTACGTATTCTTTATAGGTAAGCTTTTTGCAGTATTATAAAGATTCTGCTTCGCTACTCCGACCTAAAATTAACTGGAATTATTACTTTATTAACCTCGGACCCATCACGCGCTGAATATTCAAAAACCTCGATTTCACCCTTCTTGGTCGATGATTCAAAATCGACTTTTGTGGAGTAGTCGCCGAACTCCCCCACATCCGGAGCGTTCGTAATAACACTGGTCTCTTTGAGAATCCCGCCCTGGTCATCTTTAACTCTGATGTTGACGGTTGATTCAAAAGCCTTGGCCTTACCGGCAACACGAACAGGGCTGGTGATTAAATCATCGATTTGAGGTTTAGTAACAATAATGAGTCCGCTTTCAGACGCATGCCCGGCAAACGCTTCTTCAGGAACATCTTCGATTAGCGCTTGATTCTTCAGCTTATCGCGTTCTTGTTTTAGGTTGTTTACCTTTCTTTCAAGCGCTCGTTGATCTTTATCCGCCTGTTTCTTCACGTTCTGAGACTCTTGGTAGGAATAAACTGTCCCCAAACCGCCGGCGATCACCAAAACAACTAGAATCGCGGTGATTATTGTGGTGGTCGCGTTTTTCATGATTCTGCCTTTCCAGGAAAAGAGTTTACGGTCTTGATCATCGTAAAAGTATATCGCAAACCCGCCGCGCCGACCTCTCGCCCCTTTAAAATATTTGACTGAAGCCAGGCTTTTCTTTCAATGGCCCAAAGGGCGGGCATCAGGAATAAAACAATTCGAGATTTCGGGAAAATACTTTTCCCCGAAAATTATAGCCCCTTTAGCAGCGCTGATTCTTAAGCTTCACCTAAAAAAAGCACGTATTGGCCCTTTTGTTGGCATAAATAGCTAATGGTATATTGATGTTTAGAAATGCATAACACTGGCCATTTTCATTCATTAAGGAGGCGGTTAAATTATGGTGGATGTGAGGATAACCCTTTCAGGATTATGGGTGGCTCTAATGCTGACCTATCTTTTGGGGGATGTGCTGCGAATATTTTCCGGCGACTCTAAGGCGCTGGCGGGAGAAATGGCCAAGATAACTCAGGGAATGTGGGTTGGCATCGCGATACTCATGTTGATTCCAATCGTTATGGTTGTCCTGTCCCTGACGTTGCCGTATCCGGCGATTCGTACGGTGACCATCGTCGCGGCCATACTCCTTTTTCTCTTTAATCTTGTTGGATTGCCAACATACCCTTCGGCTTACGACAAGTTTTTAATCGTGGTAGGGCTTGTCTTCAATATAGTGACTTTTTGGTATGCATGGAAGTGGGTCGGCGGAAACTTGTGAAAGCAATTGTATATACAGAATACGGGCCGCCTGAAGTTCTTCAGCTCAAAGAGGCAGAAAAGCCTGCCCCTGAGGACAATGAAGTACTGGTAAAAGTTCACTCGGCATCTGTAAATTATTCCGACTGGGCTTTCGTGAGAGGTAAGCCGTTCTTGGTTCGCCTGATGCCCGGGGGGCCTCTAAAACCAAAAACAACCATACTCGGAGCTGACATAGCGGGACGGGTTGAAGCGGTCGGCAAAAACGCACAGCAGTTTCAACCAGATGATGAAGTATTCGGGGACCTAGCCGCGTGTGGTTGGGGCGGTTTTGCAGAGTATGTTTCCGCTCCTGAAGATGCATTAGCGCTGAAACCGGTCGGCATGACGTTCGAAGAAGCAGCGGCCGCACCTCAAGCGGCAGTCGTCGCTTTGCAGGGTCTTCGTGATAAAGGACAGCTCGAGCCCGGGCAAAAGGTTTTGATCAATGGTGCGTCGGGTGGTATTGGTACGTTTGCAGTGCAGATTGCCAAATCTCTCGGGGCTGACGTGACTGGCGTGTGCAGCACGAGGAAAATGGAGATGGTGCGCTCAATCGGAGCAGACCAGGTCATTGATTACACTCAAGAAGATTTCACTAAAAATGAGCAGCGCTATGACCTGATTCTTGATATTGTGGCAAATCGCTCGATTTCAGATTACATGCGTGCATTAAGTCCCCAGGGGAATTATGTTGCTGTCGCATTTTACCCGGCTTCTCTATTCCTGGGTCCCTTGATTTCAATGATCGGGAGAAAGAAGATGGGTTCATTGGTAGCGAAACCAAATGTTAAAGATCTGGTTATTATTAAAGAGCTTCTTGAAGCCTGCAAAGTCGTACCTGTTATTGATAAACGTTATCCGTTAAGTGAGGTTGCTGAAGCTGTCCGGTATTATGGAGAAGGACACGCCCCGGGAAAACTGGTCATAACTGTGGACCAGAATAACGAATAACAATGCCCCAGCGGAACGTTGTTCGAATACTAGTCTTTTGAATGTTAATATCCAACCAAGTAATTGCAAAACAACATCTCGAAATAAAAAGTAGTAGACCATGGAAAAGCCAAAATCATACTGTGAATTTGTAGAAAACCTTGAGAAATCAAATGTTCACCGAGCCTACCATGATACAAAATACGGTTTTCCAATAACTTCAGATAGCGAGCTGTTTGAGCGACTGGTGCTGGAAATAAATCAGGCAGGGCTCTCTTGGACGACGATTCTGAACAAACAGGAGAATTTTAGAAAAGCTTACTCAGAATTTAATGTTCGAAAATTGGCAAGGTTTAATGAAGAAAACATTGAGAAGTTGCTATCGGACCCTGGCATTATCAGGAACAAATTGAAAATCAATGCCACCATATTTAATGCTCAAAAGATCGTTGATATCCAGGGTGAATATGGGTCATTTAAATCTTGGTTGGATTACAACAATCCTCTGCAATTAGACGACTGGGTCGAGCTCTTCAAAAAGACATTCAAGTTTACGGGTAGAGAGATCACCAAAGAATTTTTGACAAGCACTGGATATCTGAAAGGTGCCCACGAAAAAGATTGCCCGATATTTAACAAGATAATTCAGGAAGGACCTATGTGGGATAAGTCGTCTGATCCTCAAGCCTAGTTATTTAGTGTAAATTGCGTCATAGGTGGACAGAGGAAAGAGGCTCCTCGTAGTGTCGCTACGGTCGCTGTGCCCCCAGCGGAATTCGAATCACGCACCGTTCGCTCACCTGGCGCTGTATTGCGCGCCCACGGCGGTAAAACCGGCCAAACGCCTGACGGCTCGCTCTTCGGGCGGGAAAACCCGAGGTTTTCCCGCCGAGGCCACCCTTTCCTAACGAAAGATTCCTGGGAAAATGCTTTTCCCCGGAGAATATAACCCCTTTGGGCGGCGCGGATTCTGCTAAAAACACAGCCACTTCGCAAAACCATAAGGTTTTGCGAAGTGGCTGTGCCCCCAGCGGAATTCGAATCCGCGCCGCCGCCTTGAAAGTTTTGTAAGCATGCTTTAGCTACCAGCAGTTACCCGCTTGAACTGCTTGTTAGCCTTTTTATCATTTTCTTATTTGCCGTGAATGCCTTAATTATTAAGTTTGCTAACACTTTTTTTGTTAGCAAATAAAAAAAGACCCCCCGATTAAGGAGGGTCTTTTTCATCTGGCTTCTGTAGAGTTTCCGTCAAGTACCACCAGGCAATGTCGGCAATAATAGTCGTCTGTTCGCGAATTTACCAAGACTGTAGATTCCAGCAGCTCCCAAACCAGCCTGGATAGTCGTCACTATCGTGCTAAAGTTCTGGTCTGGGTAGAGCATGTATACAAATCCGGCCGCTCCAAGTGCCAATATGGTCACAAGGCCGGGCGCCGATTTCTTATCTATCCATTTGCGCCTTTTGGCAAAAGCGACAATGGTCATGATGATGATCGGCAAGAGTAAAAGAAGTACTTGCATGAGCATTTCGTAATTCAAACCTTCCACCTCCCTCCTAATAAATCGACTAAATCCCAGCGGTGAGAGGCGATCCCATGCCGCTGGAAGCTGTGAATGTGTATTTTGTGTCGATAATATCGACGTGATTGTCACAGTTGAACTATCCGGAAAAATAAAACTTGCGCAATTTAGCAAACTGACCGAATTGCTTGAGCGGTTAGGCTATCAGTCCTGAACAACCGTCATGGCAAACGGAAGTCCGTCTGGTGATCTAGCCGTAAGTGAAAAGCCTTCTTCCTTGATCTTTTCAGAACACATGAAATTTGTCTCACGATTTCCGGATGGTTTGAGAATTTTCTTGATCGTGACGTCACGATCATTTGGCTTAATCAATATGGCTATCTTCGAGCCCTTTGGCGGGTTCTTCATCAAGAAGTTGACCCCCACCCAAACCTCGCGCTTGTTCATCGTGTTAAGCAAACCGACTCTTGGATGGCTCTTTTCTCCTTTTGGATTTTGGCAGCAATATCTAGTTGAACCCATATCGTCCTCCTCTTCTTTTTCCGGCTCTGGGGCTTGCCCGAGCAGCTTGAGTATCTTCGTTTTATCGAGTCGTCCCGGACAGCTCGTAGCGTTCTTATCCCGATGAAAGTAGATCCGCTCCGGCGATATAGAAAAGCGGCGCATCAGATCTCGCAGGAGTGCTTGAAGGCTCGCGTATTGCTCAGGCGCTGGATACCAATCCATCCCATCTGAGCCCGTTAAAACGATTCCAATAGAACGTGAGTTATATCCCTTAACGTGCCAACCAACTGAGCGTTCGTCGCGACCGGCTTCAACCCAGCCAGTTTGGTGAATTACATGATGATAAGAAATAAAGAGTCCGGTGTACGGGTCCGGATTCTCTGGGAAGGCCAGCAGATGCCAATAATTAACGGCCGACAAAGACACTTCAGGCGAGTCAGTGTAGTGAATAAAGATCGAGTCAATTTTTCTCATATCGATTCCCAAATAAGTAAACCCCCTGAAAATCCCGAGGGTTTAGGTCGCGTGCTTTGTTGTTCGTCGCTTAGAATAGCTTAGGTTGAGCTGGTTACCAGCGGTTTTACTTATTACCGTTCTTC
>SDBV01001140.1_pt1 | contig 39551 bp, 34 predicted proteins | sample 2277081 | NCBI WGS metagenome assembly SDBV01 (sample SAMN10402039, study PRJNA504765) | marine sediment metagenome | isolation source: marine sediment core GS10_PC15, 223 cmbsf | place: Arctic Ocean: Southern Knipovich Ridge | collected 2010 | reverse complement strand
AGAAAATTTTTAATAGATGATCTTCAAAAAAATTGGCCTGATTTTCAAAAAACCTCTTATTTTGAAAAAAACGCCTTGCAAAACCGAATCTCACGGTATATATTGGGGGACTTTCGCGGGCGTAGCTCAGCGGTAGAGCGTCACGTTGCCAACGTGAATGTCGTGAGTTCGAATCTCATCGCCCGCTTTTTTATTGTTGCCTGAGGCGGCTTTTAGGGTGCTTGGGACTAAAGATTTAGAGGACAAATGTCCGATAATAAAATTGAAACGTTAATATAACTTTGGCGAGGTACCGGCTAATCAGAATAGTCAGGCGCTGGTCGTCAGGGTGTTGGGAGCCCCGATATGAAAGGGCCTGATCTTGTCATAATGGCCGATGGAAGCGAATTCCTACGGTCTTTTTGTTTGTCAATTGTTAACTAATAAAATTAGGAGCTGGTTAGATGGCAAAAGAAAAAAAAGCAGCAAAGGAAAATAAGGCTACTACGGAAAACGAAGCCGCTGAGATCAAGAACGTGGTAAAGATCAAGGACTCCGGTCCATGCAAAAGGACCGTCTCTGTTGAGATACCCGAAAAAAAGGTCAAGGCTGCATTGGATGAGCAGTATAGCGACCTTCGTAAGGATGCCGTTGTGCCGGGTTTCCGCAGGGGCAGGGCGCCTTTGCGGCTTCTCGAAAAGCGATTCGGCAAGGATGTCGGCCAGCAGGTCAAACTTAAACTGCTCGTCGATGCCAGCGAAGCAGCCCTTAAGGATAACGAGATAGATGTTCTGGTCGATCCGGATATCGATTATGAAAACATCGAGCTGCCCGAAAGCGGCCCGCTTAAGTTTGATTTCGAAGTTAAGGTGAGGCCCGATTTCAAGCTGCCCAAACTGGAAGGCATCGAAGTCAAAAAAGATGTGACGGAAGTTACCGACGAACAGGTCGACGAAGAAATAATAGCAATGCAAAAAAGGGTCGGCTTATGGACGCCGAAGGATGGCCCGGTCGAAGCCGACGACCAGATCGTAGCAGATGCTATTATTAAGGTCGAAGACGTCGAAGAGGACGAAAAACACGACAACATAGAGATATTCGCCCGTGAAAAGGGGTTCGTAGCCGGTGTGGCGGTTGAAAATCTCGACAAACTTCTGGCGGGCGCAAAATCAGGCGATACGAGGAAAACCAGCGCAGACGTCCCGAAGACCTACTTTAACGAAACGTACCGAGGGAAAAAAGTGGACATCGAGATCACTGTCAAGGATGTAAAGCAATTGGAACCGGCTCCAATAGATGAAGCTTTCCTCGGCAGGCTGGGCCTGGAAGACGAAGATTCATTGCGAGAAATGTTGGGCGATTCCATGCGGCAGCAAGCCGAAAACAAGTGCCGCAACGATATGGCTCAACAGATACATGACTACCTGCTGGAAAACATCACTCTCGATCTGCCCGAAGACGTAGTCGCCGATCAGTCCAGGCAGATACTCCAGAGGCAATACACGAACATGCTCATGCAGGGTCTTGACCGCGAAAAGATCGATTCGCAAATGGCCGAACTTCAGGCGAGCAGCGAAGAACGCGCTATCGAACAGCTCAAGCTATTCTTTATTATGGACAAGATCGCCGACAAGCTGGATATCAAGACGACCGAAGAGGAGCTAAACGGACATATCGCCCAGGTTGCCGCCCAGCGGGGACGCAGACCGGAAAAGATGCGGGAAGAGCTTGCCCGGGATGGGTCGCTGGCACAGTTCAGTATCCAGGTCCGCGAGCAGAAGTGCATCGAAAGCATGCTTGAAAAAGCTAACATAACAGAAAGCCCGGGCAAAGCCGCTAAGAATAAGGCTGTCAAAAAGGCCGCACCCGAAAAAATTGAAAAGAAGGTTGAGAAAAAGGCTGTGAAGAAGACCGCCGCCAAGAAGGTCGTTAAGAAAAAGACCGCAACCAAAAAGGTCGCTAAGAAGAAGACTAAGAAGAAAGCGTAGAACAGCGAGGTTCGTCTCGATCTAAAAGATTTCAGCCCCGGTGGATCGCACTGACATCCGCTGGGGCTTTTTTTTATGCATCGCCACAGAATACCTTGCCAAAAAAAGCTCCTAACCCCCTTAAAATTCATGCTCAGTGAAGTAGTTTGTCACCATTATCTCTTGTCCTCTGATAATGGAGCCATATTATTGACTGCCTCATCAAACGTCGAGACCGGTCGAAAGTTCGAATGGTCCTTGTGGCTTATATGCCGCCGTCCCCAATAGGAACCATAGAACTGACAGTTCGTGTCGATCCAGTTGGTGACCCTGAGTAATTCTTCAGGTGCCAGGGAAATTTCTTCGTGGCTTTTGAGCCATTTGTCAACACGCTGCTCTTGCCCTGACGGAGACGGCACCTTACCCTTACTGATCATAGCTATCAGCATACTGGAATAAGATCCCATCGATCTTGGCGGCAGGTAGTGTACATTGCCTGTCTTAGGGTGATTTTCGCCAATAGTCAGGCCTACAAGATTACGGTTATGCGGTGTGCCTCGTCTTTCCGGCACCAGATTTTCATACGAGACAGAAAACTGTGCTGTCATTGTCCCGGAAAGATCGAGATTTCCTTCGGGCTTATCACCCGAATGGCACTCGACGCAATGTTTGTCCCATACCGGCTGAACATCTACGCGGTAGTCGATAATTCTCCGGGCATTTGTTTCGCCCGGCTGGGCCTGCGGGTTAGATGCTTTTCGTTTTAGAGCCTTAACTGTTTTTGTAACTGGTTTCGGGGCGTTGTCAGGAGTTTCATGACAGCCGATGCAGCTTCTCGTCTCGCCGGGCATATAATTGACATAAGTTCTCTCTGTCTGGATGACCATATAGTTTTCGTCGAGTGCCTGCATGAAAATGTTGCGACTAACCGGTACGATAAAGTATGCCGACCCGTCGTTCTCAACAGGTACTATTCCGTGCTGAACTTTCAGACCAAGATGCGTGTCCTTTGTTACACAGGCATGCTGCTGGTCGTATTCATCCCCGCTCCAGGTGCGTCTGGCAGACCATGGCCTGGCTACCTGTTCAAGGATACGAATATGTTTCACGCTGCCGCGTTTGACATTTTCCATGCCGTGATAAATATCGGTAACAATGCAAGCGGCAATACTCTTTTTCGCCATGGACGGATCTGTCATGGCTGGCAAAGCCGGTGGTCGTTTGCGCGGCTTTAGCGGTATCGGCTGAAAGCACGATATTTCCGCATCACGATAAAAATCTTTAGATTTCCCATCATCAGTAAGCAGCGCCAGCCGATACGCTCTGGAGTCGTTCCAAACATAACCTTTTGGTTTATACGATACGAGAAAGCGCTCTTCTGAAAGCGGATAAGGATCGCGGTAAAGGCTTCCCATTCTGCCGCTGCGATCCTCGATCCAATTACCATCGCTGTTTTTGAAGTGGAAACCCCATTCTTTCCTGATATCAACATTGCCGGTTATGTAAGTCATGGGTTTTCTGGTGCGAATATTCTGATTCATATCCAGTTTTATTATCGTTCCCACGCCATTCATGGGGTAATGGGGCGTACCCTGAACAACGTATTTGTTTGCGGTCCCCGGGATCGGACGGCCGTAGATCATCGTTGGCGGGTGACTAATATTTGCCCCGTAAATTTCCGCACTGCCCGACCCATCAGGACGCATCGCCCAAAGGCATTTAGCGCTGACGGCTCCCTTGTCGACATACTCCCAGCGGGTATAAAGGATCCTGCCGTCCGGCATTACTACAGGGGCATGTTCCGACAACGCGCTGAAAGAAAGCTGTTTGATATTTTTGCCGTCGCCATCCATACGGTAAATATTGGTAGTGGTAAACGCATCGTCGCCACTACATAAAGTCGATGTCTGGTTTCTGGTCGAAATAAAACCTATACCGCCATCGGGAAGGTAGCATGGGTGCATATCGTCAGTGCCGAAATGGTATGGTTGAAAATCAAGACGGTATTTCTTTTGAAGCTCAGCTTCATTGTCAACGGGGAAAGTCAACTGCCGAAGATTTGTCCCGTCAACATTGACCTCATAAATGCGGTAGCCGTCATTCGGGCTTGCCTTGAAATCGAATACGATTTTCTTAGCGTCAAACGACAGATCGAATCGCCTGAAAACACCGGTGCTCATCTCGGGCACAAGTTCTCTCGTCTCGCCGATTTTCAGATCGAGTATGCATATATTACCGCCCGGATGCCATGGTGAGTTTATAAATTCAGCGTAGTAGTGATCGGACTGGTAAGTGAACCGTTTAATGAAAATTATCTCATCTGTGAAAAGCTTTTTGCCAAGCGATGCACGAGTTGCGGGCATCCGCGCGGCCATCGCCGCATTTTCTTCTGCGATTATTTCCTGCGAACTCCTGAACAGTTTACTAAAAGCTTTTTTGTTCCATTGGTTTGCGTTGGTAGAAAAAACCAATCCGGCAAGATGCGGCATGAGTCCGGCCGTATTAACCTGAACTGTATTGAGGCCTTTCTTGAGATCAAACGGGCCGATAGTTTCCCACGCAAGTTGATCCTTGTAGAACCCGCCCGTATTCCTGCTCAGAAACTGACCTGCCTGCTGTTGATCGTTTATGGTCAGCGTCAACGGGCGCACCTGGCCCGAGGCGTAATAAACGTGGATATAGTATTTGCCTGCATCTTTCAGGTCGAACTGCCACTGCTGCATGCCACTTACACCGTGACAGACCACCAACCCGTCATAATTACCCTCGACCGGAACGACATTTTCGCTCCTGGCCGAATGATCCCTAGCCAGCACGACAACATCTTCTGCCACAACACAACTTGAGATACCAGCAAGAATTACAAGTAAGAACATCGACCTACGCATACTATTTAATATGTTGGTGTCCATAGTCTAAATATTTCCTTGGTCTATTATTGATTGAGGCGACAGCTCTGTCAAGCTATCCATCACTTATTTTGTGAGGCATTCCATTTGTAGAGGGTTTAAAGAGAGCAAAGGTTTAAAGGGAGCAGGAGTCTTTTAATTGCTTCAAATTGCGTCGAAAACAATTTATAAATAAAGGGTGACAATATCAAAGCAATAGGCTAAAATCTCCGATATATTGGTAATCAGGCTGTCATTTGTCGGTGACAGCCGATGAACGTCTTATAATAAGGAAGAATACATGCTTTTCAGGAACCAGCACAGCCAATACGAAAATGACCTTAATCTGCGAAACCAGGGGCAAGGATACCAGCGAACCCGAGAAATGACCCTCGGCGATCTGCTGCTCGAGAACCGTATTCTCTTTATGGTAGGTGAGATCAACTACGCCATGGCTACGGAAGTCATCATGAAGCTTCTCCACCTTGACAACACCAAGTCGGGTGTCGAGATCAGCCTGTATATCAACTCGCCCGGCGGCAGCGTCGACGACACGATGGCCATCTATGATACGATACAGTTCATCGGGTCACCGGTCGCCACCTATTGCATCGGCAGAGCCCAGTCCGGTGCAGGCGTCATCCTCGCTGCGGGAACCAAAGGCAAAAGGTTCGCCCTGCCCCACGCCAAAGTAATGCTCCACCAGCCATGGGGAGGCATTACCGGCCAGGCCGCCGACATAAAGATACAAGCCGAGGAGATTACCAGAGCCAAGCATATGATCAACGAAGTATTAGCCAAACACACCGGCCTGTCCCCGGAAAAGATCGCCGAGGAAACCGAAAGAGACAAATACATGACGGCACAGCAGGCACTTGAATACGGACTGATCGACGAAGTACTCGAAAAGTCAGAAGGAGAAAAAAAAGAAAAGTCCAAAGAAAAAAGTAAAGAAGAGCCCAAAGAGAAAAAGGAAGACAAATAGTCCCTTGCTGTAAACAAAGGCACAAACATTTTTAAGGAATATTTTAAGATGGCACTAAATCAAAGCCTTGTACCAATAGTTATCGAAAAGTCCGGCCGGGGCGAGCGGGCGTATGATATTTATTCGAGATTGCTCAAAGACAGGATCATTTTCTTAGGCGGCCCCGTCACCGATGAAGTCGCCAACCTCATAGTCGCCCAACTCCTGTTCCTCAGCAACGAAGACAGCAAGAGCGACATCCACTTTTACATAAACTCACCCGGCGGCGGCATCACCGCGGGCTTTGCGGTATACGACACGATGCGTTTCGTCAGATGTGACGTCGCGACATATTGCATCGGCCAGGCGGCAAGCATGGGAGCCGTACTCTTTGCAGGTGGAACCGCTGACAAACGCTCCATCCTCACAAACAGTAGAGTACTCCTGCATCAGCCACTCATCTCCGGCGTAATGCAGGGAGCCGCAACCGACCTTGAGATCGAAGCAAAAGAAATACTCAGACTTCGCCAAAGGCTCTACGATATACTCTCCGAACACACTGGCAAAGACGCTGCCCAGATCGAGCAGGACTGTGACCGCAACCTGTGGCTCGAAGCCGAAGAATCCGTAAGCTACGGCCTGGCAGACAGAATACTGCAAAAAGCGCCCGAGATCGTATCGGGAGATTAATGACCGCGTGTGCAATCGGCGTTGCAGACGCTATAAGGGGAATGACTAATGAAGCATGCACCGATCATTATTGCGACATTAACTTCAGCGATGATGGTCATTGCCGCTGGCTGTGACAGCACCGGCAGCCAGTCCCTGTGGGATCAGATCAAGAACCTCACTCAGGACAAAAGTCAACTCAAGCAGCGCGTAGACACCTTAGAAACCGAAAACGCCGAACTCTCCGCCCGCGTCAAAACCTTAACCGCCCTCGGCCCGGAAAAGAGGATCGAAGCCTTATCAGGGATTGAGCGGATCGCCATCGAAAAACGCTCCGGCCTCGTCGATAAAGATAAAGACGGCAAGAAAGAAACGCTCGTCGTTTACATCAGACCCCGCGACGACACCGGCGACACCGTAAAAGCCCCCGGCGCAATAACCTTACAACTCTGGGACCTTAACGCCCCGCCGGATAGGGCACTTCTAAAAGAATGGAAGATCGAGCCCGAAGAGTTGAAAAAACGCTGGTCCGGAACGGTGCTAACCAGCTACTACAGACTAAGCTACAAAATCCCCGACCTCCTGAACGACCAACAAACGGAACTCACCATAAAACTAACCTTCACAGACTACATAACCGGAAAAACCCTGAACGCACAAAAAGTCATAAAACGATAGAACCCATCCATCAGGCCACCCTCCTATAGAACTTCAATAATTCGTCAAATGCCAAAGCCTCCTATTACGAATTGATACTCGTAGTCGCCTGCGGGTAGTGTGTATTCGGGGTGTGTTCTGGCTCCCCAGCTATCGTCGCCGCCTACGCCCATTTGTTTGTGGTCGATGTTGATGGTTTTATAGTCCCTGTCGGGCAGATCGAAGGGATGGTCGACTTGCATAAGGTCATCAAACGAATACGGCCATGCGCTCACGCTCAGAGGGCCGATGCCCCGGACAACGAAACCGCTGCCCCAGCTACCGCTAAACTTAACCCAGCGGACATCGGTCTTGTTGCCGTTTTCCTGCGGTTTGACATAGACATGCGACGGCTGGGAAATCTTCTCCTGGTAAATACCGACCGCCGCGCCACTCTTGCGATCCCAATAACTCTCCCACGGCCCGCGGCCATACCACTGCATATTATCCAGCGAATCGATAACGCGGGCCTGCATTCCGATACGGGGAATATTCGGCATATCCTTTGCGGCCTTCAGCTTATTATGCACCAATATACGACCGTCACTGAAGATGGTGTATTTACTTGCGAACGTACTGTCCCCTGCCGCCAACCCCAAAACCGTTTTAACTATAACAATACCCGGCTGCGACTGATCAACGTCAAACGAAACAAGCTTGGCATTCTTAGCCGCATCTTTCCATACACCAAGACGTTTCGGCATTTTACTGCCCCCCGCATTGGGACCTCCGTCATTATCCGTCGGAGCCCGCCAGAAATTCGGCGTAAGTGGCGACACCAGCATCTCTTTGCCCTTTATTTTCAGCGAATGCAGCAAGCCGTCGCTTTTGCTAAACACCGCAGCAAGCTTCTTACCGGCAACTGCAAGCGTATCCGTATCTTCCGTCAGTTTCAGTGGTTTCACCTTGCCCGCCGCCGCAGCCGGCTCGTAAGCATCGCCCTCTTTAAGAACAAACTGATCCCATGCAACGACATGTCCCTTTTTTGCCCACAAGGCATCTTTACTGAGAGCAAAAGATGTTTTTATCAGATATTCGTTTTCGTCGTCAAATTTGGATGTGTCTATATCGAGCTTTACCTGCTGCCTCTGACCGGGCATAACCGACAATTCCTTTATCCTGCCGGTTTGTATGACCTTGCCAGCCTCTGTAACTTCCCAGTTAAGCTGCACGAAATCTTTTATATCCTTGAATACATATTTATTTTCAACATCAAACACCCCCCTACCGACATCGACGGCATGAACCTTTATATTCTGATAAACCTTTTTAACTTCCATAAGATGCGGGTTCGGTTTGCGATCCGGCTGCACAAGCCCGTTACAGCAGAAATTCTTATCGTTCGGTTTGTCGCCGTAATCCCCGCCATAGGCCCAGAATTCCTTACCGCTCTTCTCGTCGATCTTCCTCAGTCCCTGATCCACCCAGTCCCAGATGCATCCGCCCTGCAAAGGCTCATATTTCTCGATCGCGTCCCAATAATCCTGAAGGTTGCCGACGCTGTTACCCATCGCGTGGGCGTACTCGCAAAGTATAAGCGGCCTGTAGGTGTCCTCCCTCTTTGCGTAATCAATTATGTTATGTATTCGTGCATACATCGGGCTAAATATATCGACGTGTTTGCCGAGCCGGGCGCCTTCGTAATGTACCGGGCGGGACGGATCACGCTCCTTGATCCATGCACTATCCGCCTGGAAATTTATCCCGTCACCAGCTTCATTGCCCATCGACCACATTATTATCGAAGGATGGTTCTTGTCCCGCTCAACCATATTGACCGTACGGTCCATGTGAGCCGCCCCCCATTCCGGCTGCTTGGCTAAAGATTCTTTGCCGTAGCCCATATCGTGCGATTCGATATTCGCCTCGTCGATCACATACAGGCCATACTCGTCGCAGAGATCATACCACATCGGCGCGTCAGGATAGTGACTTGTCCGCACGGTATTGATATTGTGCTGCTTCATCAGCTTTATATCACTGATCATCGATTCACGGCTAACATAATGCCCCGTATCCGGGTCATGCTCATGCCGGTTAACACCTTTGACATAGATGATCTTGCCGCTAACCCGCAGGGTACCGTCGATCACCTCAACTTTCCTAAAACCAATATTGCAAGCCGTCGCCTCCATGACCCTGCCGTCATCGTCCTTGACCGCAAGAACAAGCTTATACAGATTCGGACTCTCAGCCGTCCATTTCTTAACGTCCTTGATCGTATAATTCTTACTCTGCCAGCTTATAACGTCGCCAGGTTTGATAGGTTTATTAACATGTGAGACCGTAGAAGAAAAAACTTTCCGCCCCCGACTATCCAACAGGCTTATCTCGACAGATGGCGGCATCTGCTCGGCATCACTGTTGTTTTTGAACTCCATCTCAACTGCAAGCGTTCCGTGCGTGTACTTATCGTCCAGTGACACTTTTGCGAAATAATCCCTGAGATAAACCTTCGGGCGGGCTACCATATATACGTCACGGAATATGCCGCTAAGACGCCAGAAGTCCTGATCCTCTAAGTACGAACCGTCGCTGTAACGATAAACCTCGACCGCCAGAACATTGTCCCCTTCTTTGAGATACCGTGTAATGTTAAACTCGGCCGGGGTGCGGCTGTCTTGGCTGTAGCCGATCTTTTGGCCGTTGACCCACAGATAAAACGCAGAGTCCACACCGTCAAAAACAATGAACACCTCTTTACCGTCCCATTTATCCGAGACACGGAATGTGCGGCGGTAACTGCCGACCGGATTGCGATGCGTGTAACTGGTAAAATCCTTTGAGGGGATACCCATCACACGCGGCGGATCCTTTTTGAAAGGATAGGTGATATTAACGTACAACGGAACGCCATAGCCCTGCAATTGCCAGTTGGACGGCACCGCAATATCGCCCCATCCGCTGACATCATAGCCGGTCTTATAGAAATCGGCGGGCCGGCTCATGGGGTCCGCTGCCCAGTTGAACTTCCACTTGCCGTTAAGCAATTGGTAGTATTTCGATCCCGCCCACTTACCCTTTGCGGCTCTCGATACATTCTCACATGGCATTATTATACTATGGGCCGCTTCTTTGTTGATCCTGAATACCGCCTCATTCTCCCAGTCATAACTCTGCCCATTAACAGAAATTGCCATTACACTCACCAATACCAGATAAAAAAAATTCCTATACATGCCACACTCCGAAATTTCACCCATTATGTTTGTTAGAAAACCCACTTATACCGTTCCGCATGAAAAAACGCGTTTATATGCGGTCTTTTGTTTACAATAACTTGTAGTTTCTACAACGCGAAAGTAAAAAATAACATTGGTATTACTCAAAATCAGCGGGGGTGTATTGCGTTTGAAACTTGGTACCGCCTAATCTAAGCGCAGCCAGATCGGCCTCACTTACTCTGCCGTGAATAAACTCCTGAACTGCAGAATGCGGATGATTTCGAATATACTCCGCATCGCCATCAGCTACGATCTTACCGCCGTGGAGCATAATGATCCTGTCGCCGATCTTATAAGCACTCTTCATATCATGCGTAACCACCACGCTCGTAACTTCAAGTTCTCGCTGAAGCTTCAGCACAAGTTCGTTGATCACATCGGAACGTATCGGATCAAGCCCGGTCGTAGGCTCATCGTAAAGGATCACATGAGGATCAAGCGCGATCGCTCTGGCAAGCGCAACTCGTTTCTGCTGCCCTCCCGACAGATTCGCCGGAAAATGTTCCTGGTATCCGTCCATGCCCACCATCGCCAGTTTCTTTTTGACAAGATCCTCGATCGCGTCCCAATCAGTTATCTTTTGATGCTGGCGGATTGGAAAAATGATATTCTCAAAAACATTAAGACTATCAAAAAGCGCACCTTTCTGAAAACAGAACCCGTATTGCGTCCGGACCAGCGCAAGTTCCTTCTCGTTCAGCTCGTCGATCCGCTGCCCCTTAAAATATACCTCACCCGATGTCGGACGCTCCAATGCTATCATATGCTTCAGCAGCACCGTCTTACCACATCCGCTGGGCCCGATGATCGCCGTAGTCTTTCCTTCCTCGATAGCCAAAGAAACATTATCAAGCACTAACTCATCATCAAACTTCTTGATAATATTCTTCACAACTATCACACCGCTATCGCTTTTAACTTCTTCTTTCATAGAAATGCACCCTTAAAGAAGCGACCCGGTCGTCCAGAAAGTACTGTAGATCGCCTTAGTAACAACGGCGAAAATGAAATTGATCGCAAGTATAGATATAAAACTGCCCACAAATGCTTCCGTACAAGCCTTGCCTACTCCCTGGGCGCCCTCCTTACAGGTAAATCCCTTATAACAACCGATATACGATATCGCCGCACCAAAGAAAAAACCCTTCGTGGCGCCTGTCAGCATATCCCACATCTCTACAGCGTTGGCACTGTAATCCCAATACGCCCGGCTGTTAATACCAAATTGCATCACACTGACAAAATATCCGCCTAAAATACCCATCAGATCCGCGTAAAGGATCAAAAAAGGCGTAAGCAGCAGACATGCCAGCACGCGCGGAGCCACAAGGTGCTTTATCGGGTCGGTACCCATGCTCTTGACCGCGGCGATCTGCTCCGTAACATTCATCGTCCCCAATTCCGCCGTCAGCGCCCCCCCTACCCTGCCTGCCAACATAACCGCAACTAACACCGGCCCAAGTTCCTTAACAACCGCAATGTTTATCAAGGTACCCAGACGCTCCTCTAATCCCATACCGGCAAGCTGGTCATACGCCTGCACCGCAAGGATCATACCAACGAACGCACCCGTAGCCATCACAACAGGAACACTGCGAACCCCGATCGCGTGCATTTGAGCCCAGATCAAAGGATAGGTCTTCGGCTGAACAAGGCTTGCGCACGATGTCGCAACGACCCTTCCACCAAATCGCGCAAAACCCCCGAGATTGGCAATATGCTCTAACGTCCTGGCTCCAATATCATGGATCATCTATAATACCGATCACAATTATAAAGTGCGATTTTATACGCGGTTAAGTTTCTTCACAATACTATATTACGATTTCCAACGCGAAAATTTATTACCCTATAAGGGTATGACGACCCTGCTTCAAAATCCAATTCCGCAACAAAATTTTTTATTGAATGATATTATCGGTCCCGCAAAGTTTACTCTGCATAATATTACTATCGGCCATTTTAACTTGCGATTTTCAAAAAGCGCCCGCCAAACCAAGAAACATAATACAAACCCGCAAACAAAAATGCGACCAAAATGTTGTTCAATTTTTCTCAAAGCCGCCTTCCAGTCGCAAATGGTAAAAAAAACATGAAAAAATAATAAAATATCGCTCTACCATCAGGCACGCCACCAAAGGTATTACCGGTCCTATATTTTAAACCTATCTCTAAAGCAATGTCACACAACCACTTACATTCAAAATGTAAGCATGGGTAAACTGCAACCACCACCTCTGCCTTACCTATTTTAACTAAAGAATTTCGGAAAGCCTCTCCGATAGCTATAATACCGGCGGACAAACTTGCCTATTTTGACATCAAAGAGATGGCCAAGATTTGCCCACTTTAAAATAATCGTATGATTATAAATTTTTGGAGACAAAGGAATGCTCAAGGAAAACGTACTCGAACGATACTTAAACTCACTCTTACATGGTGACAGAGTTGCATGTCGTGCTATTATCGAAGAAACCCTCAAAAGTGGATTACCCGCCAACAATGTTTATATGGATATCGTATGGCCCATCATGATCGAGATAGACACACTCTACCGTGCGGATCGGATCGATTCGGCCCAGGAAGCCTTAGCCACACGGATCAACCGGAACATAGTTGACCAACTCCAGAACAAGCTCCCGAGAAAACCCGAAAAACACAAAAAAATCGTCATATGCAGCACCTCCACGGAACATGGCGAATTAGGTGCCCAAATGACAGCAGATCTCTTTGAAAGCGATGGCTGGGACGTCCGCTTCCTTGGCGGATCGGTCAACAACGATGACATACTCACATTTGTCCACAGCTTCGTACCCGACATCCTTCTTATATACGGCACACACCCCAAAGCCGCACCCCAGATTCGCATACTGATCGACACCATCAGGAACGTAAATGCCTTCCCGGACATGAAGATCATGCTTTCTGGAGGGGTATTCGACCGTGCCGAGGGTCTTTGGGAAGAGATCGGAGCTGATCTTTACGCAAGAACCGCCGCAGAGGCGATTATTATCGCTTCAGATAAGGATCCTGCCGCACCGGTTAGAACCATCAACCGCAGAAGAAAACGCACCCCGAGAACCCGCAAAACTATCCAGGCTGCGGCACTTAATTAACTGTCGCCAAAATACAGCACCCCTCAAGGCACCGGAAAATCTCCGGTGTCTTTTTTATTATCCTCGCACCGAACAGACACACGCAGCAAATAGTATGGAAAAATATTAGAAAACAATTGCCATAGTGACGTTGAGTATGTATACTTCTCCGTTTGGTTCATACGCAAACGCTAAATAGGGAATTAAGATGCTATTGACACAAATATTACAGCCATCCTGTGTTCTTGCCCCTCTCAAGGGAACCGACAAGATAGCAGTTATAACCGAACTTGTCGATCTGCTTGATGCCGCCGATCAGATCGCTGACCGTGACGTCGTACTCGATGCCGTCATCGTACGAGAAGAAACACGCAGCACCGGAATTGGCTCCGGGATCGCAATACCACACGGCAAATGTGCAGGGACAAAGGAACTGGTCATGGCACTCGGCATTGCCGCCAAGCCAATTGATTTCGACAGCATCGACACCAAACCCGTCTCAATAGTCGTCCTCATCGCTTCACCGATCGACCGCACAGGACCGCATATACAGGCCCTTGCAAGGATAAGCAGGCTCATGCTCGACGAGCAATTCAGAACAAAACTCCAAAATGCAACATCCCCCGAAGAAGCCTACGCACTCATCAGCGAAAAAGAAAGCGAATAATTAAATTGCTCTATACGGATGCCGGTATTGTATAGGGCTTGCGTCCCGTGCGCTTGATGAATTGATTTGCTTTGCGATTGCCTTTGAAAGTTTCACTGCGACCGTCGAAGACCAGTGTCTGGCCGACGCGATATGACGCATTTGCCAGCAGTGGCAAGATCGAAGACATGTAGCCCTCTTCGATGTCACACGTCAGATCGCAACGCTTACCCGAACGAACCGCGGCAAAAAAATTGCCCATGTGTCCGCCGCCGCCGGCACCGGAGAGATTCATCGGATCAGCTTCGACGTCCTTGGATTCCGAACTCGGTCCCGGCTCATCCTTGCGACCAAAATACGTTTTCCATGTTCCGCCATTAACATGCATCCAACCTTCGGTTCCCAGAAAGAGGTTGCCGATCTTAATATCATCTTCCGAATTAGTATACAAACCGCGAACCTCAAAAACAACCTGTTTGCCGTCGGCATATTCAATGTTAGCAGACTGGGTATTGGCCGTCTGCTGGTCGGACCCCTTGCCGTAGTAACCACCGGAGGAGCTGACTTTAACGGGGTGTTCATTTTTGCCGAGCCCCCAGCGGGCGATGTCAAACTGGTGCGGCCCCTGATTTCCAATATCGCCGCAGCCATAGTTCCAGTTCCAGTGCCAGTTGTAATGGAACCGGTTATAGTTAAACGGCAACAGGTCCGCCGGCCCCGTCCACATGTCGTAATCAACCCTGTCCATATATTCTTTAGAGTACTGTATTCCGGGTTGGTTGCCTGCGAAATATTCATAATCTTTACCCGTCCCGATGCCGTCTTTGATGGTTCCCAAAGGATCACGCGCTTTAAAGCACAGCCCCCGAGCCATATAAACATCTCCGATACCGCCGTCATGGAGGAATTTCATGGCGTTGCGAACATTCCCTATGGAGCGATTCTGGAAGCCAACCTGCACAAGACGATTGTATTTTCGAGCTGCCTCGATCATCTTGCGTCCCTCCCAGACATTATGACAGCAGGGTTTTTCCACATATACATGCTTGCCCGCCTGGCAGGCCCAAATCGCACACAAAGCATGCCAGTGATTGGGGGTCGCGAAGATAACCGCGTCAATTGCCGGGTCGTCAAACATCTTTCGCATATCCTGGTAGGCATCGGGCTTATAGTTTTTGTTCTTTGTAACTTCAGCGATCCGTTTGTCCAGAATATTCCCATCAACATCGCAAATGGCTTTTATGTGAACATTATTAATGTTCATGACATTTTGCGCTAATCCCCAACCGCGACTGCGAACACCAACTACGCCGACATTGATGCGGTCATTGGCCCCAATAACTTTTGCAGCCGGCGCATAAACACCGATATTTTGACATGATGCAAGAACTGAAGCGGCTAAAATACCCGCAGATACCTTGCCGGTGGTGGACAAAAAGTCTCTTCTCGTAATAGAGTCGGATTTTCGAGTCATTTTATAATCTCCTGAACAAAATTTTCACTCTCCAAATACAACGGCCCCATGTCCATTTAGAGTTATCTGTAGTTTCATTTACCTCGCTTTTGCCCACTGGTCATTCAAGTAAGCGATCACTCCGGGCAGTTGTTCACCAAAGTTATCCCACCGGCCTTCAAGCGACAGTCGGCCCTGATAATTGATATCCTTAAGAGCTTTGAAGTAAGGCGTAAAATCGTAATTGTTGGTACCGGGCATTTTGCGGCCTTTCAGTTCGGCTATGTGACAATGCCTGAGCAGTTTACCGGCATAACGGATCGACTCAGAACCTTCGCCCTCGGCGGCCATATGATAGATGTCCGCCAATACAGCGATATTGGGGTGATTAACAACTCTGGCGATGTCGGTTGCTTCTTTGACAGAGTTAATAAAGTTGCACTCTTTGCTGTTAAGCGGTTCGATCACGACTGTAATGCCGTATTCGGCGGCGACCGGGCCAATCTTTTTTAGCAGCTCTGTAAACTGCTCGGTTGCCTTTTCATAAGAAAAATCTTTCGGCAGGCGGCGCGATCCGCAGGAACCAAAAACAATGATCTTTGAACCGGCTTGTCGGGCGCGCCTAAATGCGGTTTCGACGTATTTCAGTATCCCGGCATGATCGGTTTTGGGGCCGGTGGATTTGAGACTGTCCGGGATAAATCCATTATAACTATAAACTTTCAAGGGTGCCTTACCAGCTTGATCCAGTTTTTTCTCAAACTTTTCATCCGGGGCCTGTGGGATCAAAAAACGCCCGACACTTTCTTCGATATGACTGTAACCGGCGGCCTTTATGATCCCGGCATTTTTGATAGAAGTACAGATCCCCCATGGAGGCGGGGTTTTCATGTCCCGCTTAGTCTGCTGACCGGCAGTACAGGAACTTAACGATAACATGCCCAAACTCAATAGAGCAATAGTCAGCAAAAACATTGTCCGGGATCGCGCCATCGCAACCATAATACTCTCCTTGGCTTATATTTCCAATACAACCTGGGATTAATTAAACTCAGCCTTCTTCTTTTTTCTTTGCATACTGCGCTATCACCTGCTGCTGAATATTCGGCGGCGTAGGCTCATAATGACTAAGCTCCATCGCAAAGCTGCCCTGTCCGCCGGTAACACTCTTAAGCTGGCTGTTATACTGTGTCACTTCAGACAGCGGCACCTGCGCCTTGATCACGACCATATTGCCGGCCAACATATCCTGCCCGCTAACACGACCGCGACGAGAAGCTAAGTCGCCGGTTATATCGCCCATATTATCAGCAGGAACTGTTATCTCCATATTCACGATCGGCTCAAGTAGCGAAGGCTTTGCATTCTTGACCGCTTCGATAAAGGCGCCCTTGCCCGCAGCACGGAACGCCACTTCCTTTGAGTCCACGGAGTGATACTTACCGTCATAGACGGAAACCTTAATGTCCTGCATCGGAAAACCCGCCACAACACCGGCGCTCATCACATCATTAATACCTTTAAGGACCGCAGGCTCAAACTGGCCCGGAATGGACCCGCCAAAGATATCCCAACTGTATTCGAGTGTCGGATCCGAATCACGCTCAGCAGGTTCGATACGCATATAGACCTCACCGAACTGGCCCGCACCGCCGCTCTGCTTCTTATGACGGTAATGGCTCTCAGCCTTGGCTCCGATCGTCTCGCGATAAGGTATCTTCGGAGGCTTGGTATTGACACCGACCTTATAACGATTCTCCATCTTAGAGAGCATCACACGCAGATGAAGGTCACCCATACCGCTGACAACGCGCTCTTTCGTCTGCGTATCTATGGTCACCTTAAAGCAAACATCTTCTTCGCGTAGTTTATCGAGCGCTCCGCTGATCTTGCCCTCATCGCCGCGAGAAGCAGGCTCAAGGGCAAGCGAGAACATCGGCTGCGGAAAAACCGGCATGGCGAACTTACCTGCCATCGCGCCGTCATGAACCATATCGCCGACCTTGAGTTCATCGATCTTCGCCAGAGTAATGATGTCACCGGCAATACCGGCTTCGACTTCAATACTCTCACTACCGCGCAGTTTAAGTGGATGTCCTGGACGAATGCCCTTCTTGGCATTGTTAATACGAAGCTGCGTGCCGGCAGTAAGCTGTCCGCTGAAAATACGCATCGACGCGTATTTCATATTCGAACGTGGGTCAAAACCGATACGGAAAACCTGACCCGCAAAGGGCCCGCTTGCATCGGTCTTTACCTCAGTTTCATTTTCGCCGTCTGTAAGAATCGCTGCCGCAACCTGATCCGGAGCCGGAACACAATTTACTATCAGGTCAAGAAGCTCTGTCACACCAATTTCCTTACGGGCATCGGTAAACATTATCGGCACGATCGTCCCTCCCATAAGAGCCTTGACAAAAACCTTCAATATCTGCTCCGTCGAAACTTCCTCGCCGCCCAGATAGCTTTCCATAAGGTCATCGTCGGCTTCGATAATGCTCTCGATAAGTTCGGTATGTGCATCGGCAACGCTCATCACCGATGAGTCGCCGCTGTCATTGGCGATGCAATCGATCACCGAACCCTTATCAGCCGCAGGAAGATTCGCACATTTGCACTGCGAACCGAACGTCTCCTGTATCGCTTCGATAAGCTCTCCAAGCTGGGCCGTATCGGAGTCCATCTTATTGATGACGATGATCTTGGCTTTATTGGCAGTCGTGGCGGCACCGAAAAGCTTTCGCGCATTCATCTCGATACCTGCAGGAGCGCTGATAACAACAATAGCCGCATCGGCTGCGGGCATCGCTTGAAGAGCGGCTCCGACAAAATCGGGATAACCGGGCGTATCGACCATATTAACCAGCTTGCCTTTGTACTCGGTATAGGCAAGAGCCGAATGGACCGAATGGCCGCGCTGCTTCTCTTCCTCGTCAAAGTCACATACCGTCGACTTCTCCTCAACTATCCCTAAACGATTGGTAACACCTGTCTTATGCAGGATAGACTCCACAAGAGAAGTCTTACCGCAGCTTCCATGACCGAAAAACACGACATTGCGAATATCATTAGTTTTTGCCACTATACTTAAACCTCCAGAATTTACAGTTCCTGAAACTTGCGTAAAACAAAAAATTTTACTAAAATATCATCAAACCGGCAAGCATAAAAGCCTGAACCGACCAAAAAATCGATGGAAATGTAAAATTCAGGAGTGAATCGACCATGACAGCCAAAAAAATCGGTATTCTAACAACTGTAACCCTTGCGATCGTCTCGTTTGCCTGCCTCGCCGCCGCATATCTGGCAGCCACCGACATCTGGCATGGACTCGGCAGCCCCGATTTCTGGCAAGATCAGGGCCGATCAGCATTCGAATGGCGAATTCTCGCCTGCACGGCCCCGGTCATAGGCCTCTTCCACGTCGCGTTTTTCATCGCCGCAACCGTCATAATGGCAAAATGGCCCAAATCTTAAAGGATTGCGCCGCTGCCCGCCTCATCATCACCGCTACCGCCCAAATGCCCACGTAACCGCAGCATATCAAGCTCACGATGAACCGGCCACTTCCCAAATGCGACATAAAGCAAAAGAAAAGCATCCCCCAAAGGAACCAGCATAAGCAGCCCCAGGGCCCACGGATGACCCGTTTTAGAGCATATCTTGCACCATATCCACGCCCGGCCAGCCATCAATACAGCCCCGATCAAAAGCATACCAATCGCAAATATTATTGTCAAACCCGCCATATCAGCCATTTCAGGCATACCTTCAAAACCAGTAGTCATAACAAACCTTTCACGTAAATTGATAACAGAACTTATATCGGTAAAATCCGCCCGCCAAGCCCAACTTCTTTCGGTTTATACGGTTTCCCTGATAAACAATAAAAAAAACCGGGCAGACCATTAAGGCCCGCCCGAGTATCGGAACAAAACTTCTGTGAATGCGAGAAGGTGTTTACAGCAGCTTTGTTTTATTGAAATACTTCTTATTCGCTAAAAAACAAGATTTCTCTTTGCAGCCATTGGCCGCTGCAATTGTCCCGGCTGCACTCATACCATGTATATTGTATGTCATTTTCAACAAACTGCTCGGCTATGACCATAACTGTATTGCAGTCCGGGCAAAATTGTTTATCTGCTTTTGAAGCTGCTTTTTTTATCGGATGGTCTGTATTAGAATGTGGCATGTTCTTACCCGTCATTTTAATCTTCTGTATTGAATGCTCTTGGGGGCAATTCAACTTAGATAAACCTCGGGTACACGGCCTACCTGTAGAAAGCCATCGAGTTTTTCAAGAACATTTGAAAGTCCAGGAGATTTGACAATATAACCATTGCATCCGTATTTATAACAAAGATCGATATCTTCGTCATCATCTGTTGTAGTAAGCATTATCACAGGGATTGATCGGAGCATTTCATCGCTCTTGATTAGTTTAAGCACCTGTATCCCATTTATCTTCGGCATACAAATGTCAAGCAGAATGATGTACCTTGACAAGGACAGATTGGACGTAGAATGATGATCAAACAAAAAATCGAGAATTTCCTGGCCACCTTTAAAGTGCTGAATATCATTTTCAAAACCGCTGGCTCTGAGACTTCTTTTAATGAGCATAGCATGACCGGGGTCGTCTTCAACCATCAGGATGTTTACATCTCCGTCCATTTCATATCCGAAGTGATCATAACTTAAGTTGTTCATTCCAAAAGGAAAGCAACTCAGTAGTATTATTAACAATGATCGCCGTACCTTCCTGGCAAGAACTTCTGTCTTCATCCAACAGAACGATACATGTTTCTTCTGTGATCTCTTTGGTCGGCATCCCGTCCATTGCCTGTCTGTCATAAACGGTAAAGTTTTTACTCCCGACCCGTATGGTACCCCTGACAAACTTAAAACTTCCAACGACCGGTTCAAGCTGAAAACATCCGATGATATTTACGGTTGCATGATTCCCCTTTTTTGAAAAGGTAAACGTAGTCAACCGCCTGTTCAGTAATCCAGGCGGTTCATGCAACAACTCGGTTGATTCCAGTGCGGTTTTTAGCATGATCGATATCTCCACATAACAGACTACGCTAATGGTTATAACTATCGTCTAATTATCGGAAAATGAAAAGTTCCAAATTGGAACCAAGCCTACCAAATTGGTAGGCCCGAGGATATTTGTGCTGAAATTGAGCTAAAAAGTGAGATTACAATGAAATATCATGCTTTGTTATTGAAGTGGCTAAATTTACAACACTGTTAAAACCTGTCTTTTCGACAATATGTGAACGGTGAAATGCAACAGCCCTGCGGCTGATATCCAGTTTGTGTGCAACCTGTTTGTCAGAGTCTCCCTCTATAAGCAGTTTCAAAACATCTATATCACGCTCAGTTAAATATGACAGTACCTCTTTTAATTCATTTCGGCTTTGCTGGGAAGACCGAGCCATTTTGCAGGTCTCAAGGGCCTTTTGGACACTCGCCCATAGCGATTGTTCTCTGAACGGTTTTTCAAGAAAATCGACAGCTCCCATTTTAAAAGCTTCTACTGCCATGGGTATATCAGCGTGTCCGGTTATAATTATAGTTGGGATGTCAATATCTTCGTCAGTCAGTTTAGCCAGCATATCCATCCCGCTGAGCCCGGGCATACGAACATCGAGAACCATGCACTCCAATTGATTTTTAGTGTATCTCTGTAAAAAATCTTCTGCCGAGACGAAAGGATTAACTTTAAATCCCATGGCACTTACCATCTCGCATATAACATCTCTGGTTGCTTCGTCATCGTCTACTACAGAAATTACCGCTTGATCCTGCATTTTACTCTCCCTAAAGTGCGATCTGTTAATCGGCTTTATTTACAGGCAATGTAAAGTAAGAAGTCACTCCTTTGTCGGCATTGGCTTCTAAACCAATCCTTCCGCCCTGTGATTCTATTATTGTTCTGCTTATTGACAATCCTATCCCCAACCCGTAAGATTTTGTAGTATAAAATGAATCGAAAGCGATTTGTATCTCTTTAGGACTCATCCCGGAACCGTTATCCTTTATTCTCACTTCTGCATTTCCTCCTGTTACAGATGACTTTATCGATATCTGACGTTCATTTTCCAGGCTCTCGTCTAAAGCATCTATAGAATTATTGATCAAATTTACGATTACCTGCTCGATCTGCACCGGATCTGTATTCACCTCGGGGGTATCTGTTGACAGATCCAGATGAAGTTTGATATTTTTGTGTGCTATCTCGTTCCGGAGCAACTCAAGAGAATCGTTGATCAATGCATTGAGTGAAATTTTTTGCTTTTTAGATTTACCTTTCCTGACAAACTCTCTGATACGTGATATTATCTTTTCTGCACGGTCTGCCTGTTTCATGATAATTTGCATTTTATCAATTACAGTATCAATGTTTTGGCTGCCGGATTCAAGCAGTTTTGAACTTCTTTCTGCCTGTGCCTGCATGACGAACAAGGGTTGGTTGATCTCGTGTGCAAGGCTCGATGCCATCTCGCCTATCGAGTTTACTCTGGAAGCATGAGCAAGTTTTGCATGCTGCTGCTTTTCTTTTTCCTCGGCCTCTTTGCGTTCCGTGATGTCAAAGGCATAGTGAACGTAAAGATCATCCGAAACCGGGGTCCAATACGTATCAAATGTTTTTCCAAGCACTTCAACTTCAACATTCTGATGTTTACCCGAGTCCCACAGCTTCGGGGCAAGACACCATGGGCAAATATCTTCATTGCCGCCCCATGTCAGATGACACGTCTTGCCTATAACAGCACCTGTGTCTATCGCTTGTTGATTGGCTGCTACAATTTCTCTCGTATCAGGACGCAATAGCAGAACTGAGCAGGGAAAACTGTCAAGGAGAGTTTTATTTAACAAAGCTTCCCGTCTAAGGCCGTCTTCTGCCTGCCTATGCTCGGTTATATCATGTGCATTGACAATAAAACCCTTTATCTCTCCTTCCGGTCCAGCAAATGGCGAATAACTGATAGCCATGAACCGTAAACCATGAACCGGAAACTGGAACCAATCCTCGTAGTGGACTTCATTGCCTTCCAGACAATGTTCGGCTTTGGGCTTTATGGTCGTCTCAAAGAACTCTTCACCATACACTTGAGAAACTGTGTGTCCCACGACTTGATCCTTAGTCATGCCAAATGCCGCCAGATACGCCTTGTTAGCGGCAAGGTAGATAAAGTCAGCATCCAGGAACGCCATCATATCACTTGAACTGGACACTATACTTGCATATCGAAGCAGTTCCTCTTCCGCATGTTTGCGACGTGTAAACTCTCGACCAAACTGCCTGCTTCCATAGCTGATCCCGGTTACACCTATCAGCCACATCAAACCATGTCCAAGGATCAGTGAAACGGTATAGGCTCCGGCAATCGCCATATACGGTTCCACAGGCACCGAAACGCCTTTTTTGGCATTGTCGTACTGCTGTAAAATATTCCAGGTAAGTGATATTCCAATGACCAATGTCCAGAGAATGACTGTTCCGATTGTGTAGCGTCTGATATTGGCGGACCGAGAACTCACTCGACCGCTTTCATACTCTTCGATCCTCTTCAGTGTCCAGTGAACATAAAACCCGGCCCCGGCCAGCAGCAATACTATCAAGGAACGCATCCACAGTTCATTTGGCCGCGGAGCGATTGCCTGCTGAATGAAGGTCCCCTCTCTGAACAGAAATGCATGCATAGCCGATTCAAGGAACCAGAATAATACGCCAGCTCCGATCCCGATAAATGTGAAATTACCGAAAATCCCCCCTGATTTTCCACCTTTCAAAGCCCTCCGGCTCGAATTGCCATTGTCCATACTACTGGCCATAAGATATATCCCGGTATCAACCGCGTAAAAAGTCTACACTTTAGCATTATATCGGATATTCTTATAGAAAAAAAGCAGTTTTAATCAAAAAATTACGGATTTATCCCTATGATTCGACAGGGCTGACCACAGCTTACAAAACCACCCCAGAATTTTAAAGGTGCCCCCGTTGCGGACCGACTCGCAAGAAATGTATTTGATATTATTTGCTTGTGATCGACCGTATAAAGGCAGCTTCATCCTCACTGAAGGCCCTGCCGTCCTTGCGCAAAACATCATGATGCCAGAGCTTCGGCTCAGGGCGCCCGGGATCGCTCCACGACGACCACCCCCACATCGTATTGGTTTTACCCGACACCAGGCCCCAGTTAATAGCTCCGATATGATGTTTGCGGAAAACCGGTAGGCTATTCTGGAACGTATCGCCGCTGCCACGAAACAAATATTCCGTACAGATGATCGGTCGGTTCGGTGCACCGGCTTTGATCTTGGCGATGAGATTCTCAAGAGAATCCGCATTCCCATAATGATGGAACGTAACCACATCGGCCCATTTTAGTGCTGGCTCAACCTCGTAGTCTCCCCTGTTCCAGCAAGTTGTCAGAGGCTGGAGCGGGTTGACCGTATGCGCCCACGCATAAACATCCCGCAGCAGTGGCACACAAAGCTCACCCGTCAGACCCTTTTCGAATTCGCCCGGTTTGGCACCGCGACTGTACCACCATCCGCCCGGCTCGTTGTATAGATCCCACATCAATATCCGTTCATCGTTTCTAAAACGAGTCAATACCGCCTTTGTATATTTCTCTAATCGCAGACGAAGCTTTGCGTCGGTAGGGTAGCGTTTCAGTTGCGGCAAACCGGGACTCTCAAGCCAGCCGGAGTTATGAACGCCGGGCCAGGGCTCTGGTTGTTTACCGATCTTCGGTTCGCTCAGCCAGCAGTCATCGAAAATTACGAACAGCGTCTTGATATCGTGCGAATCGGCAATACGCAGGAACCGATCCATGCGTTTGAGAAAACCTTTCGGATCTTGATCGTAGGCCAGATCGTGCAGGTAAACGCGAACGACGTTAAACCCAAGCTGCGCCGCCCACCCTAACTCCCGGTCGATCGTCTCGGGGTCGAACGTATCTCCCTGCCACATTTCCAGTTGATTGATCGCACTGCTCGGAATGAAGTTACACCCCACAAGCCACGGCTGCCGGGCATACCACTGGTTGGCTTTGTCACTGGACCACCGAATAGCATCGGCGCTCCTGGCCCGTTCCGTCCCCATTTCACAACCGACAGTCAACAACATCCCAAGCAAACATATTATCGTGAGGTATCGCATTGTCTCTCCCTGACTTTGAATTTCCATAGAACTTAGATTTCAGACGATCTGCTGCGGGTTTGACTTTAAGGATTTTCTCCTGTGTACCATCTAACGGGAACATCTTCGCCATCTGTCTGGCGAATTGGCGAGACATGTCCGTCAAGCCAGAGTGTGTTTGAATAACCTTTACCGGCTGATATCGAGATCCTGTAGTGACGGAAGCATTTCTGCACAACATTATAAAAGGCTGATGGATCGGCTGATGATATTGATCCCGCCATCGCCTGAGCCTGGAGATTTCTCCACTGAGTAAGATTAATTGTATCACCGGGTCCGATACAAAACATGTCCCTGTTTTCGCCGTCCATCTTCTGCTCGATATGATCCTGAGCAAAGATGATCTCGGAGGGTCTTTTGAATTCGCTCGATTTTACCCAGACATACGCCCCCCCGCTCCGATAAGAATTCGTGTAACCATTCAACCCATAGCCACAGTACTTAAAATAATCCTTGACCTCTTCGGCCGTTTGCCCGTAGAACTGCTCACCGGAATAAATCCAGCTATCCACATAACCTGCTTTCACACTCGGACATTCAAATATTTTGTGCTGATCGGTATACTCTGCATAAGCAATACCCCAGTAAGCGAGCCAACTGTCATATTCAAGAGGGTCACCTGTGCCGGAAAACCAGTCTCTCCACAATCCATTATTATTCCCTGCGTGAAACTTATCGTCATTAGCTGAAAGATATGCGATAACAGCTAAGCCAATACCTTTCAGATGCGAAGCGCAAACAACCTGCTCGGCCTTGGCTTTGGCCATTTTCAGTGCGGGCATCATAATAGAAAGAAGAAGAGCAATGATCGCTATCACGACCAACAGCTCGATCAATGTAAAAGCTTTACGTTTAATGTTTAAATCTCCTTGGTCCAAATTATCACAATCTCAGCCTGTATAGTCAGGAATGCAACTCTACTATAGATAACATTGGTATTTTATCAAAAGTGCCATGAATTATCAAGCATTCAGGCATTTAATTTATGTGAAATTGGTTAATTTCTCAGACAGCCAAGGCCTATTTTACTTTCCACTCCAGTATCCCGGAAGAGTAATTGTCGCGCAGCTTAACTTCCAGCCTTATTGCCTCAGTGGTAACAGGTTCAAACGACAGGCAATTATACATATCTTTTTTAGTCGTAGGCTCTGTCAGCGGCTTTACCGGTTTCCACTGTTGACCGTCTTTATAGAGCGCCTGCCATGATTTGGGCACACGACACTGTCCTATACCCGTATCGTCAAACCAGTAAACCTCCACGCCTGAAACTTTCGTAGACTCGTCAAAGTCATATTGAACCCATTCGTCAGTGCCCAGATGATCCCACCATGTAAAACGGTCGATCCCCAAGTCAGCAGATTTTTTCGGTTCGACCTGATCGTTCAACGCCTTGCCCGTATCGCCTTGCCAGAAATGCGAACAACTGACTTTACTTTTTGATGCTATTGTCGGGACCGGCCTGGGTTTGGCGTACATGGCCTCGCCTGCCATCCAAACAGCCATGGGGCTATTGCCGCGATGAGCCCAGGCGTAATATGGTATTGCCTCAGCGGTAATGGAGCTTGCCGCTTTGCCCCCTCTTTCGGTCAGAGTAATGCGTTTGGCCCCGGTAGATATCACATTGATACCTCCCAGCTTGTCGGCATCATGTCTAACGGTAAAACCTGATTTGCCATCCAACACTATATCGGCGATGAAACCATCATTATCTATTCCTTCGAAGCAGTAAACCACCGGCCCGTATTCCAGGGCGATCTTGCCTTTATTGCCTGTAACCTTTTCATGTGACACTACGCTTCTTACGGTCATGGGAAGGTCCAGTTGGATTTGATCGCCGCTTTTCCAGGTGCGTTTGATAACAGCATAGCCTTTATGGATCTTCGGTGAAACTTTTTTGCCATTTACCGCAATGCTCCATGGTTTCGTTTGGCCCGAGCGATATCGGTACAAGTCACTCGGGACGGGCCGATCCTGTGCCCAGCCGGGTATCCGGATACGCAGGGTGAATTTCGATCTCTTTGAAGGTTCAACCGAGATATTCACTTTGCCGTCCCAGGGATAACGCGTAGTTTGATCCAGCCGGACCCGAAGGTCTTCCACCTCGACTACGCCGCTGCCGGCGACAAAGAGATTGATATAAACATCACGATCCTGCACGGCATACATATAACCGGGTATAAATGGAATAAATCGAACTACGTTTACCGGGCAGCACGAGCAGCCAAACCATGGGCTGCGGCTGTGCTCACCGTTGCTGGCAAGGGGGTTGGGATAGAAAAACCGATCGCCTTTAAGTGAAATGCCCGACAAAAAACCGTTATAGATCACACGTTCCAGCACATCGATGTATTTGGCATCGCCGTGCAGAAGAAACATACGATGGTTCCAGAAAGCATTGGCGATCGCGGCACATGTTTCATTGTAAGCAGAAGCGTTGGGCAGTTCGTAGTTGTCACCAAATGCTTCGCCTCTATGACGGGCACCGATACCGCCGGTCAAATACAGTTTTTGAGTAACGACATTACGCCATATTTTATCAATAGCTTCGATATAAGAGGCTTCACCGGTAAGAGCGGCGATATCAGCCATACCACTATACATATATCCGGCGCGCACGGCATGGCCGACAGCCTCATCCTGCTCGACGACGGGTTTGTGGTCCTGGCAATATTGACCAAAAATATTTCGACCGTGAGCATAGCCGCGTTCATCGAGGAAAAACTTGGCGAGGTTAAGATATTTTTCGTCTCCGGTAATCAAATAAAGTTTGGCCAGTCCGATCTCAATTTCCTGATGGCCGGGAGGATCGCGGTAACCGTTAACGTTAAAGACCCGGGCGATCAGATCGGCATTTTTGATAGCGACATCCAGAAGCGTTCGTTTGCCCGTCGCCTGATAATAGGCTACTGCGGCTTCATACATGTGGCCGACACAATACAATTCATGCCCGTCTCTAATATTCGACCAGCGACTTTTGCCGCTATTATTTTGCACCTTATCCGGATTGATCGTACGGATCGTATAAAGATAACCGTCATCTTCCTGGGCGGCGGCCATTTTATCGATCACCCCATCGACATATTTTTCCAGTTTGGCATCCGGGTGCATGACCAACGAATAAGCGGCGCCTTCGATAACTTTATAGACATCGGAATCGTTGAAATAGATGCCCTCAAATTCACCCTCGATCAAACCACCGGCTTTGGCGAAATTGCCGATCCGCCCGGTCTCTTCGCATTTGGCGAAGGCATAGGCAATGGTCACCTCGCGATTAGTTTCGATCCTCGGCGACCAGAACCGATCGTCAAAACTCACCTCGGTAAAGGATACGGGTTTGATAGGGTAGCCACGTTGATCTTGCTTGGCCTGGGCAGAGGAAATAGTCGAAAAGATTATTGCAGCCAAAACACCTGTTCTGATGATATTCATAAACAACGATCCTTTCCAAATTTTCATAGAGACGATCATTTTAATACACGGTATCACTATAACATCAAAAGGGTCTATATGCAATATGCAAAAACGCTAAAAACATACGCAAAACACGCATCCCCGCCTTGATTCATAACTCATTGACGCAGACGCCGGATTAGACTATAATCGATTTTCCGTGCTGAACAGTTTTTACTATATACCAAACCGGATATTTATTTCTAAAGGGAAGGCAAAATGCCAAAAAGGTTCGATACCGCAAAGTGTTTAATTGTCCTGTCATCGCTGGCGATCATATTGTCAATTGCAGCAGCCACCGTAAACGCAGCCGAAAAACTTGATACAAAAAAGCAACCCCCTCGCATCCACGCCGTAAGCGATATCGGCCATCAGTTCACTTTCTACGCTGACGGCAGGTTCCACACCCAATATCTGCCCGGCCAACCCAGAGCGATGAGCTGGGGAGCGTTGTATAACTATGACTTTTCAAACGCTAACATGCTCATCCTGCCAGGCTGTGAATCCCGGCTCAGATACCTGTCAAAAGATCTCAAAACTATCAGAGAATTTTTGAGAGATGGCGGCGGAGTCGTACTGCTCAGCCACGGCGGCGACAACCCCCAGAACAAACTCTCAGCCAGACTGGGCGTCACATTCAAAGGCAATGCAAAAAAACCCTTCAGATCTGTCTCAGAGGAGATCACCGGCGAAATACAGGGCAATGCCCAATGGATGGAGATCAAATTCGCTCAGAACTGGCAGGTATTGATCGTCGACGCCGACAAGAAGCCGATCCTCGCAAGAAAAAAAGCCGGCAAAGGAACTCTGCTCATTGGTGCAAGGGGCCTCGCCGGCCACAGACCGGACGCCAAAGACGACATCAACGCCCAATGGTGGAAACCGCTGCTCGTAAAAACCGCTCAGGGAAAAAAGATTGACCCGAAGCAACCCTTTCGTAGTCGCGGGCTCACTCAGCTTGAATATGTCGAAGAACTCGGCAGCATCAAACTGTATTATAGCGAATACCTGAAACCATACGCTCAGGCAATGGCCGATATTTACCAGCGGACAAAACCTGTAATGAGAAAACGCCTTGGCGTACCCCTGTCAGACGGCATGGCTGCCGGCATTGGTTTGCTGGCAACTGGCGGCGGCGGTTTTTCTTCCGGTAGAATGCTCGGTCTCGCGGTATTCTGGGGAGGTTTCCCGGAACGTGAAGACGGGATGATAGAGTTTATTACGCATGAGACTGTACATTCCTGGGTCCTGCCCTTTGGGGAGATATGGAACGAGCCTATCGCTACCTATGTAGGCGACCTGGTCATGGCGGACATGGGCTACGAGGAAGAAGGCATACGGCGTATCAATGCATGTATCGACCGTGCAAAAAGGATCGACCCGACCATGAAGCTCTATGACATAAGCGGAAACAGCCTCAAGGACATCGAACCATTGACCGGCAGCCGGAAAAACGATATGCACTGGGGCAAAACATTCTGGATACTTGAACAACTTCGCAAGCAAAACCCCGACTTCCTTGCCGACTACTTCATCGCAAAACGAAAACTCGCCAAACCCGGCGTAATTAAAAAATATGATGCCAATGCCACCGTCGCCGTCGTCAGCATAGCAATGGGAAAGGACATGTTCCCCTGGTTCAAAGAATACGGCTTCGACGTCAACCCGAAAAACTCCGAGATCGAGGCGAACCTGAATTAGCAAACTCGCACTCGCTCCAAACCGTTTTTCGAGCTGTCATCATGGCTAAAATCTTTTCCCCTGAATACCACGTCTATTTTTTTTGCTTTAGATTGTTGATCATGTCCGTCAAGGAATCAACCTGGGCGGGATTCAGTTTGACAGCCTCTTCGAACTGCTCGATAGCCAATTCGATTTGACCCCGGCGAGCATACAGATTACCCAATATGATGCGCCCTTCGAAAGACGAGGGGTCGAGTTGCAGGCCTTTATTTGCCAGTTCCAGGGCCTCGGACACTTTGCGGCCCTCGGCTCCCAGCAGCCCGGCCAAACCAAAACAGGCCCCTGCATTTTTGGGATCCAGTTCCAGGATCATTCGGAATTCCTGCCTCGCCCGGGCATAGTCTTTTGTGACGCTGTAAACTTTGGCCAGGCTGTAGCGCACCGTCACATTGTTGGGATCCAGTTCCAGCGCCAGGTTCATTTCCTTCTGGGCCTGAAGGTAGTGTCCCTGCAGCGCGAACAGATGCCCCAAATGATGCTGAGCCCCTACATGGGTCGGCTGGAGCATCAAGACGGCGCGGCAGTGTTTTTCCGCTGCCGGATAGTCACGGCGAACCGCATAAAGCGCCGCCAAACCAAAGTGGGCCTCGACGTTATCTGGGGAGAGACGGAGGGAAGTTTCGAACGCTCGCTGGGCTTCGATGTGGTCACCCTTGATCAGAAGAACCTTTCCCAGCTTTTCGTGGGCTTCGGGATAGTCCGGTGTTCCTTGCAGGGCAACCTGGTATTCGAACTGGGCTTGGTCGTATAGTTTCTTTTGACGGTACACTTCGCCGAGGCTGTAGTGGGCCTGAGAGTGAGAGACATCCAGTCTCAAGGCCGTTTCCAACTCCTCCTGGGCCTGATCCATGCGGCCCAGACCCAGATGGGCGATGCCTAAGAGGTAATGGGCAGTGGCGGTGTCCGCATCGAGATGCAGGGCTGAGTCGAGTGATTCGAGCGCCTGATCGTATTGGTTTTGGCGAAGGAGTACGCGGGCCAGATTGTTGCTGTAATTGGCCTCATCGGGATCGTACTGTACGGCCAAAACAAATTCCTGCCGAGCGGCATCATAGCTACCCTTGCTGAAGTACACCGTACCCAAATTGTTGTGGGCTACAGCGTCGGAGGGGTCCAGTTTCAAGGCCAGTTCGAATTCGTGTTGAGCTTCATCTTGTTCTCCTTTTTTCAGCATCACTTGGCCCAGGTTGGCATGGGCGGCAGCGTCCTTGGGATTCAGAGCCAAGGCCTGACGAAAATACTCGCTGGCCCGGTCGTAGTCTTGGAAATAAACCATCTGCTCAAGTCCCAGCCGTCGGTAGGAGTATTCATCGACAAAACGCTCATGGATCCTGGTTATGCCGCCGAGGCCGATGTTAACGAATTCGGGGATGTTGGCAGCCCGTTGGCCAGCAGTGAAATTTTCCAGCAGCACAGGCGGCGTGTCGTTGCCGCCCTCATCTATGTGGGTCAGAAAAAGCTGAGTATAGGCCGAATTCGCCTTGGAAGAAAACACCAGCCACTTTCCCTCTGGAGACCAACTGTGCCAGGAGTTCATCCGCGACAGGTTGCAGTTCATTCGCCGCGGTTCGCCGCCGGAAACGGGAATAATGTACAGTTCGCTGTCCGGCTGGAGCAACATGAAACTCTCGGCGCGACAGAACACGATCCACTTGCCGTCGGGAGAAAACTTCGCAAAGTAATTGCTCATACCGTTGTGAGAGGCTCCCGGTATCGGCTCGGCATGTCCGCCTTTACCTTTGTTAAAAGGTATGCGGTACAGGTCAAACTTAAAGAGCTTGCGTCTATCGACATAGACTTGACTTTGTTCGGAGGAGGCCAGTACACCGTGGCCACGCTTGGGATCCACAGCCAAAGGTTGAGCCTTGCTCCGGGCAAAAACAATGGTTTTGCCGTCCGGGCTCCAGACAGGATTACTCTGGACGTAATTCGGATCGTCCGCGCCAGGCAACTCCTTGAACTCTCCCGTTTGTCGGTCATGTACGGCTAATATCCCTTTGACCGGGAAGAAGAGTTGCGAGAACATAATGCCGGGTTTCGGGACAAAGACCGACTGGTCTTTAACGGTACTTATGACGTAGCGACCATCCGGCGATATCTGGCTCAAGAGACCGAATGTGGGGTCGCCTTCGTTCCTCTTGTAGTCGCTCCAGGTGATGACCTTGTCTTGAGAAAAGACCATATCGGAGGCCACAGGGGTGATGACGTAGGAACCTTTGTCATTGGCATAATCGACATCCATGCCCATAACTTTGCCGTCGGTGGAAAAAGAATGGCAGTTTCCGCAGACGGGCATATTTTCCAATACGGCCGGTGGGCGGCCTTCCCGGGAGATATCTCCCAGTCGCCATTTTAGCTGCGTGAGGTTTCGCAAAGCGTCGATAAAAGGCAAGGGCACATCACGATAGAAAATCGGCGATGCCACCTTGTCACGCGATGTCGACATCTCAATCTGCGCCCGTGATTGAATTCTGCAATTGCCGGACCACCTCAAACCCACAATGGTAACGCGGGCTTTCTTTGCCAACGACCTGTTTTTGATAGTTTCCCAAACCTCTCGTTCCGGCCGCCAGTGTGACTGCCCTGTAATTGCGGCAACTGGCTCTGCCCCACCGGAAAACTCTACCTTGATCGCCCAGGCATCACTGCTGCTGCGCTCATCGGTCCAGCGAAATGTTGGCGCTATTATTTCCGGTGGGAATAATGTGCCGTCACCGGGATAATCGATATGGAACTCTCGATAGTTGCCCTTCTCATCGTAATCATCCCATATTGCAGAAAGGATGTTCCGCCTGCCTCGCTCGGACCGAGGAATCCAGGACTTGCTTGAGTTCTTACCTCGTTCACTGGCCAGCCATACTAAGGCAACCAACAACAACAAGGCAAGAATCGCTGCAAAAGAATGTTTTTTCTTCATTGCCGTGTCCTTAGGATCTTACCCCCCCGGAGGCCTGGGATTGCATTGTTAATGCAAGGATCAGAGCAAGTGTGACGAACATAGTTCTTTTCATGAATGTTCTCCATCATCAAAAAGTTAAGCGTCCAGACGATCTCATAAAAAAACACTACCCTATTGCCAACCCCTCTTTACATTAACCGACCTGATCCACAACCGAGAATCCTCCGTAGCCTTGCCGGAGGGGTACCTACATACTACACATAAGAAACCAAAATGTCAAGATTTTCCCCCTTAAAAACAAAAATTCCACCAATTAAACATTCGAGACCTCTGAAAAACTATGAGTACCTTTCGATGGTCATTGTTTTTGGAACAAAAACAATACTTGTTATGAAATGCACCCTGTTATTCAGGGAACCCGTTCATAATTCAAAATTTAATCCCCCATGAGGTTTAAATTTTTGTTTTTTATGCTATAATCATAGTTCGCGTTTTTAACACTCATATTTGAAAGGAATAAGAATGAAAAAGATCACACTCACGTTAATTCTGGCGGCATTAGTTATTTCAGGCTGTGCCAGCCAAACCGCCGACGTCCACCATCGCGATACCGGCGTCCGCGGCACCTCTGCAAACGCCGACAAACTCGCCGTTCTCTGGACCAGCGACAACCCGTATGTAGCCCACAAGGTATGCTTTATGTACACTCACGCCGCCAAAAAGCAGGGTTGGTTCGATGAGGTTCAGTTGATCGTATGGGGCCCCTCATCGAAACTCCTATCGGAAAATACCGCTATACAGGCCAAGGTAAAAGCCATGATGGCCGACGGTGTCGTGGTAAAAGCGTGTAAAGCCTGCGCCGATTCCTATGGTGTCTCCGATAAGCTCGCTTCTCTGGGCCTCGAGGTCAAATACATGGGTGCCCCGCTGTCAAGGATGCTGAAATCCGACGAATGGGAAGTTTTGACTTTCTAACAAGATTCTGGATGTTTTACAATGCAACCTTTTGAGATCGTACAAACGGATGAAGCAGTGGCATTTACGGTAAAGGTCATCCCGTCCAGCAGCAGGACCGCTATCGCCGGAACGCTTGGGCCCATGCTGAAGGTGAAAATCTCCGCCGCCCCCGAAAAGGGCAAAGCCAATCAATGCCTGATCGCCTTTCTGGCTAAGAAGCTGGGCGTAAAAAAACAGGCTGTGACGATCATCTCGGGCCTTACAAATCCTGTGAAACAAGTGCAGGTCACCGGCGTAAATACCGAAGATATAGTAGCTGCTTTACAAATTACCTGAGATGGAAGTGCATTTAACGGGCTTATAATGAAGAAAATGATTTACTGTTTAGTTATGGTTTTGTTCCTGGCTCCGGGTGCATCGGCTGGGCGACTGGCCAATTCCCGCAAACTGGGTCAGAGTATCTATTCGATCGACCAGATACTCCGCCTTGACGATGAGGACATCGATATTTGTACGGCGGCACTGGTGATCTCACGCAACTGGGGCACCCCGAAGAATCTGCACCGATACCGCATGAAGGTCGACGATATGGCCGAGGATATCATCAAACGCGCCAAGCAAAAAGGGCTGCGTCACGATCACAGCCTGATCCCCGTCATCAACAAGTATCTTTTCGAGGACTTGGGATTTGAGCCCGTCAAGGACGCGACCAATCCAGAGGATCTGTTCCTGCACACCGTACTCGATAAAAAACGCGGTTACTGCCTGAGCCTGTCGGTACTCTATCTTTCTATCGGTGAACGGATTGGCCTGCCGCTTTACGGTGTCGTTGTGCCGGGTCATTTCTTCGTAAGGTACGATGACGGCTATAAACAATATAATATCGAAACAACCAGTAAAGGCGGCATCGCATCGGATAAACATTATATCAAAAAATTTAATCCGCCCGGCGGCGAAGATAGCGTCTACATGACAAACCTGACGACTCTTGAGACCCTTGGCTGCTTCTTCAACAATCTCGGCAACAGTTACAGCGAAGTCGGCGACATCGAAACGGCTCTTATCCGTCTTAAGATCGCAACGGAAATAAATCCGTCATTAGCCGAAGCCCACACCAACCTTGGCAATATATATCTCAAGAAAGATATGATCGAAGAGGCCCTCAGCGAGTATCTTGCCGCACTTACGATATTGCCCGACGACCATAAGACGCGAAACAACCTTGCCAATGTTTATGTACGGTTGGGCCTTTTGACCGAAGCCATTGCCGAGTACAAAGAGGCGATAGAACTCAAGCCCGACTTTGCCGACGCCCATAGGAATCTCGGCCAGGTGTACCGAAGACAGGGCTATCTGGTCAAGGCTGCCAAAACGGTCAAAAAAGCAATAAGTCTTAACCGTAATGATCCTGAAGCGTACAGCATTCTGGGCGATATCTACCGCGAGTCCGGCAAGCCCGACACGGCGATCTTTCATTATAAAAAGGCCCTGAAGCTTGCGCCGCGGTTTTCGTCTGCGAGCATGAACCTTGCCTATGCTTATATGGACACGGGCAAACTTAACAACGCTGTTCGTCAGTTCATAGCTGCCACCGATATCGATCCCGCCAATACCGGTGCCTACTTCGGCCTTGCCATTGCCTGCAACAAACTCAACTGGCGCGACGATGAGGTCCAGGCCTATCTGCAACTGCTGGCCATCGACCCTGACATGGTACCGGCTCTGCAGAATCTCGGCAATGCCTATCTCTCCGAAGAGATGTATGAAGAAGCCATCGAGATGTATAGCCGAGCCGTCGAAATCGAACCGTCAAATACCGGCGTCCAATATAACCTCGGCGTCGTATATGCCAAACTCGAACTCTACGAAGAAGCCCTCCACCAGTATCTCAATGCCATCGATGTAGATGACACAAACGCATCCGCCCATAACGGCGCCGCGATCAGCTACTACATGCTGAAAAAATACCCCCTCGCAAAAAAACACGCAAATCTCGCAACGCAATTGGGCTTCAAGGTCAACAAGGAACTCCTCAAAAGACTAAAGTAATATCGCTCCCCACCTTTGCCTATAGGTGTTTCCTTGAAAACCACTCTTGAGGCTCGGCATCAGATGTATTTTCTACTGTTCTGTCCAGTTTACCATAACGGTGTGTGTGCCGTAAATAACTGTCCGTCATGGACTTATGTGCTTCACAAAAGACTAATTGGTTGCTCCACATGCCAAAGGACAACTTTCGCAAGGAGAACAAAAAAAAATTAGGAAAATAGTATTTTTATTTGCATTGCTTGATGCCTAATGTATAATGCATTATCTAATGCAAATACAGGGATGTGAAAAAATGAGTGGAAAGGAATGCTTTACTCTTGCAGGGTTGGTGAAAAAGTCAGGTGTTTCCCGGCCTTCATGCCAATATTACATTGTACTTGGCTTGATTCCTAATGCTGGAAAAAATGAAAGAGGTTGGACTTTATACGATAATGAAAGTATCAGGGCGACAAGATTAGCGAAAGAACTTACATCATCTGGATTTCAAACATCAGAGATAAAAGAAATTTACAACAAACTAAATACTAAGATAGTTGAGAACAAATTCCTAAGCATGCCTATCGAGGATTTTAAAAGATGGTTAAGATCAAAAGGCATTGACATCAAGCACTAAGTTTTTAATACGGTTATCAAAGAATTGAGCCAAAAGGCTTGTTTACTATTTCAGGTATAAATTGGAGATTTAAATTGTGTGGAAGAGTTTTTGGAGTATTTTAGAACCAGCTTTGATCTACAATGAATTTTCGATATTTGACGTTATCAGTGAAGAAGATTATCGGAAAAAAGTTTTGCACTGGGGTGACGAGTGTATCGACACGACACGGGACGCCCTTGATATAGAACAATTCCTTGAGCAGGAGATGCGACCATAATGCTTGTCAAGGATCGCCGTGCTAACATAGTGGACTTTGTCGTATCGCTTTATGACGAGGGAACAGGAGGTTTTAAGCAATGTGCAGAAGCCCCAGCCACGGTCTATGCTACTGAGCATGCGATTAGACTTCTGAGGCCTTTGGAAAGGGTAAGCGCAAATAGTTTCGTAGGATATTCTAAAGCAGCCGATATTTTAGGCGAGGAACGATTAGCGAGAGCGGTGCAATTCATTAGGGACTCCCAATGCCCTGAAACATTGGGTTTCGCAGAAAGCCCCGAATTGCTCGCAAATTCTGCCGGGGCTACTGTGATCAGTACCAAACAGGCATACATTGCCCTTCGAGAAGTTGGGCGTGAACATGAAATTCAGCAAGATATTAGATCGTATCTTGTTGGACACTGCCTTAGAGAAACCGAGGGGGGAGGTCTTGGGTTTTCTGAGAATGCTTTCCGCAAGCAGCCATTTGTTTGCACCACTCAGTATGCACTGAGAGTCCTATCGAGAATAGACAAGGAGTGGGTCAACGAGCGTCTTACAGAATTTGTTACATTTACTATGTCCTGCTTTGTGTCGAAAGATAAGTATTGTTATTTCAAGCCGCATCCTCAAAAAAAGCGCGGGACAGTTATCCATACAACTTTGGCATTAAGAGGCCTGGATATACTCCGAAAAGCAGGCCCGGGAGCACCTAAAGATTTACAAGAATTTGGAATCGATGCACATAAGTTGATTGCCTACATAGCACTACACCAAGATAAAAATGGCGGTTTTAAATTATATTCTCGGCCTTGGTGGCTTCCAGAGATGTTTACTCCCCACCTTCCTTTAACGCGAAGTGTAATAAGAACTTTGTCACTTTTTAAAGATAATCCCGAATGCGTCGCTTTTCTTGATAAGATGCGTGATCAAAAAACCATGGGATTTCTTAACAGCCTTTCTTCAAGTAATCCGGGAGTTTACAAGGGACGATTGGAAATACCAAATAAATTTCTTGAAATGATACGGTTCAAGAAATGGTGGAATATACTACTGTTGCCAAGAGATACGGATAGAACAGAACGTGAAACAAGACCTGTCTATATTGTAATTGGCAATCTAATAGGTTTTCTATCTGCAGCCTTGGGACTATTCCTCCTTTTCGCAATTAACAGGAAAAGTATTCAAGGAGATTGGGCGTTTCTTTCTCTTTGTTTTGCCATTGGAGTATGTGGCTTTGAGTTTCTTATGGCAATTGAACTTGTCCAATGGTTGAAAAAAAGGAGTTAGTGATAATGTTCGATACATATGCTAAATATATAATGCCCGTTGTAGTCTGTGTCTTAATGTCTATATTATTCCTGAAGACACTTCCCATGCGTGCGATCAAGCTTGTACTTTTTTTGGCTGAGATGGCTATTGTTGCTTTTATTCTGTGGAAGTGCAACAAATATCTTTGGACGTCTATTGTTGGGGGTATAGCGGGCATGCTTATTCTATTAGGAATCTACGCATATCTCCATTACATGAACTTCAAGTCGAACATTGATTCACCACAGGATTCGTTTTTCATGTGGAAACCAAATATTAAAACTCATATTTTTTTATAGCTCTTTTGCCAATTTATACTGAATCCGGAAAGTATTTGCAAGAATTCCGAGACCACCTACTCCTGTACAAAGTGCTATGAAATTTGCTCCCTCGCCCAAATATAGTAGTGCCACACCCACCCCAGCACAAATTCCTACACCAAGGTATCCTAATTGGACCCCAGGATTCTTGAAGCTTTCATATATGGTGTTGCTTGTCTTCCCCTCTAAACTCATAGTCCCCTCCCCCTATAACCCTTTGGATAGCAGTATCTTATAAATACTTCGGTAATACAAGCGAAATGCAAATTTACTCTCCCCACTGATACATACAGTATAGCAAATTTGCTCGGCAATGTCAAGGGTAAAGTATCTATGGGCAGTGCAAGGAATTCGCACTTTTTCGATAACTCTTTCATCTGGTCGTTCCTTTGCCTGGCCACCCCATGGGGCGGGCAAATTTTATCGGACTAACCCATTGCATATCTTTTTATCGGCATATATTGGTAAATTCGGCCAAAATGAAATGACAGGGCTGCATTTACGTCAAAATCGCCGCACTCGGCCTGGCATCCGCACAGCTTCTGCTCAGTAAGATCTTTCAAATGCCGCTTGAAAGTCTCGAGCCCCCCACAGGCTTGCAGCGCAGATTCCATCGTGTTGAATTTTACATGTTTTAGTTCGTAGCCTCCCATACCCCCGCAACTGGCCACAAAGACTTTCATTTGAAATCCTCCCGATATGACCTACCGTCGCTGCTACCAACTGCTACTTCCCAACGAATTCTCGTCAAAAGATGACTAAACCGCATGCCATATTCCAGAGGCTATACCAACTACGTTACAGTTTATGCTTTTGTGCGTCATCGGCAATCGGGATTCTCCTGATATATGTCTGAGAAAAACCCTATGCCATTACGCCTACGCCATTACGCCTACACATCGTGGCCGTTGGGTGCAATAAAATTGGTAGGCTAAAATCTTCCAAACGCGCTTGCACTATCTTGCTATTTGGCAAAAAAATAAAAAAATTTTACTCCTTTTCTAACAACGATTTATCATTTTTCAGTCTCTGAAAAATCACCGATTTTTGCATCAAACGCGCAAGTTCGTGCAAAGGGTGGGGGGACTATGTTTTTTTGAAAGAGTACAAAAAATGACAATAAAAAGTAGAATTCCACCCTTAACCCCTAATCCCTATCCCCTAACCC